>ERZ779866.511-NODE-511-length-43372-cov-7.365007_pt1 | contig 43372 bp, 35 predicted proteins | sample MGYA00511248_ERZ779866 | MGnify/ENA primary metagenome ERZ779866 (study PRJEB29588, sample SAMEA2155758) | human gut metagenome | biome: human gut; feature: human-associated habitat; material: faeces | place: Denmark | collected 2008/2010 ... | reverse complement strand
GACGGCGGCTTCTTCCGCAACGGGGATATCGCTGGTCCCGCCTGTTGCGACAACAATTTTCCCGATGCCGTCGGGAACGGGCCTTTCCCCGATGATCCCGCAGCGCGCGTCTTTTTTGTAGCGAAGCGGGCATGCCTTTTGTACTTCCCGGGCGGATTCCTCTGAAAGCCTGGTGATTAAGATGGTATTTTGCCCGTTTTCCAGCATGGTTTCTGCTATCCCGATTATCTGCTTGGGCGTTTTGCCGGCGCCGTAGATCACCTCTGCCGCCCCCTGACGTACCGGACGGTGGAAGTCCACCTTGGCGTAGCCCAGATCTTCAAAGGGAGCTTCCTTGAGCTGTAACAGGGCCTCATCCGGGGAGACGGAGCCGGCCTGAACCTGCCGCAGCAGGGAGAGAATATCCTGTTTGTTGTCCATGGCAGAGAACCTCCCTCAGGACCTGGGGATCAGGTCCAGCAGAATGGCGGGAAAATCGGCGGAAAGGGCGGCGGTGATGGTGTCCCGCAGGGTGACCGCCTGAGCCAATTGCTCCGGGGGCAGCTGGATGCGGGCGCCGCCGTGGAACAGCCGTACCCGGAAGTCGGAAAAGCCCAGACCTGCCAGGGTGGTCTCTGCCCGCTCCACCCGGGCCAGATCCTCCCGGGTGATGGGAGTGCCGGTGGGTACTCGAGTGGCCAGGCAGGCGTAGGCGGGTTTGTTCCAAACGGGAAGTCCCGCTTTCTGAGCCAACTGGCGCACCGCCTGTTTGTCCAGGCCGCACTCCCGCAGGGGGGAGCGAACTCCCAGCTCCGCCACAGCCCGCATGCCGGGGCGCTGAGTGGGATCGTCAGAGGCGTTGGAACCGTCCACCACCAGGGGGAGGCCGTCCCTCCGAGCGGCCCGGAGGATGGTGGAGAGGATCAGGTGTTTGCACAGGTAGCAGCGGTCTGGACCGTTGGCGGCTACCTCTGGAGCGGACAGGGGATCCGCCTCCAGCACGGTGAGGGTCACGTTCAGGATGTCCGCCAGCTGCTTGGCGTCCTCCAGCTCAAAGACGGGCTGGAAGGGGGAGCGGACGCAGTAGGCACGCACCTGCTGGCCATAGGTCTTGGCCGCCCAAAGCAGCACGGCGGAGTCCACGCCGCCGGAAAAAGCCACCGCCGCTCGGGGGTTCTGAAAGAAAAAGTCACGCAGGGTCATGAAAGCACCTCCATGGTTTTGACGTTAAAAGCAAAGAGCCGCCAAAGCGGCCTGCAGACCGTTTCGGCAGCCTTCTGTGCTCCGGCAGAGTGAAGACGGGAGATGGGGAGAACGGGGATTCCATCCCCAAAGCCCGCTTCCGGCAGGCCCTTACACCGGTATCATACAGGAAAGGGGAGCGGGTTGTCAAGGGAGCGGGGTCAACACAGAGCGAATACAGAGCCATATGCGTTTGTATTGAAAAAGGCGCGGCGATAGTATAAAATAAAAAATCAAGGTTCCCCGCGTCCATGGACGTGGCGGAGGAAGACCGGAAAGAGAGGGGGATGCCTGATGCAGGCTGGAGCAGGGAGAACCGGGGACCGGGGCGGCACAGGGGATGCGGGAAAGGATCTGGCCCGGTATCTGCCCATGTGGGAAAAGCTGACGGCGGAGGACCAGGGACGGCTGCAGGCTTCAGCGGCGCTCCGGAAGGCGCGGGCGGGAGCCATGGTGCACAGCGGCGGCTCAGACTGCCTGGGGCTGCTGGCCATCTGTGAGGGGCAGCTGCGGGTATTTATCCTGTCAGAAGAGGGACGGGAGGTGACGCTGTACCGCCTGTTCAGCGGAGACATCTGCTTGTTTACTGCATCCTGCGTGATGAAAAATTTGCAGTTTGACCTGATGATTCAGGCGGAAAAAGACACGACATTCTGGGTGATTCCGGCGCCGATATACCGGAGCGTAACGGAGCGGTCTGCCCCCCTGGCCAATTATACCAATGAGCTGATGGCGGCCCACCTTTCTGAGGTTATGTGGCTGATGGAGCAGATTCTCTGGGGGCGCATGGATCAGCGCCTGGCTGCCTTCCTGTTGGAGGAAAGTCTGCTGGAAGGGAGCGACAGCCTGCGCATCACCCATGAGCGGATCGCCAACCACCTGGGGACTGCCCGGGAAGTAGTGACCAGGATGCTGCGCTATTTTCAAAGTGAGGGAATGGTTCGCTTGGCCCGGGGGACAGTGGAACTGAGGGACAAGAGGAAGCTGGAGCGGCTGACCGCCGGATCCCATTCGGACCGTGAGAGCCTGTGAGAGCTGTCCAAGGCGGAAATGATACGAATAAGGGTGTAACAGGGTCGCCTTTCCAATGCACATTGAGGCGCAATTGATTGGCACTGATGGAAGGAAACCGGAAGCTGAGCAAGCCGGGTGCGGTCGAAGCGCTCTTCCGGAGCGCGCACCGGAGAGGGAGCCGAATATAGTCAGGAACAAGATGCGGAGCCAGGAAGTTCAACGCTTGGGCTCCGCGCCTTAGCTATTCCTACCATTGAACTGCTGGTTTTCTGTTTGCTCCCTGTCCATTTCCGGGGTGGCCACAAACTGCTGTGAGCTGCCAAACTATGCTCCGGCAATATTGGCGGCCGATTCGGATCAGATGGGGTGCGTGCCTGCGCCCGGCGCATAGGCGGGACGGAGTGGGAGAGGATGAACCCCCATACATGGGGAGGGTGCGACAGCTTGGTTTTGGAGGTCTGCGTCATCCAAACTGACTGGCATACAGCTGGTAATAGAAACCCTTCCGGGACATGAGCTCCTCATGGGTGCCCTGCTCCACCACGTCCCCGTGGTCCACCACCAGGATTTGATCGGCGTTCTGGATGGTGGACAGCCGGTGGGCGATGACAAAGCAGGTGCGCCACAGCTTCTTGAGCCTGACCACCCGGTGGTTGATGACCACCGCCAGAAGCATCCCCAGAATGTAGTTGGTGAAGGTGGCAAGCACCGCCCACACCAGCGTCCAGCCCAGAATCCCAAAGAAGGTGCGGGTTTTGACCTCGTTGCCAAGGAACACGTCCGTCACGTTGGTCAGGCCCGTCCAGGTGAACAGCTGGCCCGGCGGCTGGTGGGTGGAGTCGAAGTTGGTAAAGGCGATGAGGATCATGAAGGCGATGGGCAGCGCGGTAAAGAGCACCAGCGTGAGCATGGGCATGGACAGGAGCGTCACATGGAAGCGCTCGTCCATAAGGGTGCGCACCTCCTCACGGAAACGGGGGACGGGCTCGTGCCGCGCCGCCTTCTGCTCCAGCAGCCACGCGCTTTTGAGGTTCAGCCGCCATACGGCGAAGAGCAGCGCGAGAGAGGCGAGCGTGACCACGCTGAAGAGCAGAATCAGCATGGAATTATCGCCGGGCACGCGGCGGTAGATCTGCGCGGCCTCGTCCCAGACGCGGCTCTGCGCCGAGGCGCCCAGCGTGGGAAAGCGGCTGAGGTAAGGCCAGCCGAAGCCGAAGAAAAACAGGGCATACAGCACCTCAAAGCCCAGGTACAGCAGCCCCTTGACGATTTGCCCATGGCGCAGGCAGCCCGCGCCCATCACCAGCGTGGACAGGCGCGTCCAGGCGTTTCCGCGCCGGAGGATGCCGGCGGTGCGTTCGACCTCGCGCTTCATGTCTCTCCCTCCCCATGCTCAAGGGCTGCTCCGTCTGTGGAGCAGCCCTTTTGGCGTCTTACTGCGCCGTGACCTGGCTGACGAACTGATCCAGCAGTGTTTGCAGGTCGGCCTCGGAATGGGCTTCCAGCTCCGCGCCGAAGGCCTCGGCGGGCGTCCAGAACGCACCCAGCACATGCTGGCTCACGCCAAATTCGCTCTGCGCCGCCAACGCGGAGAGCGCCACGTCGGCGGAAACCGCTTCGGAGGCAGCGGCGTTGAGGTTGGAGGGACCGTAGCCCCGCACCTCGTAGCGGCGGATCTGCGCCGCTTCGCTGGTCAGGTATTCGGCCAGCTCCATGGCCTCCACGGGATACTGGGTCTGGGTGTTCACACCGATGATCTTGCAGCCCAGGAAGGAGCCCATCTGGACCTGCTCGCCGTCCACGGTAAAGGTGGGCAGCTTGGCGGCGGCGTAGTTGTCGCCCAGCCTTTCCTTGAGGGCGGCGGCTACCCATGTGCCGCTGATGCCGGCGCAGATGACGTCGCCCATGCCGCCCTGCAGCACGGTATCGTCGCCGCTGGTGTAGGCGGGATGGTTGCAGATGGCGCGGATGGCCTCGGCGGCTTGCAACCCCTTTTCGCTGTTGAAGTCGCAGATCTGATTGCCGTTTTCATCCAGCGTGAGCGTGCAACCGTTGCCCAGGAAAAAGCCAGCCAGGTACCAGCCGTTGGAAATGTCGATCTGGACCTTTTTGCCGGCCTTTTCGGCGGCGGCCAGCAGCGTGTCAAAGGACTTGGCATCCTCGTCGGAGATGACGGACCGGTCGTAATAGAGGAAGTAGCCGTTGTCGGCGGTCATGGGGTAGCCGTAGAGTACGCCGCCTACCGACGCCGCGTTGACCGAGCCCACAGAGTTGGCAGCCACGATGGCATCATGGTTGCGCGTGACTTCATAGAGCGCGTCGGCGTTGACCAGGTCGATAATCTGGTCGTCGGGATAGGAAAAGACGTCGGCCGCCGCCGCGGGGTCCTCCAGATAGCGGGCCTTGGCGTCCGCCTCGCCCACGACGCCATAGGTGAATTCATAGGTGGTTTCGGGATGCTCCGCCGCGAAGGCCTCGCACAGCTCGGCCAGCAGCTCCTGATCCTCCTGGCTGCCCCATACCTTCAGCGCGACGGTTTCCGCAAAAGCCGCACCCGCAGAGAGGCACAGCATCGTCAGGGAAAGCAATAAACAAAGACCTTTTTTCATTGTATAATCCCTCCTGACCCATCAACTTTTCAGAACCGGCGGCCGCTTTTGTCTGTATTATGGCAAATCGCGCCATTGGTGTCAACGAAAGAATAGGAAAGCGCTTTCTAGCGGATGAGCGTTCGAATACGGTATTCAAAGGGGCGGGGACAGAGGCTGATTATGCGCCTATCTGGTTCTGGAAGCATGGGAAAACAAGAGGGAGCGCCAGAGCGCTTCCCTCATGCAAGAGATCTGTTCTTTTTTTATCTGCACAAATGCCTTTCGGGTTGGAAGCGCCGGACGGATTGGCAGCCTTTATCAAATGCAGCATCGTTAAACCTTGCAATCCGCTCGCCCCGCAAAGGACGGGCGGATTTATAAGGATATGTCTTATGCGCAAGCGCGACCTTGCTTTCATTGATCCGGCAGCGTTCTTATCGCCCGGCAAACGCAGCCCCATGCGCCTGCATACGCTGGCGTACCTGCGCCCCGTTCACGGCACGGACATCAGGATTCATCGCCGCGGCGATACCGGCCGCTTCGCCCAATGCCATGCATACCAGCTGAATGCGCATGGAGCTCTGCGCCGCAAACGTGGCTGAGGCACAGCGGCCTGCCACAAGCAGATTGTCCACCTCGCGCGTTACCAGGCAGCGATAGGGGATTTCATAGTATTCTCCCGGCTCCAGATGAATCAGCACCAGGTTATGCTCGTTGTGAATATCCACCGGATAGGCCGTTTGCGCCACGCAGTCGTCAAAGCGGCGGCGCGCCCGGATATCATCTTCGGTAAGCACATAGTCCCCCACCAGCCGCCGGGATTCACGGATGCCCGGAATGGAGGAAAATGCCTGGAGATAGCTGCCTTCAAAGCCTGGAAAGCGGCGCTTGAGGAACGTGAGAATTCGCATGGCAGACTCGCGGGAATACAGCACCATTTCCGTAACGGAACGCGCGCTCACCGCATCGCGGATATGCCCGGCCTCCGGGCAATTGAACCACAGCACATCTCCGCCCAGAGAGGGGTGGTAATAGATCTGTACATAGCTGCCGTCACGCTCAGTCAGCGCGCCTTCCTTAACGCCCTCGCGCAGCAGCCGGGTGAAGGGATTGAAACTTTCTTCCCGCCACAGAGAGTAAAACTCCATGGGGAAATGGTCGCCGCCAAAGCGGTAACCCCATTCCTTAAGGGTTTGCTCCACTCGGGATACATCCACGCCGCCCACGGAGAATCGCAGCGTCATGGGCTGGTTTTCCCCGTCCATGCCGCAATCCGTTTCACAGCCGCAGGCCAACGCCAGCCGCGCGCCGCCTGTACAGTCCACAAATGCGCCGGCCGTATAGCCAATCATGCCGGAAGCGGTATTTATCACGACTTCCCGCAGCTTCCGCCCCGCCAGCCTGACGCCCGTCACCTCCGCGCCATAAAGCACTTCCACGCCATATCGGGCACACATCCGCTCCAAATACAGCTTGGCCATCTCCGGGCTGGCAAAATACGTATCGCCCGCGAAGCCATCCTGCTCCATAGAGCGCTGCAGCTCGTCCGCCAGGGAACTGTTGCCTGTCAGCTGTGGCATGTGATTGGTCATCCGCGGCACGGTCAGCGCCAGCGTAGACGTGCCCCCCAACGCATATTCACGTTCCAGCATTATCACGCGTGCGCCCTCGCGTGCGGCCGCACACGCCGCCATCACGCCCGCCGTCCCGCCTCCTGCAACTGCCACGTCATAGGTCCGCTGCATCGGCTGGTAATTCAACGTCAACTGTGCCATCGTTTGCTTCACCCCGACCGTCAGAATCCATCAGTCCTTTTATTGTAGGGGTTTACCAAGGGGATGTCAATTTGTTCTGCCTTTTTGGTCAACGCTGCACTTAAATTCGGTCAATCGGGTTTCTTCACACATACCCAAGGATTCATTATAATAAAAATCAGCAAAGGTGTCCTGCCTTTCAAATGTTGAACCAAATAGGAAAGGAGACCCAAAATGATGAAAAAACTCACGTCTCTGCTGTTGGCCATCCTGCTGTTGGCCGTGGCGCTTCCCTCCCTGGCAGAGGAACCCGTACACCTGAGAATCGCCACCTGGACGAGCAACGAAGACCAGCTCAAGCTGCTGGGCAGCTTTGTGGACGAATTCGCCCAGGCCAAGGGAATTGCCATCGAACCCGAATTCATCTCTCTGTCCGGTACGGAGTACAGCAGCCTGCTGCTGATGAACCTTCAGAGCAATGAGCCCGCCGACGCCTTCTGGGTCATGGAAGCGGACATCAAAGCCTACATCAGCGCAGGCCTGTGCGCCAAGCTCAATGACGCGATGGCCGCCTACGATCCCGACGATCTGGACGACGGCGCCATGAGCCTGTGGTGCGACGGCGAGGATGTATACGCCATTCCCTTCTCCACCAGCCCCTTCATCATGATTTACAATGCCGATCTCTTTGCCGAGGCGGGCCTCAAGGACCCCAATGAATATGTAGCCGAAGGCACCTGGTCCTGGGAAACCTTCCGCGACTGCATGAAGACCATCAAGGACAAGACGGGCGTGTATGGCTACATGACGGTGAACAACGCCGGCTATGCTGACCGCACCGAAATGAACCTGACCCCGTTCGTGCGCGGGTTCGGCGGCGACTTCTGGACGGACGATCTTGAAGTGCTCATCGATTCGCCCGAATCCATCGCGGCCGTGCAGATGTTCCACGACATGGTGTACGTGGACGGCTCCGTGGTGCCTCCGGGAGACGAAAGCAACTTCTTCACCGGCGGCGCGGCCTGCACCTTCAACCAGATCTCCCAGCTGGGCAATCTGGCGGAGGTAACCTGGAAGTGGGGCGTGTCCAAGCTGCCCGGCGACGTGTCCTTCCTGGGCCAGGCGGCCATGGCCGCCAACGCTGCCAGCGCCAACGCGGATCTTGCCGCGGAACTGGTAGCCTACATGACCAGCGCCAGCTGCGCCGCCCGTGTGGCTCAGTACTGGCCGCCCTGCCGCAAGTCCGTGCTGGAAAGCGAGGAATTCCTCAATTCCAACGCCTACCTTACCCCTGAGCAGATGAAGGATATCGTGGCCAGCTCCGTGCTGTCCAGCCGCGCCATGTCCAGCAACATCAACTCTCCCACCATCGACATCGAAACCGAAATCGTATTCGACAAGCTGTGGAATCCCGATGCGGATGTGGCTGCCATCCTGGGTGAAATCGCCACCATCTACCGCAACAACCTGCAATAACCTGTGACCCCTGAAACGCCGGAAGCGCCCCATGCGAGCGCTTCCGGCATACCACGGCGGCGGCCCTGCCGCCGCCGCTTTTAACAGGAGGCCCCATGAAAGACACCTCGCTGTCCGCGCGCCGCGCTTTGCGGGAAAGTGCGAGCGGCTATGCGTTCATTCTCCCGCAGATGATCGGCTTTTTTCTTTTTGTTCTGATACCGCTGGTAAATGTCTTTATTTACTCGTTTCAGAACCGCAACATGCTTTTTGGCACAAGCAATCCCATTGGCTTTCAAAATTATGTCACGCTTTTCCAGGATTCATTGTTCTACCTGACGCTGAAAAACACGCTTGTCTTTTCCGTGTTTTTGGTGCCGCTGAACCTGGCGCTTGCGCTGGGGTTGGCGCTGTATCTGGGAGAAGGCAATTTTGGCACCCGCTATATCCGGGCGATTATCTTTCTGCCGGTGGTTACCTCCGGCGTCGCCTGGTCCATCGTCTGGAAGTACCTGTTGCAGGGCGGCACCGCAGGGCCGGTCAACTGGGCGCTGGCGCAGCTGGGCATTCAGGGACCCAACTGGCTTCAGGAAAAAGGCTGGGCCATGGCCTCGGTGGTCGTAACCCGTGTGTTGAAAAACCTGGGCACCAATGTGCTGGTATTCTATGGCGCAGTCATGAACCTGCCCGGAGAAATTGTCGAGGCGGCGCGCATTGACGGGGCGAGCGGCTTTTCGCTGTTTCGCCGTATCAAACTTCCGCTGCTGATGCCGACGGTGCTCATGGCCTCGATTGTTACGATGATTGGTTCCATGCGCGTATTTGATACCATCAAGCTCATGACCGAAGGCGGCCCGGAGGGCAGCACCATGGTGCTGGTCTACTATGTGTACTATCAGGGCTTCCGCGCCTACAAGAGCGGCTATGCCTCCGCGATCGCGGTCATTCTGTTCCTGATCATGCTGGGTATGACGCTTCTGCAATGGCTTGCCAGAAGGAAGGTGTCGCATTATGAGGAGTAGCGTTTCTCCCGCGCGCCTCGTTCGCTGGATTCCGCGCCTGCTGCTGGTAGCGGCGGTGACGCTGGTGTTCATCTATCCCTTCTGGTGGATGATGGTCAACTCCCTCAACACCAATGCGCAGGTTTTTGGCCCTCCGCGCCTGCTGCCTCAAAGCTGGCGGTGGCAAAACTATGTGGAGATTTTTCAAAAGCAGCCCTTTGCCAGGCATTATGCCAACACGCTGCTGGTAGCGGGCGTGGGCACGCTGGGCAACGTGCTGATTTCCGCCCTGTCGGGCTATGGATTTGCGCGCGTGCGCTTTCCGGGACGCGGGATTCTGTTCATTCTGCTGCTCACTGCGCTGATGATGCCGGTGGAAGTCATCATTATCCCGCTGTTTTACCAGATGAAAGCGTGGCACATGACCGACAGTTTGCTGCCGCTGATGTTTCTTCCCATTTTCTGCTCGCAGGGAGCGCTGTCCGCGTTCATGTTCCGGCAGTTTTTTATCACCGTGCCCAAGGAGTTGGAAGAAGCGGGACGATTGGATGGCATGGGGCACGGCGGTATTTTCTTTCGCATCATGTTGCCCATTTCGGTGCCTGTGGCATCCTCTGTGGGAATCCTTGCGTTCCTGGCCACGTGGAATACCTATCTGGAACCCCTTGTGTTTACCACCAGCATTGATAAATATACGCTGCCGCTGTCGCTGAACAATTTCAATGATGTGTACGGGCAGCCTGAATGGCATTTGCAGCTTGCTGCCACTACCTTGAGCGTGATTCCCGTGATGCTGGTCTACCTGTTCTTCCAGGAAAAGGTCACGGACGCGATGGTCAATTCCGGTCTGAAAGGATAATGGCGTATGAAGTATTGGAAGCTCGACCTGCCGCATACCCCGGCTCTTGACCTGGCCCGGCAGATGCTTGAGGACTGCCTGAAAGCCTATGAAGTGCCCGCGGAGGGGGAAAGCGAAGCCTGCCGTATTGTCTGCGCTGTGGCTCCGGACCCGGCTCTGCCGCCGGAGGGCTACCGTATGCGAATTCATACGGAAGGCCCGGCCCAGGTGGTTGAAATCACAGCCGCAACGGACGTTTCCGTGCTCTATGGCGTATCGGATTTTGTGAACCTGCTGGTGCCCAGGGCCGAACAGACACATACCTGGATGAAGCCCTATTACTTTCGCAACCCCTTTCAGGAGGGGTTTGAGGACATCGACGGCGTTTACGCCCCCAAGGTGCGGCGGCGCGGCCTGTGGACCTGGGGCTACGTCATTTACGATTATCGCCGTTACCTGGCCAACATGGCCCGTCTGAAGCTGAACGAACTCGTGATTTGGAATGACTTTGCCCCGCTCAATGCCGCCGAGGTGGTAGCCTGTGCGCATCAGCTGGGAATCCGCGTCATCTGGGGCTATGCCTGGGGGTGGGACACCAGCATCAACGTCTGCCTTTCTGATGAAGCGCTGCTTTCCCGCCTGGCTAACGAAGCTGTGGAACGCTTCGAGCACGAATATGCCACTTTGCCGGGCGATGGGATCTACTTTCAGAGCTTTACCGAAACCACAGAGCAGGAATTGGACGGGCGCGCCATTGCCGATGTGGTGGTGCCATGGGTTAACGGCATCTGCGCCCGGATTCTTGAAAAGCGGCCGGAACTGGAATTGCAGTTTGGCCTGCATGCCACCTCGGTGGTGCAAAAGCTGGACCGCATCGCCCAGATAGATCCACGCGTTCGGATCGTGTGGGAGGATTGCGGCGCATTTCCCTATACCTATCTGGCCGAAGATGTGGCCCATGTGAAGGAAGCGGAAGCCCTCACCCGGCAAATCGCTCATCTGCGCGAGCACGGAGCTACCGGCATTGTAACCAAAGGCATGATCTGCCTGGACTGGACCGACTTTGTGCACCGCCGGTGCCCCGAACGCATCGGCGAATGCAGCGCGGAACAAATAACCGCCCGCCTTCCCATGGCGCGCCGGGTGATGCGCCTGGCGCAAAGCTACTGGCTGCAAAACGGCAGTCATCTGCAAAGCGTCGTGCGGCTGCTGTCAGAAGGCGATCCGGGCTGCCAAATTCTTGCGCTGATGGAGGACGGTCTATTTGAGGCCGCGATCTGGCTGCCCACGGCATTGTTTGCCGCTACGCTGTGGGATTTTGAAATTCCTTTTTCCCGGCTGCTGGCCGAAACGGCCCAACGCCCCGACGTCGTATTTGCCAACGTCCCTGCTTCATGCCCTCTTTGACGGACAGAAAGCCGAGGGCCGCCCCGGTGAAGCGGCCCCATTTATTCGCAATAATCCGAAGGCAGCATATCAAAGCGTCGCTGAAAGCAACGTGTAAAGTAGCTTACGCTGGAAAAACCCACCGAGGAAGCAACCTCCGTTACGGTGCGTTTCTTCTCCAGCAGCAATCCACGCGCCACGTTGAGGCGGTAAGCGTTGAGATACTCGCTGAAGCACAGGCCAAAATCCCGCTTGAAGCGGCGGCAGAAATAGCTTTGAGAGTAGCAAAGCTCCGCAGCAACATCCCGGGAGGTAAGGTTTTCGGCATAGTGACGGGCAATATAGGCGGTCACTCGCCGGCAAAACGCCTCGTCCAGCGGGGCTGTGGCCGTGTTCGCCCCCTGGAGGCGCGGCGCCAGCAGCGCAAACATCAGCATCAGATGCCCGCGCGTGGTGAGCGTCCAGCCAGCAGGCTGATCCTGACAGGCCCGGATGATTTCCAGCAGATGATCGATCACCTTTTGCGTAACGGAATCATCCTTTTTCAGTACGCCGCGCAGCGCCGTCACGTCCATATCGGATTTGGCAAAGGCCGGATCGGCATTCTGCAGCAAGGACAAGTCGAAGCAGACGCAATGCTCCTTCAGCGGGAGGTCCGGGTAGGCTTGTGCCTCATGCGTCACAAAAGGCGGAATGAGGATCACCTCTCCGCTGTGGATGGGCAAAGGCTCCCGATTCAGGGTGATGATTCCGTCTCCGGATTCCAGATAGAGCACCTCATATTCCCGATGCAGATGCCGCTTGTACCACAGTCCGGAGGCCATATCCCTGCCGGTGCGATGAGAAACGTAATAGGCTATGGGCAGTTCCGTAAATTTGGACATAAAGTCCTCAAAATACATGCGGGAGTCCTCCCTTCCCATATCAGTATACCATGTGTGCGCGCGTCTCTCAAGGGCCGGACGGTCCGACGCAGTTGGCATGCATGATGTACTGACGGCAACGAAGGTTATGACTTTTCGGGTTTTGGTAGCAAAGGATGCATACATAAAGGACCGGCTCATCTGGATAACCGGCTGGCTTTTGGCGGCAGTCTGTGCGGCTCTTGCCTTCATGCGCATTCAGAGCCGCTTCATGCTGTTTCGTACCCAGGAGGGTTGGTGGGCGGCCGGATGCCCGCCTCATTCGGAATAGATCAGCCCTCGGCGGTCGTGGCGGAGCTGTTTGCCGCGCCGCATGCTTGCTGCGTGGGCAGGGAACCGCTTTCCAGCCATTTGCTCACATCCACATCGCTGATTACGCCATCGATATCAGAGGTGCGGCAAACCGTAAATAAAAAGGATTTTCCCAGTTTGCTGCTGTCGCACAGAAAATACCGCTTTCGAGCATGCTGAAGCATCTGACGCCGCTGACAAGTTTCGTTTTCGGAAAAATCGGAGATTTTTCCGTCGGCAGAAAGCCCTTGGGAGGAAAAGAACATCAAATCGGCGGTCATGGATTCGATCATGTTTTCCGAATAGGGCCCTACGCAAACCAGCGCTTCGGGCACGAGCTTCCCGCCGGTGCAATATACGTCGATGCGCTTTTCACACAGCCGGGTCGCCGCCCGCAGACTGTTGGTGATCACGGTGATGTTTTGCTCATCGCGCAAGTAGTTGACCATACACAGCACCGTAGAGGAACCATCCAGAAAAATCGTGCTTCCCTCCGAGATCAGCGAAACCGCCTGTCGCGCAATCTGGTTTTTGACAGAGCTGCGGTCCTGTTCACGAATGATCAGCGGCACGTATTTGTTTTCCGTATCCATCAGCGTAACGCCGCCATAGCTGCGAATCACCAGTCCCAGATCCTCCATCTTTTTCAGATCTCTGCGAATGGTGACGTTGCTGGCAAAGACGTGCTTTGACAGATAGTCAATGGTGGCGTGCTTTTTTTCATGCAGAATTTCCAGTATCAAGTCCATTCGCTCTGTTTTGAACACGAAGATCACTCCTGATCATATTGACGAAATGAGGTGTATTTTAAAAGATATCATGATCTACTATGAACAAATTATGATCGATTAAAGGGAAATGGAGATTTTCTATCATAATATCGTTCAAACATTGACACCCTATAGGCGAGTCCCTATAATTATAAACAACAAAAGCGTTTTTGTAAAGCGTGGCTGCCAGGAAAGCCATCGTCGCCCAAGGCAATGTCTGTAAGGCAAAGGTCCAGGTATCCCCGAAAGGCCGCTACAGAGAAGACCAAAGATCTCTGCCAGATGCCCAAAACCAGCAACCTTCAGCAATGCTCAAGAGTGAACATACTTGAACATAAGTATGTTTGTTGTTTCACTGCGCCCTTGCGGACACCCGTGCAAGCTCCTCCTCGGAAAGACCGTTCTGGAAAAATGCTGCTTTGGCAGCAAGGGGCTTGTTGAAACCGTCACAATGGTGGTAGACGGCTTTTTTATCCGGGCTGAATTGGTTTATTAGCCAAATAAAAAGCTGAAAAGGAGGCAGCAGACCGAGAGGCTACGACCAGAAACATCTATTTACAGTTAGGAGGAGTTCTATTTTATGAAAAAATTGCTTTCGATGATCCTGGCGGTTGCAATGCTTCTCACCATGGGCTCAACCGTCGCTATGGCTGAAGGAGAACCCATCGAGATCGATTTCTGGCATGCCTGGGGTTCCGGCGCCAATTACGAGGCGTTAACCAAGCTGGTGGATGATTTCAATGCCGAATATGAAGGCAAAATTCATGTCAATGAGCAGTTCATCGGCACCTATGCCGAGATCCTTTCCAAGTACAACGTTTCCTTCCGTTCGGGTGAAAATGCCACGGTACTATAAGTACAGAAGACGAACAGAAATATATGTGTCCATTATTTGAGTTCCTTTTGTCGCAGTTCGTTGAGATTTTCGGTGAGCCGACATTGGGAGCCGAACCATGCATGGTCTACAATGATCCAGCAGCGCCTTACCCAATGCTTATCACCAATTGTATCCCCATCCAACTTCGAACATGTTAAAAATCGCTTCAGTATTGGTCACAGTATATTTTTCAAGCAGCTCACGAACTGACACACTATGCCATTCGTCAGAGTAAAGAAGACAAAAATCTAATTATTCAGTGGTTTGAAGAGACCCTTTGTGAGGCAATGTCTTTGTATATTCTAAAGTTGTCTAGTCTGCGGTGGCACGAATGTGCACTGTCACACATCAATCCTAACTATAGCACGTCCTTGATAGATTATTTTAAGAATATATACACGGACGAAGGAATCTCTGCGACCAACACCAAGCGGCGCGAAGGCTTCAAGGCGATGGTGGCGGACGCCCTTGCCGGGAAGATCGACCTCATCGTAACAAAGAGTGTCAGCCGGTTTGCCAGAAATACAGTGGACAGCCTGACCACCGTGCGGATGCTGAAGGAAAAAGGCGTGGAGATCTACTTTGAGAAAGAAAACATCTGGACACTGGATGCCAAAGGCGAACTGCTCATCACCATCATGTCCAGCCTTGCCCAGGAGGAGAGCCGGAGCATTTCGGAGAACACCACCTGGGGCCAGCGAAAGCGGTTCGCCGACGGCAAGGCAAGCGTGGCTTACAAGCGATTCCTGGGCTACGACCGGGGACCAAACGGCGGCTTTGTGGTCAATCAGGAACAGGCAAAGACGGTCAAGCTGATTTACAAGCTGTTTCTGGACGGACTGACCTGCCACGCCATCGCAAAGGAACTGACGGATCGGAAACTGCCGACTCCGGGCGGCAAGGCGGTCTGGAGCCAAAGCACCGTCCGCAGCATCCTTACCAACGAGAAGTACAAAGGCGATGCACTCCTGCAGAAGGAGTTCACGGTGGACTTCCTCCAGAAGAAAACGAAAAAGAACGAGGGCGAGGTTCCACAGTACTATGTGGAAGGCAACCATGAAGCCATCATCGATCCGGACACCTTCGACTACGTCCAAGCGGAGATGGCAAGGCGGACAAGGGATAAGCACCGTTACAGTGGCGTGAGTATGTTTTCCTCCAAGATAAAATGCGGCGAATGCGGCTGCTGGTACGGTTCGAAAGTCTGGCATTCCACGGATAAATACCGCCGAGTCATCTACCAGTGCAATCACAAGTACAAAGGCGGCAAGCCCTGCGGTACGCCCCATGTCACGGAGGAGCAGGTCAAAGATGCCTTCGTCCGGGCGGTCAATGTCCTGCTCTCAGAGAAGGAAGAATTATCTGCCAATGTGCAAATGGTTATCGCCATGCTTTGCGACAGCACAGAGCTGGAAAAGCGGCAGACGGAACTGAAGGAGGAACTGGAGGTGGTAGTGGGGTTGGTGGAGCGGTGCGTTGCGGAAAATGCCCGTGTCGCCCTTGATCAGGACGAGTACACGCAGCGTTACAGCGGACTGGTCAGCCGTTATGAAACGGTCAAGGCACAGTTCGATGAGGTTACCCAGATGGTCGCTGACAAAGCCGACCGCAAAAAGCTACTGGAGCAGTTCCTCCATACGGTGGAGACGCAGAAGCCGATTGCAGAATTTGACGAACGGCTGTGGTCGAGCCTGGTGGATTTCGTCACGGTTTATAGTGAAAAGGACATCCAAGTGACTTTTAAGGATGGGACGGAGATATAAGCAATAGAGAAACGGCGGCCTTGAAATGTTCTTCAAGGTCGCCGTTTGAATTAAGAATTTAAGCCGAACTTCATTCCTTCAGCTTTGCAATATCTTCATCTGTACGGTTCCCGTGAATGGTGATATTGGAAAGCGCCTTTTCAATTTCATCAAACTCTTTTTCGGTCAAAGCAATTTCTGCCGCTCCGAAATTCTCTTTCAACCGTTCTTCTTTCCTCATGCCAGGGATAGGGACAACAAAGCTGTACTTGTGTAACATCCACGCAAGGGAAATTTGCGCGGGGGTTGCGTGTTTCTGCTCTGCAAATTTTTGCAACATGAGTAATAACGGCTGATTGGCCTCCATATTTTCCGGGGCAAAGCGGGTAATGACACGGCGCACATCGTCGCCGGTATATACGTCTGTTTTCTGGTATTTGCCGCTCAAAAAGCCGCTTGCCATAGGAGAAAACGCTACAAAGCCAATGCCCAGTTCTCCGCAGGTGGGAATGACATCTTTTTCAAACATTCGCTCCATCATGGAATACTCGCTCTGTACAGCGGAGAGAGGCGTTACCGCATTCGCCCGCCGAATTTCGTCTGCGGTTGTCATGGACTGCCCCCAGCCTCGGATTTTTCCTTTTTGAATGAGTTTCCCCATAATTCCGGCGACTTCTTCCGGCGGAACACCCGCCTCATTCCGGTGCTGGTAATATAAATCCACATAGTCGGTGCGAAGGCGGTTCAGAGAAGCGTCAAGGCGGTTCTCTATTTGCTGTTCCAAATTTTCACTGTTAAATAAATGCAGTTTTGTGGCAATCGTGACTTTGTGGCGGATTGGAGCCAGAGCCTCGCCCACCAACTCCTCATTTGCCCCTTCTCCGTAGCCCTCCGCTGTGTCGAAATGGGTACAGCCCATTTCATAGGCCATGCGAATGAGACGGATTGCGTCCTCTTTTGGCGGCAACGCTCCGTAGCCATGAGAAAAGCCCATACAGCCGTAGCCGATTTCCGATACTTCAATATTTCGTAACTTTCTTGTTTTCACGCTTCCTCACTCCTCCTTTGCTGCGTCCCGCGTGATACTGACGCTTTCTCTTGCATACAGGGTTTCGTCCGAGATAAGCTGTACGGCCAGTTTTACAAGGGACGGAATGGTCGTAATATATCCTTTTGCCGGTTCTCCTTTTACGGACAGAACAAAGTCGGTTTCCTCGCCCTCTCTCAGATAACCGGGACGAAGAATCGTATAGTTCAGGCCGCTTGCCTCCACAAAGTCAACCGCCTGACGGTTCGGTAACTGCGCCGGTTCGTTGTCCAGATTATCCTCACCATCTATTTCGTCCGGGATCTCATTGTAGATGCCAACCGCGCCCATAAAGATCAGGCGTTTCACGCCGCACTCGCCCATAGCCGCAACAATGTTTTCTGCAATTTGCGGCAGGGCTTCTCCCGATATGGCACAATATACAACGTCCTGCCCTTGCATGGCCTTTTTCAAATCCTCCATGTTTTCAGCGTCGCCGTTCACAACGGTTGTACGGGGACTATCTGAAAACTTATCCCCTGCATGGCGGGCAAACAGGGTAACATAGTAATCTGTGTCGGACAGCAATTTTTCTGTAATAGCGCTTCCGGCAGTGCCAGTAGCCCCCAACAACAAAATATGTTTCATCGTGTGTTTTCTCCTTTTACCATTTCATAGCGGCCTCAACCATAGCGGGATTTTCAGGATTCCCAATCATGGGAACCGCTGTGTCCATTTTCACAAGTTCGGCCATTTCGTCCGCAGTCAGTTCAAAGTCAAACACATCAAAGTTTTCTTTGATTCGCCCCTCATGGACGGACTTCGGGATAACAACCACGCCGCTCTGCATAAGGAACCGCAACGCAACTTGGGCGGCTGTTTTTCCATGTGCCTTTGCAATTTCTACCAGAGCAGGGTTTTCAAACATTTCATTCTTCCGGCCCTGTCCCAACGGGGCATACGCCATGTGCTGGACATGATATTTTTCCAGCCATTCATGTTCTGTACGACGCTGACAGAGTAAATGGGTTTCAATCTGATTGACAGCAGGCGTAACCTGATTAAACTCAATCAAATCAATCAGACGGTCCGGGTCGAAGTTCGATACACCGATAGCCCGGATTTTTCCCTCTTGATACAGTTTTTCCAATTCCCGCCACGCGGTATAGTAGTTTCCGAAAGGCCAGTGGAGCAGCACCAGATCGAGATAGCTGGTTTTCAGTTTTTCCAGTGACGCTTCCACGGTTGCGCGGGTGTTCTCATAGGAGCGGAAGTTTACTTTTGTGACGAGAAACAACTCCTCGCGGGGAATACCACTTTTCACAATCGCGTTTCCAACCGCTTCCTCATTCCCATAGGCCTCTGCCGTGTCAATCATGCGGTAGCCGCTACGGAGCGCGGTCAAGACGCTTTCCTCACATTCTGTGCCGCTCATCAGGAATGTGCCGAAGCCGAGCATGGGCATTTGAATGTTGTTGTTCAAAGTAATCGTGTTCATCATCATTCCTCCATTGATTCGTATTTAAGCACTTGAGCAGAATTACTTTTTGTGCTAAGATAAGCATAGCAAGTTCGGGTAACTCGAAGTCAAGCCCTTTTTGAAAAAATTTAGGAGGAACCATGATTTATACATTGAAACAGTTTGCCGAGATGTTTAACACGACAGAACATACAATCCGCTATTATACAGACATCAATCTTTTGCCCTGCCAAAGAGATAAGAGCAATCGCCGCATTTTTAACGAGGAATCTGTCAACTGGATGCAGGGAATTACCTGCTTGAAAGGCTGCGGTGCGTCTATTGAGGATATTAAGGAATATTGCGATTTGTGCCGCCTGCCGGAGTCCAGAGAAACACTTTACGCAAGGTATCAAATCATTCTCAGGCAACGGGAGCAGGCATATAAGCGCATAGAAGAAGCGACAGCGACAGCGGCATATATGGACGAAAAAGTGCAGCACTATGAGCAAATTTTGTCCGGCTTGATTCCAGATGACAGTAACCCGGAGAACTGGACAGAAACCACAAGGCCGAAAAAACATTAAGTAGTTCCAGCATAATCGGTAGTTAGCACCTTAATTTCACGAGCAGCGCACCCCTGCACCGGTTCGCTATCGTTAAAGGGGTGGCGTGTTCATCATTAACAGGGTATCCGGTGCATCGTTACATTGTATCAATTTCGGTGCGGCAACGGACCCGCCTTATTATACTGGTGCGAAGGATTGGAAATAGAATAACGATAGCATGGACAGTAATAATCGGCTATCATCATGGCAAATGAACCAAGCAATAGGTGAAATTGTAAAGGTTATATACAGCCTGCATTCCCGGTTTCACAGCCATCCATGAGGCCCTTTAAATAGCCTATGGCATAGAGCCTGCCAAGGCGGGTGTACCCCGGTGTACCGTTTTCCTCACCAGCCATGGCGGGCACATGATCAACACGCACGGGTCCGTCATAACCAACCTCGGCGTATGTGCGGATGGCCTGTGCCATATCAGTTTGCCCATCATCATGGAAGGTTTCATAAAAATTGTCGCGTACGCCGCAAATATCCCGGAAATGAACGAAGAACAGCTTGTCCTGGCCTGCAAAATGGCGGATAACGGCATTGATGTCCTCGCCCATGGCGCTGTAGCACCCCTGACAAAGGGTTACGCCCAGGCAGGGGCTATCCACCAGATGAACCGCCTTGTCAATGGCTTCCAGAGAAGTCAGGATACGGCTGACCCCGCCAAGGGCAGACACGGGGGGATCGTCGGGGTGCAGTGCCAGGCGAACGTCATACTTTTCTGCAACAGGAACAATTTCATGAAAGAATTCGGACAGGTTATGCCAGAGTTGTTGGGCGCTGATGGAAAAATCATCTTGCGGTACGAAATCCTCCAAACGAAAGGCGGTGCCCAGGGCGCCACCACGCAGCGGGTGGTTGCTGGAAGTGCGAAGCCATCCGATATGCGCCATAAAATTCAGACACAGTACGGGAAGGTGGAATCTGCCCATCAGCGCCAGAATGGCTTTGATCTTTTCCGTTGCCTCTTCAGCACCGGGCAAACCGCATTTAACCATATCGTACAGGCTGTTGGGAAGCGGCTCGATAACCCAGGGCCGGATGCCCTGACGCATAAACTCATCCAGATATGAAGCCCAATGGGCTGCGTCCGTAAGATCAAAATCCTTTCTTTCAGGCAGACGCACCACGCCATAGTCCACGCCCACCTGCTTTGCCAGACTGCACATCGCCATGTCCCGTTCGGTGAAATAGTCTGCCAGTTTCATCATTTGTCTTCCCTACTCCTTCCGTCGCGATAATCGCTTGGCGTCATCCCTACAACCCGGCGAAAAAGCTTGGCAAAGTATTTTGCATCCTCAAACCCCACCTGAGAGCATATCTGGTATACTTTACAGGCAGGCTGACGAAGGAGCAGCTTTGCATGTTCAATTTTGGTTCGGTTCACATAATTCGTAAAGTTTTCGCCGGTTTCCTTCTTAAAAAGCATGCTGAAATAGCTGGGATTCATGCCTACCTCCCGTGCCATGTCGGTAAGCGTTACGGGCTGGTTCATGTGGGTATGAATGTAGCGCCTGGCCTGACGAACGGCCCGGCTGCCGTTTTTGGCTTCTTCCCGTTTTTGAAATACGTATTTGACAATAAGCTCCATTTCGCGGCGGATATCGGTGTAAAGCGTGTGGGAGGACAACGTAGCTTCAAAGCGCTTGTACTCGGGCATGTCCTTTATCAAAGCATGTTGCTCCTGCTTTTCCAACGCGTTGATGATTTCCACATACAATTTGGAAAGAACCATCACAACATCCTGCTTTTCCACCCGGTCCTGGGCCAGTCGGTCCAGCAGATGGGAAAGCCAAAGAAGGGCGGCTCTGTGATCGTTTATATCCAGGGCGGTCAGCAGGGCACGCTCGTATTGGTTGATATCGGGGCGGGCGGCAGGCAGACGCTGCGCATCATAAAAGTGAATTTGTCCATAACCGTCGTAGAAACGGTATGCTAACGCTTCTAGGCATTGCTCAACGGCTGTAGGAAAGGCTTCCGGGCCGCTCCAGGGACCGCTTAGGCCAAGACTGACAGTATAGGCTGGAAAATGGCGGATTTCCTCATGAAGACACCTTGCCGCCAACGCCGCCTGGCTGCGCAGCAGAACGCTGTCACCGGAAGCAAACAGGATTGCAGCTGCCGTTCCGTTTGCAAGGGGCGCGAAAACTCCTTTGATCTTACCGGGCAACGTCACTGCTTGCAACATCTGTATGATGCCGGTGGCGCTATCGTCCTTTTTGCCGCCGGCCGGATCGCTGGGCCCGTCTTTGGCAGCAAGCATCAACCAGTAGCTGCCTATCAGCCCCTCCAGCCCCACTTGATGCAAGGCTTTGGCCGTTGCATGTCTGCCTTCCACAAGCAAATCCAGCGCCTGCGCTGCGCTGCTCCCCTGCTGCTGAGCGGCACCGGGTGAGCAGCGCTCGCGTTTTTGAGCGATGCGCTGCAGGGTGGTGATAAGTTCGGCATGTTTGAGGGGCTTAAGCAAATAGCCCTCGCACCCAACACCCATTAATTTTCGCGCATATTCAAACTCGGCGTAGCCGGTCAAAGCAATAAAGCTCGGAGGGTCTTCCTCCTCCGCCGCCAGATGCATATAATCAATTCCACTCAGGCCGGGCATGCGAATATCCACAATGGCAAGATCCGGATGCAGTTGCTGCGTAAGCTTCAGCGCCTGGGCTCCGTCGGCGGCTTCGCCGATAACAGCGTAATCCGGACACTTGTTTTTTATCAGCCGTTTCAGGCCCTCGCGAATGATGCGTTCGTCATCAACGATTAAAACGGATATCATGAAGGTGCCTCCTCTGAATCCGATGGTGGAATGAAGGGAATCAGCAGGGTAATGCACAGCCCTCCTTCGCTGCGCTGGCGCACATCCACGCCATAGCGGGGGCCAAAAACCAGCCTGAGCCGGTCATGCACATTTTTTAGGGCCAACAGCCGATTTTTTGGCGGGTTTTCCTCGTGGGTCAGGATGTGCCTTAGGCGGGCCAGAGCGTCAACGGTCATTCCCTGACCGTCGTCCTGTACAACGATGGCTACATCTCCGTTTGCATCGCGGTGAATATCAATCCAGATATGTCCTTCTGTGCGCCCCTCAAAGCCATGAATCACACTGTTTTCCACAACCGGCTGAATGGTAAATTTGAGCGTTTGTCCATCCAAAAGGGATTGATCCACATTCCAGGATACCAAAATTTTTCCATCCTGACGCATGTTGATAAGCGTAAGGTAGCTTTCCACAGTTCTGATTTCCTGGCGTAAAGGTACGCGGCCGGTTGCAGGGTTGCCGGCCATGGAGCGAAACATGCCGCCTAAATGTCCTATCATTTCAACAACCTCTTCGTCGTCGTTAAGATAGGCAGTCATGCTGATGGCTTCCAACGTATTGTAAATAAAATGCGGATTGATAATAGCCATCATTTCGCTGAGCTGAGCCTCACGCTGGCGCAGGGCGGTATCGTATTCCCGCGCAATGAGCGCGTCCACCTGTTCAACCATGTGATTAAAACCCTTTTGCAAGTCTCCGATTTCATCACTGCGAGTTTGGGAAACATGAACTGCAAAATCGCCCTTTTCCACGCGAGCCATGGCATTTTTCATTTCGACAATCGGCTGGCTGATGCGCTGGGTAAGGAGGGATACGGCCAGCAGCACCGCAAGGCTGATTGCGCCGATAGCCAGGATTACGCCGGACCTCATGGCAGTGAGCGGCTGCTCAATTTCCTCTGTGGGAATTGCCCCGATGACGCGAATGCCGGATATGGGTGCAGGAACCTCCATAACGATCATGCGCTTGCTGCGAATGGTGGCTTCGCGGTATGGAGCGCTTGCGCGGACATAGTCCAGATCCATGAATTTGCCGCCGATGGCGTCGGCCTGGGTACTGAAGATCACATAGTTATCGCCATCTACCAGCGCCACAAACCCCTGATTGCCAAGTGATACGCCTTGGCAGATCTGTGTGATGGTGCGAATGGGGATTTCAATCATCAGGTAACCCAGTAATGTTTCCTCCCGGAAAACCCCGCGGGCCAGGCAAATTACCTTTGTGCTGGACAGTTTTGCCCCTTTGGTGATACTGTAGCCGCTGATGAGCACGCGCCCACCGTCGCTGCTGATGATTTTGTTCATCCATTCGGGGCCAAGCGTGCGCAGAAGGCCCGTCCACTCCTGATAGGTGGAGGCCACGACGCGCTGTCCCCGGTTGAGAAGCAAAATAGCGCTTCCGTTTCTTTGCGCAATCGAGTTTTCGGATAAAATGCGTTCCATTTGCAGCTCGGCAGGCTGGATGTCTCCGCCGAGCAGGGCCTGCTCCACCGCAGCGTCCTTTTGAAGCGCAACGGCCATTTTGTCCAGCTCGCTAAGATTCAGTTCAATATCATAACTGATCTTTTCAATGTATTGCGCAGTGTACATGCTTGCCTGATGTTTCATAATACCGTAAAATTTGCCCTGAATAAAAAGAATCAGGACACATACCGGGCCCAATAGCAGCAGAAACATCAAAAAGAGCCGCCAGCGAATACTTACCGTTTTCATATTGTGATTATACCATACGCTGTCAAACATAGAAATGAACGAAATGCGGTTTTCACAGCATTTCGTTCACAGGCAGTTCAAGGGGTTTCTGCAACAAGATGGCATGCCACCAGGCGTCCCGGCCGTACCTGGCGCAGCGGCGGCTCTTCAATTCTGCAACGGTCACATACGCAGCAACAGCGCGTTTGAAACCGGCACCCTTTGGGCAGATGAACGGGACTTGGCACATCGCCGCTGAGCACGGTACGCTTGGAAACCCGGTCGGGATCGGCTACGGGGATGGCGCTCATCAGGGCCTTGGTATAGGGGTGCAGCTGCTCCTCAAACAGTGCCTCGCCATCAGCAACCTCCACCAGTTTGCCAAGATACATTACGCCAATTCTGTCGGACATGAACCGCACCGCGGGCATGCCGTGCGCTACAAACAGATAGGCCATTCCCAGCTGCTCTTGCAGATCTTTTAGCAAATTGAGAATCTGTGCCTGTACGGATACATCCAGCGCGGAAACCGGTTCGTCGCAGACTATCAATTTGGGCTGAACGGCCAGCGCGCGTGCTATGACGATACGCTGGCGCTGTCCACCGGAAAACTCATGCGGATATTTGGACATATCCTTGCCGTTTAGGCCCACCATGTCCAGCAGCTTGCAGACGCGGCCGTTTACCTGGCTTTCATCAACCAGCCTGTGCCAGCGCAAAGGTTCGGCAACGATATCGCCGATGTTCATCCGCGGATTCAGCGAGCCGTACGGGTCCTGAAAAATGATTTGCATTTCCTTGCGCAGGGCGCGCAATTCCTTCTTGTCCAAATCGCGAATGTTGCGTCCCTGAAAGCGGATATCGCCGGACGTGGCCTCAATAAGCCGCAATACCAGTTTGCCAACCGTGGTTTTTCCGCAGCCGGATTCTCCGACAAGGCCGAAGGTTTCCCCGGCGCCAATAGTCAAATCCACGCCATCTACCGCTTTGACCCATCCCACGGTCTTTTTGAGGAAGCCGCCGGTCACGGGAAAGTATTTTTTGAGGTCTCGTACCTCCAGCAACTCAGGCATGCTCATTTCTCCCTTCCGCGTAAAAGCACCGCACCTGATGCGTTTCATCTCCTGTCAGAGGCGGCATTTCCTGCCGGCACCTTTCCCCGGCATAGGGGCACCGGGGATGAAAGGGGCATCCGACCGGCATGTCTGTAAAATGCGGAACGCTGCCCTCAATGCTGGGCAGACGGCCGCTGACCTTGGCTCCGGCCTTAGGAATGGAGGCAATCAACCCTTTTGTGTATGGATGAAGCGGTTGATGAAACAGCGTTCTAACCGGCGCACTTTCCATAACCGATCCCGCGTACAACACGACAACGCGATGACAGGTTTCAGCAATCACGCCCAGGTCATGGGAGATAAAGAGTACCGACATTCCGCGTTTTTGTTGCAGGTCCTTTATCAGCTCGATGATTTGCGCCTGAATGGTGGGGTCCAGGGCCGTGGTAGGCTCGTCGGCAATGAGCAGATGGGGATTGCAGCAAAGCGCCATGGCAATCATCACGCGCTGGCGCATGCCGCCGGACATTTCGTGAGGGTAGTTTTTCATGCGGGTTTGAGGCTCAGGAATACCGACCTGCCGCAGCATTTCGATGCCTGCCTCCCAGGCCTGCTCGCGGCTGAGGGACTGGTGCAGACGAATGGCTTCCACCAGCTGATTGCCGCAGGTATAGACAGGATTGAGGCTGGTCATGGGTTCCTGAAAAATCATGGCGGCCTGCTTGCCGCGAAGCCCGCAGAATTCTTTTGGGGTTAGCTTGGTAACGTCCCGGCCCTCCAGGACGACTCTTCCGGATACGATCTTTGACGAGCCTCGCGGCAAGAGGCCCATGATAACTTTGGCTGTTACACTTTTTCCCGATCCCGATTCACCTACCAACCCAAGGATTTCGCCGGAGCGAACCTGGAAGCTCACATCATGGGTAACGGGTATATAGCGGCGCTCGTACTTGAAGGCAACGCTCAGGTTTTCGACGTTTAGCAGCACGTCATTCACATCCGTTCCTCCTTTCACTCCGCTTTCAGGCGCACGTCAAGAGCATCTCTCAGGCCGTCGCCCAGAAAATTGAGCGCCAATACAATCAGCAAAATCAGCAGTCCGGGATAGATGCTCAGCCAGGGTGCCACCCAAAGATAGGGATATCCGGACTTGAGCATATAGCCCCAGCTTGCCTCCGGCGGCTGAATTCCCAAGCCCATGAAGCTAAGGGATGCCTCGGAGATAATGGCTTGCGCCGCATTGAGGCTGGCCTGCACGATGATAACGGGAAAGACGTTGGGCAGGATGTAGCGCACGATGATGCGAAAATCCGACAGGCCAATTGCCCTGGCTCCCTGCACATATTCCATTTCGCGCACGGACAGCACCATGGAGCGAACCACTCGGGTAAAGGCCGGCGTAAACACAATGCCGATAGCAATCAAAACGTTGGTCAATCCCGGCCCCAAAGCCGTTGTGATGGCAAGCGCCAGAATGATGGTCGGAAACGACCACACGGCATCCGTGATGGATGAAATAACGGTGTCAATGCGCCCCTTGTAGTAGCCCGCGAGCAGCCCGAGCGTTGTACCCAGCGTCATGGCGATAAGCACGGCTACGACCCCCACCACGATGGTAATGCGTGTACCGTAAATCACGCGGCTGTAGACGCAGCGGCCCAGATTGTCCGTGCCCATGGGGTATTCGGCGCTGGGTTTTTGCAGAATATCGGAAAAGGTTTGATAGTTGGGGTCATGGGGAGCAAAGAAGGGCGCAAAAATGGCAATGATCATCATAGCCAGACATATGACGATACCCGCGGCCGCCAGCTTGTTATGCAGCAGCTTGCGTAGGGTTTTGCAAAATCGTTTCATGCTGAATCTATGCCCCCGCTTTTAGGATTTGGATGCCGTGCTGATTCTGGGATCAATCAGAATGTAGAGCACATCCACCAGCGTATTGGTTACCACTACCAATGCGGCCACGACCAGAATCATCCCCATGACAACGGGGTAATCTCTGGAAAGAATGGCGTCCACAATCTCCCTGCCGATGCCCGGAAGGGCAAAAACTGTTTCCGTAACGACCGCGCCGCCAATGAGACGGCCGATTTGCATTGTGATTACGGTGACGACGGGAATCAGCGCGTTTCGCAGCGCATGCTTCCAAATAACAACCCGCCCTTTGAGGCCCTTGGCATAGGCAGTGGTCACATAGTCCTGCTGCATAACCTCCAGCAGCGCCGAACGCGTTTGCCGCATCACGGTAGCGGCAAAGGCCACGCCGATGCTGGCAGCCGGCATGATCACGCAACGCAGGTTTTGCAGCGGGTCTTGCGCAAAGGATACAAATCCCGATGCCGGAAGTGCGTTTAGCGTTACGCTGAAGAGCAGCACCAGCAGCATACCCAGCCAAAACGGCGGCATGGCAATTCCCAGCATGGAAACAAAGCTGCCGATGGTGTCAAAAATGCTGCCGCGCCGCACGGCCGATAAAATACCCAAAGGAACCGCGATGAGAATGGAAATCACCATGGCCACAAAGGTAATTTCCAGGGTTACGGGCAATCGTTGGGCAATTTTAACGCTGACCAGCTGGTTGGATATAAGCGATTTTCCAAGATCACCTCTAAAGATGCCGATTAGCCAGTCAAAATACCGGGTTACAGGAGGTTTATCCAGTCCCATCTCCGCGCGGACCCGGTTTACATAGTCCTCGCTGGCGCCCTCGGTAACCATTCCCATGGCTGCGTCGCCGGGGAGCAGGTTGATCAGCACAAATAAAATAACGCTCACCAATAGCAACAGCGGAATGATGGACAAGACCTTTTTCAAAATCATATATGCCATTGAATCAACGCTCCCCAAACATACGTCGGCAAAAAAACTCTTTATTGGGACAGGACGCTTGACCGTTGTAAAGCGCCCTGTCCCGAAAAACCAGGATTATTATTCAGCCAGCCACATGGTAGCCAGTTTCCAGTGGCCCAGGGAATAGGTGCCGTAGTTTTGCAGCCTGTTGGAATAGGCAACATAACGGGGCAGCTCATAGAGGAAAATAGTGGCGCAGTCATCAAGGTACACCTTTTGAGCCTGCTTTAGCAGCTCCTTGCGGGCTTCCATGTCGTATTCCAGCTTGATCTGGTCCAGCAGCTTGTTGAACTCCTCGCCCTTGTACTGGGAATAGTTGTTGCTGGAGGTCCCGCCCATGTTGGTGTTAAGCTGCACATAAGCGTCTACACGAGGATAGGTCATCTTGGCAAGGCCCAGTTGGCCGCCAAGCTGCTTGGTATACAGGTCTACCCAGGCGAGCCTCTCCATGGATTCAAGCTTTACATTGATGCCCACGGCCGCCAGCTGCTGCTGTACGATTTGCATGATGGTGTTGTCAGGCTCACACGAGATGCACTGCAGCGTAATATCAAAGCCATCGGGATATCCGGCTTCCGCCAGAAGCGACTTGGCCTTTTCGGGATCATAGCTGTAAGGGGTGTAATCCGAATAGAACCACTGGTTTACGCCGACCGGCCAAATGGACCTGCTGCCAAGCCCCTGGGTCATGGCGGCCGCCATTTCATCGGTGTTGAGCGCATAGGCAATGGCCTGGCGCACCCTGACATCCTGCAGCATGTCGTAGTTTACATTGGGGAAAAGGCAATAAACGTCGGCGGTGGGCAGCCGGGAAACGGATACGGAGCTGTTGGCCTGCAGCATCTGAATGTTCACAGCCGTTTTCAGATAATCGGTCAGCTGTACGTCGCCGCTGATCAGGTTGGTGGCCTTGACCGTTTCATCGTCGATAATCTTGATAACGACTTCGTCCAGATAAGGCAGTGGCAGGCCATCCTCGCCAAGGCCCCAATAATCCTCGTTGCGCACCAGGGTATAGTGGTCGCCTTCCACAGCCTCCTTGAGCTTGAAGGCACCCGTGCCTACTGCGTTGAGCGAAAGCTCGTCTCCGTAGGTTTTGATGGCCTCGGGGGAGATCATCAGCGATGTATAGTTGCTCATGGAGGTGAGGAATACCGCAGAGGGCTCGGAAAGCGTCATCTTTACGGTATAGTCGTCAATGACCTCGACGCTCTCAAGCTCCACAATCTGCGAGGCAAACCAGGGGGAGCATTCTTCGGACTTATACCAGTCCATTACAAACTTCACAGCCTCGGCGTTGAAGGGGGTACCGTCGTGAAACACAACGCCCTGCTTGAGCTTGAAGACGATGGTGGTTTCATCCTGTACATCCCAGCTTTCGGCCAGGCACGGGATGAGATTGCCGCTGGCGTCCATGCTGATAAGCGGCTCGTATATTTGTGCGTAGAGATCGTAGTCCGAGTCCTGCGCGTTGGCCTTGGTTGGGTCCAGGGTAGATTGTTTTACGCCCTTTGCCACAACCAGGGTGCCGCCGCGCACCGGCTCGCCTTCGGCCGCCGCAAATCCCACGCATGCGATGGCCAGAATCAGTGTCAGGATACCCGCCAGTACTTTTTTCACCGTTTTCTCCTCCTTTTTTCTGGTTACGTTTTTCAATTCTGAAAGGCCAAGCTTTCAAATTGCACTGGAAAGCATGCGGCTCGCAAGAGACAAAGTTGCCCCGGCTAAGGGTAACCGTTTCCATGCGGCCATGCATGTTCAAAGATGATAAACGCCTTTTACTGCAAATTATTATAGCCGTTTCACCGAAAAAGCGGAACGCCATAATTTTTATGTTTGGTGCATATTTTTCAGCTCCACCCAAAGAAAGCAAAAACGATCGCGATATTGCATTTGTATCTTTGACAATCGGTCGGATTTATACTATCATGGTGCAGACACAAATGCGAAGCAACCTGAGCGCCTGCCCGTACAACAAAAAGGAGTCGCCATGAACCAAAAAGCTCCCTACCTGCTTTGGGTCACGGAGGATATGATCTGTGAACAAAGTGAGCCGCGTGCGTGTCTGCTGCGGCTGAGGCGGTTGCGTGCCGCACCCTGTGTGCGCGAACCCCAGAATCATTTTCATCCAGAAATCGAAATATCGCTTTTTTTGCAGGGCCATGGTTCCTACATTGTCAACAAAAAATGTTATCCTATCACTCCCGGCGATATTTTTTTGTGCAGGAGCATGGATCAGCATTGCTTTTCCGAAATTGATGGGCCGGATGGCCTCACCTTTTTAACCATTCATTTTGAGCCGCGGTTCATCTGGTCCCCCGGAAACGATATGTTTGATGCCAAATACCTGCAGGTGTTTGAAAACGTCGGCAGGACCATTGAACACCGCCTGCCCAAATGCTCCCGAACGGAGCAGATCAGCCGCAATATCCTGAACATGGAGCAGGAGTTTATCGGACATGAGGCCGATTATGAAGCCATGGTAAAGGCGCTGCTTCTGAGAATGCTGGTTTTGCTCAACCGTCTGCTTCCGGCGGATGCCCAAAGCGGCGCTGCGCCGGCGTCGGGCAGCAACATGGAGCAAATTGAGGAGGCCATGGCCTATATTCAGGCGCATTTGACCGAACCCATCTTGCTATCGGATCTGGCAAAGGCGGCCCATATGAGCCCATGCTATTTTTCCGCTATTTTCAAACGTCTCAATGGCGTTTCACCCTGGCGCTACATTACCGCCAAGCGCATCGAACTGGCGCAGGATTTGCTTACCCGCAACAGGATGAGCATTACCGAGGTATCGCAGATTGCAGGCTACAACAACGCAGCCAATTTTAACCGCGCTTTCCGGCAAATTACCGGCACCTCCCCCAGCGCTTACCGAAAGCATCCGCAAAGCATACAAAAATAATTGTAAAATGATTTGCCGCCCAGGCTCCTAAAAAAGTGCGCCGCACGCAGCTGAAATCCTTATAATTCCTTGAATGTAGCCATTTTGTGCCGCTTGGTATTTGTATCTTTGCCCGCCAAAGGCTTTTTTATATCAAAAGATATTTGAACAATTTCAAAAAATAGTTGTTGATTCTCTTCCGTGCTATCCACTATGATGATATACAGATAAACGCCTTATGAACTTCACACAACGAGGAACTCCCTTGCGGATGGGGGCTTTATAAAGGAGCCTTGCTTTATGGATCATGGATGGATGATTATGCGCACGGGCGCGGGCCGCTACATTCAGGGTGAAAATACGTCGTCCCTTGTGGGGCAGGAACTGAAACGACTGGGATTTCACAAAGTGGGGATCATTGCCGGCAAGCGCGCGTTTGAAGCGGCCAAGCAGCCCCTGATAACAGGACTGGACCAAGCGGGGCTTGTCTACGATGTATCCATCTATCCGGGGTACTGCACCGCTGGCGACATTGATTTTTACGTGCACTGGGCGCGCCAGCAGAGCTACGACTGCGTGCTGGGTGTTGGCGGTGGCAAGTTGATGGACTTGAGCAAGGCCGTGGGTGCCCTGGCCCGGCTGCCGGTATTTACCCTGCCGACCATTGCCGCGACCTGTGCCGCATTTGCGCCCCTTTCCGTTATTTATGACGAAACCGGCCACCAGGAGACGATTCGTTACCATGAGGACAGTGTTTCAGGCGTATTTGTGGATCTGACTGTGCTCGCCAATGCGCCCCAAAGGTATCTGGCCGCCGGCATTGCCGACGCGTTTGCCAAATACTGCGAATATACCAGCATGCGGGCATCAGTGGAATACGGAGATATTGATTTCGGCCGTTTCATGGGGGCGCGCCTGGCCCATGAAGGCGATGAAGTGCTTTTTTGCTGCGCACGGCAGGCGTATGAGGACAATCGGGCCCATCGCCCCAGCACCGCCTTTAGCGACGCCGTTACCTGTCTGATTGGCGTTACTGGGGTCATCAGCGGCTTCGGCGCCTATGCTGCCAAGGGCAGCGCACGCTTTGCCATTGCCCACGGATTTAACGAGATTATTCGGGCCCGTTACGTACCAGATCCCCGCAAATACCTGCATGGCGAGGTAGTGGCTGTTGGAATTATGGCGCAGGTGCGGGCTAACGGCATTCCTGCGCAGGAAGTGCAACGGCTGGAAGCACTGTTTCAAGACCTGAACGTTCCCACGCGCCTGTCGCAAATTGACATGGATTATGATGACGCTCACCTTAAGCGTTTTACGGACGAGCTGCTTGTACATTCCAAGGTTGAAAGCGTATATCACCAGCGGGTTATCCAGGCCGTGCGGGCCATTCGCTGAAATCAACAGACATACGGTCTGTGTTTTGGTTGACCCAATAGACAAAAAGGAGGTATCCCCTATGAAAAAGACTCTGGTATGGCTGCTGACGATTTCTTTGGTACTGGCCTGCATGCCTGCAATGGGTATGGCGGAATCGCTGGGGACCATCAAAGTATGGTATTCCGGCGACAACGAGGGCACAAGGGTGGAGTTGTTTGAAAAGGCGAAAGCGGAAATCGAGGCCGAATATCCCGGCACCACCGTAGAAATTGAAACCATCGCCTACAGTGAGCTCAATGCAAAGCAGCTTACAGCCTGCCGCGCAGGTGTAGGCGTGCCGGATGTGATGAGCCAGTCGGCAACGGCCACCAACGGCTTTATGGTTGAGGGGCTGCTGCTTCCGCTGGAAGATCTGATGGCCGACCTAGGCCGCGACCTGAAGGCCGAATTTAACCCGGCATTCTTCTCCCTGATGGAGGATGAGGAGCATATTTATGGTGTTCCTCAAAGCAAGACGGCGCTGGTGCTGGTGTACAACAAAACCCTGTTTGAAGAAGCCGGCATTGAGGAGCCTCCCACCACCTGGGACGAGCTGTATGAATGCGCCAAAAAGCTGACCCTGACCAAGGAGGACGGTACCAAGCAATACGGCTTTGCCTACCCGGGCACGAACGCCGGTAACATCTGGTTCCGCATTGTGCCCGCGATTTGGAGCGCCGGTGGAGAAATTTACTCCGAGGACGGCAAGACCAGCCTCGTGGATTCCGAGGCAACCCGTGAGGCTGTGCGCCATTACACCAGCTTCTACCTTGACGGGCTGGCTCCCGAAAGCACCCTGGAGCTTGACGCGGCTACCATTTGTCAGATGGTGGCTTCTGGCACAGTGGCTATGTATATGGACAACATCGGTGCCGTAACCTCCAACCTGGAAGGCGTTATTGATGTAGGTACCGCCCTGTATCCCGGCAAGGATGGCATCGCCGATGTAGGTATGGGCGGCTGGAACCTGGCCATTCCCGCGACAGCCGAAAATCCCAAGGGAGCGGCGATCTTTATCGACAAGGTTACCAACGCCGAGGCGATGGAACTGCAGCTGAAGCTGCCCGCACTGGCTGCCTCCCTCCAGGATGAACAGTGGACCCAGGGTATTAACGCCGCTTATTCAGAGATGCTTTCCAGCCATGTACGTGAGCTGCCGCCGTTTGTGAACCTGGCCGGCGCACAAAACGCCATGATGACCATGCTCCAGTCCGTGATGACCGGCATGTCCACGGTGGAGCAGGCCGTAAGCGATTGCAGCTATGAAATTCAGATGATTCTGGATGAGCAAAACGCCGAGTGATAGCGGCCGTATTGGGGTAGTCAAGGGAGCCTCCACTCATGCAGGGGAGGCTCCCCCTTCTTCCAGGATAACCCCATCCCCTTATCTTATAAGGAAAGCAGGTGAACACGTATATGCCAAAAATTCGCATCAAAGAACGGCCCATATACTACTTTATTCCCGCACTGATTGTACTGACCATTTTGGCGGTTTATCCCATTCTCAACAACGTAAGCCTGAGTCTGACCAACAAGTCCGGCGCTTTTTCGTTGGCAAACTATCAGCGTCTGTTTAAGGACAAGTGGTTTTGGAACGCTATGCTGAATACCGGCAAATGGGCGCTTTTTACGGTATCCATGGAAATGATTGTGGGCATGACCATGGCCTTTTGGATGAATATGCGTCTCAAGGGTCAGTCATTGTTTCGTTCGCTGTTAATCATCCCCTGGATGACGCCGGTGATTGCCATCTGTGCGGTGTGGAAATGGATGTACAACAACGATTTCGGCATTTTAACCTATGCCATCAACACCGCCTTTGGCACGCATTTGACCTTTTTGAGCGATTACAACATTGCCCTGTACTGTCTTGGCATCATCTATGTATGGAAGCGTGCGCCGTTTATCATGTTGATGTACCTTAGCGGCATGCAGTCCATTTCCGAGGATGTATACGAGGCAGCCGAACTGGACGGGTGCCGTGGTTTCAAGAGATTGACGCAGATTACGCTTCCGCTGTTGTTTCCCATCATCCGTTCGTTGATGCTGATATCGTTAATCTCGTCGTTCAATCAGTTTACCATCGTTCACACCATAACGGGCGGCGGACCGGCCCGTTCCACCATGGTTATTCAGAATTATATTTACAACAATGGTATTGCGGCCAACAACTTTAACTTTGGCGCTGCGGCATCCACTGCTTTTTTGGTCATTATCGTTGTGCTGGCTTTGATTTATATCAGTGCCACCGAAAAGGCCGAGGAGGGAATCTACTGATGAAACGGCGAAAAATCATCCGGCATTCGGCAGCGTATCTGGCGCTGGGCGTGTTGATCATCATTGCGCTGTTTCCTTATTTTTGGATGATCACCTGCGCCATTCGTGATCAGAACGAAATCTTTATCTCCCCGCCAAAATTGTGGTCCAGCAATGTAAGCCTGGACAGCTTTGAGCGCATTCTGACGGAAACCAAGCTTCCCCGGTATATGCTCAATTCTTTGATTACTTCCCTGATGGCCACGGCCATGTGTATTTTTTGCGCCATTCCCGCGGGATACGCGCTGGCGCGCTTCCAGTTCAAAGGCAAAAATACCGTAACAACGGGAATACTGCTTGTAAAGCTGCTGCCGCAAACCGCCACGCTGATACCGCTTTACATTATGCTGGTCAATGTCAGGTTGATTAACAACAGCTTTGGACTGGCCTTTACCCATTTGTTCATTATGGTACCCTATACCATATGGATGTCCAGAGGATTCATCAAAACCATCCCCTTTACTGTGGAAGAGGCGGCTCTCATTGACGGATGCAATAAAATTCAGGCCATCGTGAAGGTGGTGCTGCCCATGATTTCGTCGGGGTTATTTGCCGTTGGCCTGTATGCGTTTATGCTTTCGTGGGAGGAATTTCTCTTCGCCTATACCTTCACCGGGTCGGAAGCATCCAAGACCATTACCGTTGGCCTCTCTACGTTGATCGGCGAGGATACCAGCGACTGGGGAGGCATTATGGCTGCTTCCATCATGATGGGTCTGCCCGTGCTGATTTTCTTTTTCAGCGTTCAGGATACATTTATCAAGGGAATTGTGGGCGGCGCTGTGAAGGGCTGAGGTACCTGCCTGCGGACAGGCCGGCTGCCGCAGGGCTTGGAGATTTTGCACCTTTGAAAGCGCATTAGATTGTTGCACCCCAAAATTTTTGGATGAAATCTGAGAATTTTCATCACTCACAGGCAAAGCGGCCTGCTATAATCAAAACCAAAAGTGCCATTTTCAAATTCAAGGAGGGCAACCCATGCAAAACATCCGCACTACGCCCCTTAGCGCCCAGGAACGTGAAAACCTGAAAATTACCGATATGCGTTTTTGCGATATCGACGGGATGCCAAAGCGCTGTACGCTTCTCAAACTTTATACCAACGCGGGCATCGTTGGCTATGGGGAGGTACGGGACGCTGCAACCAAAACCTATGCCGCCCTTTTGAAAAGCCGGCTGCTGGGTGAAAATCCTCTGAATGTGGATAAGATCTTTCATCGAATAAAGCAGTTTGGCTTTCATTCCCGCCAGGGTGGCGGAGTTTCCGGCGTGGAGGTGGCGCTGTGGGATCTGGCCGGAAAGGCCTGGGGCGTTCCGTGCTGGCAGCTGCTGGGCGGCAAGTTTCGTGATCGTGTGCGGGTATATTGTGATACCGATGTAGAGGGCAAGCACAGCGGAACCGATATGGGCCGGGCGCTGAAAAAACGCATGGAGATGGGCTTTACCTTCCTCAAAATGGATTTGGGCATAGGCATGCTTATCGACGAGCCCGGTGCGCTGACGGCGCCGCTGGGATTTCTTGAGGAAATGAAAACCTATGCAAGCCACTCCCTCAATGCGCCGCATGGCTCCATGGACTTTTCGCAAATGACCCAAAAGTCCTATGAAATCAATACCATCGCCCATCCCTTTACCGGTATCCACCTCACCGAAAAGGGACTGAACATCCTGGAAAACTACGTAAAGGAGGTCCGTAACGTCATCGGTTATGACGTCCCTCTGGCGGTAGATCATTTTGGCCATGTTTGCGTTGAGGATACTATCCGTTTCGCCCGGCGCATTGAAAAATACAACCTGGCCTGGATGGAGGATGTGGCGCCATGGCATTACACGGACCATTATGTGCGCCTGCGCAACAGCACCACCGTACCCATTTGCACCGGCGAGGATATCTATTTGAAAGAAGAATTTGCTAAACTCATGTCCGCCGGCGGAGTATCGGTCATTCATCCCGACGTGCTTACTGCCGGAGGCATGCTGGAAACCAAAAAAATTGGTGAACTGGCCTATGAAAAAGGCGTGATGGTGGCCCTCCACATGGCGGAAAGCCCCATCGGTGCCATGGCGGCAGTGCATGTGGCAGCAGCCATGCCCCAGGTGATGGCGATGGAATTCCATTCCGTGGATGTACCCTATTGGCAGGATATCGTCAACGGCCTGCCCACCCCTCTGATTCAGGACGGGTTTATCACCGTTCCCAATACGCCTGGGCTGGGCATCGAATCGCTGAATGAAGAGCTCATTGCCAAGCTCATTTGCAGCAGCATTCCGGGCCAGTGGGAAAGCACAGATCAATGGGACAACGACATTTGCAACGATCGGCTGTGGAGCTGATAAAACGCCATACTGAAGGAGGAAGGAACCTATGTTGTTTACTACGCGCGAAGAAATCATCGCCATGACCCCGCTGTGGAAAGGGGAGCGGTTTGAGGATGGCCGACCCAAGGTGGCGGATAAATACCTTGACGCCCTGTATGGCATGACGCTGGAAGAGCTATGGAAGCCGATTTTTGTTAAGGGATATGAAAGCAACTTTATCGCCATGAAATCGCTGCATCCTGAGTTTAAGGAGAACGGCGAGCTGAACCGCAAAATGGTTGGCCGCGCGGTAACGGCCATATATGCGCCTACCCGACCCGACTATGCGCAGGCCATGTTTGCCATGGCCAAGGAACAGGGCCTGTCCGGCACGCCCAATCAGTGGGTGATTGACCATTTGCAAAGCCGCGACGTTATCGTTGCTGATATGTACGACAAGGTATACAAGGGAACGTTTCTCGGGGGCAACCTTACCACCGCCCTGCACAACAAAACGGGCAACGGCGGCGCTGTGATCTGGGGCGGTATCCGTGACATTGAGCAAATGAACAAGGTACCGCAGGTACAGGTATACTACCGCGGTATAGATCCTACCCCCATTCGTGATTTTGTTATGACGGGATACAACCAGCCTGCGCGCTTGGGCAATGGGCGCGACGCCGCTATCTGCCTGCCGGGCGACGTAGTATATGGCTGTTCTGGAGGCGTGCTGTTTATTCCGCCTCATCTGGTAGCCGATGTCGTGGACGGTGGATCGAAAACGCAGGTGAAGGATATTTTCGGCTTTGAAATGATTACGCAAAACAAATTTACCACAGCGCAAATTGATAAAAACACCTGGACGGAGGAGATGCTCGATCTGCTGATGGACTTTATCCGTACCGACCCGCGGGGCGAGGTATACCGCAATCTGGATTGGTCTCACGAATACGATCTTGCCCGCAACGGCGACCCGACGGATACGCAATCCGCCCTCTAACCGACGCTTCAGGGCTGTGGACAACGTGAACGCATGGCTGTGCAAACAGAGGTTGGAGAGGGAATGATATGAACATTTTCGTATGCATCAAGCAGGTGCCCAGCACAAGCAAGGTACAGGTGGACGAAAAGACAGGGGTGCTGAAGCGGGACGGTGTGGCGAGCAAAATGAACCCGTACGACCTGTACGCGCTGGAGACGGCGCTGCGGCTGCGGGAAGAGCACGGCGGACGGGTGACGGTGGGTACGATGGGGCCTCCTCAGGCGGAGGCGGTGGTGCGGGAAGCGTACATGATGGGAGCGGACGAGGGGTACGTGTTTTCGGACCGGCGGCTGGGCGGCGCGGACGTGCTGGCGACCAGCTACACGCTGTCGCAGGCGATCCGCAGCGTGGGCGACTTTGACCTGATCCTCTGCGGCAAGCAGACCACCGACGGGGACACCGCCCAGGTGGGCCCGGCGATTGCGGAGCACATGGGCATTCCGCACGCCGCGTGGGTGTCGCGCATCGAGGCGGAAACGAACGGCGTGGTCGTGGAGCAGCAGCTGCAGGATGTGATCGAGACGGTGCGGATGCCCTTTCCCTGCCTGGTCACGGTGGAACAGGATATTTACATGCCGCGCCTGCCGTCGTTAAAAACGGCGCGCCGCGTGGCGGACCGGCCGGTGCATGTGATGGGGCTGGACAGCTTTCTGGATACCGATCCGGAGCATTATGGGCTGTCGGGAAGCCCCACGCAGGTGGAGCGCATCTTCCCGCCGGAAAACGACGTTCAGCGGGAGCAGTGGACGGAGGAAAACGCGGCGGAGAAGCTGCACGGGCGGCTCAAGCAGTGGAAGTTTGTATAAAGAAAGGGGTGGTGGAGCATGGCACAGATAGCGGTTTTGGAACGCAAATGCACGGGATGCGGCCTGTGCAGCGAAAGCTGCCCCTTTGGGGCCATCGATATGAAGGACGGCAAGCCGGAGCTGAATGCGGCCTGCCGTGTATGCGGCATCTGCGTAAAAACCTGTCCGGAAAAGGCGATGATCCGGCTGGAAACGCGGGTGGCGTCCGTGGACAAAAGCCAGTGGAAGGACATACTGGTGTTTGCCGAGGCGGCGGACGGCCGGCTGCATCCGGTCAGCCTGGAGCTGATCGGGAAGGCGAGGGAACTGGCGCAGGGGGCGCCGGGCTTTCAGGTCAAGGCAGTGCTGCTGGGAAATGGCGTGATGGAGCTTGCGCGGGAACTACAGCATTATGGGGTCAGTGAAGTAGTTGCGTATGACGACCCGGCGCTGAGCTTTTTCCGCGCAGATGTATTTGCAACATGTATAGAGGACTATATCCGCGCGGCGCGGCCCAGCGTGGTGCTGGTGGGCGCCACGTCGCTGGGGCGCAGTCTGGCGCCGAGACTGTCCACACGCTTTCATACGGGTCTGACGGCAGACTGCACGCGGCTTGAGCTTCGGGAAAACACCGACCTTGTGCAGATTCGTCCGGCATTTGGCGGCAACATCATGGCGCAGATCGTCACCACCAATACCCGCCCGCAGTTTGCCACGGTGCGCTACAAGGTGATGGACGCGCCGGCGCGGCAGGCGGAGGCGTCCGGAGAGATCCGGGTGCGCGCCGTGCCCAAAGCGGCGCTTCAGTCGCCGGTCACGCATGTAAGCACGCAGCCGGTACCCGCTGGAAAAACCATCTCGGATGCGGACATTCTGGTGGTGGGCGGAAGGGGCCTGCAAAAGGAAGCCGATCTGGACATGATCCGGGAGCTTGCGGCGCTGCTGGGCGGCGACTGGGCGGTGTCCAGGCCGCTGGTGGAAAAGGGCTGGGCGACCAACGCGCGGCAGATTGGCCTGTCCGGGCGCACGGTGCGCCCGCGGCTGATCATCACCTGCGGGGTAAGCGGGGCGATTCAGTTTGTAGCCTGCATGAACGCCAGCGAACATATCGTGGCGATCAACAGCGACGCGCAGGCGCCGATTTTTGAGGCGGCGCACGTAGGAATCGTAGGGGACCTGTATCAGATTGTGCCGGATTTGATCGCCCGGCTGAAGGAGGCGCGAGGATGAAACCGTTTAACAGGGTGAACGAAGCAGATCTGGCGTTTTTTGAAAGCCTTCTGCCGGGACGGGTATTCAGCGGCGAGGCGATCTCCACCGACTATGACCATGACGAGATGACCATCTATGGGCACTATGCTCCCGAAGCGGTGCTGCAGGCACAGAGCACGGAGGAGATCAGCGCCGTGCTGCGCTACTGCAACGGGCGCAACATTGCCGTGACGCCGCGGGGCGCAGGCACGGGGCTGTGCGGGGGATGCGTGGCCACGGAAGGCGGCGTGGTATTGTCCACCGAACGGATGAAGCGGGTACTGGAGGTGGATACGCGCAATATGACGGCCACGGTGGAGCCGGGCGTGCTGCTGATGGAGTTTCCCAAGGCGCTGGAAGGAACGGGGCTGTTCTATCCCCCGGACCCCGGCGAAAAGACGGCCACCATGGGCGGCAACGCCATGACCAACGCGGGCGGGATGCGCGCGGTGCGCTACGGTGTGACGAGGGACTATGTGCTGGGCATGGAAGTGGTGCTGGCGGACGGGGAAATCCTCACGCTGGGCGGGAAGAACGTGAAAACCTCCAGCGGATACAGCCTGATCGACCTGATGGTAGGCAGCGAGGGGACGCTGGGCATCCTGACCAGGCTCACGGTGAAGCTGATTCCGGAGCCGAAGGCGAATGTGAGCCTGCTGATTCCCTTTGAGCATCTGGAGGCATGCATTCAGGTGGTGCCGGAGGTGCTGGCGTGTGGCTGCGAGCCCACGGCGGTGGAGTTTATGGAGCGGGAAGTCATTGCGTGCGCGGAAACGTATCTGGGCAAGCAGTTTCCCGACGCGAGCTCGGACGCATACCTGCTGGTGCGGCTGGACGGGGCAAGCCCGGAGGCGCTCCGCCCGATGGTGGACCGGCTGACGGATGTGGCGCTGGAGCTTGGGGCGCAGGATGTGCTGCTGGCGGATACGGACGAGCGCAAGGAGAGCATCTGGAACGCGCGGGGCGCATTTCTGGAGGCGATCAAGGGGAGCACGCCCAACATGGATGAATGCGACGTGGTGGTGCCCCGGGACCGGATTGCGGCATTTGTGAAGCACAGCGTAAGCATCGGGCGCGAGGAAGGGGTCAGGATCTGTTCGTTCGGACATGCGGGCGACGGCAACCTGCACCTGTACATCTGCCAGGACGGACTGAAGGACGCGGTGTGGACGGATGTGGTGGAGCGCGTGATGGAGCGGCTGTATGCGCAGGCGCGGGAGCTTGGGGGCGAGGTGTCGGGCGAGCACGGCATCGGGCATGCCAAGCGCGCCTTCCTGCTGGAAAGCGCTGGGGCGCGCCAGATCGATCTCATGCGCGGAATCAAGGCGGTTTTTGACCCCAACGGCATTCTCAATCCCGGCAAGGTGGTATGAAAGAAGCGCTTGTTGAGCTGAACGCGGGGTATGGATACCAGCGTCTGCGGATCTCCAAAAAGGCAGACTTTAGGAGCGGATGGAGAATACGGCTTGAATGCATAATGGCTTGTACTTTCTGCCGTGACTGGTCATGAGCCAGGGCATCTGACATTCATTTACAAAGAGAGAAAACCGCGCTTTAGAAATGAATCGCATGGGAGAGACCATGAGCCATATCGCAAATCCTTATATAAAGAAGCAGTCAAACGCTGGATGCTGGACAGGAAAGCCTTTGCGCAGGGCTTCGGAGACGGGGATGCAGACGAAAAGCAGGGCGCCGGGAACAGGCAGCTTTCTGTTGCCTCCCCTCTCGCCCGTGCTATGCCTGTATGCTGAGAATCTGCAATATTATATACAGGCAGTCTATCCCCATCGCCGCTGTATAGAACACAAAGCACATTGCCAGGGCGTTTCGTTTCCTTTTTTACGCCTTACCCTATGCGTTAAGGGGCTGCTTCCTCTCGGAAACAGCCCCTTCAGACCGTTGACAAAAACAAGTCAACGGTCTTTTTTTATAAGGAAAACCGGATAAGCATGTCGAATATATAATAACTATTAGGAACAGAAACAGAAGAGAACGAGAAACGCAAAAGAAAGAAGCAGGAGAGAACGGCATGCTGAACAAATTTCACGAAAAACAGCAGGGAATGGAACTGATCATTCTGGAACAGCTGGTACCACAGGACCATCTGCTGCGGAAGATCGACCGGAGTATCGACTTCTCCTTCATTCGCAGGCTGTGCGCACCGCTGTACAGCGCCAACCTAGGCCGACCGGCCATTGAACCGGAGGTGTTGTTCCGCATGCTGTTTGTGGGGTATCTCTACGGCATCCGTTCGGAGCGGCGGCTGGAGGAAGAGATTAACTATAACATGGCATATAAATGGTTTTGCGGGCTGAGTCTGACAGAGAAGGCGCCGGACGCCACAACGCTGAGCGTGAACCGCAAGCGCCGTTTCCGGGATAACGACATTCCCGAGCAGATCTTCAATGAGATTCTGCGCCAGGCCATGGAAAAGGGATTGGTGGGCGGAACAATTCTGTATACGGATTCGACCCACGTCAAGGCCAAAGCCAACAAACACAAAAAGATGACGGTCGTGGTGGAGCGGACGCCCAAAGCGTATCTGGAAGAGCTGGACGAGGCCATCGAGCGGGACCGCAAGGAGCTGGGCAAGAAGCCCTTTGAAAAGAAGGATGACGATGATCCGCCCCCGACACGAGAGGTCCAGCAGAGCAAAAGCGACCCGGAAAGCGGGCAGCTGCACAAGGAAGGCAAGCCGGACGGCTTTCATTACAGCGAGCACCGGACCGTGGACAGCAAGCACAACATTGTGGTGAATGTACGGATCACTCCGGCCAATGTCAACGACGTAGAACCCATAGCAGAGATACTAAAGGATATTGATAAGCGGCTGGGGAAGCAGCCGAAGTACATGGGACTGGATGCGGGATACCACAACGCGCCGGTATGCCACCAGCTTGCGGCAGCCGGGATACAGCCGGTAGTAGGGTATCGGAGGCATACGCACAAGGGGGACTATTTCGGAAAATACCGTTTCACCTATGATCCAGTCAAAAACGTTTACCTGTGTCCGCAAGGGCACGAGCTGACATGGCGCACGACCAACCGGGAAGGCTATCGGGAGTACTGGAGCGAGCCCAAAACATGCAGGGACTGCCCCAGGCGGGCGAAATGCTTCTCGGCCAAATCCAGCAGAAGGCAGGTGACGCGCCATGTATGGCAGGATGCATTGGAACAGGCGGACGCGTTTGGGAAGACAAGCAGCGGGAAACGTATCTACGCCTGGCGCAAGGAAACCATTGAACGATCCTTCGCAGAAGCCAAAGAGCTGCATGGCCTGCGCTATGCCCGCATGCTCGGAATCCGCAACATGTACGAGCAGTCCTTCCTCACCGCCGCCGTGCAGAACATGAAACGCATCGCCAGGGCGTTTCGTTTCCCTTTTTCCCTGCTTACCCTATGCGTTAAGAGGCTGTTTCCGGGAGGAAACAGCCTCTTTGTCGGCGGTCTGGATACGGCGTTTTTCACCTCGCACACCATGGAAAACAACCTTGTCAACGACAAGCCGCTCTATTACTTCACCGGGGAGAACGGCCTGACCGTGCCAAAAGACGCGGGAGAGATCATCGTGGCGTGCAGCAGCGGCGTGACCGTGGCGGATGTGGATGTTTCCGATTGCAGCATGGGATTGATCGTGGCCTACTGCGACGATGTGACGGTGGAACGCGTGACGGCGGACCGCTGCGGCGTATTCGGCGCCTACTTCGCCTATGTCAGCGGCGCGACGATGACCGATGCCATCGCCGCCGGAAACTTTGACCAGGCGGCCTCGGTGCTGGGGGATCTCCTCCACATGCAGGAGGCCCCCATCAAGCTGCTGGCCGTGCTGGGCAAGCAGCTGCGGCAGCTCTACACCGCCCGGCTGGCCATCGAGCACAAAAAGGGGACCAAATACCTGATGGAGCTGTGGGGGATGCGGTCCTCCTACCCGGCGGAGCGGCTGATGCAGTCCGCCCGGCGCTTCTCCCTGCCCTGGTGCCGCCGGGCGGTGGTGCGCTGCGGCGAGGTG
>ERZ779866.500-NODE-500-length-43688-cov-13.562166_pt1 | contig 43688 bp, 46 predicted proteins | sample MGYA00511248_ERZ779866 | MGnify/ENA primary metagenome ERZ779866 (study PRJEB29588, sample SAMEA2155758) | human gut metagenome | biome: human gut; feature: human-associated habitat; material: faeces | place: Denmark | collected 2008/2010 ... | reverse complement strand
GTTGTCAGCAGCCCGTTTCACGGTCTGCGTGTAGTTCCTTGTAAACTGACCTAAACGATAGCAAAAATAGCTTTGACTTTTACATCGCTACTATCTGCCTAGATGGAAAAGATATACACGGGGTTCTGTCCCCGCATCAAATGGTAGCCACCAGTAATATTGTCTTTGGCCACTGTCAGGGAAATGACCTCATAATCCGTATTCGCAAAAGATAACTCCTTTACGATGGATGTCAACTCTGATATGGACTCCAGGGTCACAGCTGTAGCAACAACACGCACCTGGGGATTCTTTTCTCGCAGGAGGTAGATAATCTCACGGAGATTACCGGAACTGCCGCCAATAAAAGCGTGGGTAGGAGGAGGGAGACTGCTACAGGCCTCCTGGGCGGTCCCGGGCACTATCTTTAGGTTCTCAGCCCCAAATCTATGGCGGTTCTCCCGGAGAAGCTCCAAGGCATCCTCCCTGCACTCCACCGCGTACACCTGCCCGCGCCAAGCCTGGAGAGCCATCTCAATGGACACAGAGCCGGTGCCTGCTCCTATGTCCCAACATACCGCATCCTCCGGCAGTTGCAGCTTGGACAGACAGACTGCCCGAATCTCGCTCTTGGTCATAGGCACCACACCCGTCCTTCCTCCACCTCGGAGAAATGCCTCGTCAGGCAGACCGCAGGGAACAGCGGCGGTGCCTGGGCCCTGAACCAACACGGCGCTTAGCGGCGAAAAGGATTCCTCCGTCAGTTCTTCCGCCGTACCACTTGTGATCCTCTCATCGGGATAACTCAGGCGCTCTCCCACCGTGACCGATACACTGCCCATACCCGCCTCCGTCAGCCGGTGGCAGAGGGATGCCACGCCATCCTCACCGCTTACCAGAACGAAGGCCCCACGCCCGACCCTCAGGATCGGTGCAATGGCCACGGCACGGCCATGGGCGCTGATAGGCACCACATCCTCATAGGATATGCCCAAGCGGGCGCAGAAATAGGATAAGGAGCTGATGCCCGGCAGTACTTCCACCTGACAGTCTGTCAACAGGGGCAGCAGCTTCTTGGTTCCGCTGAAAAAGCCCGTATCACCAGACATCACCACTGTGAAGCTGTGAAACTCCCGGTGTTCCCGGATATACTCCACGATGGTCTCCGGCCTGATGGCGGCGAATACTGGTTGACCCGGCCTTGCCGCAGCCAACATCCGCTCCGCACCAATGAGACAGTCCGCATCCTGAATAGCCTGCCAGACTTCCCGGGTCATCAATTCGTTGCAGCCGGGGCCGATCCCTGCCACAGTTACTCGGGGCCGCCAAGTGAGCCCAAAACGCCGGCATAACAGCCCCATCATATCGGAAAGGGAAAGGCCCTCCTGCTGGGGTGGGCGGCCGACGACCACCAAGGTAGCCCCCGTCTCCTCTGCAGCGGTAACTTTCTCAGCAAAGCCACTTGGAGCATCTCCTTCCTTCGTGACCAGGTATTTCGCACCTGTAGCCCGCAGCATGACGGCATTCATCTGGCTGCTAAAAGGCCCCTGCATGGCAATGATATGAGATGGTGCCAGCCCCGCATCCTGGCAGGCAACCAAGGATGTGTCTACCGGCAGCACTCGGGCGTAAGCCCGCTTGGAAAAACCCCTGATGCTTTTGTAAAAGGACAGTTCTTTACTACCCGTCGTCAGCAGAATATTCCCTTCTGTATGGTTCAGATATTCCACCGCATGAAAGGTATCCGGCACGAATACTGCCCCCTCCGGAGCTGCACTGCAGGAACGGAGGAGTCGCAAATAAGGTGTACCGGCACTGGAGCAAGCGGTGGCGATATTCTCTGTCACCGCAGTAGCGTAGGGGTGAGTAGCATCCACCACCAGATCGAAACGCTCTGCCCGCAGCAGCGCCTGTATCTCTCCCTCCGTAAGGCGGCAGGCGGAGATGGTAAGGTTGTCCGCCGGAGCCAGCAGAGACTCGCCGTACTCCGTGGCCACGCAGGCCGTAACGCAAATTGGCTGCTCGGAGAGAAATTCCACCAACTTTCGCCCCTCCGTAGTCCCGGCAAAAACACAGACCTTATTCATATCGGTATCCTCTTGGCGTTATCAGCTTGTCTCCAATCACCTCTGTCATGCTGTTGCCCACAAATACTGTACAAAACATATCTACTTTGGCGTCCCGCAGCTCTGCAAGCGACAGGATAGTGGAATCCTCTCCTTTCCTGCCAATGTTTCTCGCAATTCCACAAGGCCGATCCGCAGGTAAAATTTTCAACAGGATATCACAAGCCATGCGCAGATGATGAGGACGTCCGTTACTGGCTGGATTATAGATCACAATGGAAAAATCTGCCTGTGCCGCGGCAATCAGACGCGTGGAAATTTTTTCCCAAGGAGTGAGCCGGTCGCTGAGGCTGATTACCGCGAAATCATGTGTCAACGGCGCTCCCAATATCGCACCCCCGCTACAGGCGGCGGTAAGGCCGGGAATCACCACAATTTCCGGCTCATTTTCCGCTCCACGCAGTTCATACAACAGAGCCGCCATACCATAGATCCCGCTATCTCCGGAGCAGACCATGGCAGTAACCCTTCCCGCACGGGCCTCCTCCAGAGCAAGACGGCATCGCTCTGCCTCCCGCGTCATAGGTGTCGTAATTATTTTTTTGTCCGTGTAGCGTTCTTTTATCAGATCAATATATACATGGTATCCAACAATGGTTTCGCACTGCCGGAGAGTTTTATCCGCCTTGATGGAAATACTCTCATAATCCCCAGGGCCGAGTCCTACTACATACAGTATACTCATATTACACCTTCCATTACTCCGTCAAAAAAACGGCAATACTACTTTAAGAAAAAATTTTCCAATATTAAAATGCGGGCAGCTTTTTTCACCGAATACGTCACACCCCCCCAATCTTCTCCTAGAGTTGGGCAGAAAACTATCCAACCATCCGGAATCTAATTGCTATTGGCAGGGCACAGGCCAAGTATGCTATTAAGAAAACCGGCCGAATTTTCCGACCGGTTTTCTTCCATTCAAAGCAAATTTCTTTGCCTTGGATGATAGTTCAGTCAAATCGGACCTCCCAAGGCTCAGCGGCAATGGCGACCGTCACTCCGTTATATACAGTTTTCTTTACATATAACCTCTCGGCACCTGCCAGAGCCGCCCGTTCACATACATTGTCCACGCCGGTTACCCGCAAAACACGATCAGATGGTGTAAAGCTGCCGGGTACGTCGCGGAGTTGATTTGCAGTATAAAAAACTATTGGCAACCGTTGCTTTTCACAGAAACTCCGCAAACCCGCTTCGTCCGCTTTCAGATCAATAGACGCAACCTGTTTAATGGCCTTCCGATGGATCTGGTTCTCAGCAAGCACAGACTCCACCGCACACTGGATATCGTCAGCAGTCGTGCCGCGGCGGCAGCCAATACCCACATGCAGTATTGGCGGGACCAGCAGCAGTGTCACATCAAACGGCTTTTTCCGGAAACAAGAGATACAGATTCCGATTTTCCCGCTCTCCCCTTCCACCGTACCGTTTGGTAAGTCTGTCACAATCGGGAAGTCCGAAGTCAAGGGAACAGAATGCTCCAAAATTTCCGCCGAAACACTCTTTGCGGCACTCAGGCTGGTAATAAGCAGCCCATGCTGGACGGCCCATGCGTCAACCGAGAATTTCTTGTTGATATCCGTTGCGGTAGTTATGACTGGAGTTGCTTCCAAATATTCTGCCAGCTTCAGTGCCAATGCATTTCCGCCGCCAATATGTCCACTTAATATAGGGATAACAAAACTTCCTAATTCATCGATTGAGATCACAGCTGGGTCGGTCAGTTTACTTTTCACATGAGGTGCGATCTCTCTGACGGCAATTCCAATAGCTCCCACGAATACCATAGTATCTGCCCACTGAAAAAGCGGTCCATAGAAGGTCAAAGGGCTAAATCCCGCCTCACCATAACGAGCCATAGTAAAAGCCCGGATCTCACATCCTGTGAAGTACTCCATAACCATGCGTGCCGTCTGACAGCCTTGGCGGCTATACGCAAACACCGCTACCTTCATCTGGATGCCTCCCGATATTCCGTAGAAAACTCGGGGGCATACAGCCTGGAGCGAGTGTATTTTTCACCCATGCAGTCTCCCACGATAATAAGGGCTGTCTTGGACAGTCCATTCTCGCAAGCCGTTTTATGGAGTTCATCCAAGGTGCAGCGAAAAATCCGCTCATCCGGCCAAGTCGCTTTATAGACGATGGCGACAGGCGTACCGCCAGGATAGCCGCCTTCCAGCAGTTCTGCCTGCAGTTTCTCTGTAAGTTTGGTACTCAGAAACAGGATCATTGTTGAGCGATGTGCTGCAAGCGATTGGATCGTCTCTCGCTCCGGCACCTCTGTGCGTCCAGCAGTGCGGGTAATGATTACGGTCTGGCTCACATCCGGTAAGGTATACTCTGCCCGCAAAGAAGCCGCCGCGCCGCAAAACGCACTGACACCGGGACAGACATCATAGGCAATGCCAAGCGCATCAAGCGCATCAAACTGCTCACGTACAGCGCCATAAATACTGGAGTCACCAGTATGCAGGCGCACAGTGATCTTTCCGGATGTCTCAGCGGCTTTGATTACCTCCAGTACTTCCTCCAAGGTCATTTCTGCACTGTTATAAGTTTCGCAGCCATCTCCGGTGTACTGCAGAACCTCAGGATTTACTAGAGATCCGGCATAGATGACCACGTCAGCTTCTTTTAACAGTCGGGCACCGCGCACCGTAATCAGATCGACGGCTCCGCTGCCAGCACCAACAAAATGTACCATATCTGTCCTCCGCAATTTTTTGATATACGATCTTAATTCGAATTGTTCCAGCTAGTATTCCCTGCGGCAGCCGCCACAGGTGTTACCCCGCAAGGGACTGAAAAGCGTTTTTTGCCCGACGGACATAACATTGTCTGACTGCAGGCAATTCACCGAGGCCCCTCAGACTCCAACTCACAGCAAAGCCTGCCTGTTCCAGCAGCACCCGGAGGCTGCCCGGTTTCTCTCCCGCCATATCATTTTTAGAATGCTCTCCAGATACAAGTAACAAAGGAATCAGATGGGCTTTTCTCTTGGGTTGCTTTTTCAGTTCAGCAACGACATCCGAAAAATCAGGCTGACCCTCCACAGTACAAACAGCGATAGAGTTACCATGATGTCTGTGCATACGCTGCGCTAAACGAGTATATAAGCTGTTTGCTCCGTGTTCTGTGCCATGGCCCATAGCCAGCAGTACAGTGTCCTCTGGTACAGGATAGGATTTTGCTAAGATTCCTATCATTTGGTCGAGGTCAGAATCGTCCCATAGGAGCGGTAATCCCATAGAAACCTCCATATCGCCGGCATATGTCATTACCTCACTGCGTAAGCGATCATACTCCTCGCCAGGAATGAGCAGGGTCGGCTGGACTACGAGCCTCTGCACGCTGTCCCGCTGCATGCGGGCCATTGCCTCTTTGACGCTGTCGACTGAGATACCGTACTCGTTCTTTAGACGTCTCCGGACGACCCCGCTGGTAAATGCGCGATAAAAGCGTGCCTCTGGATAGGCTCCCGCAAGATCTTTTTCAACAGCCTCAATCGTCTTTTCCAACGTGTCCAGGTGGGTTGTACCAAAGCTTGCCACCAATAACCCAACACTCATACGTAATCCCTCCATCATAAATTTTTTCGCCGCGCAACGGCCACATTCGCAATCATCATAAATACTGCGGCATAGGCAGCCAGGATAACCATGCTTAAATAGTTGGGCGCATCCCCATATGCCAATGCACGCAGAGAGCTGCTGGTATGTGTCAGGGGCAGGATGCGGATCAGTGCTTCTACCCAGTCCGGCACACGGTCCAACGGGAAAAAGGTATTGCACAAAAATGTCATTGGCAGGATAACATATGTAGAGAAACGCGCAATATCCCCGTGCGTCCTAGCAACAATGGCTGCTGTCACGCCCAACGCACTAAAGGCAAGACCATTGAGCAGCATCACTGCGAAAAAAGCCATACTCAGATGAATCTGCGCACCAAAAGGTACAGAAAGCAGGAGGATGAGGACACCGCTGTATATTCCCCGCAGTGAGCCGCCCAGCATCTGTCCGACGATATAGGCCGGCATGGGTGTGGGAGATATAATGAGCTGGTCAAAAGACCGCTCAAAGATCCGCTGCACATTGAGTGGCTGCGCAACAGCGGATAGGCTGGTATTCATGGTCGTCAGTGCAATGATACCAGGAACAAGGAAGTCAATATATGGACGGTCCGTCACCGCGCTTGTTGCGCCCAAGCCCCAGCCTAAGGCAATCATATACAGCAACGGGCTGATCAACGCAGCAGTGGTAATTTTTATCCACTCAAACTTAAATTCCACCCACTTTTCCCACAACACCGTGACGATCACTTGGCAAAATATTTTTATGCGCTGCATCACATCACCCCCAGTGTCCGCCCCACAACACTCAGGAATACGTCCTCCAGAGTGGTGCTGCGCACCACAAGTTTGTTCTTAAGCTGAGTCGCATAGGCCAGCGCTTCCTGTTTTTCACGGAAAAAGGCGCTTCGCGTATGGTCGCCGTCAAACTCATCAATGGCCACCTCACCGAGCTCCCAAATCAGGTTGGCTGGAGAATCCATACGGACTACCTGTCCCCTGTCTATCAAAGCGATCCGACCGCAGAGGTACTGAGCCTCGTCAATGTAGTGAGTGGTCAACAGGATTGTCATACCCTGACGGTTGAGCGTACGCAGAAGATCCCACATCTGGCGGCGGGAGGCCGGGTCCAGGCCAATGGTAGGTTCATCCAAAATCAGGATCTCTGGTTGTGTGAGCAGCGCCCGGCAAAGCATCAGCTTTCGCTTCATGCCTCCGGAAAGCTTTCTGACCGTTTTTTTCCTATGGTCAGTAAGACCGCAAAAAGCCAACAGCTCTTCACTGCGCTTTCTGGCATCCTTTAGATTAAGAAAATATAGCCTAGCCTGCAGCTCCATGATCTCGTCAAGGGTCATGTCGCTGCGCAGAGAGTTATGCTGGGTGATAAGGGAAAGTTTTCGCTTGATGTCCTGCCGCTGACGGGTCAAAGGCTGCCCATCAATCTGAACCACGCCCTCTGTAGGCAGGAGCAGCGTAGATAAAATGCTGATAAGTGTGGTTTTTCCTGCTCCATTTGGTCCCAGCAGACCATAGAACTCACCCGTTTCAATGGTCAGCGTCACACCATCCAGGGCTTTCGCTTTCGCCTGCGGATATACTTTGGAGACGTGCTGAATCTCGATCATTCGCTCACCTCCTCAATTGCGCCCTCCGCCTGCATATAAATCATCTGGATCCGGCGCAGGGTTTCCGCATCTGTATTCCACATACCGCGCTTATTGGCCTCCAGAAGCCTCTCACTGACACTGTGTACCGACCAGCGATTTACTTCTTTCATCCACTGCCTAGTCTCCTCATGGAACAGGAAAGTCTCTGCCATAGACTGGTACATCCAGTCCTCTCCCAGTTCTGCCGTCGCGTCCCAGCCGAAGAAGCTGTCCATCGCCGCAGCGATCTCCTGTGCTCCTTTGAATCCATGGCGCTTCAGCCCCTCCAGCCACTTTGGATTCAAAATACGGCTTCGCACAATGCGTGCCATTTCACGGCTGAGATCCCGGGTCACAGGACGCTCAGGATCATCCGTGTGCCCCGTCACAGCCATAGGCTTTTTCCCGGAGATGCTCCGTACACACGCCACCAAGCCGCCATGATAGCCATAGAAATCATCGCTGTCCAACATATCGTACTCGGCGGTGCTTTCATTTTTTATGGTGACGCTGACGGCGGCCATCCGCCTGCGGAATGCCTCCGGCTGACGCTCTCCATGCGCACGGGCGGAATACCCGTAGCTAGACCATGTCTCAAATATTTGCGCTAGGTCATGGAAGTCGTCCCATTCTTTGCTGTCGATGGCGTGAGAAACCGCTGTTCCATAACATCCAGGGGCACAGCCATACACGCGAATATAGGACTGATCCAATGCGTTTTCCTCTGGAATGCCCTCGGCAGTCAGCTTTTCCATATCTTCGCGGACATGCTTCTTGATGAAATTCTTGTCCTCCGGCTCCTCCAACGCAGCTACCATCGTTACAGCGCGATCCATGATGTCAATAAGGTTTGGATACATATCACGGAAAAGTCCGGATACCCGCAACGTAACATCAATGCGAGGGCGTCCCAATTCTTCCAAGGGGATTGGCTCTACACCCAACACACGGGTCGTATTTCCAAGATAAACTGGGCGGACGCCCATGAGGTGAAGACATTCTGCTAAGTCCTCACCACAAGTCTTCAATGTATTGCCCGCCCATACTACCATAGCGACCCCCTCAGGATAGCCACCCTCTTGAGCATCGTACTGTGCCAGCATCTGTCTCGCCAGCTTTCCTCCGATCTCCCACGCCGCTCGTGACGGGATCTGCTCTGGGTCACTGGCGTAGAAATTCCGCCCTGTGGGAAGAATCGATACATTCCCCCGGGTCGGGTTTCCTCCCAGCGCTGGCGGTACGAACCGGCCGTTTGTCCCTGCCACGAGGTGGTCCATCTCATCTGTAATATGTTCGAGCTTGCCCTTGACCACATCACACATGAAAAGCAGGACCTGTTTTAGATCCGTCGTAGGACCTGGGAATTTCTCTTCTTTGATGATACACTCTACAGCATCCGAGGCAAAACCGTGCTCCGCCAGGGAGGCAGTAAGCCGTTTTGCAGCTTCCACAGCTCCGTCATAAATCGTGGAGCCGGATACTCCGTCAAATATCTCCGTTGGCGCGTCTTTGATACGCTCCGGCTCGTACCCTTCTGCCGTCAAGATACTATCATTGAGCGAGGGAATATTGCCGTTTCGAACACGCACCATCATACGCATCAGATTGTCGAAGCATTTCCCTTCCGGCACCTTTCCATAGACATGCAGGCCGTCCTTTACGGCGGAGTTCTTCAATTCGCTCATCCATATATGAATCTTCTCCACCGCCCCAGCGGGGTCGTCGGAAAATATTTTCTCTGTCAGTCCAAGATCCGTTGTGAGCTTTGCTTCATTGGCGAGATCAAAAATCCTGCGGGACAACTCACCAAGCTGTGCCGGGCGGACCTGCCTTGCCTGGGTGTATTCCTTCATGGCCTCGTCGATGACAGAGAGCTGCTCATATGTCCCCGCCTCGTCTAAAGGAGGCGGCATGTGGTCCAGGATCACAGCCCAGCTGCGGCGCTTTGCCTGAATGCCCTCCCCGGTAATTCCAATATGATAGGGGTACAGGTGAGGCAGACTGCCCAGCGCCGCATCCGGATAGCAGTCCCGGCTCAGGCCCACCTCTTTTCCGGGCAGCCACTCCAGAGAGCCGTGGGTACCGACGTGATACACCGCATTAGCGCCAAAACACTCCTCCAGCCAGCGATAGTATGCAATGTAGCTGTAGGGCGGAGTAGAGTCCGTGCTGTGGTAGAGCTCCAGCGCCCGCTCCCCCAGCGCTCGTGAAGGCTGCAGGCCGATAAAAATATTACCGTTGATGAGGCCGGGAATTAACAGTTTGCCGTGGGACACCATCACTTCTCCCGGTGCCTTTCCCCAGGTCTTTTCCAGTTCCTCCAGCATCTTATTGCTCAAATCTGAAAACCAGCCTCTCCATATTTCCGGGCTGACTTCATCTGCGGCCAAGCGCTCCATAGCTTCCTCTGAAACCCACCGCAAGTCTGTTGTAAGGCCGGCTGTAAGCCGTTCAGCAATGTCCTGCCCGTCAACAAAGTCAAAGGAGGTCAAGACGCCAGCCATCTTCAGTGCCTGAATGATTCGATGTACACTCTCAAAGGTATCCAGCCCTTCCGCACAGCCTAGCTTTGCTGTACCTGGCATGGTGTTGAAAAGAATGGCAATCTTTTTCTTATCATTGGGCAACCGACCCAAATTTGCCCAGTTCACTGCAAGGCGGCAAATACGCTCCAGCCGATCTTCCAGCGGAACAAAAATCCTATGTGCCACGCCATCCTCTGAAAGAACCTCTTGTGCAGCGCAGGGAACCGACAGAATCTGACCATCCAGCTCAGGCTGGAACACGCAGGTCGCCAGGGACATACTATCCATGCCCTGCGGAAGTTTTTTGTAGTCCTCCTTTGAATAACGCGTGGCCAGCACCTGCAGGGCGGGAACATCCCACTCAGCAAAAACGCTCTCCTCTATTTCGCGCTGTCCGTCTCCGGGCCAGCTCATATGGGTCAGTGAAAATCCCGTGAGCACAAGGATCACATGGGGTAGACGCTTTCCCTTATATCGAAAATATCGCTTCATTGCGTGCCGGACGCCCCTGCATTCATCCTCGTCATTGGCCATGCGGGTAAACAGCGGCAACGCCAGTGCATCCATTGCCTCGAGGCCTTTCAGAATCGCATCAATATGCCGCGTGTTTCCATTTGCGATCTGGCTCTGGTGAAGGATGAGTCCGACAATAGGCTTTCCACACACGGAGGCATACCGCCTCAGTGCCAGAGCATCCTCCTCAGACAAGATACCATCCGCGGTGTAGAACCCTTCCTCTACCGGTGGAACCGGCGGTGGAACATCGCAATCCGCTCCAAAAGCATGGTGCGCGATATGCAGAAGCATAGATCGAAAGTTCTCTTCGCCTCCATACCCAAAATATCGTCGGACTGCCTGGTACTCATCCGGCGTCATTCCGGAACTGGGCAGCAACTGCGCAACTTCATCCGGCAGGGAGGACTCAAAGTAGACCGGCATGTGCCCGGTCAGTCGATTCCAGACGAGATGGAAGTCCACTAACGACTGTGCTCCCCCATGAAAATAAACGATTCCATAGTCGCAACAGTCGCTATCTTCCAGCATCTGCGCTATTTTTTCAGGTTGGCTACACAGCTCCCTTACCGACCAGCAGTGTCCTCTTAAAAGTCCAGGATAGCTTCTATCCAGACTCCGCAGCGCCCGGCGCATGTTCCACAGCCTATCTTCAGTAGCAATCAAGCAAAATACATGAATCATGGTGCTCCCCTCTTTTGATCGTCGGATAAAACCCGGTGCATGACACAGTTCAAATTATCCGTCGCATCTGTCTGGTACCTCCTGGCCGGGCATCCGCCCAGGCAAGTTGAAAAAGACCCGCACTGCCTGCAGCGCTCCGGAGCTGCAATTTCCGCCGCAAAGCAGTTGCCGTGCGGCAAGCCATCCCGGATATTCCCCAGGAGACTGCTCTCCTGCCCCGCAAAAGATGAGCAGGGCCACCAATCGCCCCGGCCATCCAGTGCCAGGGAAAAATCCGTCTGCGCATAGCAATAGGCTCCGCCGCAAGTATGCGCGGATTGCCTTTTTTGGAGGCGATCCAGCTCCCGAAACCGGAAATGTATCCCCGCCTGGCGCAATCGCTCCGTCTGTGTCTTCAACTCTTCCAGTCCGTGCGTCAACGTATCTGGATCGGGAGACAAGTCCCGACCATTCCCTCTCCCCAAGGGACGGAACAAATCCAATCCGACTCCTGCGACATTCCCAAGGAATAGGGCTAGGTCCGCCAGCTGTCCCAGCCTTTCTGCGTTTACTGAAGTGACCACAGCAGTCAGACCGCACCGCATTCCCGCTTCTCCAAGATTGCGTATACCCTGCAGTACCGCGCCGCAGCTGCCCGTTCCATCAGGGAACGTCCGCAGACTATTGGCGTCTCCCATACCATCCAGGCTGACACCCACACCGCACTGAATCGCTCTCAATTGAAAACAGGTCTGGGGTGTCAGCAGTGTCCCGTTGGTCTGTACAGATAAGACCAACTTTCGTCCCGTACGTTTTCCAAACGCGGCAACAGCCTCCATCAGATCCAGCCGCAGCAGCGGTTCGCCGCCGGTAAACTGAATCCGGAGCGTAGAGTCCTGTGGGCAGCAGAGCTCCACTGCCCTCAAAGCCATAGCTTCATCCATATCGGGGATCGTTTCCTCCCCCCTGGCGGCGTAACAGTAAGCGCACTGCAGATTGCATCGCTCCGTCACTCGCAAAACCAACAGTTTTATCCTGTCCATATCCCCGCTCACCTCAGATCAGGCATCCAGGCACGCCAGAGGAGAGCGGCTCTTGACAATGCTGCGCAGCTGATTCGCCTGGAGCTCATCAACTTTATAATAGGCAGCATCCATCACTTCTGCCAGCTGCCTGGCTATGTGAAGGGATACAAAGTCCTTCTCTGTATCGATCACCACCACATGGATATTGTCCCTTCGGATCAATTCTGCCGCTCTCTTTGCATCCTTTACCGCATCCTCTGTCCAAAGGGGTCTGTTCGCCCGTCCGTCGGTAACCAGCACCAACATAGGGAGGAGTTCCGGATCTTTTATTCTGCGAGCCTTCAAAAGCTGCCAGGAATGGAACAGCCCGGCTGCCAGTGGCGTACGTCCGCCGGTAGGAAGCGTTTGCAGCTTTTTCTGGGCAAGATCCACGCTTGCCGTAATATCCAGCAGTGTCTCAGCGCCGTCCTTTCTGAACGCCACCAAACCGATACGATCCCGCTTCTGGTAGGAATCTAGCAGCATGGAGAGGATAGCCTCCTTTGCCGCTTTCATTCTCTTCTGAGCTCCCATTGAACCGCTGGCATCCACGACAAAGATAATCGTCGCTCCAACATGGTCCTCCCGGATCTTAAATCGTAAGTCGCTGTCCACTAGGGCCACCGCACAATTGTCGTGGCAGCGCAAGCTCTGATACGGGGCGGCCGCCCGCAGCGTGGCATCCAAAGCGAGGTCCCTCTGCTGAGCGAAAGGATGGGCCGTGGCAGAAGCATACCGGCCCCTATTGGCCCCACTCTTTGTCTTGTTCCGGCGGCCACTACCCCGCCGGGGCGTTTGATCCCGGGGCAATACCGGCAGCAGAGATAACTGCATCACCTGCTCCCCTTCTACCAACTGCTCCTCATTTCTGCCGCCCTCCCGGATTTCCGGCGGTGGAATTTCGCACTCTTCACCGTCGTTTCCTTCCTGCTGCTCATAGATTTGCTCCGGCGGCGCCGGGGCGGAATGAGAATCTTGCTCTTCCCTCCGGTTCTCCTGCCCATCCTCCTCGTTTTTCTCCTCAGTGCCGCTGCTTTTCTTTTGCTCCCTGGGTTGTGTATCCTGCTCCCTGCGCTGTCTGTGGGGAAAAACATATGTAGCAGCTTCCTTCAAGTCTTCATTTGTGATGTAGCTCCTACCCTTCCATGCAGCGACAGCAGCTGCCGTGTGGATCAGCATGACTTCGCAGCGATTCCCCTCTGTTCCCGCTTTCTGTATGTACTGTGCCGCGAGATCTCGGGCCGCCTTATCGGGTTGGATCTCCTTTACAAGCGTCTTTGCCTTTTGTATCCGACGGCAGATAGAGTCGCTCTCTTCCTGCCAAGCCTGGCAGAAGGCTTCCGGCCCGTGCTCGTAAGCCATCCGGCGCCGGATAATCTCCGCACGCACCTCAGGGTCCTGCTCGCCGACTACATCTACATAAAGCCCAAAGCGGTCCAAAAACTGCGGACGGAGCCTGCCTTCTTCTGGGTTCATTGTCCCGACCAGAACAAAGTGACTGTCATGTCTATGGGAGATACCCTCCCGCTCCACCAGATTCTCTCCGCTGGCAGCAGCACAGATTAGGGTACTCACGATAGTGTCCGGCAGAAGATTGACTTCGTCTACATAAAGGATGTTCCCGTGAGCCCGCGCCAACAGCCCGCCGGAAAAGCAACGAACCCCCTCCTTAACAGCCCGCTCAAAGTCGATGGAACCTACCAGCATGTCTTCTGTGACACTCAATGGCAAGTCAACGACCTTCTGGTCTGTCAGCGCCGCCATTCCCCGTACAATTGTAGATTTCGCCGTACCTTTTTCTCCACACAAAAGCACGCCCCCTATGCGCGGCTCAATCAGATTGTAGAGGAGCGCATTCTTTACTCGCTCCTGTCCAACAATCGCCGTAAAGGGGTAACAATACCTAGCCATTGAGAACACTCTCCCAATCTTTTGGCAGACCATCCGTCGTGTCAAAGGGCATCCGGCGCATTCGGTGCGCCAGAACCATCGGAGCGACCGTAACTAGGTGTCTGCGTCCGACCTCTGCCACGCCCTCAAAGGCCGCCAGAGTGCAGGCTGCTTTCAGCAATGTGATATCTGCCCGGTGCCCGTCTACATGGAGCGCTACTCCGATCTTAGCAGCATCACGATATAGTCTTTCCGGAATCGTGATCTGCTTCAGACGCTTCTGGGCAGCCTCTACCTTTTGGCGAAGCTCCCTCTGAGCGCCCTCCCAGTACTGACAAAAGGACTCCGGATCTCGCTCGTAGTCCATGCGCCGCGCAATCAACTCCGAACGCAAGTCCAGGTCCTGCTCCCCGCAGATCTCTACTACCAGGCCGAAGCGGTCCAGCAACTGCGGACGCAGGTCTCCCTCCTCCGGGTTCATGGTTCCGATGAGCACAAATTGAGCCGGATGAGAATAACTCACCCCCTCACGCTCCACAGTGTTAACGCCCATCGCCGCACTATCCAGCAGCACATCCACGATATGATCATCCAGCAGATTGATCTCATCCACATAGAGGATATTGCCATTTGCCTGGGCCAGAAGCCCAGGTTCAAAGACCTTTTCTCCTTTTTTGATGGCCTGCTCCATATTGAGTGAACCCACAACACGGTCTTCCGTAGAGCTGACAGGTAACTCTACCACGCGGCGGGTGTATCGGACCGTCCTAAAATCTCCCTGCTTTGCCTGACAATCACTGCACAGATCGGAGCTGTCTGGCCTGCAGTGGAACTGGCATCCCTCCACTACCTCCACCTGTTCAAGTAGGTCCGTCAATCCTCGGACAGCGGTAGATTTCGCAGTTCCTTTCTCTCCACGGATAAGAACGCCCCCCAGGGCAGGGTTAATTAAATTAAGAATCAGCGCCAGCTTCATTTTTTCCTGCCCAACAATGGCGGAAAAGGGATATTTATGCTCCAATGCTATGTCCTCCTAAGTAATCTCAAAGGGGCTTCCTCCGGCCACTGTACGTGCGGAGGAAGCCCCTTCGCTCTCAACTCAATAGCAATTTAGAATTCGACATCCGGATACAGGTATTGCGCCATGGTCCGATAGGACTCGTTGTACAGATGATTTGCCTTGTTGTGGAACAAACTTTTATCTAGGAAGTACAGCTTTCCATCCTTCACAGCCCGCAGGGAGTCCCAAACCGGATTATCCTTGTGCATCTCCAACAGGGTATCCATGGTGACATCACCAAACGCAGACAAGAAAATGATATCGGGATCCATGGCATAAACTTCTTCCAAGCTAATGTCAACACTGGAAGAAGTTCCCTCACTGTCAGGATCCACTGTATTGACACCACCAAGTTCCGTCAGTATAACGCCAGGCTGGGAATCGACCGTATATGCCTTCAGCACACCAGAAGAAATACCAAAAATGACGGCAGTGGGAGCTTTTTCCACTTCAGGAACCTTAGAAACGATATCGATGATGTCGTTGGTTGTCTTCTCGGCAACTTCATCCCACAGTTCCGGTTTGCTGTTCAGATTGCAGAATACCTTGAACCATTTCAGGTAGTCCTGTACAGAATCGTAATTGATGCCGATAACAGGGATGTTGGCAGCGGCGGCAGGACCGGATATGGTTGAATAGCCCTTCATGCCGACGGAACAGACAATCAGGTCCGGTTCCTCGGCAATAATAGTCTCCACATCCCAGTTGCTACCGGAGGAACTTTCGGCAACAACGACAAATCCCTCATCCTGAGTGATATCACGACCGATCTGTTCTTTGTAAGTAGTAATGGCACTCTCGCCGCCGACCCCTATCTGGACCGTGCCGCCCGCCTCATACCAAAGGCTAGCCAAGGAACCAAACAAGACAGCCACTTTCTTGGGATCCTTGGCGACACTCATTTCCTCGCCACTGCCATCATCAGTAAAGATGACATGGGTGTCAGTAACTTTGACATCTTCGGACTTATTCAGGTAATACTCGATAACTTCGTTGTTCACTTCATCTGCAGAATCGGAAGACTGCTCCGTCTCCTTGTCACCGCCGGAGACGTTTTCAGGTGTATTAACAGGATCATTTACAGATGGGGGTGTTTCAGTGTCTTTTTGATTATCCTGCTGATTACCACAAGCCACCAAAGTGAGCGACATGATAATTGCCAGGAATAATGCGATTCGTTTTTTCATGGTAATTTCCTCTTTTCTGTTTAATTGGTTAATAATATTGTTACGCAGCATGCGGATGCGTACATATGGAGTGCTATACGTGTTCGGGGACGCAGATCTTTTCCGGAATTATAAAGGGGCAATTGTTTTTGTCATCATGTATGATTTGTGAATCTATATTGAAAACCTCTTTCATGTTATCTTGGGCAATGATTGACTCAGGATTCCCATAATCGTATACATGGCGGTCTTTCAGCACATAGATACGATTGGCGTAGCGTGCGGTAAAGTTCATGTCATGAAGAACCATAACGATGGTGATCTTCAGCCGATCACACAGTCCTTTGACCAGTTCCAGAACTTCCACCTGATACCCGATATCCAGATAGGTGATGGGTTCATCCAGCAGGAGAATTTCCGGCTGCTGGCAGATCGTCATAGCAATCCACGCCCGTTGTTTCTCGCCACCAGACAGATTGTTCAGCAGACGGTCACCCATGTGGGAGAGGCCTGTAAGCTCCAGAGTTTCATCAATAATGCGCTTGTCCTCCATGGTGTTCCCCTGTCCGAATTTCTTATAGGGGAATCGGCCATAAGATACCAGGGTGCGGATAGTAATATCCTTGGGGGACATATGAGTTTGGGGCAGATAAGCAATTTTCTTGGCTAATTCCTTTGGTGCGTATTCCCGAATAGGTCGGTCCCCATAGACCGGAGTGCCGCCGACAGGCGTCACCACCCTGGAAATGGTCTTGAGCAGGCTGCTCTTTCCGCAACCATTGGGACCAATAATCGTAGTGATCTTACCGCGTTCAAAATCCATGGTGATGTCGTCTAAAACATGATGCTTACCATAAGCGATAGAAACTTTGTCAAAACCAAAGTACATACTTTCTCCCTCCTCTCAAGTTACATTCTTCTTCCGCAGCAGATATAGGAAGAAGGGAGCTCCAATGAACGAAAGAACGATACTGACAGACAGTTCACCCACCGGCATTACCACACGGCCAATAGTGTCGCAGACAACTACAAATGAATAACCTAGGAAAATAGATGTTGGAAACAGATATTTATAGTCAGAGCCGATGATGATGCGGGCAATATGGGGAACAATTAGGCCCACGAAACTGATCAAGCCAGCTACGGCTACGGAGGCACCTGCCAGCAGGGAGGCCACTGCAATAAGGAACAGACGAAATCGCTCCGTCCGCAGCCCCAAAGAGTTTGCCATTTCATCGCCCAACATAAGGATGTTCATCTTAGAGGGCAGGAAGAAACACACGATAATACCTACAAGTACATAGGGAGCAATAAGATAGAAGTTTTTCCATACCACACCGTTCAAACTGCCTACCAGCTGACCGGTTGCATTATGTAGTTCCTCCGAAAAAAACGTGCGGATAATATCATTGAAGGCACCAAACATGGCGGATACCGCCATACCTGACAGAATCATCTTCACGGGACTGACGCCCTTTTCGTAGGCCAGTATATAGATGACCATGGTAGTTGCGAAGGAGCCTACAATGGAGCCGATGGGCAACAAGTAGGCAAACTGTGGAAATGCTACCAGGGTTAGATAGGCCACAAAGCTGGCACCGCTGGTAACACCAATAGTGGAGGGCGAGGCAAGATGATTGCGCATAACACCTTGGAGGATACAGCCGGCCAGCGACAGGCAGATACCTACTAGTCCACCGCAGATGACACGGGGCAATCGTACATTCCATACAAGTAACCAGGCTTCTGCTGTGCTGTTGGAGAAAATATCAGTAAGGGTCTTCCCTTGAAAATTCAACTGAAATACATCTGCCACTTGTTTCAGTGTATAAGGAACACTACCAACAGCCACGCACACCATTGTGGATACTACGCATAGCGCAGCCAAAATTAAAATAATCGTCAGCCTGTAAGTCCGAGATTGTCGAACCTTTTTGTGTGTATCTTTCATGGTAAACCCTCTTTCAGATTAGCCCGAAAAAATTGCTTAAATATAAAATTAGAATTCCACAACTCTCGTTTCACGGCCAGTGCTATGAAATTCTGCCCTTGTCTGCTCCAGGTGGAAATACACCTTGCTCTCAGGGGGAACAACAGATTCCTGTTTCGCTTTTCCGGCAGCAACACGGGCTCGTCGTGCAGCTGCCATGGCTTCCCATACGCGGGGATCATCATCCCATACCACTCTGCCGCTCAAACGCATCCACTCATGGCTCATTGGATCGTGGGAAGACAATTCAATCCAAGGATTATGCTGTATCTGTTCATAAACCTTCTTATAGTTGGTGGTAAAAAAGTGAATCTGGCCATCCAACAGGATACATCCACTGAAAGGTCGCACATGTGGGCGTCCCTCCTGATCCACAGTCGCAAAATGAAACACCTTGGTTCGTTTGATAAAGTCAAATACTTCTTTCATTTCTTGTAATCCTCACTGTCCAATAAGGCGTTAAAAATAAAAAAGCCGTGGCAGCCAAAAGCTGCCACGGCCGTATTCCCGCAACAAACAACACAACGCTCCTCCCAATAACTCGCAGGCAGGAACGTACATCTCTTCAAGCAGGTCTCCTGACTCACGTCTCATCAGCAACCGCACTGCCTTCTCAGGATTTCTCCCAATGACTGACTTTCGTCGCGTGCGGCGCCTCTACGCATACAGTGGCGGTACCGTCCCGGATTCGCACCGGGTTCACTATTCTCCATAGATTTCTAAGCAAAATCAATGGCACTTGAACAGGGCTATTCAATTTTCTGCATTGTACTGCCTAAACCCGGTGTTGTCAACAAGATTTTGATTTTTTATGCAGAATCTTGATAAGAGTTCTGCAGCACATTTGTCCTGTCTGCGGCATATGAATCTATATTTGCTTTTTCCCGTAAAACGCTATAAAATAGTCCTATAGTGATCCAACTCGTTTGCCGTGGTGGATTGTTTTATCAAACTGAACCAGGACGTGACTGCTATGGAAAAACAAGCTTTACTGAACATCGCTGCTGCGGAGGGGTTCTGCGCGGCGATTATTTCGCCGGATGAGGTCCCGGTGGACTCAAAATTCCGCGTCTACTGTGAACAGAACCTCTGCGGCCGATACGGAGCAAATTATTCCTGTCCTCCCGACTGCGGCACACCTGAGGCACTTCACCAGCGGCTGCTGGAGGCCGAAACCATCCTGGTCGTTGAAACTGTCCGGGAAATCAGTGGCTACGAGGACCGGGAAACCGTCAATGGGGCACGGGATCTTCATAATCGCGCTCTTCGGCGTCTGGTTAAAGCATTTAAGGCTACCGGATATGACTGCTTCTGCTCCGGATACGGCGGCTGCGCCCTTTGTACGCCCTGCAAACGGGTAGAGAACCAGCCCTGCGCATATCCCGACCTGCGGATCAGCTGCATGTCCGCCTACTGCGTGGATGTGGCGGAACTAGCAAGACGTTGCGGCCTTTCCTTTGCCTGGGACCCGAAGAAACTCTATCTTTTTGGTATGGTAGCACTTTCCAAGGCTGAATGATTATTTTTTGTTAAGTTGATATTTCTACTTTTTAAATGGCTCTTAAGATATGTTGAGTCATGTAAATATTAATTTTCACTTTTAATAGGGAGGCTCTCAAAAGAGCCTTCCTATTTTCGTTCACTCAGCAAATTCTTCTTAATTACTGCTTCTTACCTCAAGTTAGTAAAATTTTTTTGTTTTCCGCTACATATTTTCTGTCAGACCTGCCAGTACATAGCTGTTATCAATGTAGTTGTTGTCTCCCGAATGATTCCATCTACAGCAGTCTTCATCAAATAGTCCTTTATCTCCTGCTCCTGTTGCTCCGTTAACGAAGGAACTGAACGGATACGATTTGTATATTCAGCAACGCTTTTTTTCCAAAGGCTGCTCAGTCTCCCAAGTATGAAACTCATACTCTAATTTCGGACTATATCCCTTGAGCCAGAGAATGTTAAATGCAAACGCAATTATTTCATCCAGGTTCTCTGATTCTTTCCTAGCCCCTACTAACTTAAAGAGATTATCCAAAACAGAGTTTATTCTTCGGGTAGGTTTTACCATCAAGCACCACTTCTTGCTGGCCTCAGATAGCTTCCAAAAAGTTTCCGCCGACGCAACAGCTGGTGTCATATTAGCCGAAACCAAGTCAAATTTCCCTCTCCAACCTAATTCATCCAGATTAACATGATGCCAATTACATACATGGAATTCGGTTTTCATGCCCAATGCAGCACAATTACGTCGACAGCTCTCAATCATCTTTTCTGAAAAATCTGTGCAGATAGTTTCTGCTCCCATTTGCTCCAACGCAAGAGCAAGCTTCCCTCCGCCGCAGCCGACATCCAATACATGATTTCTGGGGGGCGACCATGCGATTCTCTTCTATAAGCCGCATGGCAATGCTGCTACTAGCTGTAGGCAATTTCAACTTCTCAAAATGGTCTGCCTTGTTATTCCACCGCTCCAGACCTGCCTGCTCATCAACTACATCAACTACATCCAGTGTTCACTTTTAAAACATATCCTCAATTTTCATCATTGCCAGCCGCTCCCACCTGCACTGCACAATTGTTCCAGCTGCGTTTTATGCTGAAATATGTTCTCATATAGGAACTTCTTTTGCAAGCCCCTTTGGGGGATATATGCTAAAAAATAACTTATAGCAAGAATCGTTTGCTTTCGCACAATATGGGAAAAATCCCTTGCAGACTGAAACCTCAAACACAGGTGCAGCTATGTATGAACGCTTCCCCATGATACGTATATATTTTCCATATTGTAAATTCGATTATCGGCAAAAGATGGAGTTTATCTATATTATCTCGTGTCTATGGCATCCAGGATAACTTCGCATATTTGCACCGTGTCCTCCGCCGTGAATACTGCGGGAGAATTATCCGAAAAAAGGATCTGAGCGCTGGGAGAGTATTCATTATCACTATCCCAGAGGATCAGGCAGATGGAATATCCCGGAAGCAATTCAAACCGGCAAGAGCGATCCCCATATGTCGCAGGCACCCCATAGAGATATTTTATCACCTTGTCGAATGCATCGGGGTCGTTCCCAGGGGAATCTGCGAGCCGGCGGAAGCAACGGGACAAAAACAAAGGAAAATACATGTCGCTGCTGGGAATATCCCGAAAAGAGATCATGTTGCCGCTCGTCGTAACAGCATCCCCTTCCAGCAGATAGCGCAAAAGTCATATCTTAGCGTGGTTATTATTATCCAGCGGTGACTCATCAGGCTGTATACCAAGTCGCCGAATAGAAAAATCCGGATAGGATACCTCATAAAGCCGTTCTAAAAAACGAATACGAAAGGCATGAATCGTATCGTAGTATGGAATCTGTGTCCGGATGCTAATTTCATGAGGATTCGATAGCTGATATTCTTCCAAATAATAAGCATAGGGCATTTGTTTCAGACTGTTCCTACAGTGACAAACTGCAGCGGAATATCTTTTCCACTTTTCCGAATAACAGACATCACGGTGTCTGTCATTCTCTTACAACAGGGGGCATCCATCCACACAACTTCCAAAATCCGCAAGCCGTTGAGCCGAATGATCTCGGATAGGCACTGCGCAAACTCTGAACCATCCAGATGGGGGCAGCAATGACCAGCACTCGTCCGCGGAGGATCCTCTCATGAAATCCCGGTAGGCGAATGCCGCACAGTCAGCTGACAGTAGGATCTGCCCGTTATGAAATACGGAGAAAGCGGGGATATCATGGATAGTTTCAAGGGCCACTGAGGCAGATGTGCCTGCTGTGGGTCTTTTTTACCCACAGTAAGTCCAAAGGTAGCAAGGCAGTCCCAGGGCATCTTCATCCGCTGATTTTGATTCTATATCCGGTATCTCCTTTCTCCGACAAGCAAAGTCCTTTGCCATCCCCGTTGGCAAAGGACTTTGCTTGTTGAGCGCATCGTTATGAAACTGATCTAAGCATATTTGATGCGCATTACATTAGCGCACAAGCCCTAGGGAGGAGATTCTATTTTTACAAAAGCCAAAAAAATCGTATATTTTATAAAAAATCCGAATTATTTAATATATATCCCCCAGGGGTGCTTGAGGAAGTTTCATCTGCTGTACCAAAATGGCCACGTGCTAAGACACATTTTTTCATAATTCGCCTAAATTTGAACTTTATTGAAAGGCGCATTGCAATGCATCTGGAATATGACGATCAAACCCACATCGAAGTATACACCCATGAGCATACGCACAGTCATACATATGAGCATTCTCACAACGGAGTGACACACAGCCACCCCCACGAGCATGCTCACACTCACAGTCATGAACATCCCCATAGTCACGACAACCTGCACAACGAGCAGTCTTCCCATATTCATTCACAGGATTCAGCGGAGCAATTGACTGCGCTGATGAATTATATGGTAAATCACAACGAGGCACATACAAAGGAACTGGTGGATGTAACACATCAACTCTCTCATATAGGAAATGAGTGGGCTTGGGAACAGGTGATGTCTGCAGTAGCGGACTATGAAAGCGGAAATCAAAAACTTGCTGAAGTCCTCAAAAACCTGTCCGGATAAGCACATACCAGGAAATTTCATCACATGTCGAATAAACTACACAGCTGGATATTTGTTTGCATTGAGTACCTGACTATACAGTATGCTGCCACACCTTCTGCAGATGATATGTCTCACCGGATTGCCGAAGAGCCCGCTGCGCTTATAGGTGACAAGGCCCTGATCCTGCTGCCAGCCACTGCCCAGGTCGTTCAAACCACAGTAGGGGCAGTGCTTTATGGGAATCTGTTCTCGCATGTCCCGCGGCTTCTGTCTCTGGTTCACACGCAATACCTCCCATCTCTCTATCATCAGAAGAAAGACTTATTTTTGTTCTTTTCTCTGCTTTAATCCCTTCAGGTGGGTCCTTCTGGGCGGGTCCTGATGACCCTACCCTCCCTTCAGCTTACAGGCGCAGTCTCCCCCTAGCGGAGACTGCACCCGATTCGCGTCTTATCCCATGTGTGTCTTTAATACGGTTCCGTCTCCCTCCCGCTGTATGGATTCCCGGTGGATACGATCCGATTCCTCTTGGTCAAAGGAGTAGAGTCCCCGCTCCTCCAGCTCCCGGGCCATGCCCCAGGCCAGCTGGAACCCGGCGGTGAAACTCTCCAGTGCGGTCTCCTCCCGCAGCAGGGACAGACCATCCATGAGGCGGAGAAGCATCCTCCTGTCCTCCCGGTTCAATCTGGCCCGTAATTCCTGCCGCGCTTCGAGGATCTCCTGCCGCAGCTCCGCACAGTCCGGTTCCCGGGAAAACCGCAGGTATAAGGCTTTCATATATTCATACATGTCGCTTCTCCTCCTTTACAGCAACACACCATACCGCAGAAGGAGACCAATAGCCAGGGCAATCGCACAGAATTATCAGAACAGTAACAATTCAGGCAGAGCTCCACTCCTTTACTTGATTGCAAACAAATCTATATATTGCACGGCTCTCAATCAAGGATCTCCCATATCTCCTGCTGCGCCTCTCTATATGACTACCCAGAATTCATGCTTGCATTATCTGGCCATTTCACTATAATGGTTATTTGTAAAACACATAGGAGGGGTCGGGAAATGCGCAAATCTTTTTCCTCAGGTCTCGCGGTTCTTGTAATGGGCACAAAAGACATTATGAGGGAATATCCCAAGGCAAAGTCAGTAAATGAACTGAACGAAATGCTCTTAAAAATTTGCCATGAAGCAAACAATGAGGACATATCTGACGCAGAGTTCCGGTCCATGATCCATAACTTGATGCTAAAGAAAATTGAGCTGATGGAAGACAGGATGCCTGCTGTCAGAATCGGCTGATTTTTTTCGATCCGCATTGAGTTGCCAGCCTTCTCTGCATATGATCCTGTTTGTTTCATTTGGAATTTTACGTCTCCATCTTTGGAGCGAAAATACATTCCATTTGTAAGAAAAAGCTTTGCGAATGGAGTGTATTTTATTTAAATAAGAGGATATTCGTCGGAATTGAGTCTCTATCATCAGAAGAAAGATTCATCTTTGTTCTTTGCTCTGCTACAATCCCCTCAGGTGGGTCCTTCTGGTTGGAGCATGATGACCCTACCCTCCCTTCAGCTTACAGGCGCAGTCTCCCGGTGACGGAGTCTGCGCCTGATTTGCGTCTTGTCGTTTCGCTTTCCTATTTCACTGTAAACAGATTGGAGGTCAGGCTGCCGTTTGGCCGGCGCCGGTTCTGCTTCTCCAGGAACCCTGCTCGGTACAGATCATTCAGGGCACGCTGCACGGTGCTGCGGGAGAGCCGCAGCTCCCGGGCAATGGTGCCGATGGCCGGCCAACAAGTGCCATCTCCATCGGAACGGTCCCGCAGGTACATATACACTGCCACCGCCCGGTGGGGCAGCTTCGCAGCGTAGATCGTCTGAAAATAACTCATATCCTTTATCCCCCTATTCTCACTTGTCCGCCGGGTCGCAGTCCGTAGCGCGCCTCTATGGCCCGCTCCAGCTCCCGGCAGTCCGCATAGTACACCGGCCTCCGGCCCCGGTCCGGCGTCTCGTAGGCTTCGCCGAAGGTAATGCCCCACTCCAGGAACAGCCGCAGCCGGGTCTGCATGGGGTGAGTTCCGGTCTTCATCACGATAAACGTCCCCTTGGGCAGGGACTTCAGCTCGTCTGGCATCAACAACGCTCGCTCCATCATCTGCAGCGACTTGCTGGCGCTCTCCTTTCCCTGGCTCACAGAGCCGGAGAGTACCGTCCGGCTGCCCAGAGCCTTACTCAGCACCTCCGCTGTCCGGCTGTTGGGCGCGAAGCCGCCGAAGATGGTGTCCTGGACGTTGTCCATAATGATCTCCGCTCCCTCCTTGCCGTAGTTCTTTTCCAGCTGGGCAAGGGACTGGATAATAGGCACCAAAGTCAGCCCCCGGGACCGCCCCGCCGAAAACAGCGGCAGCACATCGAAGGGTGGCATGGTGCCGAACTCGTCACAGAACAGCACCGCCCTGTTGGGAAGCCGCCCGCCGTTGTCGTCCGCTATCTTGAACAGCTCCCGGCTCAGGTTCTGGATCATGAGGCTGGCCATAAAGTTCTTGGTGGTGTCCTCCTCCGGGAGGATGAGGAACATGGCGGAGGGCTCCCGGACAAAGGCTTCTGCATCCAAAGAACTGTCAAAGCAGAGGACCTGCTCCATCTCCGAGTCCAGGAACACGTTCAGCCGGGACATAGCAGTGGAGAGTACCGAGGCCATAGCCTGATCCGCCGCGTTGAGGGCGGAACCCGCCATCCATCTGGCCTTATGTTCTGACGGTAGCCGGCTCAGGAGCAGCTGGAAACAGTTCTTCCCCTTCACAGGGGAGGGCTCCAGAAGATCCTGGATCAGCTTGAACACGGACACGATGTGCCGCCGCTCCTTCCCATCCTTGGGTGGCAGAAACTCCGCCAGCAGTAGGATGACCGACGCCAGAAGACTCTCCGCTGCCTCGTAGAAGTAGGCGTTCTGGCCCCGGTTGCCGGAATCACCCTCTGGGTTCACAATGGTCTTGGCCAGGATTTTGGCGTATTTCTCCGCCTTAGCCTGGGATGCCAGATCGTCCGGATTCTGGAGGACCTTGTCCATGTAGCGGTTGACGAGGGTCAGCAGGTTGCCGCCGTCCGACCGGGTGGGATTCCGGAGGTCGATGACGGACACCTGGAAGCCGTAGCAGTCCCGGGCGATGGCGCCGTAGTTCCGGGCCAGATCTCCCTTGGTGTCCAACGCTAGAAAGCTCATTCCGCTGGCGCAGGCGTACTCCAGATTGGGATAGAGAAAGAAGGCGGTCTTTCCCACGCCGGAGGCGCCGATCATGAGGCAGTGGACGTCGTCGTTGTCTACCAGAGCGGTAAGGTTTTTTCCCGTCCCCACGCTGCCTAAAATCAGTCCCTGGGCAGTGGGCCGGTCTTTGCCGCTGCGCCACACCTCCGCCCGGAAGGGCACATGGGCGTAGGTGGTCTTTACCTCCCGGTCTGTAGCCCAGCGGGCGGTGCCGTGCTGTCCGTCACCCACAGTCCTGGACTCAATGCCGTTGAGGGAGTCCCGACCGGACAGAACCGACACCGCGGCCATGACCAGCATCGCCCCGCCGGCTACTGTCAGCAGTAAGATAATGCTTTCCATAGGTCTCTCATTTCTTTTGCTAAAAAAGGAGGACAGCCGATCGGCTGTCCTCCTTGCTGGTTCTATATCCTGCTTTCAGATATCTCCCCGTATGTGTCATCCTCCTTTATTTCCAGAATGTAGTTTACTAGGATCTCTCGGCCATCCTCCAGGATGATCGTGCCCGCCGTGGAGTCCAGCCGCTTCACCCGGCCTCGCACCTCCACGTAGGCCCCACCCGCTTTCCGCTGGTCCGGCTGGAAGCAGGTCAGGACTACCCAGGGCCGCTGCCGGACGCGTTCCTCCAGCAGCCGCAGCTGCCGGTCCAGAGCCATCGCCTCGTCCTCCGCCAGCTCTGTAAATGCTTCCGTCTCCCGAGCAGTCTCCTTGACCGCTGCCCCGTACCCGGTGAGGGCGGCAAAGGGAGCGAACTGTGCCGCCCGGTCCGCCGCCGGCATCCGAGGATGCCGCCTGGAGGTGGGGTGAGGCAGCGTAATGATATCGTCGTATGGTCCCTTCACGCCTGGTGTCCTCCGATCCTTTGATTCTGGTCCCGGGCGGTGGCCCCCTCCAGAAAGTTCATCCCCTTCAGGACGGCGTTCTTGCCGTACCGCCGCTTGATGTCCAGCAGGGTCTCCTGCATCCGCTTCTCCCGCCGCCGGGCGGACTCCTTTACCTCCCGTTTCTCCTGTTCAGCCTGCTGGTCGGTAAAGAGATCCATCTGCAGCTCCTCCGGCGGAAGGGCCACAGCCCCCTCCTCCACCACGTGGGCGGCGGTGAGATAGATCCGCCGCACCAGAAGTCCGGTATCCACGATCCGGTCATAGAGGGCCAGAGCTGCCTGGACGATCCGCCGGGTGGAGCTGGTGTACTCCCCCAGATTCTCGCTGCCGTGGGCGTGTTTGGGGATCTGCCGTCCGTAGGGGTCCGTGGTCACCGGTCCCAGGTAGGGCCGCCCGCCCCGGTTCAGGCTCTCCCGGTCATAGCCCACTGTCAGGACGATCTGGTCCGTCTCAAAGCCCTTGTCAACCAGATCCAGGGACAGCGCATCCGCCATCTCCCACACCACCAGCCGTGCCTGCTCCGCCCTATAGGGACGGGTTAGCACCTGGCCGGAGCCCACACTGTGGTCTGTGGGCCGGTAGGCCTTGATATCCGCCATGGTGCAGCTCTCCCAGCCCCAGGCGTGGTCAATGAGGAGCTCGGCGTTCACGCCGAACAGGTCGTAGAGCAGATCCTCCCCCTGGAGGGAGCACCGGGCAATATCCCCCATGGTGTAGAGACCCAGGGAAGCCAGCTTCTTCTCGTAGCCCCGGCCCACCCGCCAGAAATCCGTCAGGGGCCGGTGGTCCCATAGGAGTCGGCGGTAGCTCATCTCGTCCAGCTCCGCGATACGTACCCCATGCTCATCCGCCGGAGTATGCTTGGCCTGGATATCCATGGCCACCTTGCAGAGGTAGAGGTTGGGGCCAATGCCCGCCGCCGCGGTGATACCGGTCTCCGAGAGTACGTCCAGGATAATCTTCCGGGCCAGCTCCCGGGCCGTCAGGCGATAGGTATCCAGATACCCTGTCACATCCATCATCACCTCGTCAATGGAGTAAACGTGGATATCCTCCGAGGCAATATACTTGAGATAGACCTGATAGATCCGGGTGCTCCAGTCCATGTAGCGAGCCATCCGTGGTGGAGCCACGATGTAGTCCAGGGCCAGAGCCGGGTCCTTCCGCAGGTCCGGGTCGTGGGCGGAGGCCCCGGTAAACTTGCGGCCCGGGGCCTTCCGCTGCCGCTGGGCGTTGACCTCCCGCACCCGCTGGACCACCTCGAAGAGGCGGGCCCTGCCGGGGATGCCGTAGGCCTTCAGGGAGGGCGACACGGCCAGACAGATAGTCTTGTCCGTCCGGCGCTGGTCCGCCACCACCAGATTGGTGGTCATAGGGTCCAGCCCCCTCTCCACGCACTCCACGGAGGCGTAGAAGGACTTGAGGTCAATGGCGATATACACTTTGTCTCCCATCAGGCCCGCCCCCTAATTCGTACATTTGTACGATTATTATAGCATCGGGTCACCGAATCTGTCGAGAGGGTACCACTATTTTTTCTCTGCCAATCTTTGCAGGTCCTCGTTCCAGTCCTTGTTGTGGGGCAGGTCACGACGGACCGCAAGGCCCGTCCGGGCAGCCGGGGCCTCCAGCCGGTCGCAGGCGGCACGGCCTGCGTCATCGTTATCCATACACAGGCAGAGCTCCTTGAGTCCAGGCGTCCGTCCCAGCACACCCGCCACCGGCAGCCACGCGGTGCCGCAGCAGGCCACATAGCTGTGGTCCCGCCAGTTTTCCGGATGGAGGGTGATATAGGAGAGGAGATCGATGGGCGACTCGAACACAAAGAGCCGGTGGTCTCTGCCTGTCCAGTGGAAGGCCCAGCGAAAATCACTGCCCTCCACAGTCTGCCGGAATCCCCTGCCGCAGCTAGTGGTGCTCCGCCTATGAGCGTGGCGCGGGATCCTCCGGTCATCGCGGCCCACAAATACCGCGTTGTGGCAGGGCGTATCTTCATAGATCAGCTTCTGCTGCACGAAAGCGACCAGGACCTCCCGGGAGATCTTTCGGGTCTGGATGAGATAGGCGAACAGCCGGCACATGTGCTCTGCGGCAGGCGGCAGCGTGAATTCTGCGGACACCAACTTTTTAGCCTTTTCGGTCTCCCGTCCGGCAGATCCGCAGTCGCCGCTCAGCAGACACTGCACCGCCTCCGGATAGGACAGGTGTCGGAAGTGTTGGAGGAAGGCCACTGGCCCACCGCCCCGCTGCGCCGCATGGTCGTACCACTCGCTGCCGCATATGGTGACGCTGTGGTCGCTGGCCATCCGCTTCTCCCGACCCGAAGGGAGCAGTCGCTCTCCACTTTGAAGAAGGAATTCCTCTAGGTCCACGCTGTTGGCGCGTTGTCTCTGCTCCTCGGTAAAATGGATGTAGGGCATAAGTATATCTCCTTCTTGTTTATTGCACCGTCTGTACATCCTGCTGCTCCTCGTGGTCGTCCAGCTTGTGGCCCATAGCCATACGGCGCTCCATGATCTTGCGGCGGCGCTTGCTGTCCACGCGGATCCCCATGGGATTGGATGGCGGCAGGGCGTTATCCCGGAAGATCCGGCCCATGTGGTACAGCAGCCTGGCCGCTGGAGAGAGCATCCGGGCGCTCTTGTCATCTCCAGGCACAGAGGAATCGGAGGCAACCTGCTTTGGCAGCACATCGGCACCCTCCCTCTTCCCTTTCTGCCCGCGCAGCCGCTCTGCCTCCCGGATGATTTGGTTTTTGATAGCACGGAATTCCCTTTGCTGGGACAGCGGAGCATGCTGCCGCGGCGTGGTCTTATAGTAGCCCTCCAGCTGATCCCGCAGGTCATTCCACGCCGCATAGCACTGAGCCACCTCCGGGACCTTTTCCAGCTCTGCCACGATCTCATCCACCAGAGCCTTCAGCGGCTTTCGCAGATAACCGTACTGTTTCTTCCCGCTGACGCTCCCCAGCCCACGAGCCAGCTCCCACAGCTTTTCCTCTATGATAGGATCGTGCGCTGTCGACGATTCCATGGCATGGATCAACCCGGCCATCTCCGCTCTGGCTGCCTCCGTTACTGCCCGGTAAGAAAGATCCTTCCGGACGTACAGCTCGTGGAGCTCCTCCCGGAAGATGTCGTTGGTCAGCTTCGAGCGCATCTTAGCAATACCGGCACGGGTCAGGTACCCCTGTTTGGGATCTTCTGACCAGAGCACCATGTGAACATGGGGGTGAGCGCCCTCGTCGTGGTAGGCGGCGTACCAGCGCAGCTGGTGGGCCGGTATCCGCATAGCCTCCGCCAGTTCCCCCTGATGGGCCATGAGGAGCCGCCGCCAGCTGACGGCGCGGTCATAGCCCAGACGGGCCGCATCCTCCCGGTGCAGTGAGTAGATGACGGCCCACACAGTGCCGGGGTGATTGGACAACTCCTCCATAGCGGCCTTCAGGTCCACCTGATCCGCTGCGGAGAAGAGCCCGTGATTTCCCTGCTTCTCCACCCGGGGCCGTTGAGCAATGTACGCCATGTACCCACTCTCCGGCGCCAGCCTCTCCACGCCCTCCCGGGTGGCGATGTAGCGTAGGTACCGGCTGCCGCCGGAGCGGAGGATCCCGCTTTTCTGTATCAGCCGCGCCATCTGTCGCATCTTGGACTACCATGGCATTGCGCTACGATGTATCTCGGCAAAATTCACTTCCCCTTTGTGATCAAATATGGTACACTTGGTGTGACAGGAGGTGGTTCCATGGCCCCCTATACATTGGATGAACTGAAACTGCTGATCTCCCCCATTGCAAAACAATACGGTGTGCAGAGCGTCTCCCTCTTCGGCTCCTACTCTAAAGGAACCGCAGACGCCGACAGCGATGTGGACCTGAAGATTGAGAAGGGAGAGCTTCGCTCCCTGTTTCAGCTCTGCGGGTTCCGTTTGGCAGTGGAGGACGCGCTGAAGCTGCCTGTGGATCTGGTGACCAGCGATGCTTCCGACCGCAGCTTTCTGGATATGATCGCGAGAGATGAGGTGATCCTGTATCGAAAAGCGTGATAAGATCCTCCTGCAGAAAATTATTGACTACTGCCAGAGGATATCGGACAACCTGTCCCGCTATGACCACGATTTTTCCGCCTTTACCACAGACCACCTGTTTCAGGATGCCTGCTGCATGTGCGTGGTACAGATTGGAGAGTTGGTATCCCATCTCTCTCCGGAGATGTGCGCTCAAAACCCGGCAATCCCTTGGCGAATCATCAAGGACACCAGGAACTTCTACGTACACGCCTACGGTTCCATTGACGTACCATCCGTATGGGCAACATTGAATGAGGACATTCCCGCTCTGCAGACCGCCTGCGAGGAGATCCTGGAACGGAACTGACCCAAGCGTTTGCTAACAGCGGCAGGAACACACAGCGCCAGTGGCGCTGTGTGTTCCTGCTGTTGCTTTATGTCGCACTAGTAGTCACAGTCCCTTCTGAAATCGGAGGATGTCCTGGAAAGATATCTCTCCGTTGGTACGGCGGGCATCCTGGACGCAGCGTCCCCGGAGCTTCTCCAGTGTGTCCAGATCGATGTCTGTGTCCGCCGCGATGATGTGGGTTAGGATGGACTGCTCCACGATCTGCTTGAACAGTAGACGGCCCACGCGGCTGCCGAAGGTGCTGAGGATCCCCTCCAGGATCTCAGAAAGCACCTTGGGCAGGTAGGCCCCGTCCTTCTCCGCCTCCAGGTAGCCGCAGTAGAACCGGACTGCTTTCTCAATGAACTCGCTCTGACTGGCGCAGTTGTCTCCCCGATAGGCCCCACGAACCATCTCCCGGGCCTCCGGCGTCAACCATAGGGCAAATTTCTCCTTTCCTGTTACCATGTCTCACTTCCTTCCATTTGGGAGTTGGAACCCCGCCAAAGCGGCCCAAACAGTGGGCTTCTGGGCGCTCATGACCCCCTAGTCCCCATTTTGGCGGTTCCGGGAACCCCCTCCCCCGGAGGGGGAAACTGTCCGCACTGCGGGCAGTTGTGGCCGCGCCGGAGGGGCCGCGACCCCGGCGCTTTCTCCTGCTATACTCCTCGTGAGGCTATTCCAGCCTCCGAATCCCTCAAAACAGGGCTACTACGCCGGTTTTGGCAGGCTGTCTCCAGTGGGAGTCCTCCCGGCCAGCCCGGTTCCTTCGCAGGGCACACAGCCTCCCACAGAGGGCGACTCGTCCGCTGTCCCGGCAATCACAGCGTCATCGCGGGGCCGTGGTCCGGCGTCTCCTCCGGTACGGATGTGACGTCCGCCATCTCGTGCAGCTCCTGCTGCGGCGTTCTGCACTGGAGCAGGACACGCCGGTAGTCGTAACCTGCGGGGATCAGCAGCTTCTCCGTCAGATTCCGGAGCAGCGCTTCTGTGTCAAATTTGCCCTCCACATATAGTTCCCGGGAGATCTCCAGCGGGAACCGCATCCCATCCGGTGAGGCTGAGAGGAGGCAGCGGAAGTTGCCCGACACGTTGTCCCGCAGGGCCATCAGCTTTTCCCGCCGCAGCGGATCACTGGCGCAGTGGCGCAGGATCACCGTTGCCGCCTCTCGCCAGGTGGACGCCGCAGTTTGGGCGCCGTCCGGCAGGATGACGGCTGTGGGTCTCATCCCCTTGAACACCGCAGGATCCCGGGCGAAGGGACAGAGGACCTCTCCCTCCGGCAGGGACACCATGCGGTCGCCCAGCAGGATGGTGAGAAAGAGCTGGTCGGTCCGCTGGTCCACAATCTGGTGCAGGCGCTTCCGGAGCGACTCCAGCTCCGCGAGAACAGCGTCCTCTCTCTGGCGCTCTGTCATCCTGGTCTCCCCCTATCCGCCGTCATATTACGGGCGTGTCGGACTGGTCCGGAGGACATATTTCCGAACTACCGCCTTTCTCTGCAATACTGTCCGGACTTTGGGCAGGTTCCGGAGGGCTGTCCTTTTGCGGACGTCTGGGACGAGGCCGCGCAGGCGACGGCCTACATTTGCTGTCCAGATACTCCCGCATCTCAGCGGGAACATACTTTTCATAGAGTTCCTCTAGCGCACGCTGCAGCTCCCGCTGTGGCGTGCTTTTTTCTTTCGCGGACAAAAAATACCGGAGGGCGTCCAGCCGCTCCGGCTCTATGGTCACTGTCAGTTCTGCCTTCTCCATAGGGATCTCCTCACATCGTGTAGATCTCGATCCGGAGCGTGTCCTCCACCTCTCCGGGCTGGAAGGTCTCCGGCTGGGCAAACCGCTGTGAGAAGCGATCCTGCTGCTCCACCGTGAGAGAGCAAAGCTCTCCGTCACCGGAATCCCCGGCGATAAAAAAAGGGCCGGCTATGATGTCGCCGCCGAGCCGTCGATTGCCTTCCATACCATTGAGCTTCCCCTCATCGTTGCACACCAGGCAGGCGTCACCCAGCGGCACGATCTCAATGTATCCTCCTACCATCTCCTGCATCGCCCGCAGTGTGTTCGCCATGGATACTATCTCCGGCGGCTTACCGGGCTCCACCTTCAGTACCGTGATCTCGTCTCTCATGCCATCCACCGTATTCCCGTCGCATCATGCCCGGACACGCTCTGCCATCAGCAGCGCCTCCGGATATACCGGCGCAGCTTCAAAGCAGCCAGGATCCGGCTGCCAGCAGCCTTTCATAGCACGGGTAAACGCCAGAATGCTGCTCTCCTCACACTTCTCCCGCCAACGCCAAAGTCTCTCCAGGAGGTGAGCCTCCCGGGAGCCCTTCCGCAGCGCCGCCGTCCGTTCTACCTCCGCCGCGGCCCACCCGTAATCCAGCAGGAACACATCACCCGTGAGTGTGCCGCCGTTGCCGGTCACATGGAGATAAAACGCGTCCACAGGTACCGTTGGGATCATGGCATACGCTGTCCAGCTCAGATAGGCGTAGCTCCCCGGTACACACACCTCCGCCACAGAAAACAGGAAGCTTTTTTCCCGCCGGATCAGGAAGAGGTAGTCTCCGGCCTCACGCCGGTCCAGCTTCTCCATATCTGTCGCCAGACTCTCTTTCTCCAGAGCCGGATGGAACGAGCCCATCCACAAAAGAAAATGCATCAGCCCTATTCCTGTCAGTTTCCGTCCTTTCACAAAACGCTCCTTTCTTCAATCATAACTGATATAGGGTATCTCCAGCCAAGCGGTCCAGCTGCGTTCCGCCAGCATGGTGCGCACCACACCGTAGGCGGTGCCCATGGCCTCGATCACCTCGCCGTTTCCTATATACACACCGATATGGCCGCTGCGCCATACCGCCAGTCCTGGCGTCTCTGGCATCGTATCCAGAGAGCCCTTCACCTGGGCATTGTAGTACATGGCATCCGCGCCGATATCCGGCATACCGCCGCTTCCATACCGGATGCACAGGTCGTCGGCGTCCAGCCAGCCATAGCTCTTGATGAGTCCCACGCAGTCCGCCGTCCGTCCGCCCAGCCATTTCTCCCGAATGATCTCCTCCTTGTCTCCCACGCCGCTGGGATACTGGCTGATCTTCTGCTCCAGCAGGGACTCCGTCAGGACCTGTCCGAAGGTGCCCCACACATAGCCCCACTGGTTCTCCCAGGCGTGGGTGACATAGACCACTAGGTCGTCAGCGTTCTTAGTATCCGGGTCTGTGAAGCCAACCACCGTGAGCTCCGCATCTCCACCGGCGCCATAGGCGACCTCTCCGGAGAAGGCCCCTCCGTGGTAGGCATACCGCTCGTAGGCGGACTGGATGGCGCCCGGCGTATTCTCCTTCACACCGTAGCCCAGAGCCTCCAAATTGCGGCAGGCGGTACCCAGGGGCAGCGGGATCGCCGCGGTGTACTCCACCAGCACCGGATCCCCGTTCTCGCCCGTTTCCTGGACCGTGCGCTGCTCATACCGGACAAAGCAGTTCACAAATTCCCGGGCGGCCGTCTCACTCACCGGCAGATCCGCGTCGCCAAAGCAGAGAGAGAAAAACGCCGCCTGGATCTGGGAGGCGTTGAGGCCGGAGCCGCTGGGCGTCTGCTCCTGTACCTGGGCAATAGTCAGATCCAACACCCCAAGGCTCTTCCGCATGGTCAAAATCGCCTCCCGGTATTCGCTGTCCAGGTCCTCCGGCAGCGGGCCGCCCAGGAAGCACAGGTCCGCCGCTGCGGCATTATGCTGGGCTGTTCCGGAGGCCAGGCAGCAGAGGAAGGCCACCAGCAGGGCCAGCGGCGAGAGGACCAGAGCCAGAGCCTGACCGGCACGTTTCCGTGTTTCCCGATCTGTCAGCAGAGCCGCCCCGGCTTTGGCCAGGACCTGCCACGCCATCATCTGCCGCCTCCCGTTCCGAAGAGGGCCTTCTTATATTCCGGGGCCTCCACCTGGAGGAAGAAACGCTCCCCGCCGCAGCGGTAAAGGCACTCCCAGCGTCTGGCCTGCCGGATCAGCGCGTACTCCGACTCCTCCAGCTGCAGATGGTCCATGAACATGCCCTTGTCAATGGAGCCGGGGTGGAAGAGGAACTGGTGGGTGGGAATGGCAAAGAGAGGCTTTGTCAGCTCCGTCACACCAGGCAGCAGGAAATCGTTGAGATTCTGGCTGGCCAGGATCAGGCTGGAATCCCGTTTCCTGGCCCGCTTGAGCATATCCCGGATGTAGTGGATGGCAGTGGGATTGGAGAGCCAGACATGGAGCTCGTCCAGTACCGCTGTGGTATTGCCCGCTGTGAGCATCCGGTCGCTGATCAGTGAGAGGATACTGAACAGCAGGGCGTTCTTTGTGCTCACCCCGGCGGACAGCAGGTCCTTCACGCCGAAGACCAGCAGGCGGTGACTGGTAATGTTGGTGGGCCCGTTGTAGAACCGGGCGTCCGCTCCCAGGCACATGGAGTGGAGGCCCAGCATCACCTCCCGGAGGGCTTCGATGGGATAGATGGGATCTGTCTCCTGATCATACTTCTGACTGGCTTCCTCCATCACAGCGTACAGGTCCGCCAACACCGGGTAATCCGAGGGAGCCAGGCCTCTGGTATCCCGGATATGCCACTGGCGGTAGAGCCGACTCACCATCAGCTCGATCACATCGGTCTGCTGGGTGGTGAAGTCCTTGTAGGAGCGAAAGAAATCCCGGAGAAAGGAGATATGCCGGCCCAGCCGGACCTGACCGTTCTCATCCGGCTCCTCCGCATCCCAGGTCCTGGGCTCCAGAGGATTGATATGGACCGCTCCGCCCATGACATCCACATAGCAGCCACCCAGGGCATGACACAGCTCCATGAGTTCGTTCTCTGGGTCCAGGCAGATCACGCTCTTGCCGTATTCCAGGAGATTCGTCAGCAGCAGCTTAAGAAGGAAGGTCTTGCCCTGGCCGGAGTTGCCCAGGATCAGGGCGCTGCCGGTGGTCTTGTCCTCCCCGCGGCGCTCCAGATCCACGATGACCTGACCGCCGAACTTGTCCCGCCCGATGGGGAACCCGTGGGGGTCTGTCTTGCCGGAGTAGTGGAGCGGATAGAGGTTGGCGGCAGATCTGGCGGGCAGGACCCGCTCATACTCCGTGCCGAACACATCGCCGCCCCAGGGCTGGGCGGCGTGGAAGCCCTGCTGCTGGCACAGATGGAGCCGGTCCGCCTGCAGGCCGCAGCGGGCCAGGTCCGCCGAGGTCTCCGCCTGGAGGCGGCTGAGCTCCTCCGGCGTATCCGCCATCAGCTCCAGGTACACCGCGCAGTGTAGGAGCGGTGCCTTGCCTCGGTGCTGCTCCGCCACCACCGCGCTCACATCTCTGAGGTTGCTGTCCGCCGCCACGGTCCGCCGGACGTTCCCCTCACTGCTCATGGCCAGCCGGTTGCGGTTGGCCGCGCCAGTGAGGATCGCGTCCTCCTCAAAGGGCGTGACATGGCGGGTATAGATATGGACGGTGACGCTGCCCCGCTCACCCAGAAAGCGGAGCAGCGCCTGGGCTTCCGTAGCGGTGGGATAGCCCCGCAGGGCCCAGGCACAGCGGTAGGTGTCGCCGAAGAGATAGTGGTCCCGCTGGAATTGGACGGCAGCGGGAGCGATGAGGTCCAGGAAGTCCTTTTCCCCCGGCAGGCCTCCGTCCCGGTCCGGCAGCGGTTCGCCCGCGGGAGAGCGGCAGAACCACAGCGCCATAAGCTCCTTCTGCTCATCCCTCGTCACCTGTCTGCCGTAAAAGCCCTGCTCGTGGAGCAGGGCCTCCAGCATGGCCTGCCGGGAGCGGTGCTCCGCGCCTTCTCCCATAGGTACGGCCAGCAGGAACCTCCTGGCAGTAACGGCCTGTACCTTGAGCTGCTGGAAGCGCTCCGCGTCCTGCTGAAGGAGCCTCCGGATAGCGGGCTCAGGCTCCGCCTCATACCGCCGGCGGAGAAAATCCCGGTTTTCTGCGAAGCTCTCGCTGCCGTCCATGCAGATGAGCTCCGCGCGGTCCAGGCTCTTGAGTACCTCCATGAGGCTCTGGACCCTTCCCGCCACGCCCTCCCGGGACAGGACGCTGATATTGGTGGGTGTGAGAATAAAATAGGACCGCTCTCCATGAACAGTCCTGACAGTATGTTCCCGGATCTCCTGGATCCCCAGGAGGTCCCGGGTGGAACGACGCCGGAAGAGGTTCATCGCCTGCCCCCCATTGTCCTGCTGTCCCGCCAGCGGTATGCCTGGGGTACCAGGAACAGAAACGCCGTGCACCGGCGGCAGAAATCCAGCACGCTGTACCCCTCCACCTGGATGGCCAGGAAGGCGTACACCACCGTGCAGATGGCGGGAGCTGTCCAGCCCAGGCGGAGCATGGCAAAGGCGGAGAGCAGTCCGCTCACCGCCAGAACGCCGACGTCGCGCAGCGCCCACAGCCACAGCGTCGCCTTGGCTTTTAAGTTGTCTGGGTAAATATAAATCTGCAATCACCTCCAAAAAATGGCGGACAGTCAACCTGTCCGCCATACGGTCATGTATCATTTTGGATCAACAGCGATGCGGAAAGCCCGCGGCAGAAGCGGCGCAAGCGTTTCTCCAGCTCCGCCCGGGGAAAGGACTGCTCCGTCAGGATCGTCCACACTCCGTGAACATCATCGCTTAGCAGGGAAATCTGCGCCTCCCCTCGCGCCTTTTCTTCCGCCGCCTCGCAGCCGGAAGCGGCAAATCCGTCAGCCCATGCGGGTGAGCCATGGTAATCTGCGGACATACCGCCGATCCACAGCCCGCAGACATCCTGATTCGTCCACTTGGGACCTCTGGCACCTGACCAGAGCAGAGCCTTCCGGTATCCGGGCTGACTGCCCCAAAACATCTGCAGCCCCTCATCTTTCTCCCATCCGGCCAGCACAGGGATCTGTTCGAGAGGAACTGACAAGCAACTTTCAGGAGCGTAGATTTCCGCACAGGCCGGAAGGTCCTCCAGCAAAGCCCTTGCCAAATGCTGCGTTTCCCTGTAGAACGCCACATCCGGTTCCCTGAAATGTCCTCCATCCTCGTAGAGGTGACAGGCGGTTTTCCCCGCTGCTCCCAGCTCATCCCGAAATGGTCCTGGCCGGAGGCAGAATACTCTGCGTGAGATTTCTTTTGTTTCGAAGGTATTATCACGTATGCGCTCCATTTGTGTCACTCCCTTCTGGCGGGACAAACGTCTCAAGCAGCTTGATGCCCTCATGGTCACAGATTTCCCGAATGCAGGAGATACACTGATCGGCAGAGAGCTGTTTTGGATCCATTTGGACCTCCAATGTATCCGGATAGCGGGAATAGTCCAGGCGGATGGCCCAAGGTTGGGTGGCCGCCCACTCGCCTGCTTGCGCGTAGTCTGTGAACTCTGGAACAGAGGAGAATCCCCACATGGTGCAGCCAAAGACCCCCCTATCACCCGGATAGATCAGCGACAGCAGCGGTCCGTTGGCGCCCTTTGTTCGCGTAATAATGCCGTATGGCGCCCGAAAATACGTTCCGTCCGTCATCTCATGAGCCCTTAAAACCAAGTAGTAGATGTTGAGAAAGCTCATAGACACTTGGTCATCTTTTCGTTTTGCCGCTATACCCAATGGAAATTCATGCACGGAAGTCAGAACCTCAAATGCAGCCAGCAGGCGCCTGGAAACCTGTCGGGCAATATCCGGGAAACCGTCGTATGCTTCCGTTCCGTAAGGATATAAGTCAAAGGTTATATATGGGACTCGATCTGCCACAGCTGTCTGAACGAGGCATAGTTCTTCTGCTGCAAAAGATCGCTCTATCTCAATCCTTCTATCCGCGCACATACTTCTTGTCTCCTCTTCATATGATACCGCACAGCTGATCTACATTTTCTTTCCAATAGTGTACCAAATTCATTTTTCGCATGCAATGTCTGTTGTTTGGCAAAGCGATCGACATACCGTCAATCAAAAGAATTACCGGCGCAGTTCATTATGCTGCACCGGTAGCATTCTGCTTTCCTATTTTTCAGCCTCTTCCAGCGCCTGCTGGATGAGAGCCAGGACGAATTCCTTCTGACTAACTTTTTTCCCCGTCCGTTCCGCTTCCCGGGCCAGATGATCCTTCAGGCGCTGGAACAGCTCCTCCGGGATCTGGAAGGCAAGCGTCCGCATGCTATCCATTTCCTTTCCTCCTTTGTAGTATTGTGTCAGTATCGTTGTGATGTAGGCGCTCAGTGTCTCGCCTGACTTCTCCTGCTCCGCCCGTATCCGGGTTTGGAGTGAGAGCGGTATCTGCGCGCATAAGTTCTTCGTTGCCTCCATCCATTTCCCCCCCCTTTCGTTTTGGCAACGCAAAGTATAGCGGTTTTACAGGATAATAGCTATTACCACAAGCAATGAAAATACAGGCGGGGAGCAAGCAGAAGCGACAACTCACCAGCCCTCCCGGATCGCCCGGACGATCCCGCGCATCAGGTAGTCCACACAGGGCACCGCAACGCTGTTGCCCAGCGCCTTATAGCGCGCCGCATCCGACCCATTCGGCAGCTCCGTCCAGAAATCCGGAAAGCCCTGCAGCCGCTCGCACTCCTGGGGCACCATCCGACGGATCAGCAGACAGGCCGGGCCCGCTCTCCCCTGAAGGACCAGGTCGGTGGCGTCCTTATACTGCCGCGCGCTCTGGGTGGACGCCCGCTCTCCGTCCGCCACAAAGCGGTCCGTCCTCAGCCGCCGGAAACTCCCCTGGATCAGGGGCACATTGTTTCCGCCGGTCCCATACCGGGCGGATATCGTGGGGGCGGACGGGAGCGGGCCGGTATATCTGCCATCGATCCCGTGGTTTTCAAACACCAACGGCTGGTGGCCGTGCTCCTGGGCCCGGAGCGTTCTCGTCTTCTCCTCCCGGCAGGACAAGAAGGTCCCGCCCTGATCGGTAAGACAGAGGACCGTCGGCATCATGCCGCCGCTCTGGGTGCCTTTCAAGGTGGGTGCCCTTTCTCTGCGGTAGGCGATGCTGCCAGCTCCGGCTCCCGCACCCGCGCTGAATCCGGCGGAAAACCTTTGGCGGGGCGGATCCGGCATAGGGCCATCCGGAAGCGGCAGGACCCCCGCCTGCAGTAAAAGCGCCGTCTCAAGCTCCGGCGGCAGAGGCTTCTTCCGTTTCTCTGTCCGCTTCAGGATCCCCAGACAGGCTTTCCTACTTAAATAGTATCGAGATGGGACTGTATCCAGCAAAATCTGCGACAAGGAAGATCCTGCGACGGGTCTGGGGCACTCCGAAGTATTCAGCGTTCCAGGTGGTCCAAGCCAGTGAGGATCTATCGCCCAATATGGCCCCAGTATATTGCCAGCTCCCTTTCTCAGGTCTAATAACATGAAGGTATGGTTCTTCAATCTGGATGAACGCCTCAAGGACCGTCCGGAAGTCCTGGCCCTTCCCGCTGGAGAAGGCGCCGAGGACGTTTTCCCACACGGCAAAGCGGGGTCGAACAGCGATACCTGTCCGTCCGCGTCTCTTATCCACATCTCGCATCTCCTTGATGATGCGGATCTGCTCTATAAAGAGGCCGGAACGCGCGCCGGACAATCCGGCCCGCGCACCGGCCACAGACAGTCCTGGCAGGGACTCCCTCCGCAGATAATATCCACCGGGGGCAGCTGGGCCCCATCCAGCTTCGTGATATCGCCTACATGCCGCATATTGGGGAAATGCCGCTTCGTTACCCGGATGGGAAACGCTTCGATCTCGCTGGCCCACAGTGGCACAATGCCGTTATGGACCGCGGCCAACGGAAAGCCTCCTATACCGTCAAAGAGGCTCCCCATGGTGATGACCTTCTGGTTCTCCGCCATCACGCCACAGCCTGGGCGATCGCGCGGGTGGTATTGACAGCCGCCTGGGCCGTATACACCACGCTCTGGATATTGGCCCGGGTGGAGGTGTCCATGCCGAATATCCCGGCGATCCGGGGCACCTCGCCGGCGGAGAGCATGAGGCCCAGGCCCAGCAGGGCCGACTCCGTCACCGCCATCAGTCCCGCTGTCAGAATGGTGGCCTGAAGAAAGGCGGTCAGGCACAGGCCTGCCACCTGCTTACACCACTGGATGAAGCCGTCCGTATAGCCGCGGGGCACACTGAACATATAGAGGCTCCCCACCGCGATCTGGATCAGCAGGATACCGCCCCGCTTCAGGTTGGCAAAGAACACCTTGATCACCGCGTAACCCATCAGGATCACCAGAAACAGGAGGAGTATGGGGCTGGTCATGGTGCCAAAGCCGCCGAAAATGTTGGCGAGCATTGCCTCCTCCAGAGTCCCCGCATCCGACAGGCTCTCAATGATATTGCCCGCCAGCTCGCCTATCCCACCGCCGGCGCCGGAGATCCCCTGAGACATAGTCCGCTGCAGATCCACAGACAGCGTATAGAGCTCCACCGGCACGGTGGTAAAGAGGCTCACCGCCAGAAACCCTTTCAGGGCGCTCAGGGCTGTCTCCTTGATGTTCGCCCTTCCGCTGGTGTACTCAATGCCGCAGGAAAAGGCGGACACCACCAATCCGGTGCCATACAGCGCCCAGGCCAGATGGGAGAAAAACGCGATGATTGCCTGGACCCAGGAGAGCTGGAACAGCTCTATCCCCATGCCGCCCATCGCGGCGAAGAAGCCGCCCAGAAGGCCCACCAGCTGCTGATATCCCCACTCCAGCACCTCGTTGAGCACGGTGGTCGCGACAAAATCCCATATGAACATCGTGACTCACCTCTTCGCCGCAGTGCTCTCTGTCTCTCCGCGCCTCACAGGCCGACGATGGTCCAGATGTACATCGGCGCCGTGAGTGTGAGGATCAGACAGGCAAAGAGGATCACCGGCCCTGCCCACTCGAAGTGGCCTCTGCTCTTGTAATCAAAGTAGGCAAATGCCAACTTGCCGAAGAAGGCGATGGCCAGGATCATGTCCAGGGCCGGAAACACCACGTTGTCCACCACCGTCTTGATCTGCGCCGCGGCGTCCTTCCAGGTACTCTCCACCACGCTGGCCACATCGCCGGTGGACTCCGCCGCCAGGGCGGTGCCGCACAGCAGCGCAGCCATCAGGCAGAGCAGCAGGAGCTTGCGCACGGGTATATTTTTATTCCTTACGCCCATTCGAGAACGAATATCACGGAGAGGACTGCCTGGTCTGTCACCGGCTGGGACAGGGCGGAGATCACCGCGTCATAGCGCAAAGGCAGGCTGCCGTCCTGGGGAATGGTCCAATCTCCGGTAAGCGGCAGGGCTTCACTGCCCGCCCCGCCCTTTGTCTCAGCGCCATTGAGGGTAAAGCCGATCAGGTGGGTATCCACCTTTTCCCGGGCCATGTCCGTATCCCAGGATACCAGCTTCCAGCCGTTCTGCGTCGCCGCGGTGATGCTGGACACCCGCACAGCGCCGGTGGAGTGGTTGATGATGCTGGCCTCGCTGGTGTGGACCCGGCCATCCTCGCCCATGGCCAGCGGCAGTACCGCGGGAACGGTCACGGAGAACGCCTGTACCTTTGTCCATCGGGCGTAATAGGTACAGGGACCATCCGCGGTATAGATGGTGTCCTCCGTCACCTCCGTACCGCCTGTTTCCGCTGTGTACCAGCCGTCAAAGGTGTACCCGTCCTTGGCTGGATCGGAAGGCAGCTTCAGAGATGCGCCATAGGTCTGCTGGGTAGTCTCGGTTTTCCCGTCTCCCAGATCCCAGGTAATGGTATAGCTCCTGGCCTCCCATTGTGCATAGAAAGTGGAGGGTCCCTGGGTCTGGTAGATGGTATTGCCGGTGACCTGGGTACCGCCGGTCTTGGCCGTATACCAACCCATAAAGGTATGGCCGACCTTGGTGGGAGCGGTGGGCAGTATCAGATTTGTGCCATAGATTTGGCTGGTAGTCTCTGTCTTGCCATCGCCCATATCCCAGGTGATGGTATAGGAATCGCCAGTCCACCGAGCGTAGTAGGTGGATGCTCCCGCAGTGGTGTAGGTGGTGCCGGATGTAACCTGGGTGCCACCGGTACTGGAAGTAAACCAGCCGGCAAATGAGTAACCGCTTCGGCTGGGCTCTTCAGGAAGGATCAGCTTCGCGCCATAGGTCTGCTGAGTGGTTTCGGTCTTACCGTCCCCCAGATTCCAGGTGATGGTATAGCTCTTGGCGGTCCATCGTGCGTAGTAAGTGGTGGTTCCCGCCGTGGTGTAGGTAGTGCTGGCTGTTACCTGGGAGCCGCCGGTGCTGGCAGTATACCAGCCGGTAAAGGTGTAACCCGCCCGGGTGGGCGTAGCGGGCAGGGTCAGTTTCTCCCCATATGCCTGGCTGGTCGTTTCCGTCCGGCCATCTCCCAGGTTCCAGGTAATGGTGTAGGTTGCAGGTGTGAACTGGGCGTAGAAGGTTCTGGCAG
>ERZ779866.490-NODE-490-length-43988-cov-3.686545_pt1 | contig 43988 bp, 37 predicted proteins | sample MGYA00511248_ERZ779866 | MGnify/ENA primary metagenome ERZ779866 (study PRJEB29588, sample SAMEA2155758) | human gut metagenome | biome: human gut; feature: human-associated habitat; material: faeces | place: Denmark | collected 2008/2010 ... | reverse complement strand
CGCTTCTTCCTCGTCAGTTGCAAAACCCGAGCGACAGACACGAATGCCGTAGGCATCCAAAACATCAATGCTCTCACGAGTTGTCAGTTGAGCGCGGCCGTCCGCTAAGCTAGCTTGCATAATCGAGCGTGCCCGATCACGATCCACATCAAAACTCACAACCTGACCCACGGGTTTTTCAACCCATTGTCGTTGCTCGTTAAGACGGTTAAGACCGTCAACGGCCTGTTCCGCGTACATGAAGAACGGAACATTGACCTGCATGTCAGACAGTTTGGCGAAAAATTCGCTCGTCGTCATGAAAACGCCAACAATCGGCTTCTCAGGATGCTTGGCCTTGATTTCCATGACAGCCTTTGCCACATCAATGTCTTTAAGGCCCAAGAACGGCAAGTAAATCACCACCACCATGTCAACTTGATCATCGGCGAGCACCGTCTCCAGCGTTTGCTTGTAATGTTCAATTGGAGCCGACGCAATCATGTCGACCGGATTTTTAACCGATGCCGCCGCTGGCAAGAAACTCCGAAGCTTGTCTTTCGTTTCTTCAGAAAGTTGAGCCATCTTCATGCCGTACTCGGACACAGCGTCCGTGGCCATAATCCCAGGGCCACCCGAATTGGTGATGATTGCCACACGATCGCCCTTGGGAATCGGACAATTATCGAATACCTTAGCCGTGGCGAAAAGGTTTTCAAGCGAGTACTCACGGATAACGCCTGATTGACGCAACAGTGCATTGGCCGCTTTATCCGCACCCGCCAAAGAGCCTGTGTGCGAAGAGGCAGCGCTGGCACCAGCGGCCGAACGTCCGGCTTTCAGCGCCAAGATCGGCTTCTTCTTTGAAATGCGAGTTGCCAGCTCTCTGAAATTTGCTGGATTTTGAATTGATTCCATGTAAAGCAGGATTTGCTTGACGTCATCTTCGTTTTCCCAATACTGCATGGCAGTTTCCGCGTTCACATCCGCTTGATTGCCAATTGAAATAAATTGAGCAAATCCCAAATTCAAATCTTTCAGAATATTTAAAAATCCGCCCCCCAGCGCTCCCGATTGAGACACAAAACCAATACCTCCGCGTTGAGGCAGGCTCTCAGCGAAACAACCATCCATTCGAATCGAGGGATGGGTGTTAACAACCCCTAAACAGTTCGGGCCAACACAGCGCATGCCGTAGCCGCGAACCTTCTCTAAAAGCGCTTTTTCAAGTTCAGCCCCTTGCGGACCGGTTTCCTTAAAACCGGCGGAAATCACACACAAGCCACCGACCCCTTTTTGATGACATTGATCAATGGTGGAGAGCACAAATTTGGCATTGACCACAATAATCGCCAAATCCACCTTCCCCGGGACATCCAGAATGCTCGTATAAGCTTGAAGCCCCTCGATAACGCCACCCTTAGGATTGACCGGATAAATCTCACCGGTAAAACCGTACTCCTGCAGTCGCTTCATGATGTCGGAACCAATGGTATGGGCTCGTGTGGATGCGCCGATCACCGCGATCGCGCGAGGCTTCATAATACTGTCAAGATTATTCATGGTCAGAAAATCCTATCGAAAAGAATCGTTTTCATACAAAAGAGGAAAACCTTGCCGACACCATGATACCTATAAGAAATGCATTTAGGGATCGCTCAAAATAGCCAAAAAGCTACACAAACTGACAAGATCGTTCATTTCTTTGCAAGAAAATTTCTATGAGTAAGAAATTCGCACCACTAAAATAACTAACAACTGGAGGTTCAATACCATGCGAAAGACTGTTCTTACCCTCTTGCTGACGGCATTGCTTGTCATTGCCGGTCAAAGCAATGCGCACCCCGAACATTACCCTGCACCAACAACGGTCAGTTCACAATTGGCGCAATCTATCAATGCCTCCTCTGCCGAACTTTGGCTAAATAAGCCCAAGAGCACTCAGGAGTGGCAAGCGATCGCAAAAGATTACGCTCAAAAAAGCGGACAAGCCGCTCTCGCAGCCGCGAAAAGCAACCATGTCAACGTTGAAGAAACTCGAATTGCCAACGTTCCAGTATTTACCTTGACCCCAGAGAAAATCGATAAAACTAAATCAGATAAAGTGATCTATTACATTCACGGCGGCGGTTATATCTTGGGGCATGGCGTCGGCCAAATTTCCGAAGCCCTTCCTCTGGTCGCCAAATACGGATACCGAGTCGTGAGTGTCGACTACCGGATGGCGCCTGAGCATCCATTCCCCGCAGCCATTGACGACACCTTCGCCGTGTACCGCGAACTCGTTAAAACATACGGAGCGAAAAACATTGCGGTTTACGGAACCTCAACTGGCGGCGCGCTGACACTCATTTTGGCGCTTCAAGCATCGCAAAATAACGTGGCTCAACCGGCAGCGCTTATTGCGGGCACTCCTTGGAGCGACATGGATAAGATCGGAGACAGCTATTTCACCAACGAGAAGCTCGATAACATCTTAACCACTTACGACGCCCTTGTTGGCTACGCGGCAGCGGTTTACTCGAACGGGCACAATTTAAAAGATCCGTTGATATCGCCGGTATACGCCAAGGCAGAGGATTTAAGACAGTTTCCCGCAACGCTTTTGATTTCCGGCACCCGAGACCTTTTCTTAAGCAATACGGTCCGTATGCATAAGCGGCTGCTTATGGAAAATGTTCACGCAGAATTGGTGGTCTATGAAGCCATGTCACACGCCCAATACTATTTGAACCCCAATGCCCCCGAAACCGCCGATCACTACAAAATCTTAAAGCTGTTTTTGGATAGAACGCTGCTGCCTATGTAACACAACCTCATACAAAAAGCCCGCATTTGGCGGGCTTTTTTAGGCTAAACTACACTCGTTACGAAAAATGAGTGAGCAAAATGCCTGTGACTGCCAACACAACCGATACCAGCCTATCGTTTACCCGTGAATTGCTTGATGACATCGTCTACTTTTTTTCAACGGAATTAACGGAAACAAGTTTTTGGACGCAAGTCTCTTGTATCCTATTAGCCGTTGCCATCGCCATCATCCTGGCAGGCTATTTTGGTAAAAAATTGGCGCTACGAGCACAGCACTTCTCCACTGAAACCCTTCGCGGGCGCCTGGCAACCTTTGCCCTCACTTTGAGTAAAAAACTGCTCTTTTCGGTCTTCGCGTCTTTATTCCTCTTCCTTGGAATTTGGTTCCTACAGCAACTGGGATTGGTGCAAGGAAATGACAAGCTCACTTTGGCAAGGCTAGCCAATCAAGTCTTTTTCATGTGGGCACTTTTGGTGCTTGTTGTTGAATTCATTGTGGTGCTTTTTGCCAAACGCCATTTTTCCGCCCAACTAAAGCGTTTTTTCTACACTGTTTTCTGGATCCTGGCGATTCTTAATATCCTGGGCGTGCTTCCTGTCATTGTTAGCATCATGCAAAGCATTACCCTACCAATCGGATCGAACTCTTTGTCTGTTTGGGCCATTTTGGTCGGGCTGATCACGGTTTTACTGGCCATGGCGATTGCCAATTGGCTTTCCGAGCAATGTGAAACCATGATCAATAGTGCGCCGGATATTGATGCCAATCTCAAGATTGTTTTGTCTCGTCTGGCAACCATCGCTTTTTTCACGTTGGCTATCCTGTTCTCCCTTGCCTCAGTTGGGTTGAATTTGACCATATTGAGCGTTTTCGGGGGCGCTGTTGGTGTTGGACTTGGCTTTGGTCTACAAAAAATCGCTTCCAACTACATTTCCGGATTTATTATTTTGTTTGATCATTCCATTAAGATCGGCGATTTGGTTGAAGTCGCCGGTTTTTACGGCACTGTCACTCAAATCAATACGCGCTACTCGGTGATTCAAAGCATGGCTGGTGAAGAAATGATCATTCCCAATGAAAACTTCGTGACCGGCACAGTCAAAAACCTCTCGCGAACAGAAAAAGCCGTGGTTCATTCTGTCAATGTCAGCATTGGCTACGAATGCGACGTCAGCCGTGCACAAGCCATCTTGCTTGAAATCGTTGGAGAGCAAAAGCGTATTCTTAAAAAACCAGCTCCTTGGGCGGTCATCAGCGATTTTGGCTCTGACGGCATTGATCTTCGCGTCAGCTTTTGGGTGCAAGATCCGGAAAACGGAACGTCTGTGTTGAAATCCAATATCATGAAAGCCGTTTTAAGTCGCTTTAACGCGGAAAACATTTCAATTCCCTATGCCATCCGCGATGTTCGTCTCAACGGGGAGTTGCGCATTACTGGAAATCATTCATCAGCAAAAAAGTAGTGACTCAAAAGAAAAGGCCGAGACCTGATAAGGGTTTCGACCTCCAAGGTAGTTAATCGAGAAAACGATCAGAAGTTATGTGTGATGCCAATGCCCACTTGCACGCCGTCACGCTCCACATTGGCTTTATCGATACCATAGGTGTAGTCCACTTCTTGATGATCATACCCCACTGCGCCGTAAAGGCTTGTCCGCTTGCTCAGCTCGTAGTTGTGAAACACGCCCACACCGTAACGGGTCACGTCAGCCTGGACAGAATCGCTCTGCGTTCCCTCAAATCCGTAGAGCGTTCCGTCGCCATCAGCATAATAGACACTCACTTGCAACTCGCCACCCAACACAGGGAAGGCCGAGCCAATTGCTAATGCATAGCCGTCAAAATCTCCATAGGTACCCATGGTCTCAGGGAGCTCAAAGTCGCCAGAGAAATCATAGCCACCGATCGTTTCTTCATGTTTACCGTATTGGAAACCGATAAATGGCTTGGCAATGCCGAAGTCGTAATTCATACCAACGCTAATTGCCATCGCATCGTCAATCGCATCGCCACGATAAGCATCTCCGATGTTTCGGTTTTTAAGGATCATGTCGCCAACCACTGCCAAGGAAAAATTGCCGGCGGTGTAACCTAAACCGATTGCGCCATAACGGGTCTTATCTCGAGAGGGAACGGAGTCGTCACCTTCAACACCCAGAGAATATTGAGCATAGAGAGTAAAACCGGCGAATTCCGGAGATTGATAGGTCACCGTGTTGTCGTAAATTCCACGATCCATCCAGTAACCGGCGCCGATGTAATCGACATAGCCGCCATCCATGGCATCGCCCGTTACCATAAAGAGGTCATAGGTTCCTTCACCGGCGGTTAACGCACCCATGCGCCCCATTGACAAAGTACCGGCCGTACCCGAGATGCTCACTTGCGATTCTTTATCAAAGAAATGGGAATCGTCATCACTTGCTCCGGAGTCGGACGCGAAGCTATGCTCTAAAACAAAGCTCACGGACAAGCTGTCAGTGATGTCTTCAGTGCCACGCACACCAATCACACTGGAAGTTCCGATGCCAGACTCCATCCCCCAACGATCGTCATCCTCATTGAGGACATTTTGACCGTTAACATCCGCATCAACGGATTCGTGGGTATAGAGCATGCCTGTATCCACCGTTCCATAGAGTTCGACAGACGCAGCCTGGGCAGTGCCGACCATTGCAAAAGCCGAGAACATTGCACAAGCTAAAATTGATTTTTTCATTTTTTTCTCCATTATGAGAATAATTCTCGGTTGCAAAATTTAATCTTACTGCTACTTTTTTTCAACTCAGAATTCAAATCATTTATTTTCAAATAAACAAATAGTTATCTTATTAAGTAAAATAACCTATCCAAAATAATGAGCAGAAAAATCAAAGTTTTTCAAATAATTATTATCATTTCCCATTAATTCTTAGTGCTTATTTAACCGAAATCAACTTCTCAAATCAAATTAACAAAGCAAATATTTCATTGATTTTTAAGCTTTTATCTTAAAAATCACGATTTATTGTTTTAAATCAAACTTCTAACAATCTTTCAACAATCAGTTGCAAACAAGAACCATTCCTATTACTATTCTCTCGATTGTTACCCAAATGGGTTTTCTTGTTTTCTATGAAACCTTCTATGTCACAAATTCGTCCATTAACACAACTGGAAGTGATGACTGAAGCCACGATCGTGCGCCTGAAACTGGATGCTCAAGAGCAGACTCGACTGACGCAACTCGGGCTTTACTGCGGAGCCACCGTCAAGGTGTTGCAATCGGCGCGCAATGCGCCGTTGTTGCTCGCCGTCGGAGACAGCCGCATCGGGGTGAATTATCAAACCGCTCAAAAAATTTACGTTGTTTAAAAATTTTAAAAGGATTTTGTCATGCAACTGAAAGATATGCCGATCGGCTCCAAGGGGCGCATCAAAGGCATGAAAAATGGACAACCCGAATATCGCCGCCGTTTGGTGATGCTCGGAGCGACCCCAGGCGCCACGTTTGAAGTGATTCGAGTTGCTCCGCTTGGGGATCCGATCGAATTAAGAGTGCGCGGCAGTGCCATCTCTGTCAGACGCGACGAAGCCGAAATTCTTGAAATTGAACCGATTCAATAACCGGTTTTTATAAAGGACTCTCCGAAATGAGTAAACACATCGTCAGTCTTATCGGCAATCCGAATTGTGGTAAGACCACACTGTTTAATGCATTGACCGGTTCCAAACAACGCGTTGGTAACTGGCCGGGTGTCACCGTGGATAAAAAGACCGGTGATTTCAGCATCGAGCAACACGATATTGAACTTGTTGACTTGCCGGGCATCTACTCGGTCACGCCGACTTCCGTCGCGGGAGAAGACGAAATTGTTGCCCGCGACTATTTGTTGTCAGGTCAAAGCGAAATGATTATCAACATCGTTGACGCGGCTAACCTGGAACGAAACCTTTACCTCACCACGCAATTGCTCGAATTGAATATCCCGATGGTGGTCGTGATCAACATGCTTGACATTGCCAAGCAGCACAAGATCCGCCTTGATCTGGACGTATTGCAAGACAAATTAGGTTGCCCGGTGGTCGGCATCATCGCCTCGCGCGACAAAGGCATCAAAGAGCTCAAAAAAGTCGTCGCCAAGATGCTTGATCACCCTTATAGGCCCGCTCACAAAACCACGTTTGATGGGACGCTCGCACAAGCGATATCCGAGATTACCGCAATTTTGGCCAAAGTCGACTCAAAGCGAGCTCCGTGGTTTGCCACGCAATTTTTAGAACAGGCCCCGGGCCTAGACGATAAATTCCCCGGTTCCGATCTTCAACGCGTCAATCAAATTGTTGAACAAACCACACAAGCCTATAACGGTGACGCAGATATCGCTATCGCAAACGCTCGCTACGACTTCGTTGCCCAAGTGGTTGAAAAGGCGCTTGTTCATGAAGGCGATGCGTCCGGCACGCTAACCGATCGCATTGACCGCGTTGTGCTCAACCGATGGCTGGGATTGCCCATTTTCCTTCTCATCATGTATGTGATGTTCCTTTTCACGCAAAATTTGGGCGCGGCATTCATTGACTTTTTCGATATTTTGGTCGGTGGCATCTTCGTGGACGGCTTGGGGCAATGGCTTGCCGGCATTGGTTGCCCCGAATGGCTCACCGTTTTTCTCTCTAACGGCATTGGCGGTGGTCTGCAAACCATCTCGACCTTCATCCCGGTAGTCTTCTTCATGTTTTTGTTCCTTGCGGTGTTAGAAGAATCCGGCTACATGGCTCGAGCGGCCTTTGTGATGGATCGTCTGATGCGCTACCTCGGCCTACCTGGCAAGGCGTTCGTCCCGCTCATCGTGGGCTTTGGCTGCAATGTGCCGGCGATTATGGCAACACGCACGATGGATCGCGCCAGTGACCGCATCATCACGGTCATGATGGCTCCGTTTATGAGCTGTGGTGCCCGCTTGCCAGTTTATGTGTTGTTTGCCACGGCATTCTTCCCGACAAACGGTCAAAACCTCGTTTTTGGCCTCTACATCATCGGCATCATCGCAGCTATCTTGACAGGCTTCCTTTTAAAGCGCACCGCCCTTCCGGGCGCTGCTGGCGCGTTTGTGATGGAAATTCCGCCTTATCACATTCCAACATTAAAGGGCGTCATGATCCGCACCTGGGACCGTGTCCGCACCTTCATGTTCCGTGCAGGTAAAGTGATTGTGGTCATCGTTGCCTGCTTGTCTTTCCTAAATTCAATGGGCACTGATGGCTCCTTCGGCAACGAAGATAGTGAGAAATCGGTTTTATCTCAAATCGGTCAAACGATTGTCCCGATCTTCGAACCGATGGGGGTTCAAGAAGAAAATTGGCCCGCTGCCGTGGGTATCTTCACCGGTATCTTTGCAAAAGAGGCAGTGGTTGGCACATTAAATTCCCTCTATGACACGCTGTCTGTCGATCAAGCCGCTCAAGCTGCCGACGATGCTGCTGTATCCGAAGAAGCATCCAATGAAGGCTTCTCGCTTTCTGCGACGCTTTCCGAAGCCTGGGGCACAATCGGTGACAACCTGGCTGGACTAGCGGGCGCTTTCACTGACCCGATGGGTATTTCCGTTGGTGATTTAAGTGATGAAGCGGCTGCCGCTGAAGAGCAAGGCGTCACTTTGGGTACCGTCGCCACCATTCAGACTTTATTCGGCTCAACTTCCGGTGCGTTCGCTTACTTGTTAATGGTCCTGCTTTACATGCCCTGCGTCGCCGCAGTGGCAACCATTTATCGTGAGGTTGGCGCAAAGTGGACTATCTTCGCCGCTGCTTGGACAACAACACTCGGTTACTCCGCCGCCACGATCTACTACCGAGTTGTCAATTTTGCCGCCGATCCGATTTATTCCATGATCTGCATAATTGTCGCTTGCCTGATCATGTGCGGCATGTACTTCTGGATGAAGTCAATGGCTAAGAAAGATAAGAGTGGCCCGAGAATCATTCCTATCGTTCCGGTTGCCTAAACATTTTCTCTCCTGGGCGAATTTCTTCCTCATTCGCCCGCACCTTGGCCTTCAGACAAAAGTCTGAAGGCTTTTTTCAATAAAAAAAGCGCTACATTGCGCAGCGCTCAAAAAAACGGATAAAGCCCGCCGATAAGCCGGATTATGTTCCGTGCTGACGCACGGCCGACGATCATTCATCTAGGCCATGATTCACACCATGGCTCAAGCCACTTACCCGCAATCTCCCCGAGCAGGATCATCGATTGCCTATTTAGTGTTGCTCCCCGTAGAGATTGCCCGTTTCATCCGACCCGAAGTCGGCTCGTCTCTGTTGCTCTAATCCGTACCTTGCGGCAGGCAGCCGTTAGCTGCTACGGTGCTCTATGGAGTCCGGACTTTCCTCGTGAGCCCAAAGGCCCCCGCGACCATCGTGGCGAACTTTATCCGAGCGAAGATTGTACGAAATTTCAAACATTTTCGCCTTTCGACATTCAAAAAAAACACTCCAAATTGTTACATTCCGCAGACTGCGCAACGTTTATCAAAACTGTTTGATTTTTATAAGAAAAACAATAAACTATCACTACTTATTGAACGGCTAGAGATTTCATTAACCGTACATCGTCAGCAACTACTTTCAACACTCTGATAAACAAAGGATTTTTTGTGTTTTCTCTAAAGAAAATCGCACTGGCGACTTCACTTAGCTTTGCGACCTTAGCTGCGCAGGCCGGTTTTGTCGACGCGTTTATCGACACCCTGCCTGGTGGCGTCTCCCCTTACCCTGACGCCGGCTTTTTCGGCAACCAGATTAATGGGATGCACGATATCATCGAACGAGGCAACACCAGCATTTTATTGCCTTCATATACCAATCACCCCCGTTGGGATTACGAGAACCGCAACGAAGAAAATGCTTACCCGTTTGGCGCGGGGCTTGCCCGAGGTTATATCGATGAGCGCGGTAATGAACGCATGATGTACATCATGCTTTTTAGTGATTCCCACTATGAACCAGAACCCATTTTCGGTTACGCTTGGGTCGCTCGCTATCCCATCGCCAATACAGGATTTCATGTTGGAGCGGGCTATACAGCAAGCCTCACATTCCGGGAGGACTATAACTGGGTCCCAATTCCAGTGCCGCTGCCTTTAGTGAGTGCCGGCACTGATTGGTTCAGCGTTTACGCAACGTATATTCCAATCTCAAATGTCTTTTTCTTCTTCTCGAGGTTTGAGATTGATGACCGCAACTTGCGTCTGTCTCCGCTACCGGAAAGCAATCCATGGAGCAACAACACGACAACGCTTTATGCCCAAGGCTCTTGGGTGAAAAATGACTTGTCATCCGGTGACGGTGACTTCCCCGGTGGAATGACACTTTCCTCCGACTCGGGCTTTAAGGTTGGCATTCAACAATTTCTCGATCGCCACTGGGCCCTTGATCTGAGCTATCAGCAAAGTGATCACGACTTGATGCGCCACAATCGCAAGGTTAACGACCTAGAACTCACTCACATTAACTTGTTGCTCCAATATCATTGGGAAGCCGCGGAGTCGTTACACCTGCATGTGGGAGGCGGTGCAGCTTACTCGCAATTGAAAGCCGACATGACCGACTACAAGGAACACAGCATTAATCCGGTAGTGCAGACTGGCTTTACGTGGGCTATGACCAATCATTTGCGCTTAACTGGCGACATGACTGTCAACTTTGCTCACTTTAATAACGTCGACACGGCCGACGGCGATACGCTCGGCGGTCGTTTCAAACCTGGTAACGCAAGTTTTAACTTGGGCCTTGGTTTTGCCTTCTAGTGAAAAGAAAAATGGATACGAACGATTTTTTATTTGACCGTGCTCGCCGCTCCATCCCGGGCGGCGTCAATTCCCCCGTCCGCGCCTTTGGCTCCGTGGGCGGCGCTCCACGCTTTATGAAGCGTGCCCAAGGTCCTTATATGTGGGACGAGGACGGGAAACGCTATATCGACTATATCTGCTCGTGGGGACCGATGATTCTGGGTCACAATAACCCAGAAGTCATTGAAGCGGTTCACCAAGCCGTTGACATGGGACTCACTTTTGGGTGCGCGACGGCACGGGAAATTGCCATCGCGGAAGAAATAAAAAAAATCATGCCCTCCATCGAAGAGGTCCGCTTGGTGAGTTCCGGCACTGAAGCCGGCATGAGCGCGATTCGCCTGGCCAGAGGTTTTACCGGTCGTAATAAGATCATCAAATTTGAAGGTTGCTATCACGGTCACAGCGACAGTCTTCTTGTCAAAGCCGGCTCGGGCATGCTGACCTTTGGCAATCCTAGCTCTGCCGGAGTTCCTGCTTCGGTGACCGAACACACACTAGTTCTTGAGTACAACAACTGCGAGCAACTTGAAGACGCTTTCAAACAGTATGGCAACGATATTGCCTGCGTGATTGTGGAAGCGATTGCTGGCAACATGAATATGGTGCCAGGCAAACCCGAGTTCATTCATGCCATGCGTGAACTTTGCACCCAATACGGCGCGCTTCTCATTGTCGATGAAGTGATGACCGGTTTCCGTGTTGCTTTAAAAGGGGCTCAAAGTCTCTATCAAGTCACCCCTGACATTACCATGTTTGGGAAAGTGATTGGCGGCGGAATGCCTGTGGCGGCCTTTGGCGGTCGACGAGATGTCATGGAAAAAATCGCTCCGTGCGGTCCTGTCTACCAAGCGGGCACTCTTTCGGGTAATCCAGTTGCCGTTGCCTGCGGTCTGAAAACTTTGCAGTTAATTCAAGCCGACGGTTTTTATGATCGTCTCTCACGACAAACCAGCCGCCTAATGACAGGCCTCAAAGCTGCCGCGGATGAAGCGGGTGTACCTTTTGCCGCGCAAAGTATCGGTGGAATGTTTGGGATTTATTTCTTGGATGAGCTTCCTCAAGGTTTTAGCGATGTTATGAAATCCAATACGCAGCGCTTTAACGTCTTCTTCCACGAAATGCTTGATCAAGGCGTTCACCTGGCACCTTCTGTGTTTGAAGCCGGCTTTGTCTCTATTGCTCACGATGACGCTGTCATTGACGAGACAATTGAAAAAGCAAAGAAAGCGTTTGCCAAAGTAGCTGAAACCATGTAAACATCTTCGGCACTTCCATCAAAGAAGGTGTTGCAAATGTCCAGTTGGACATATTCAACACCTTCTATTCTTTTTTCAAAAATTTAGTCATCCCCTTAGCCATTTACCACCTTGGCACATAACGAGTTTGAATTTCAATACGTGCGTTTCCCTCTGAAATCAATGAATAAATAAGTTCTGTAGAGAAAATTAAGGGATGCTGCTACACACTGGACTTTCACAACATCCTTCTTTTAAACAGTTATCCGACTATCGTCAATTTTTTTGCACGATCTTGGGAAATTTCGTTATCCTAAACATCAGCTTCGGCTAATGTTACATAACTGAGTATGTTAAAAACCATTCTCACAGTCCTGATTTCTACCATTTACTCCATGGCGACCTCTTCCGCTATGGCGCACCACGATAGTGGTCGCTATTACAACCACCACGGCCAATACCAAGGACGCATTGATGACAACGGTCGTTCTTACGACAGCAGCGGACGCTATACCGGACGCCAGGACGCCAACGGAAGACGATACGACAGCTCCGGGCGTTATCAAGGGCGAATAGATAGTAACGGACGGCTCTACGATGAGTCCGGTCGGTATTGTGGACGCATCGATGATCATGGCCGCTACTACGATCAAACAGGCCGCTATCTGGGCAAAAAAGATCTCAACGGTCGTTTCTATGACCGATCTGGTCGATATCAAGGACGTGTTCAATAAGTTTTGACGATGACTTTTTTTGAAAGGAAACTCGAAATGTCTGACAAATATTTTGACGAAATGATCACTGCTCGCCGCACGATTCACCGTCGCCCAGAAGAAGGGTGGACGGAGTTCGAAACAATGTGGTATGTCTGCAGCCACTTGGATCAATGGGGAATCCCCTATTTGACCGGCACGAAAGTCATCAATCCGAAGTTTGCGATGGGCCGCAATGAACAATTGGTCAAAGACGCCATGGCCCGAGCTCTCAAGCAAGGTGTTCCCCAAGAATTTTTGGATAAAACCGAAGGCTACACCGGCGCCGTTGCCGTGATTGACACAGGCCGCCCAGGACCTGTCACGGCATTCCGCTTTGACATGGACGCATTGCCTGTGCGTGAAAGCGATGCTCCCGAGCATCCCCCTGTGAAAGAGGGCTTTGCAAGCGAACGACCGGGGTTGATGCATGCCTGCGGTCACGACGGTCATACCGCTGTGGGTCTCACGGTCGCTCATTGGCTCTGGGATCATAAAGAACAGTTCTGCGGTAAATTTAAAATTCTCTTCCAACCGGCAGAAGAAGGGGTTCGCGGCGCTCGTCCGATGGCCGAGTCAGGTATCGTTGATGACGCCAACTGGTTAGTCGGCAGTCACATTGGCGGGAATTTCAAACCGGGTGAAATTTGTGTCCAAACGGGCGGATTCCTAGCTTCAACCAAGTTTGATATCACCTTCATTGGTCAGGAAGCTCATGCGGGCAATGCGCCCCATAAGGGTCACAGCGCATTGGTGGCCGCTGCCTGCGCCACGATGATGATTCAAGGCATTCCCCGTCACGGCGATGGAGACACCCGTGTCGCCGTCGGCAAACTCAACGCCGGAGAAGGTCGCAACATTGTTGCCGCTCACGCCACCATGCAAATGGAAGTTCGTGGTTCAACGCAAGAAGTCAATGACTTTATGGCAGAAAACGTTGAACACATCATTGAGGGTGTGGAACGCGCCTACCAAGTTAAGGCCAATATCGAACGAGTGGGCGAGTCTTCTACCCTCGTCCTCTGCCCGAAGATTTTTGACGTTCTTGAAGAAGCCATGCACAAAGTCCCCGGAGCCAAAGTTCTGCCGCGCTACAGCGCTCCAGCTGGCTCTGAAGACTGCTCTTGGTTGATTCGTCGCGTCGCTGAACATGGAGGCCAAGCTGGCTTCTTCCTCTTTGGCGCACTCAACCACGGTCACCACCGTCCAGACTTCGATATTCAAGACACGCAAACGTTGCCTATCGGCTTTAATACGTTCATTGAATTTGCCAAGATTGTTAATAAAGCCTAAATCTTGTTGTTCGGACAGGAAAGTCCCACTAGGTGCCCCTTTTTTAAGCACATAGCTAACTTCCTGTCCCACTTAAGATTTCTGCCGATGGCTCCTAACTTATTCACATATTCTGTGGATAAGTTTTTGGAGCCGTTTTGTTAGCATCGGTGGGATTTTTTCTCAAATTTTGGAAATAATTTTGAAAAAAAATTCAAAACACTTCCATTTTTGAATTAAGGCGTCACCGGTTGCGCACTTGTCGGCATTTTTGGACGCTCGATGTAAGCCCTTGTGCCCCAAAGCGGAATGGTAGATAGCGAATGATGGAAGCTGCCGGAAATTTCCTTCGTGGAATAGGCAAGATACAAAAGCGTCTGGTTATCCGCGTCATATATTCGACGAATCTTCATATTTTTCAGAAAGATGCTCTTTGAGCGGTGAAACACCACTTCACCGTCTTTGCTCTTATCAATCGCTGCGATCATTTCCGGCGTGATGGGACCTGTCTGATGGCACTCAACCGAATTATTCGATGGATCACTTAAAGAAAGATTTGCCTCGATGCTTGCAACGTGACAAGTGACACCAGTCACCACTGGATCCACAAAATAGTTGATCTTAACGTCCTTGAGCGTCAAAAAACCCAAAGATACATCACCGACATCGTCCTGACTGTCACACCCGGTTAAAACGAGAGCACTCAACAGCCCGACCGCCACCAGAGTCTTTTTTAATTGAAACATCGCAGCATCCTCATTGAATGATCTTTTGACTATACAGCAAAATATTTTTTCTCTGAAAGCATGCCATGCGTTTTCTGTTGCCAAACGTTACATTGACTACCAAGAAAAAAGCGCCTCCGGACACACACCGCAAAGCGCTTTTCTTAGCTTGAAACCCACTAGAAAGCACCACGATAAATAAACTGGCACCCTAAGACAAACATCACAGCCGAAAGAATGACAATAATCAGGCGAGGTCGGCTCTTGTTGGATAATCTAGCTCCGATTTGCGCTCCCACCATAGCGCCACAACCGATTGCAATGGCTGGCATCCACACAATATGGTGCAAATAAGCATGACTGACAACGCCCACCAATGAACTGATCATCAGAACAAACGTGGAAGTCGCCACTGCAATATGAGCGGGAAAACCCAAAATAAACACCATCATCGGAACGTGAATGACGCCACCGCCGATCCCTAGAATGGATGAGAGGAACCCCACAAAGAAGGACAAACCAACTCCCAGGGGCAAATTGAATTGTGCCGTCTCAACAGAAAAATCGGCAGCCGATTTAGTCGCTTTCTTTGAACGGGATTTGCTGTACATGATGATTGCCAAAATGCACAGCGCCGTGCCGAAAATTAGGGAAAACGAGTTGCCGGAAAAATACTCCGTGATGTAGCTACCGAGAAAAGCACCCGGGATCGTCGCTAAAGCAAAGGGCGTTGCCGCTCTGAACATGACTCGATGTTGACGGATATAAGCCCAGGTGCCTGACAGGGCATTTAACAAAACGCCAAAAAGGCTGGTGCCGATTACTTGCTGAACATTAGCGAAAGTTGAACCATTCGGTGCCATCATGGTCAACATAAAAAGGGGCACCATGATCATGCCACCTCCGATACCCACCAAAGCACCAAACGTACCAATACCGATGCCTACAACAAAAAGCTCGATAAACTCAACCATGCAGCATCCTTCCGATTAAAACTCATTTTTAGAAAAGTCGGTCAGTCGCGCACCGGCCGGCGTCTTCGAACGGGCAGATTCTAGCATAGACAAATGACGCCCCCGAGATATATGACTTGAGCTGACGGACCCAAAGTCCGTCAGCTAAGCCTCATAATGTTGCCATCCACGTAATAACAAGGGCATTGACCAAGTCAATGAGGAAAGCTCCCACTAAGCTCACGATCAACCAAGCACGAGCGTTGGAGCCATACTTTTCGGACAACCCTTGCATGACCGCCAATCCATTCGCGGTAGCGCCCATAGAAAAACCTACTCCACCCACTGCAAGCATGACAGTGTCATAGTTTTTCCCGAAAACTAAGAAAATGACTAACCAAGCGAATAACAACGTCAAAACACATTGAGCAACTAAAATGACTGCCATCGGCACAGCGAGATTCACAAGCTCATAAAGCTTTAAACCGTTAACAGCCATCGTCACAAAAAGCACCAAGCTGATATCCGCCACTGCATTGAGTCCATCACCTTGGATGTTGAATCGTCCGCTAAAGTCAGCGATATTGCGAATCACCGCGGCGACAATCATTGAGCCGATATAAGCGGGAAGGGTGATATATTGGCTTAAAAAGTCTGACACAATGCTGCCGAGCGCCATACAGATCGCCACCACTGCCGTAGCCTTCATCAATTCACCAGTAAACGCCGGCTTTTCCGCGGCATGTTCTTCCACTACGTCCGCTTTTAAATCATCAGGAATTCTGAGCGTTTTTTCCGGCACAGTAAGCGGTAACGGCGTTTGAATACGGTATTTATGAATTAACCATTCACCAAACGGCCCCCCAACAATCAAAGCCCCCGCCATGCCAAAAGTCGCCGAGGTGATAGCGACAGCGGTTCCCCCTTCAATGCCATAGGTCTCTTCAAAATATGGACCAAAAGCTGCCGATGTCCCAAGACCACCCATCATCGAGACACCACCAGTTAAAATCCCATAGTGCATATCAAGCCCCATGAGCGAGGCAATTGACATCCCCAAGACGTTCTGCAAAACAGCCAGCACACTGACAGCGACTAGAAAGAACAAGAGCAATAGTCCGCCTTGTTTCACAACTTTCAAACTCGCCATCAAACCAATGGTCGTAAAAAATGCAAGCATTAAAAGTGTCTGCAGTGTTGAATCAAATTGGACAACCAGAATTTCATAGGCCTGCAAAATAGACAGGATGACTGCAAGTATCATCCCCCCGATGACCGGACTAGGAATGGACAACCGCTCCAAAAGATTTACCTTTGAACGAATCCAAACACCCAAATAATAAGTTACAACGGCCATTGCCAAGGTTTGAATCATGTTCACATGAATGACCAAGGCGCCACTATTGAGAACTGTATCCATGATTTCTGGCTCCTTATGTTATTGATAGTCCAAGCGTTTCTATGCGTTGAGTTTCTAGGATACGGCAATCGAATACCGGAAGATCGAAAAAAATACCTAGAACAATCAAAAATTTATTGATAGACACACTACTTAGGCATGGCACGTTAGCCCATAAAAAAAGCCGCCGGATTAACTTTCGGCGGCACGAACTCAATCTTAGATTGATTAAATTTCTTCGCTTTTGTTGTCCTTATACTCATCAATGCGAATCAGCGCATTCGCAACAATTGCTGTTAAACCGCCTGTCGTAATCCCAGAGGCAAAAAGATTGCGGAGTGTTTCCGGGAATTGCGACAAAATATTAGGCACCATTTCCACGCTCAAGCCAAATGAAAAACTTAAAGCAATCACCAAAATGGCTTTGCGGTCAATGCGTTGACTCGCGATGATGCGCATACCGGCCGCCGCAACCGTACCAAACATCAGCAACGTTGCGCCACCCAAAACAGGCTCAGGCATCAAAGAAAAGACCAAACCAATCGCTGGGAATATGCCCAACAACACCAAGAACCCAGCAATAAAATAACCGACATAGCGACTTGCTACACCGGTCAATTGAATCATGCCATTATTTTGAGCAAAAATGGAGTTCGGGAAGGAGTTGAAAACGCCGGCCAACATGGAATTAAAACCATCGGCAAGAATGCCACCTTGAGCCCGCCGCATGAATTGCTCACCTCGAACAGGTTGACCAGAAATCATTGAGTTTGCCGTCACATCACCGTACGCTTCGATGGCCGTAATCAAATAAACGAGCGCCAAGCCAATAATGGCCCCCCAGTTGAAATCAATACCATATTTGAACGGCACAGGGATATTGAAGCCGCCATAACTTTTCACTGAGGAGAAGTCGATCATGCCGATTGCCCACGAAACGACATAGCCGATACTTAAGCCAATCACGATGGAACTCATTCGCAAATAACGATTGGAACTTCTGTTAAAGAAGATGATGGAAATCAGCACCAACGCGGCCAATCCCAAATTACGAAAGTTGCCGAATGTTCCATTTTCCATAGCGCCATAGCCACCACCGCAAGCAACAATGCCGACCTTAATCAGACTCATGCCAATCAACGTCACGACGATGCCGGAAATCAGGGGTGTAATAATTCGGCGTGTGTATTTGAGGATGCGGCTCACAAACATTTCCACTGTGGAGGCAACCATCGTTGCTCCGAAAACGCTCGCTAGGCCACCGGTCATTCCGGCCGAAATTATCGGACCGATAAAGGAAAAACTTGTTCCCTGGATGCACAAAAGACCGCAACCGATCGGACCAATGGTCCGACATTGTATGAATGTTGCAAAGCCCGATACCATCAACGACATCGAAACTAAATAACCGGTCGTTTCCCGATCCAGCCCCATGGCACCGGCAATGATCAAAGGCGGTGTGATAATGGCGACAAAAATCGCCAACATATGCTGCAATGCGGCGAAAAAGGTTTCCTTTAATGGCGGTCGGTCATTAAGGCCATAAATCAACTCTGTTGATTTGGCGGGTTCGGCGTGTTCTTGAAGATCGATTTCAGCCACAGTCGTTCCTTACTCGCGAATAGTTATCCGGTTATTATCCAGACTGTCAATGATGGCTAAAGATTCAACGTGAATTCCCATCTCTCTTAACTCATCTCCGCCGGCTTGGAAACCTTTTTCAATCAAAAAACCCATACCGACAAGCTCAGCGCCTGCCTGATTCACCAAATCGATGATGCCTTTGGCAGCGTTACCATTGGCTAAAAAGTCGTCAATAAAAAGGACTTTGTCCCCTGAATGCAAGTAGTCTTTACTCACGCAAACATCATAGGTGCGATTTTTCGTGAAAGAGAAAACTTTTGTCGCAAGCATGTTTTCCATTGTGCTCGGCACTTTCTTTTTTGCGAACACAACCGGCAATTCCAGTAAATAACCCACCATGATTGCCGGCGCAATGCCGCTTGCCTCAATCGTTAAAATTTTGTTGATATCCTGGCCGGCGAAACGACGAACGAATTCGACCGCCATAGACTTCATCAAAATGGGGTCCATTTGATGGTTGATAAAGTTATCAACCTTCAGAATGCCGCCGTCGAAGCATTTTCCATCCCTGAGAATACGCTCTTTCAGTGCTTTCATAACACCACCAAAACATTGAAATAAATTGTTGCATTATACGGCAAGATTCGGACTTCTTTGAAAAATTTTAAATACGTTCTAGCGAGCAATAAGACATGCCGAATATGACAAAACGAAGTCCTCCTAGTCACTACTGACAAAGTGATAAAAGATGCCGAGAGAATGTAACGATAAAATGTTAAACGTCAGGGGTAATCTCTTGATTGCGAGTTGCATGGCAAGAATTGCCTCAGACTTTCGCCAATAGTGTGCCGCCCATTGACAAAACTGACTTCAAAGCACAAAGGACTTTTTCAAATGAGTGCCAAAACGCTCTATAAAAAAATCGTGGATACGCATACCGTTAAAGTCATTGATGAGAACACGGTGTTGCTTTACTGCGATATGCACTTCGCTAACGAGTACACCTCGCCACAGGCTTTTGCCGGTTTAAGGCAAAGAAAGCTGAACGTGTTTTCTCCCAATTCGCATTTGTGTGTTGTGGATCATATCATTCCCACACACGATGAAAGTCCCAGACGTATTTATGACGAGGCAAGCCTTAATCAGGCAAAAACTCTTCAAAAAAATTGCTCCGACTTCGGTATCCGCGCTTTTTATGACGCCAATGACCCAGCCCAAGGCATTGAGCATGTCATCATCGAAGAGCAAGGCCTGGTTAGGCCCGGTATGGTGGTCATTTGCGGTGACAGCCACACAACTACGCACGGCGCGCTAGGCGCTCTGGGTTTTGGTATCGGCACATCGGAGATTGAACACATTCTTGCAACCCAAACACTGGTTTATCGTCTTGCGGGTACGATGAAAATTGTAATCAACGGGGAAGTCAAAGAACCCTCCACCGCCAAGGACCTCGCCTTGTATGTGCTGCGGAAAATTACCGCTCGAGGAGCGTTGGGGCTCGTTGTGGAATATCAAGGGAGCGCCGTAAAAAAACTCAGCATTGAGGAGCGCATGACATTGTGCAACCTAACCGTTGAAGCGGGCGCTCGCGGCGCTATCATTGCGCCTGATGAAAAAACGATTGATTGGGTCAAGAGCCATGCAAAGCATTTGACCGAAACAGACCTGGCGGGCATGAGAGCCGCTTTAACATCGTTCATAAGTGACGAAGATGCTTTTTTTGATCGTTCCATCACCTTGGATGCAAACGAAGTCAGACCCATGGTGACTTGGGGCACCAGCCCCGACCAAGCCATCACATTTTCAGAGAATATTCCCCTACCCAGTAGTTTTTCCGACCCAATTGACCAAAAGGCAGCAGAGCGTGCCCTTCAATATCAGGGTCTTAATGGCGGAGAAAAAATTTTAAAAACTCCTATTGATCATGTCTTTATTGGGTCGTGCACAAATTCTCGTTTGTCTGACTTAATCGCCGCGGCCAAACTATTAAAGGGACGCCACATTGCCTCTGGCGTGCGGGCTCAAGTGGTTCCCGGCTCCATGAAGGTTCGATGCGAGGCTGAGAAATTAGGGTTGGACAAAATTTTTAAAGACGCTGGTTTTGAGTGGCGCAAAAGTGGCTGTTCGCTTTGTCTAGCAATGAACGATGACATTTTGCCGGCTGGTGTTCGTTGCGCCTCTACAACAAACCGTAACTTTGAAGGGCGCCAAGGCAGAGGCAGCCGCACGCATTTGGTCAGTCCGGAAACCGCTGTAGCCAGTGCTGTAATGGGTTACTTGTGTGATAAAACAGAATTAATTTGAGGTCTTGTGATGGAAAAATTTACAACACTCACAGCTGTCGCCGCCCCTATTGCCATTGACAACATGGATACCGACCAACTCATGCCCAAGCAGTTTCTAAGAGGCATTGATAAATCCGGGTTGGACAAGGGCTCGCTTTTTAATCGACGATTCAATCCAGACGGTAGCGTCAAATCGGATTTCGTGTTAAACAAACCGGGATTTGAAAAAACTCAAATTCTCTGCGCTGGGCCTAATTTCGGCTGTGGTTCCAGTCGGGAACATGCCGTGTGGGGGCTGATGCAATATGGTATCCGAGCCATTATCGCTCCAGGGTTCGGAGAAATCTTTTATTCGAATTGTTTCAACAACGGTTTGTTGGCGGCTAAAGTGACTGAAGCCGTTTCCCGTGAAATTTTTGAATGTTTAAGTGATGTCCATCCTGTCAAGTTAACTATTGATATTCGAAAAAAAGAGATCCGTTCTTGTCAAGGTGATGTATGGACCTTTGCCATCGCGCCACGACATCAAAGCATGCTGATTAATGGTTTGGACATGCTGGAAACAACTTTGCAACAAGTTGATTCTATTGCCCGATTTAAAATGATGCATGAAGAAAGGTACCCCTGGATGGCACAATTGCCCGGACAATACCGATCACAATAACTAAAACGGTGCTTACCTGTCGATTGGCAGAATCAAAACAGCGTCGAAAAACACTCCCTGAAAAGATCGGAGTTCATCAGGTTGACTAATGAGGGGAAGCGAATACGACTCCCCCTCTACTCGGTTCTATTGCTTTCCGTATCACCGTGCTATCAAGAAGACTGCGTCTTTTTCGCGTGCGGCTTGTAGAAAATGAAGTAAAACGGAACGGCAATGACGAGTGCGCCTAAGCCGATTGCGATCTGCTGAAGTGTCACCTGGGTGCAGAAAACAATACTGATGAGCACAGCCAAAATCGGAATCGTGTTTCCAAATGGCAGCTTGAAAGAACGAGGAGCGTCTTTCATCGTCTTACGAAACACTATAACCGCTAAGCACGTTGGAATGTACTGAGCAAAGCGCGCCACCACGCTGATGGCGGCAAGCGTTGTGAAAGTTCCCGTCATATTGATCGCCATCGCAATGATGGCCGAGAAGATAATGCACCAATACGGAGCGCCGAATCGGTTTTGGCGCGTCATGAAAGCGGGCAACATATGCTTTTCGGCAAGCGCCAAACCGCTTCTTGGCGTAATGAACGACGAAGCGATACAGATGCCCCCGATGGATATTAACGTGCCTGCTGCAATCACGGCGCCACCGACAGGTCCGCAAATTTGCGCGAATGCATCTTGGACAGGCACTGTGCTTTCAGCCAGGGCTGGCCCCATTACACCGATGCAGATGGCAAGCAAAAGGAAGTAGACCACAGAACAGAAAAAGAGCGTGATGATCGTCGCGCCAGGCAGATCTTTTTTAGGATCCTTCATATCGCCAGCAACCACACAAATGCCCTCAAAACCTGTGAAGGCGTAAAAGAGCAAAATCGCTGTGCTGCCGAACGTTTCCATCGTATAGGTGGTCGTCGCTGGCGTCACGAACTTATCCACATCAATGAAGAAAATACCTACGGCAATGAAAAGAACCAATGGAATCACTTTACCAATAGTGATGGCATTCTGAATGATCTTAAAGGATTGCACACCGCACAAGTTAAGGATAGATAAAAGTGCGATTAGCCCGATGGAAATCACGTTTTTCATAAACACCGTATTCCACTCGGGGAAAATGCCAAGCAATGCCGTGGCAAAACCAACGCTCATGGTGGCAAAAGCGATGATACGTGTTGCCCATGTGATAAAGCCCACTTCGTATCCCACGAAGTCGCCAAAGGCCTCCTTGGCAAAGATATATGGACCACCCGTGTCCTTAAACAGAGAGCTTGCCTCGGCAAAGCACAAGGCAATACACAGGGCAAGGACCATGTCGAAGATTAAAACGACTAGGCTCCAAGGGCCGAAGAGGTCCATCGCTTTGTTTGGCAACAGGAACACTCCCGAACCAATAATGCCATTGATTCCCAGAAAAATGATGCTCCAGAGTCCAAGCTTGTTTTTAGCGTCCTGCATGATGATGCTTTCTCCTTAACTAACCTCATCAAGCGCTTTCTTTCACACGAGAGAGAAAGTCGGCAAAAAGCCGTTTCATTTCTTCATGTTCTGGCCACATATTCTCCGGATGCCACTGCACAGCAACAACAGAAGCCCCCTCCGTGCCCTCAATGCCTTCGATGACGCCATCAGGGGCAAAAGCCGTTGCCTTTAGGTTTTTGCCAAGTTGGCGGGCAGCCTGATGGTGACGGGAATTCACTTGGTCAGTCTCTCCGAGCGTTGCAAAAAGAGAGGAATTTTCACTTAAACGAACTTCGTGCACTGGGTAAGCGCCAAGCGCTTTTTGAGTGTGTTGGATGTTCGCTTCTGGACACTGTGAGGGCAGGTCTTGCCAAACGGTACCGCCGAAGGCAACGTTAATGACTTGGCAGCCGCGACAGATCCCAAACAGGGGTTTCCCCGCCGCATGAGCGGCCTTGATTAAACCGATCTCAAACGCATCCCGCTTGTAATTGGTACGACCGAGTGCCCAAACTGGCTGCTCGCCGAAAAACCGCGGATCCACATCGGGACCGCCTGGGATAATCAGCCCATCAAATAAATCAACAAATTCTTCAGGTTGAGCGTCTTGGACATCAGCGAGGATCACTGGCAGGGCACCAAGCTTGCCGATGACTTCCACAAGCTGACGCGGAGCAAAGGGGGCAAGCTTGAGGTTAGTGACGTGAGAAATTTCCGGCATTGTATCGGCCGTGATAGCAATCCGCAGTTTTTTCATCATTATTTTCCTTTCCTGATTTCCAATTTCATTAAATTGAAGTTGTTTTTTTGGGCATAAAAGGGTCTGCCAGTTTATCACCTTGACTTGTTGCAGAAAATAAGCAAAAGACGTTATTCGACTAAGGTGTTACGCACCTTCAAGAGTTCTGTTTTGTTAGTCAGACAAAAAAATTTCAGGAAGCCAACCCCTCTGACATGAGTCAAAAAATGCGGCTGACTCATCAAATTAGACATTCCCAAGGATCGAGTCAGCAGTGCATGTCGGTGCATCAACAAAATTGAGTTTTCAAGCGTTCAATTTCGGGCAACCCCCTGTGCGACAACACGCTCAGCTCCACTTTGGGCATACTCTATCGAATGGGTGGAAGCAATTGCGCATTTTGCGAGGGTCTTAGCACCGTCTGCGAGAACGCGCCTTGGGCAAGATTGATTGGCAGAAGCGATCCTCGCTCAATTTGAAGAGTCAGTCAAACCAAAGGCTATGACGACGCCTAGCATAATCTGCATCCACATAACCACTGAACATGGCCGGCAATAAGAAACGATTCGCTTTAAACAAAAAGGCGGCCATGTGTCCTAGAAAGAGCAAAACCGTTAAAACCATTCCCAAATTGTGCAACTGGGCCAACCAAAAAAGCATTGGATCTGGAAATTCAATCCCTGCGAAATTTTTTAAAGTCTTCAGCAGTCCCGTGACAATCAACAAAGCGAAAGTCAAAACAAAACCAGCCCACGCCAAACGTTGTTCCGGTAAATATTTTTCAGAAGCTGGTTCATCTTGCCCTGTGAGAAGCGCCTTTACTATCTGAATACTTTTCGAGAAATCCCCCTTTTGCGGAACAATGTCATAAGAGCCTTCAAAAGCGTTCACCGCTAGGTGGAAAACACATAGGAAAGTGAAAATGATCGCAAATGCATAGTGCCAAGAAAGCGTTGTGAAGAAATCCGCTGTTGAGGGAAAAACGGCGGTGACTCCGTAACGCTTAGCCACAGGCATTTGCAAAATGCCCGTCACAATCAAACCAAAACAAGAAAAAGCAATTCCCCAATGCACCAGCCGGTTGCGAAGTGTTTGACGATAAACCTTCATTGCCTGCCTCCTTTAAAGTCTGATGCCCTTCGTTTTCTTCTGGCTACCATATAAGCAAACGCAATAGCGGCAATTGGCGCTGTTAGTGTGACTGATGCCCAAACAGAAGTGTTTTCGAGCAAAGGAGCAACCGGTTTGAAATCCGGTCGGCCGTCAACGACTCCTACTTGCTTGGTTTTGAGTAGCGCTTTTTGCAGTACCTCAAACGGCACAGAGGAGACGTACCAAGTGGCTGTTCCACCGTTTTCATCGATCCCATAGACATACCGATTTTCTGCTAGCACTTTGAGCTTTGCCATGGCCTTATGAAGCGGAAGAAATACAATGGCTTCGTTGGGACAGGCGGCTGCGCACGCTGGCGCCATTCCTTTTTGTAATTGATCTGCGCAAAAATCGCACTTATACATCACGCCACCACCGGCAAACTTAGGCAAGATATCTAAATACAATCCAACCCCAGCTTGACGTTGAGGAATTTGCCAAGGGCACACATCTCGACATTTGGCACCGCCAAAACAAACTTCCGGATTAATCATCACAGCGCCCTGTTCAGATCGATCGATTGCCCCAAAAGGACAAATTTTTCGACAAGGCGCATCAAAACAATGCATGCAACGACGAGGCGCAAAAACAACTCGTCCGTCGTCAAGCGATATTTTTTCAACGAAAGTCCAGTTGTATGGAGTTAAGCGATCAATGCGGTTTCGCTCTTCGGAAAAATCCTCAAAACCTTTTTGAGGCCAATACGGTTGAAGCGGCTTTTTGGGGTTGGGAAATCGATGATGATTTTTATTTCTGCAAGCGGAAACACAAGCCGGCGTTTGTCGATCTTGACACCCTGTACAACGATCCAAATCAATAATACTCACCCATTGCGATTGCGAGGGATCAGCACGGTTGCCCTGAGCCACCGAACTGGCAGCAAGGAAACCCGAAAACAGAGAGCCTTTTAAAAATGAGCGTCTATCTGGCATTTGACATCCTCACCAACATGAACGCCTAGGCTTTTCGAAACCTATTGACTAAAGGTAAGCTATTAAGCAAATCATAAATAAATTCGGGCCAAGTTAATATGACAAACTCAGCCCGAAAAACAAATCAACTGTATGGCAACAAACTAGATGTAGCGAATAACAGACATCACCATCACCGTCACGAAACCAGCCAAAATCGGAACAGAAGTGCGTTTAACCACTTCGAGCGGATTAACTCGGACAGAAGCCGCGACGATGATCACCACAGCGGCCACCGGAGAAATTGAGCGAATCAAATTCGAAGTACATTGCATGGGCAAGGCCACCATGATCGGATCAATGCCAGCATTTTGAGCAATTGACGGAATCAACTCAATGAAACTATAAAAGACCGCATTGCCCGATCCACTGATAAACGTGATCAAAGCGGTAATACCTGAGAAGGCAAACATCAAGCCGGCGCTTGCGTTTTCCACACCAGAAATGGAGTTGGAAATCATGTCAATCATGCCCATAGCACGAAGACCGGCGACCATCGTTGAGGCTGCGACAATTAGTACGACCACTTGGGAAAAGCCCTCTCCCATTCCCTTAAAGAAGAGATTGGCATCCTTCATGCCTTGCTTAACACCACCCTTGCGAATAAGTTCACAGATAAAGGCTAAAGCAAAGCAAAAGACCGTAATCTCCACCAAGCCTACTTTGGCGTGTTTAAAAAATGCCCAGAAGAAAATCACCAGAATCAAGGGCAATACAGGGAACAAGGCGTAGTAAACCGGCACGCCTGTTAAGTCGCGATGCTTAAGCTTGCTTTCATCAATTTCACCGGTCACTTTCCCAGCTTGACGCTTATCCATGTAGCGTTGCCAGAAGTAATGAGCAAGACCCATAATGATCAATGCCGGAATAGTAATCGGCGCATGATGATAGAAAACGTAATCCACCACGTGCTCGAATCCCAAAACACGAGCTGCGACGACATTGTCACCACCAAGAGGCGTCGGCACAATCGTGGCTGTTGTCGCAATAACTGCCGCGGCAGTCAAAATGCTCATGCGAGCCGCGCGAAGCACAGGATAAAGCGTTGCCATCAAAATCACCGCTAGCGATGACGCGCTAGGAATAATGATGGACAAGAGAGTGCCAACCCAAAATACCAAGGGAACCAAAACATACGGCGAATGAACCTTTTCCAACGGCTTGCTTAAAACACGAATCACCATGTCATTCGCACCGATATGCGACATATAAGCGGCAAAGCCAAACAAGGTCATGATGATAAGACCCGCATTGGAATACTGGCTTATGAAAAGATCCTTAATCGCCTTAAATGGGTCAACCCAACTTAACCCTGACGAAGCCTTAGCGCTTACTGCCGGGTGCCCCAATAAAACAGCAACGATCAATAAGACTAGACCGGTCGCAAATAACACAACCTTCGCGTCGTAGTTTTTTGCAATCGCCCAACCGGCAATGACAAGCGCAACCACGCAAATCAATATTTCGAGCATTGAGAAATCCTCATCTGAGAGAGTGTGTGGAGAATAGATCTATGAAAGGATCGGCACTATACGTAAGTTCTTTCACCTAGGCAAGGGAAAAACAAGAAATTGCTCTGCAGTTATGGAAAATACTTATTATCGACGGACGATTTTCAAACAAACAGGATGATGAGGTAGGTTCAGCTTGCGAAACGTAAAACCAACAGACAACAAAAAACCGCACGGTTTCAAACACGTACGGCTCACTGTATGGTGCCCGGGGAGAGGTTGGAACTTACTGAATTATCAAATAATTAACTTTTCAAATTAATTTTTTTGTGTAAATTCTTGTGTAAATCTCAAAGACACCGACAGTTAGTGAGGTTGCACGTTTTAGCGAACCTTCATCGTCCACTCAATAGTTCCACTGAGTTTTTGATCTTAACACAAATAGAGATTTAAACATCTTAAAAATAAAACAGGTCTTTAGGTTAAAGGGAAATACACTAACTAGGCTTCGTAACGAAAGTCATACTTGCACTCCTGTTTTTTTACTATAGTTTTTACTATAGCTTTTACTATAGAAAACTAAAAATTCTCAAAAACCTTAAGAAAACAATCAATTAGAAAAATAAACCCATAGTAAAAGGGTTTACTCCTTTTACCATAACTTTTACTGTTGAGTAGTAAAAATTAAAAAAACTTATAAAACAAGACACTAACAAAACAAAGCTATAGTAAGGGGGAGGGCTTTTACTATAGCTTTTACTATAGATTCAATTTCTATTAGTTTATTTAGTCTTCTGCACGTAATAACTGCGTGGAGGCTTACCCTTCATTTCCAACTCTCCATTTTCCTGCATTTTCGAAAGAAGCTTTGCAGCCGAAGGTAAGGAAATTCGACAAAGCTCTCCAGCTTGCTTACGAGTTATCGAACCGTATTGCCTACAATAGGCCTTAATCGCAAACGGTCTTTCTGTCTCAGCAATTTGTTGACTACGGATTTGTTCTGCCTTTTTATCGAGTAACTCATAAAGTGAAGGCGCTAATTTATACCGAACAGGCTTTTTCCCTTCTATCGTGAGAAGGCCGCACTCCACCATTGTTTCAACACTAGGTCTAACCCGGTCTAGATTTTTCTGAACAATATAGGCAAGCTCTGCCAAAGTTAACCGCTTTTGATGCCGAATAGCATCCAAAATAATTAATGTATCGATAGGAAGCGCTTTACCCAATCGATCCTCTTCAATTAGTACTTGTTTGAAGAAAATTTCGTCTACATCCGAAAGACTCATTGTTAAAGATACCGAAGTAGAAGTCGATTCTCGATAATCTGGACTTGCACGACCATACCTCAATAGTCCACGATAAATAAGGTCAATACCACGCCCAGTCCGCTCGACCAAACCGATACGTTTTAATACATCGGCCAGGGCAATGTTTCTCGGGCGCGGAGGAGTCGTCAATAAATTATTAAGAGACACCCCATCAACAAAGCCTCCCGGATTACTGATCTTTAGCTCTTCTTCAAAAAATTGAATGTGAGTCGCGCCGTGCTTTGTGTAATCGCGATGTGTAACAGCATTCAAAACAGCTTCACGAAAAGCTCGAGGATCAATTCTTGGAACAGCTACGCGAAACATTCCGTCCAAAAACTCTTTCTCAATGTTTAAAGGTTTTACCAAAGTTTCAATTTCCGACATAGCCGCTAATAACGGTTTTCTCAGAAATTCATTCATTCGAACTTCTTCTCCATCCAGAACCTGGAAAGCAATTTCATGAGTAGGAACTGCTCGACGTAAAACTGATTCTTTACCCAATATCAAAAGACCGGTTAATGTTGGAACCACTCTTCCATCTACCTTTGTCACCAAGCCCAAGGCACCGTCTAATTCATCATCATCGAGTTCCAACAAAGAGTGGTCGCCGTTGTACTTCACTATGTATTCACGAAGACGTGCACGTTCGAAGGCTGATAAGTCGTCAACTGTCGTATTTGGCACTGGTTGAGCACTAAGATCAAGCACTTGCAAATCTGCTAAATGAGATAGTTGATCTTGAGGATTAAATGGAACAACTTCTGGCTTCCCTTTGGAATCTAAGCGGCGCCGAATACAGGTCCCCTTACTCGTCATAATGATTTTTGGGGCGCGGGGAACCTCAATCTTGGCAACATGGAGGTCATTAACCTCAATGTCTTTCGTCTGGACGGTTAAATTTGGATTAGTTGAGTTATAAATCAATGCTGCCAAACCATCAACTTTACCCAAATGCTTTCGATGAAGACCTGTTACAGTTCCATCATCTTCGATTCCTAAATAAAGATCTCCACCCAGACCATTAGCCATGGCTACAACTGCTGAAACAAGATCTGCATCTGAATAACAAGCCTGATCACTTTTGAATTCAACCGTTAAACTTTCCACCTTAGGTAACATAATTCTCTCCGATAAACGTTTCTTATTTTAAAGAAAATTTATTTATCCACTGACTGAATATCTCTGATGTAACTTAATACGAATCGTTGTGGATATTTCATCGAGAAAATTTTTATGCTTACGATCTAGCTAATATATTAAAGAAATTACAAAAGCACGTATAAATATATATCCCATTGATTTATAAAGGAATTTACTGTCAATAGACACAAAAAAAAGCACGTCCCAACGTGCCTCCGTATCTTGGTGCCCGGGGAGAGACTCGAACTCTCACGGCTCATCACCGGTGGATTTTGAATCCACTGCGTCTACCATTCCGCCACCCGGGCAACAGGTTTTAGTATTATATCACAAAATTGGTGCGCGATACAGGGTTCGAACCTGTGACCCCTGCCGTGTGAAGGCAGTGCTCTACCGCTGAGCTAACCGCGCGATCAACAAGTGAGAACGGAATTATACAGGTTCATCCCCTCTTGTCAAATCATTTTGTCAGAATTAGTCAATCACGCTATGAGCAGGAAACAGACGAGCCCACAACTTTAAAACGACTTTGGCAATTGGACCGGAGCAAATCGCAGTGATAAAAGTTCCTTCCCGAACGCCGACAATGGTGCCAAGCGTTAACAATGAGACGATCACAGTGACCACTAACAAGAAAATGTCGATCATCATCTTAATGGTGCCAAATGATCCTCCGAAGCGATGCAACACTGCAATAACCAAGCCTTCAGGAGGCAGAATGGCCAACCGGGCGAAAACCAAGCAAGCAATTCCCGCACCCGTGCAAAATGTTCCGGCAAAAGCCATCAAAATTTGTTGCCAATAGGCTTGAGGCACAATATGTCCAGTCAGCCACATTCCTGCGTCGATCAATATGCCAAAAACAAAGCAAATTGGCAGCTGCCTGATCGCCTTTCCCAAAAGCCCCTTGGGCTCGACAAGCACCTGAATGACAAAAAAGAAAACATTGGTGAGGAACACATAAAAACCCATGCTTTGTCCGGTTAATTCATTCAGCACGAAAGCAACACTACTGATCGTTCCCGTTCCGAGCCCAGCGTTAGTCACCATGGCGATGCCCGTGGACATAACACCTAAGCCACAAAAGAAAAGAAATAACCGAAAAAGCATCTTATTCCCCCATAATAAATTTAAATAACGACAACAAGGCCGGGAGCGAATCCGCCCTCGGCCGAATCAGAATCAAGAATTGGATGGTCGATTCTAAAACGATTTCCTTATGTTTTTCAAATAATTGAGATATCTGACATAGGATAGGTTTTATAATGATTCGCATTGCGTTTTCTGTTAAAGACTTTCAACATGCCTCGTCCTATCAAAGCCATTATTCACATGGCAAGTCTTCGTCATAATTTAGCCGCCATGAGAAAATTGGCCGCTGGACGCACTTTGTGGGCCGTCGTCAAGGCCAACGCTTACGGTCATGGTTTAGAACGGGCCGTTCGCGCTTTCACCCAAGCTGACGGTCTCGCAATGATTGATATTTCCGATATCGAAAAAGCGCGATCTTATGGCTGGACAAAACGCATTCTTTTGCTTCAGGGATTTTTTCGCAAAGAAGATTTAGCGATCATTGAACATTTCGACGCTGAAGCCGTTGTACATAATGAAGAGGGGATCCGATTGCTTGAGCAATGTGCTCCTTTTGGCGAGCTAAAAATTCACATCAAAATAAATTCCGGAATGAACCGTTTCGGATTCCACCCAAAAGAAGAAGCAACTGTTCGCAGGCGTTTAGAGGCCATTCGTGGTGTCACGGTCATGGGCATTGTGACGCACTTTGCCAATGCGTGTCCTGACTTTGATTATGGCGGCCCTGTTTCCGTTAAAGAGCAAATGGAGCAACTCGGCCCCTTGGCCAAACGAAAAAATGGAGCATGTTTTGCCAACTCAGCGGCCACGATTTGGTTACCAGAGGTCGGTGGGGATGCCGTGCGAGTCGGGATCAGTTTGTACGGCATTAGTCCCGAACCTGCGATATCGAGTCAAACGCTGGGCATTAAACCCGCCATGACATTGAGCTCGGAAATTCTCGCCATTCAAACCATTTCACCGGGTGAATCGGTGGGTTACTGCAGTCGCTTTACAGCGAATCGCCCAAGTCGGATCGGTGTTGTGGCCTGTGGATTCGCTGATGGCTATTTGCGGTCAATGCCTCAAGGTTCCCCTGTTTACGTTGAAGGGAAAATGGCTCCCATCGTGGGAAATATTGCCATGGACGTCATGATGGTCGATCTTACAGATATTGACGAAGCGCACGTCGGTAGCGCTGTGGAATTGTGGGGGCGGCACGTAGCAGTCACTGATTTGGCCACTCGGGCCGGCACCATTGCAGCAGAGTTGCTCTGCGCCATTGCCCCTCGAGTACCCTTTGAGGAAGACAATAGTTAATTGCGCTTTGTCGTCTCACATATCATTTTTAGATATTTTTTTGAGCTAAATCAAAAAAGTATTTTGGTGACAATTAGTCGTTATTTGTTTATCTGGCGCCCATCAGCATGTCCTAAAACCCATGCCTGGTGGGTTATGTTTTCTTGTTAAAGCAAAAACGATGCAATTTTGCCTTTCAAATCATCATTGCTTACACCAAAACGAACAAATTTCAACCATTTGTCGACCAATAGATCAAAATAGCTCACATATTCACCTTATTTTTCGAAACGATTCGCCTTTGAACCCAACGTCATTGTCTATTGCGCAAATGCCCATTACAGATAAACTTTCCGCAATCTGCTAGCGATAAAAACCAATCGCCTAAAAAACGCTCACTGACTCTATAAGAGTTCAGATCAAAATTCGGGAGAAAATGATGAAATTGAAAACCCCTCTGACACTTGTGACCTTGGCTTTGACCGCTGTTGGCATTATTTCCAGCGCTAACGCCGCCGAAAAGGTTTACCAGGTTGGCTCCAACATGGCTTTTGCACCATTTGAATTCGTCGAAAATGGGAAACCCGCCGGCTTTGACATGGAATTGATCGTCGCCATTATGAAAACCCAAGGTGCGGAGGTTCAGTTGAATAACCTCCCCTTTGACGGCTTAATTCCTGCGTTGCAGGCCGGCACAATCGATATTGCCATGTCAGGCATGACCATTACCGAAGAGCGTCAAAAACGGATCAGTTTCTCCGAACCGTATTACGACAACGGTCTGGTTGTTATGATCCGCTCCGCAGATAAAGACACCTATAAGAGTGTTGACGATCTCAAAGGAAAAACGCTTTGCGCCCAAATCGGCACCACCGGCGCCATCACGGTCTCAAAAATGAGCGGCAAAAACGTCAAACTCTTTAACAATGGACCGGAAGCTTTCATGGAGCTGGCAAACAAGGGTTGTGAGGCCGTAATCCACGACAAGCCTGTGGTTAATTACTACATTGCCAAGCGCGGCGACAAGGGCGTCCTTGTTCTGCCTGGTCAACTTAACAGTGAAAAATCCGGCATCGGCGTCGCCAAAAACAACAAGGAACTTTTGAAGATGGTCAACGATGGCTTAAAAGCCGTTAAGGAAAACGGCGAATACGATCGAATTTACAAAAAGTGGTTCGGTCAATAGCCTAATCGCTCTTGAAGTCATCAGGTAGATGCCCTAGCCGCCGAAAAAATCGGCGGCTTTCGCATTCAAGTCTTGCTTTCTTCCCGATATAATCCGCGCAATTCAAGAAAGGAACCATATGTCGGAAGACTCGTTTTTCAAGCGTTGGGCGCCAGTGGCCTGTTTGACTCTTTCCGCTTTTATTTTCAATACCTCCGAGTTCATCCCCATTGGCCTTCTCATTGACATCGCCAATGATTTTCAGATTACCGAATCCACGGCTGGCCTCATCATTACTGTTTATGCCTGGATTGTCACGATTCTGTCTTTACCCCTTATGCTGCTCGTTTCTAAAATGGAGTTTAAAAAACTCCTTTTAGGGGTTCTGGCTCTTTTTACGGTAAGCCATATCTTCTCGGCGATTGCACCGAGTTTCATTACGCTGATGCTTTCTCGAATCGGTGTCGCCTGTTCTCATGCCATTTTTTGGTCGATAGCTTCTCCCCTGGCGGTCCGAATCGCGCCGGCAGGCAAACGAGCCGCCGCGCTGAGCATGGTCGCGACTGGAACCGCGATTGCAATGATTGCCGGGCTGCCCTTGGGCAGAGCGGTCGGACTTTATCTCGGATGGCGAGCGACATTTTTTAGCATTGGAGCGGTCGCCTTTGCCATTGCCCTTTGCCTGCTCTTCATTTTTCCGAAAGTTCAAACGGCTCAGGGCTCAGTTTTGGCGAAACTGCCGCTCATTCTCGGCAATCGCCTGCTATGGTTGCTTTATTTGATCACTGCGCTTGTTTTTACCGCCAACTACACAGCCTACAGTTTCATAGAGCCATATCTTGCGAAAATCGTTTCCATGCCGGAAGCGGACATCACGATGACGCTGACAGTATTTGGCATAGCCGGAATTGTCGCGAGCGTCATTTTTTCGAAGTGTTATGAACGCGCTCCCCGGTTTTTCTTTGCGACAGCCACTTTTGGCGTGGGCATTTTCCTTTTCTTGCTGCTACCGATGAGTAGCTCAATGATTAGCGCGGTGGGGCTTTGCGGCTTGTGGGCAATGGCCTTTACCATTTTCGGGTTAGTTTTCCAGAACAGCGTCATCAAGTTAGCCCCAGAAGGCACTCCGATCGCCATGTCAATTTATTCGGGAATCTGTAATGTCGGAATTGGCGCAGGCGCCCTGGTGGGCGGGCTAGTAGCCGCCCACGCCGAGATCGCCCTCATTGGTTTTGCCGGCGGCATTTTCGCGATCATCGCCGGTCTCATTTGCATGCCGTGGCTGGCGCCAAAAATTGCAGGAAACTCGCAAGACTAGTTTAGTCACGAAACATGAAGTACACTGCCCCAACCATGCAACAGCCCGCATAAATGTAGTTCATCTTCAAAGGCTCTTTCATCACGAGCATCATGAAAGGGATGAACATCACAAGCGAAATGACTTCCTGCAGAATTTTCAGCTGCGCAACGCTCATGACCTGGTAACCAATGCGGTTTGCCGGAACATTAAAAAGATATTCAAAAAAGGCAATACCCCAGCCGAGAACCACGGCGAAAAGCCATGTGCGATTTGGACTGACGAACCGCAAATGACCATACCAAGCACAGAACATAATTGTGTTGGAAATACAAAGCAAAATCACCGTCTGCGCAATCGGTGGCAATTGAGTAAAAACCGAAAACATTATTTATCCATTTTTTCAATAGCCTGATCAGCCACACCAAACAAAAAGTCCTTGGCCAACCCCAGGCCGGGAATTGTGACTGTTGGCGCAATCTCCGTTAACGGAACAAGTACAAACGCCCGTTGGTGCATTCTCGGATGAGGCAGATGCAAAAAGGGCGTCTGCTGCATTTTATCGCCGTAGAGCAACAAATCCAGATCAAGAGTCCTCGGCGCATTATGCACTCCCGCAGGACGAACGCGACCGTAATCACTTTCAATGCGAAGAAGCTGTTCTAAAAGCGCCTCCGCTTGCAGGGTGGTTCGCACTTCAATGACCGCATTGACATAATCGGGACCGCTTGAATCAATTGGAGCGGTCCGATAAAACGAGGAACACTTTCTCAGTTCAATGCCGCTTGTCTGTTCAATGGCGTGAATCGCCGCCTTTAACGTATTTACCGGATCGCCCAAATTGGCACCCAGCGCGATGTAAGCCAACTCCGACATTATTTTTTAGCCTCCTTACGACGAGAATACGACCGTCGTCGCGCCTGCGTCTTTTTAACCGGGAGTTCTTCTTGCGTGATTGGCGCAAGCGGCTCATCTTCGATCACATCAACCAATAGGTCAATGTCACGACGCTCTTGCCAAGTGTCGGCTTCCTTCATGAGTTGTCGCTTAATCTGCGCCTTTGAAGGCTTTTTCGGTTCGCCGCGTTTAGCCTTTCTATTTCGACTATTGATTTCAGCCTGCTCACGAATCATCTCGCGTCGAATATCATCCCCGACTTCCTGAAAACGCGTCCACCAATCCACAATCTCCTGATCCACGAACCCTAAAAGGCCGCGCAAGAGGAGAAAGTCATAGCTCGCGCGAAATTTCGGGACATTCAGCAGCCCGAAAGCCGCCTTTGACGAGCGACGCAAAAGCTTAATTTGCATGGCCCAAATCGTCAGAATGTCTTCGGAGAAGCGGTGGTTAATCGCCAAACGATCGCACTGTTGATGAAGCACCTGTTGACCGGCGGCAATCATGGCGGCCACTTGAGGCTCTCCCCGAGCCAAACGTTCTTCGAAAACACGGTAGGTCAAAGGCCAAAGCAGAGTGGCAAATAAAAAAGCGGGCGAAACTTTGTTCCCAATTGCGATGCGTTCATCGGTTCGTTTCATCGCAAGCATCAAAAATTTTTCCCCATTTTCCTCTTTAAGCGCCACTTCCAAAAGCGGAATGACATTGCGATAAAGCCCCAACTTCCTTAACCAATCAACGCAAGCGATAGAGCGGCCGCAAGTTAGCAGCTTCACCGCCTCATCAAACAACCGGGCATCCGGAACGTTTGCGAGAAGGCCCGATAAAGCACTGATCGGTGCGAGCGTTTTTTCATCAATTTTGAAGTTGAGTTTTGCAGCGATGCGCACCGCGCGAAGCATTCGCACAGGATCTTCCCGATAACGCTCCTCGGGATCGCCGATCATGCGGACAACGCCATCCAAAATATCCTTGATGCCGTTGTGGTAATCAATCACTTCTTCGGTACTCGGGTTGTAGTAAAGCGCATTGATTGTAAAGTCACGACGAGCGGCGTCTTCCCACATTTCACCGAACACATTGTCAGAGACCACGCGCCCGAAGTCGTCTTTTTTTACCCCTTCGCCACCTAAAGCGCGAAAAGTCGAGCATTCAATAATTTCGCGGCCAAAAATGACGTGCACCAAACGAAAACGGCGACCGATGATAATCGCCCGACGCTGACAGCGCTTGACTTGTTCGGGCGTGGCATTGGTCACCACATCAAAATCTTTCGGCGTGACTCCCAGCAGCAGATCACGAACCGCACCACCGACGACATAGGCTTCAAAGCCTGCCCTCTGAAGATTTTCCACAGTTCGAATCGCTTCCAAACTCACTTTGCGACGATCAATCCCATGTTCATCACGAGACACGATCCGAGGCGTCCGACTAACCGATTTCTTTCTTGGGGAAAATAAATCTCTAATAAATTCCTTAATCATTGTCTTTACATTGAAAACGATGCCACTGAAAAAACGCTCGTCATGGAGCGAGACCGTTATTCGATTATTCTTTTTTCCGGAATTCCGTGGTCATCGAAAATTAAATTGTCGCGAGCATTTTAAGCGCGAAGACGTTTGCTCACAAATTCAGTCATTAGAGTCCGCTATCGTCCATCGCCTTCTTTTGCAACCACTTTTTCAAAAGCGGCACCGTCACAGCGGCCTTTTTCTGTGCCAATAGCTCTCGATCCATTTCGGATAGCAGATGCGACAGCGTCTTGATATCTCGGGGCAAGTAAGTTTTCATCCATTGCCTTGCCTCGGGCGTAACCTCAAACCCTCGCGACTTCGCTTGAGTCAACAACACTGTCCACATCTCTGCATCCAAAGGCTTAATGTGAAAAACGGCTCCCCATCCCAGCCGGGTTCTGATATCGGGTCGGACAAAGCGATCCGCAGGCGACTTCGACCCGGTCATCACGAGTGTGCATTGTGGATGAACCCTCACTTCATTGATGAGCGCAAACAAACGATCCAGCCCTTCTTCGGTTAAAGTATCCACATCGTCGACAGCGTATCGGCAGCGTTGTTCATTAAAAATAGGAACATCATCGTCCTGGAGTCCCATGGCTATTGCCAGGTGAGTCTTACCCACCCCGGACTCCCCCCAAAGATAAACCAATTGAGGATCTGCTGTGGCAAACATTCGCTTTAAACAAGCGAGAGCCTCTTCATTGTCCCCTGCGACGAAATTATCCAGCGTCGCAGGAGGCTCCATAGCGATATCGAGGGGCAGTTGTTCAAAGAGCATCTTATTAAAAAATTGGGCCGGCCTTGCTAGAATGTTATGATTTTAATGCGGATACGCAAGTGTACCGCCACCTTTACTTTTTTGGGCAAAAAAATCTTATGACGCAACTTTCCTACGCTGCTGCCGGCGTTGACATCGATGCCGGCGATGAATTGGTTGAACGCATCAAGCCGCTAGCCAAGCGCACCATGATCCCCGGTGTCCTTGCCAGTGTCGGTGGTTTCGGTGCCATGTTCGAAATCTCCAAGGAATATAAAAATCCGGTACTCGTCACAGGAACTGATGGCGTTGGCACAAAGCTTAAATTAGCTTTCACTTTAGGTCGGCATGACACTGTTGGCCAAGACTTGGTTGGAATGAGTGTTAACGACATCCTTGTTCAAGGCGCTCGTAGTCTCTTTTTCTTAGACTACTACGCTTGCGGCAAACTTGACGTAGACATCGCTGAACGAGTGGTCGCCGGTGTCGCGCACGGTTGCGAGTTGGCCGGATGCGCTTTGATCGGTGGCGAAACAGCCGAAATGCCTGGCATGTATCCGGAAGGAGAGTATGACCTCGCCGGTTTTGCGGTTGGCATCGTTGAAAAAGACGAAGCGATTGACGGCAAATCCATTGCCGCCGGTGACGTGGTTCTCGGCTTAGCTTCAAGCGGCCCGCACTCCAATGGTTTTTCGCTCATCCGCAAAGTGGTCGAAGTGACACACACGCCTTGGGATATGCCTCTAGATGGCCGCACGCTGGCTGACTGCGTCATGGAGCCGACGCGCATTTACGTCAAACAAGTGCTCAACGTGATGAAGTCTGTCAAAATCAAAGGAATGGCTCATATCACGGGCGGTGGCTTGATCGAAAACGTTCCACGTGTGTTACCGGAAAATACTCAGGCCGTTATTCACGCTGATCGTTGGACGCGTCCTGCTGTTTTTGATTGGTTGCAAGAAGCCGGTCAAATTGATCCGCACGAAATGCACCGAGTCTTCAACAATGGCATCGGCATGGTTGTGATTGTTGCCGCTGAAGATGCTGAACGTGCGATGACAGCATTTGAAGCCGAAGGTGAACAAGTTTTCCGCTTAGGTGAAATTGTTGAACGTCAACCGGGACAGGCCGGTTGCGTCGTCATTTGATATTCGCCATTTGATAAGAGGCGATTCCCTATCGCCTCTTGCTTTTGCAAGGATCCATCATGCGTAAGGACAATCCCGCGTTCGTCCCCGACTCTCCGTTTGCCCGTCCGATGACGGATAAACACATGGCATTTTTCACAGCCATTCCGAAAACAGAATTGCACTGCCATCTTTTGGGAACTACACAAAAAAGCACCTTTGAAGACTTGGTGAAGGAATCCGGTGCAGCGGTCACTCAAGAAGAAGTCGACGGCTTTTTCACTCGAGGCGACAAGCCCGTCGGCGTTTTGCGGATCTTTCGCGCGCTTGAAAAAGAAATTCTCATCAAACCGGAAATGCTCACACGCATTACCTATGAGTATCTTGCAGACTGCAAAAAACACAACATCCGCTACACAGAGTTTTTCTGGAACTATACAGGGTTGGCGGCTCACTACAGCTTTGAAGCCGCTCAAAACGCCATCATTGAAGGCATTCACAAAGGGTTTGAGGATTTCGGAGTCATTGGTCGGCTAATTCCGGCTGTCGATCGCGAAGCAGACCCAGAATGCGCAGAGGTTTTAGTGCGAGAGATGATTGCTCATCGCGCCCCAGAAACGATTGGCCTGGGAATTGATTACCGAGAAAATGATCATGAGCCGGAAAACTTCTGGAAAGCTTTCTTGTTGGCCAAAGAGGCTGGCTTCAAAGTCACTCTTCACGCCGGCGAGTTCGGCTGCCACTGGCGCAATGTCCGCACCGCGATGGAATTATTGAAAGCGGATCGAATTGACCACGGCTACACCATTATCGACAATCCCGCACTCGTTGATGAGGCCAAGACGAAAGACTTGATCTTTACCGTTGTGCCAACCAACTCCTACTATCTCCGAACCTTCAGTGATGAAGAATGGGCAATCAAACAGCCGATTCGAAAGATGGTTGAAATGGGACTGCGAGTTCACCCCAATACCGATGATCCAACCATGCACCATGTTAACGCGACACAGACATGGATGCTCATGTACAACTTCTTGAATTTCTCAACTGAAAACCTCAAGCAGTTCATGATCAACGGCATCGATGGTGCCTGGATCGACGAGGAAACAAAAACTCAATGGAAAAAGGACTGGGCAGAAGAATTTGATCGCTTAGCCAAGGAATTCGATAAACTCGGGTAACCTTAAATTAACCCAGACTGAAGCTCCCTGATTGAACCAATCATTCAGGGAGTTTCTTTTTTAGTCAGCGATATCATTCGAAATGATTGGTTGTTCGCCAAATTGTCCCCTTTCAAGGATTTATCACCACACAAGACCTGGAAAGTGAGATTTTTTGCAGTCTCTAGGCAATACTGGCTAGCATAGGCCTCCCACAAGTTGCTTCTTATCTGCTACATTGAAAACACGCTCGTATTTGAAAGGATGTTTTTCCTTTAAGGTGTAGCGATTAGGAGAATAGCCATGCTATGTAGACAATGTCAACGGGTTCCAGCCCAAAGGATTTGTTTTGACCCACTGGCGCATTGCGCCGATTTGTTCTGTGCTCGCTCCACCTCCCGCACTACATCCACATCACACACTACATCATCAGGCAGCTCACTCTAAGAGCGGCTTCGATTGGGCTTTGTGACGCGCCCGCTCCAGTTTTGGAGTCAAACATCACTCTTTCACTTAATTTTTTGACAATTTGATGCTTTCGTCCGCTGTCATTGGCTGATTTCCTTTTGGGAGTTTCCATCCAGCACCGCCTCTTCTCTTAAGAGAAAAGCAAACAAGGGCTTAAAGTATCTGCCGCAAAGCATTTTTCATTTGAACGGCTTTGAGGCGAACCGTAAGGATCCTAATTATGAAAAACTTAGGGAATTTGAAGCTTCACATTTTGGCCCTGATTGTGGTCATAATCGCTGAAGCAATTGGTGTGCAAAAATTCGGACTTGTCGTGTTGCTGCCCTTACTTTACGCGCTGGTGATCGGTGGCATTTTAAGCTGGCCCAGACTTCATATCGTCAGTGGCAAACAAATGGATCGGGCGGCAAAGTTCATGCCGATCGCCATGTTGCTGCTCGTAGCAAAAATTGGCCTGGATATCGGTCCCAACCTTTCTATTTTGCTTAACTCGGGTTGGGCTCTCATCATGCAAGAGTTCGGTCACTTTTTTGGAACGCTTGTGTTCGGGCTTCCGGTTGCGCTGCTATTGAAAATGCGCAGAGAAGCGATTGGCGCTTGCTACTCGATTGACCGAGAAGCCAATGTAGCCATTATTGGTGAAAAGTTCGGCTTGGCGAGCCCCGAAGGTCATGGCGTGATGGGAATGTATATCTGCGGCACACTTTTCGGCGCGCTTTGGATTTCGCTCTTATCGGGCGTCATCGCCCAATTGGACATTTTCCACCCGCATGCCTTGGCAATGGGAGCCGGCATTGGCTCGGCAAGCATGATGGCCGCAGGCGTGGGTTCCATTGTTGCCGCCTATCCGCACGAAGCCCAATTGGTACAGGCGTACGCTGCCGCGGCCAATCTGATGACTTCGATTTTGGGTATTTATTTCGCTTTGTTTGTCTCTTTGCCGGTGACGATCAAAATTTATGAATTCTTTACTGGCGACAAAGGTGAGGCAAAGCCTGCCGTTGACTTGTCTCACGAGCCTCAACCCCAAAAACTTTAGTCGACGTTGCAACCAAACACTGAAAGGAGAAAATGATGTTGGCCTATGCAGAAAAGATGAAGGATATCCTCTTTATTTTGGTCGTAACGGCGATATTCTCGGCGATTGCTCATACCGTTGGCAGTAACGGCAATCTTGCCGCCGCCTCGATCGGAAGCCTCTTTCTGGTCGTGATTGCTTTGATTGGCATTGTGCTTAGTCAATTGCCGGTCCTTAAAAAGCTCCCAATGGTCTTTTGGGTTTCGGCGGTTGCTGTTGTGGTCTCTCTGCCGGATTTTCCTGGGAGCGCCTGGGTTTTGTCGCATACGAAAGACGTGGGATTTTTGTCGATCACGACGCCGATTTTGGCTTACGGTGGTTTATGCTTGGGCAAGGATCTTGACGCGTTTAAGAAACTCTCTTGGAAAATTGTTCCCGTTGCCCTCGCTGTTTCTGCCGGAAGTTTTATTTGCGCAACGGCTTTGGCTGAAATTATGCTTCACTTAGAGGGCGTCTTCTAATTTTTTCTTGAAAGGACATTTCAATCATGGATAAAAAAGAGCTTAAGGCAAAAGTAAACGCCGCGATTGACGCGCGATTTGCCGATATCCAAAACTTTGGCGAAAACATCTTTCATGAACCCGAATTAGGTTTTAAGGAAACGAAGACCGCCGCTAAGGTGAAAAACCTTTTTGATTCGCTTGGACTGGAATACGTCGATGGACTTGGCATCACCGGAATTAAAGCCCGGATGAAGGGCCGGCAATCTCGCCGCACAGTAGCCGTATTGGCTGAGCTTGACGCCATTGTCTGCCGCGATCACCCCGATTGCGATACGACCACCGGAGCGGCTCACTGTTGCGGTCACAATATTCAACTTGCCAATCTCGCCGCTATTGCCATGGCTTTCAAAGACACCGGCATCATGAACGAGCTTGACGGCGATGTCGTCTTTTTTGCTGTTCCCGCTGAAGAATACGTGGAAATCGATTATCGCAATAAATTGCGTGAAGAAGGAAAACTTCGCTATTTGGGTGGCAAGTGCGAACTCATCGCTCAGGGCGCTTTCGATGACATCGACATGGCGCTCCAAATGCATGCTGATCCAGCGACTTCGCCTTGTGGCAATATCATGCTGGGCGCCTCTTGCAACGGCTTTATCGGCAAATTAATTGAATATCGAGGCGTTGCCGCTCACGCGGCCGGAGCGCCGGATAAAGGGGTAAATGCGTTGAACGCCGCCATGATGGGCGTGATGGGTGTCAACGCCATTCGAGAAACCTTCCGCGAAGACGACTGTGTGCGTTTTCACCCGATTATTAATTCGGGCGGAGACCTTGTCAACGTCATTCCCGATCGCGTCACCATGGAAAGCTACGTTCGCGCGGCCAATATTGAAGCGCTCGCGCTTTACAACCGAAAAATTAACCGCGCGCTTAAAGCCGGCGCCGATGCGATCGGCGCAACTTGCGAAATAAAAGATCTGCCGGGCTATCTTCCGCTAAAACCCAACCTCGCCATGCGCGAGCTCTTGAGAGCGAATTCAGAGGTGATATTCGGCAAAGAAAATGTCATGGAAGGCGTACACAGTGCGGGCAGCACCGACATGGGAGACGTTTCCCACATTATGCCGGTCGTACACCCCTGGGTCGGTTGTGTTTCGGGCGTCTTGCACGGCGCAAGTTACCGCCTGACCGATCCGAAGACTGCTTACGGCAAATCCCCTAAAGCCTTGGCGATGACAGTGATCGATTTGTTGGCTGACGGCGCTCAAGCGGCTGATGCCATTTGCAAAGACTTTAAGCCGCTGCTGACCAAAGCGTCTTATTGCGAATACATGGATAAGATAGCGCGCGGGGAGTAACGTTCTCCAACCTCTTTTCATAAGTCCTTTACGGCTTAAAGTGGTCCTCAATTCTTCAATAAAGAATTGAGGACCATTTCAAAAATGTCGAGAGTTTTCAGAAAAACCTCGCAAGTCTCATGACTTTCTCCAATTGACCAAACACAAGGTGAAACAAAGCGCTATGATCAAAAGCGTCTTCTGTTGTTTTTTTATACCAATATCTCGACACGAAGAGGTTCATCATGGACAAGTCCATTTTTGACGAAATGATTCAAACACGGCGACTATTGCATACGATTCCGGAAGAAGGCTGGACGGAGTTTCACACAACATATATCGTCGTTGAGCGTTTGAAAACGCTTGGATTTACCGATATTCGTTTAGGCAAACGAATCATTAAACCAGAAGCGGTTCTGGGACGGAACCCGGATGTGGTTCGCGCGGCCATTAAACGAGCTATCAGCGAAGGGGTGCCCGAAGACTTTATCAAGAGCATTGATGAATACACCGGCTGTGTCGCAGTGCTAAACACCGGCCGAGAAGGCCCCGTCACCGCTTTTCGTTTTGACATGGATTGCAACCCAGTTGAAGAAACCGACGATCCTGAACACCTGCCCAATAAGCTGGGTTTCCGTTCCAAGCATCCTGGGCTTATGCATG
>ERZ779866.486-NODE-486-length-44073-cov-4.214526_pt1 | contig 44073 bp, 45 predicted proteins | sample MGYA00511248_ERZ779866 | MGnify/ENA primary metagenome ERZ779866 (study PRJEB29588, sample SAMEA2155758) | human gut metagenome | biome: human gut; feature: human-associated habitat; material: faeces | place: Denmark | collected 2008/2010 ... | reverse complement strand
ATGTTCTTGATGTAAATAATGAAGCATGTCAAAACGAAAATCTTTATAACCTTTATATCCTAAAACTCGGCAAAATCTTAAAATACCAGAAGTTGAAACTTGGCATAGTTCAGCAATTTTTGTAATTGTTGCTGTTTCAACGGCAGAAGGATTTTGAATAATGTAGTCATAGACTTTACGTTCTGTTTTCGAAAAATCCTTTTTATGTAAGTGAATCGTATCCATTAAATTCATAGTATCACCTCATGTTTATTTTATCTAATTGTGATAAAATTGTCAAAATAATATGTAACTATTGACAAAGTGTCGAAAGAAGAATAATATAAAATTGTAAAAATTATCAAAATAAAATGTAAAAAGTAACAGGAGGCTATTATGAAACAATTACCAAAAGGATTTTTATGGGGAGGAGCAACAGCAGACTTTCAATATGAAGGAGGCTTCAATGAAGGAGGACGTGGACTTTTATCTCATGACTTTGAAACCGATGGTTCTCAAGAAAATCCAAGACATCATACTTTCCAAATGCCAGATGGAACAATCTTAAAACCACGAAGTTCATTTTTCTATGCAGACCCAGTACCTAGTGAAGCTAAACCAGTTTTTTTAGATGATCAATATTATCCAAGTCATCAAGCAGTTGACTTCTATCATCATTACAAAGAAGATATTGCTTTAATGGCGGGGATGGGATTTAATGTTTTCCTTTTTAGTATTTGTTGGAGCCGTATTTTTCCATTAGGGAATGAAGAAATACCAAATGAAGAAGGGTTAAAATTTTATGATGATGTTATTTCAGAACTTGAAAAATATCATATGGAACCACTTATTACTATTTGTCATGATGAAATGCCAATGCATCTTGCTTTAAAATACGGTGGTTGGTCAAATCGATATGTTATTGATTGTTATGTAAAATATTGTAAGACATTATTTGAAAGATTTGGAAAACGTTGTAAATACTGGTTAACATTTAATGAAATCAATGCAGTTAGAGGGTTTGGTCCATGTGGAACAAGAGAAAGTGATGGAAAAGTAAGATACCAAGCAGACCATCATATGTTTGTTGCCAGTGCAAAAGCGGTTATTTTAGGACATCAAATGATGCCAGAAAGTATGTTTGGAACAATGTATGCGATGAGTGAACTTTATCCAGCAACATGTAAACCAGAAGATATGTTTAAACGTCTGCAAGCAAGAAGAGAAAACTGGTATTTTATTGATACAATGGCAAGAGGATACTATCATCCTTATGCTAAAAGTGTATGGCAACATCATGGTTTTGATTCATTAGAAATTACAGAAGAAGATAAAGAAATCTTAAAAGAAGGACAATTAGACTTCGTATCATTTTCTTATTATCGTTCTAATACAGTAAAAAAAGATGATCCTTGGTTTAATGTTGGTGGTTCTTCGAATCCTTATTTAGAAAATACACCTTGGGGATGGCCTGTTGATCCACTTGGACTTAGACATTGTATGAATGAAATTTATGATCGTATTCAAAAACCAATCTTTATTGTTGAAAATGGTATGGGTGCCATTGATGAAGCAGATGAAAACGGTTATGTAGAAGATGATTATCGTATTGAATATCTTCAAAAACATTTATCTGCAATGGCTGATGCGATTAATATCGACGGTGTAGATTGTTTAGGTTATACAATGTGGGGACCAATCGATCTTGTCTCTTTATCAACGGGAGAAATGAAAAAACGTTATGGGTTTATCTATGTTGATATGGATGATAAAGGAAATGGGACTTTAAAACGTACGAAGAAAAAATCTTATGATTGGATGAAACATATCATTGAAACAAATGGAAAAGCACTTGATGAAAAGCTCTAGCATTCGCTAGAGTTCTTTTCATTATTGACACTTCTTTATAATTCCTATAATATTAGTAGGAAAAGGGAGGCGTCTTATGATTTATTTAGACTATGCAGCTAATACACCAATAGAAAAAGAGGCCCTTGATACCTATTATCAAGCAACGATGCACTATTTTGCTAATCCTAATGCAAATCATTCTTTAGGGTTACAAGCAAAAGATATTATTGATCAAATAACAAAGAAAATTGCTGAACAACTACATGTTTTACCTGAAGAAATTATTTATACATCAGGGGCCAGTGAAGCAAATAATCTTGCTATCAAAGGGATTTTAGAAAGGTATAAACACCGTGGAAAACATATTTTAATATCTCCATTAGAACATAATTCAATTTTATCAAGTCTTACAAAAATGCAAGAACTTGGTTTTGTTGTTGAAATGCTTCCATTAAAGAAAAATGGACAAGTTGATGTGGCTCAAATAAAGTCATTGCTTAAAGAAGATACCATTCTTGTAAGTGTTTGTAGTGTTGATAGTGAATTAGGGATTAGACAACCAATTGAAGAAATTGGAAAAGTTTTAAAAGAATATAAATATTGTTTCTTTCATAGTGATGCGTCTCAAGCTATTGGGAAAGTAGCAATTGATTATCAAAATGTCGATTTAGTAACCGTGGCACCACATAAGTTTTATGGAATGTTAGGTACTGGAATTTTAATTAAAAAGAAAAATGTGGGGTTAAAAACACAAATTGATGGAGGAAAATCAACAACTGTTTTTAGAAGTGGAACTCCTGAACTAGCACATATTGTTTCTATTGAAAAAGCTTTAGAAATCACATTTTCAAAACAACAAGAAAGAATAGAATATGTTAAGAAATTAAATCATAAAATTGTTGATAAACTTAAAGAATATCCACAGGTATTATTGAATCATACAGAATGTTCTTTACCTCATGTAATCAATATTTCTTTAAAAGGAATTAAAGCCACAAAGTTTGCAGAACTTTTAGATCATCAAGGAGTTTGTATTTCGACGAAAACATCATGTTGTCCGGTAGAGACACCTTCTAAAATGATTTATGCGCTCTATCATGATCGTGGACGTGCTTTATCTTCTTTTAGAATAAGTCTTTCTCATTTAACAACAGAAAAAGAAATTGATGAATTTTTAGCTATTTTTTCTCAATGTTATAAGGAGTGTTTTGAAAATGGAAAAATATAGAGAAATAGAAAGAAGTATCATAAAAACTTATCGTAAAGAAATTTGGTCTAAATTTATTAAAGCTATTAAAAACTATCAACTTATTCAAGAAAATGATAAAATCATGGTTTGTATCAGTGGGGGTAAAGATTCTTTTTTGATGGCTAAATGTATTCAAGAATTACAAAGACATGGACGTGTTCCTTTTGAAGCGTGTTATGTTGTCATGGATCCAGGGTATAACAGTTATAATCGAGATTTTATTGAAGATAATGCGGATTTATTGAATGTACCTATTGAAATCTTTGAAAGTGATATTTTCGATGTGGTTTCAACAGTTGATAAAAGTCCATGTTACTTATGTGCGAAGATGAGAAGAGGGTATCTTTATAGTAAGGCTCAAGAATTAGGATGCAATAAAATCGCTTTAGGACACCACTTTGATGATGTAATTGAAACAACGCTACTTTCTATGTTTTATGGTTCAGAAATCAAAACAATGATGCCTAAATTACATAGTGAAAACTTTGAAGGGTTAGAGCTTATTCGACCTTTATATTTAGTGAAAGAAGAAAGTATTATTTCTTGGCGTAAACATAATAATCTAACATTTATTAATTGTGCCTGTCGTTTTACTGAAGGATGTTCTTTAATTAATGATGGAACAAGTAAGAGAAAAGAAGTAAAAGAATTAATTAAAACAATGAAACAAGTAAACCCAAATGTTGATCAAAATATTTTCAAAGCTTTAGATAATGTTAATTTAGATTGTATTTTAGGAACAAAAAAGGATAAAGCTTATCAGAGCTTTTTAGAAGAATATGAAAAATAAAGAAATTATAAAGAAAGCATTTAAGCAATCAATTCCTATTATGTGTAGTTATTTATTTGTTTCAATAGCTTATGGCATGATGATGAATGAAGCGGGATTTGCTTGGCATGTCGCATTACTTGTAAGCTTTTTGATTTATACAGGAGCTTTTCAGTTTCTTTTAATTACTTTACTAAGTGGTGGTGCTTCTTTGCTCACAATTAGTGTTACGGCTCTTTTGATGAATAGTCGACAACTTTTTTATAGTTTATCTTTTATAGATGTTTTTAATAAAATGAAACAAAAGTGGTATATGATTTTTACCATGACTGATGAAACATATGCAGTTAACTGTAATTTAGAAGAACAAAATAAAGAAGAAGTTATGTTTTATGTCACACTTTTTTCAAGAAGTTACTGGCTTATTGGAACTGTTTTAGGAGCTATACTTGGTAATTTGATTCCTTTTGATTTAACAGGAATTGATTTTTGTATGACAGCGTTGTTTATTATTATTTTTATGGACCAATTAGAAAAAAATAAAGATTATTTTCCTGCTATTGTAGGGGTAATTACTGCTATTATTTGTTTGGTTGCGTTTGGAACTCAAAACTTTATGTTACCGTCATTGATTATTTCTTCGATGATTTTACTTGTAAAACAAGGAGGAACAGGATATGAATAAATATATTTTAGGAGCTATCGTTCTTTCGGCGATGGTTACCTTTTTATTAAGAGCTTTACCTTTTCTCTTATTTAAAGAAAAGGAATTGCCTGAGTGGTTAAAAAAAATAGAAAAAAAATTACCAATGACTATTATGGCCGTTCTTATTGTTTATTGTCTAAAGGATTTAAAAACACAGATGACAACACTCTTTTTCCCTTATTTTTTAGCATGTTTAACTGTTGTGTTTACTTATAAATGGAAGAAAAATACTTTTTTAAGTATTATTTTATCAACTATTGTTTATATGATTTTTATACGTCTATAGTTTGTTAAAAATATCACAAGTTATAGATTTTTTATTTTAACAGTGCTATAATTATATTAACGCTTAAAAATTGTATTTAAGGAGGAAATATAAATGGGATTTTTAACAGGTAAAACAGCAATTATTACAGGAGCAGGACGTGCTGTCTTAGAAGATGGAAGCTGTGGTTCTATTGGTTATGGAATTGCGACAGCTTATGCTAAAGAAGGAGCTAATCTTGTTATTACAGGACGTAATGTTAAAAAATTAGAAGCTGCTAAGGAGGAATTAGAAAGATTATATGGTATCAAAGTTTTAATAGTTCAAGCAGATGTCAATGCTGGTGCTGATAATGAAGCCGTTGTTGGCAATGTTGTTAAACAAGCAATGGATACTTTTGGAAGAATCGATGTTTTAATCAACAATGCTCAAGCATCTGCATCAGGGGTAACATTGGCGGATCATACAACAGAACAATTTGATCTTGCAATGTATTCAGGTCTTTATGCTGCTTTCTATTATATGAAAGCATGCTATCCATATTTAAAAGAAACGAAAGGATCAGTTGTCAACTTTGCTTCAGGTGCAGGGTTATTTGGAAACTATGGCCAATGTTCTTATGCTGCAGCAAAAGAAGGAATCCGTGGATTAACACGTGTAGCTGCTAATGAATGGGCAAAAGATGGAATCAATGTCAACGTGGTATGTCCTTTAGCTTGGACAGCACAATTAGAACAATTTGAAAAAGCATATCCAGAAGCTTTCAAAGCAAACGTTAAAACACCACCAATGGGACATTTTGGAAATAACGAATTAGAAATTGGACGTGTCTGTGTACAACTTGCAAATCCTGATTTCAAATATATGACAGGAGAAACACTTACATTAGAAGGTGGACTTGGTTTAAGACCTTAATAATCAATCACTCTTAGGAGTGATTTTTTTCATGTGTTCTTTTATAATGGGTATATAGGAAAGAAGGGATATTTATGAAGTATGCATTGATCAATGGAAAGATTTTAAATGGTCACAAAGATATGGAAGTGGAGACAGGTAAAACCATTTTTGTTGAAAATGAAAAAATTGTCGCTATTGAACCTTATCGTAATTTAGATAAATCTTATCAAATTATTGATTTACAAGGAAAATATATTTTACCAGGATTAATCAATATGCATGTTCATCTTGCCGGAAATGGAAAACCACAAAAGAAACAAAAGGATAATGAAAAGACAGTTAAAATGTTGTTGTCTAATCCATTATCACAAAGAATTACGTACAAAGTAGTTTCTAATTTTGCAAAAATTGAATTAATGAGTGGAGTTACAACGATTCGTACAGTTGGTGGTATTGCGCATTATGATTCAAAATTAAGAGATGAAATTTTAAAAGGAAAAGTTGTTGGTCCAAGAATTGTTGCCAGTAATGAAGGAATCTCGGTTCCTCATGGACATATGGCAGGCTCTGTCGCAATTGCGGCCCATAATAATGAAGAAGCCTTAGCTTTAGTAGATAAAGCGAAAAGTCAAAATGTTGATCTCATTAAACTTATGATTACAGGTGGGGTTTTAGATGCGAAAGAAAAGGGTGTTCCCGGTGAACTTAAAATGCCTCCTGAAATGGTAAAAGCTGTTTGTGATAAGGCACACCAACTTGGTTATAAAGTAGCAGCACATGTTGAATCATCTGAAGGAGTACGTGTGGCTTTAGAAAATGGGGTTGATTCGATTGAACATGGGGCTAAATTGGATGATGAAATGATTGCTTTATTTAAAGAAAAGAAAGCCTTTTTATGTACAACGATTTCACCAGCGCTTCCTTTTGCCTTGTTTGATCCAAGTATTTCTAATGTTTCAGAAATAGAAAAATATAATGGTGAATTGGTTTTCAATGGTATCATTGATTGTGCAAAGCAAGCGTTAGAAAATGATATACCCGTTGTTTTAGGAAATGATGTAGGATGTCCATGGGTCAGTCAATATGATTTTTGGAGAGAACTTTATTATTTCCATAAATATATTGGCGTATCTAATCGTTTTGCTTTATATACAGCAACTTCACTTGCTTCTAAATATGCCGGTCTTGAAGCTGTTACGGGAACGATTGATGTTGGTAAAGAAGCAGATATGATTGTAGTAAGTGAAAATCCTTTAGATGATTTAAAAGCATTAAGACATGTAGAAAAAGTATTTACACGAGGTAAATTGATTGATCGTCCAAAGGTAAAAATCAATAAAATTGTAGAGACAGAATTAGATAAGTATTTGTAAGGAGTTAACTATGAACAGAAAATTTTTCTTTTTTGACATTGATGGAACATTAGCGGTAGGAACACCAGGAAGACAATATATTCCTGAATCCACAAAAAAAGCAATTCGCTTGTTAAAAGAACAAGGACACTTTGTAGCTATTGCCACAGGAAGAAGTTATGCAATGGCAGTCGATCACATGAAAGATCTTGGCTTTGAAAACATGGTCAGTGATGGTGGAAATGGAATTACCATCAACAATGAACTTATTACAATTAAACCATTAGATTATCAAAAATGTTTAAACTTAATAGATGAATGTAAAGAAAAAGGTTTTATTTGGGCAATTTCGCCAGATAATAAAACAAGAAGATTAGCTCCAGATCAACGCTTTTATGATTTTACACACGATGTTTATATGGATACCGAAGTTGTAGATGGATTAGATCCTAGAAATTATGACCAAATCTTTAAAGTTTATGTGGCATGTTTTGCGCCAGAGGAACAAAAATTAGAAACGTTAAAAGAATTACCTTGGTGTCGTTTTCATGAAGAATATTTATTTGTAGAACCTGGTGATAAATCGGTAGGTATTAAAATGATGGTTGATTATTTTAAGGGTAATTATAAAGATGTTGTTGTTTTTGGTGATGAAAAAAATGATTTAAGTATGTTTAGAGACGAATGGACAAGTATCGCTATGGGAAATGCAATTGATGAATTAAAAGAAAAAGCAACTTATGTGACGACACCATGTGACCAAGATGGCATTTACAATGCATGTGTTTATTTTGGTTGGATAAAAGAAAATGATTAAAAGTAATAAAATGACGGAGTGAACACCACTCCGTATTTTTTAATCATAGAAAAAATGTTGACTCTCCCCTTAGGGGATAATTCATAATTTGAAATAGGAAAGGAGAATAGGAAAATGTTAAAAATTGGAGAATTTTCAAAGTTGTCTCATTTAACAGTTAAAGCACTACGCTTTTATGAAAGAAAAGGCATTCTGATTCCTAAAAAAGTAGATGAACAAACAGGGTATCGTTTTTATGAAACAAGTCAACTTAAAGAGGCAGCAAGAATTAAGTCTTATCGTCAATTAGGGCTAACAATTGAAGAACTACAAGCAACTAATAAAGGTATTAATCTAAAGGAAATCCTAATATCTAAAGCAGAGTCCTTGAAAAGTCAAAAAGAAGAAATTGAAAATAGGCTTTTGATTATTCATCATCTTTTGAATGCTAGTGAAATGCAATATCAAGTAATTGAGAAAGTAATACCTGAAACAATTGTCTATTACAGCGAAGTAAAGATAAAAAATTATTCAGATATGATGAAAATTATTCCTAACCTTGCAAGTGAATGTGTAAAATTGAATCCAGATATAAAATGTACAAGACCGCCATATGAATTTTGTGAATATTTAGATAAAGAACATAGGGAAAATGATATTTTGATTCGGCACAATGAAGCAGTGGAATGTATGGGTAAAGAAAGTGAACGCATAAAGTTTAAAATAATTCCAACAACAAAGGTATTAAGTATCTTTTATAAAGGAGCTTATGATGAAATTGGTGTGGCGTATAGTTTTCTTATGAAATATGTAGAGGATAATGGTTATCAAGTATCGGGACGATCAAGAGAATGTTATATTGATGGTATTTGGAATAAAGAATCAGTTGATGAGTGGCTTACAGAAATTCAAATACCCATTGTTTAGGAGGAAAGAAAGATGGCTTTTGATTTAAAAAAAGAATTCAAAGAATATTATAGACCTAAAAATAAACCAGAAATTATCAATGTACCATCATTTAATTTTATTTCTATAAGAGGAAAAGGCAATCCTAATGAAGAAAACGGGAGTTATCAACAAGCCATTCAAGTACTTTATGCAGTAGCTTATACTTTAAAAATGAGTTATAAAACAGATTATCAAATTAAAGGTTTTTATCAATTTGTTGTACCGCCACTTGAGGGCTTTTGGTGGCAAGAAAATGTTGAAAATGTTGATTATTTACATAAAGAAAATTTTAATTGGATTTCAGTAATTAGACTTCCTGACTTTATTACAAAAAAAGATTTTGATTGGGCAGTAAAAAGAGCAGCTATTAAAAAGAAGATAGATTGTTCAAAAGTAGAATTTTTTACTTTTGAAGAAGGTTTATGTGTTCAAATGATGCATTATGGTTCTTTTGATGAAGAAGAAACTACGGTAGAGATAATGAATCAATATCTTCAAGAAAAGGGTTACCGTAATGATTTTAACAAATCAAGATTACATCATGAAATTTACTTATCCGATACGCGTAAAGTATCACCTGAAAAGTGGAAAACAGTGATTAGGCATCCAATATGTAAAATTGATAAAAAATAAAGATTTTATGAATAAAAATAATGTTTGACATTGATATAAATATATAGTATGATAACAAGGCAGTAAATGAATAGCAGCACATAGAGGATTGAAAAATGCGTTAATATCAAATGATTGTAAAGTACCTGGCTGCAATGGGAAATGCTTAATATTAACACTTATCAATTGATCTATGCAATGTTATTGCTTTATGCAAATAAAACAATACGGAGGAAAATTTATGGCACGTTATACAGGACCACAATGGAAAATCTCTCGTCGTTTAGGATTCTCAATCTTAGAAAACGGGAAAGAATTAAACAGAAGAGCTTATGCTCCAGGTCAACATGGACAAAAAAGAAAAAAACAAACTGAATATGGATTACAATTAGCAGAAAAACAAAAAGTAAGACATATGTATGGAGTTAATGAAAAACAATTCCACAACACATTTAATCAAGCAGGTAAAATGGAAGGTATCCATGGTTACAACTTCTTATGCTTATTAGAAAGAAGATTAGACAATGTTGTTTATAGATTAGGTTTTGCTTCTACAAGAAGACAAGCTAGACAATTAGTAAACCATGGTCATTTCTTAGTAAATGGTGTTAAAACTGATATTCCATCATACAGAGTAAATATTGGTGATGTTATCGAAGTAAGAGAAAAATCATTAAATTTAGCAGTTATTAAAGAAGCTTTAGAAAACAAAGTTGCAACTCCAGCTTTCGTTGAAGTTGATACTAATAAATTAACTGGTAAATTAACTCGTTTACCTGAAAGATCTGAATTAAACTCAGAAATCAATGAATCATTAATCGTTGAATACTACAACAGACTTGGTTAATAAGAAAAACAGCTTTTATAGCTGTTTTTTTGTATATAAAGGAGAATTTATGAGTACAAAGATCATTGTTTATAATAAGGAATACATTCACAATTATGATGCTTTAAAACAATTATGTTTGATGATGAATATTGAAATTATTTTAATAAATAACCAGATGACACAAAATAAAATGAAAGATCTTTTGAATAATAAAATAAAGAAATCAAAAAAGAAAAAATTAGAATATTCAGTCATTATCTTTTCAAATGTTCCTTCTTTACAAATGGATCAAATCTTGAAGTTGTTAAAAGAAAATACAACACTTTGTTTAAAAGCGATTGTTACAGCAACAAATTATAATTGGACATTTGAAAATGTTTATTTACATTTATTAGAAGAATATCAAAAAAATAAATAAATCGTATAGAATAGAGGTAGTAATTTTGGTATAATGGATAAAGAATAATAAGGAGGTTTCTATGAACGAAAGTAGAATTTGTATTGCTCTTGACTTTAAGACAAAAAGCGATGTTGAAAACTTCTTAAAACAATTTGAGGGAGAGAGTCTTTATGTAAAAGTAGGGATGGAATTGTTTTATGGAGAAGGTATTGAAATCATTAAAATGATTAAAGAAATGGGACATAAAATCTTTTTAGATTTAAAATTACATGATATTCCAAATACTGTAAAAAGTGCCATGAGACAACTTGCTAAGTTAGATGTTGATATGGTCAATGTCCATGCTTCAGGCGGTATTGAAATGATGAAAGCTGCTATTGAAGGATTAGAAGAAGGTAAAACAACTGGTAAAAGGCCATTATGTATTGCAGTAACATGTTTAACATCTTTGGATCAAGATGTTTTAGATAATCAATTACTTATTCATGAACCATTAGAAAATGTTGTATTAAAATGGGCTGAAAACGCAAAAGCTGCAGGATTAGATGGAGTTGTATGTTCTCCATTAGAATCAAAAATCATTCATGATCATTTAGGAATGGAATTTTTAACTGTTACACCAGGAATCCGTCTTGCAAGTGATAATGTCAATGACCAAAAACGTGTAACAACACCAGCAATGGCAAAGGAACTTACTTCAAGTTATATTGTTGTTGGTAGAACAATTACAGGAAGTCAAGATCCTATGGCTACCTATAAAAAAGTATATCAAGATTTTCAAGGAGAATAGAAATGAAAAAAATTATTGCTAAAGATTTATTAGATATTAAAGCTGTCTTTTTAAGACCAAATGAACCATTTACTTGGGCAAGTGGTATTAAATCACCAATTTATTGTGATAACCGTTTAACATTATCTTATCCAAAAGTAAGAAAAGATGTTGAACAAGGACTTGCACAACTTGTAAAAGATAATTTCCCAGATGCAGAATGTTTAATGGGAACTGCTACTGCAGGAATTGCTCATGCAGCCTTAGCAGCTGATATTTTAGATTTACCAATGGGTTATGTCCGTGGTGGAGCTAAATCTCATGGACGTAATAACCGTATTGAAGGTGTTGTTAAAGAAGGAATGAAAGTTGTTGTTGTTGAAGATTTAATTTCAACAGGAGGTTCTTCTTTAGAATGTGTTGAAGCTTTAAGAGAAGCAGGATGTGAAGTTTTAGGATTAGTTGCAATCTTTACATATGGTTTAGATAAAGCAATTGTTAATTTTGAAAATGCACATTGCCCATTTGTAACTTTATCAAACTATGATACATTAATTGAAGTAGCAAAAGAACATGATTATATCAAACATGAAGATATGGAAAAATTAAAAGCTTGGAAAGTTGATCCAAGTGATGAATCATGGATGAATAAATAAGAAATCAAGGGGAATGATGGTAAAATAAGCCATTGTTCCTTTTTTTTGTTTTTATTTGCAAAAAATAGTGGTATGATGTAAAAGGAATTATAGGTTTACTTTTTGGAGGTAATTATGTTTAAAAGTATTCGATATGTATTAAAAGAAAACTTTACAAATTTATATCGTATATATTGTATTTCAAAATACGAACTGCTTTCGGATATGCGTGATTCAAGATTAGGTGTTTTTTGGAATTTTGCCAATCCAGCAATTCAAATTATGACGTATTATTTTGTATTTGGTTTAATCATGAATAGAAAGGCAGTAGGGAAAATTCCTTTTATTCAATGGATGTTATGTGGGATGGTCGTTTGGTTTTTTATTAGTCCATGTATTACTAATGGTGCCAATGCAATTTACGCAAAACGAAATGTCATTACAAAAATGAAATTCCCAGTTTCGGTTTTGCCGGCAACTGTTGTTGGCAAAGAATTATTTAATCACTTTTGTTTGATGGCCATTCTTGTTGCTTTTTTACTTACACAAGGAATTATGCCATCACTTTATTGGTTTGAACTCATTTATTATTTGTTTGCAGCGATTTGTCTTACAATATCGCTTGCAATGATTACATCTGTTTTAAATATGCTTGCTCGTGATACAAGAAAGCTTATTTTAGCATGTATGCGTCTTTTACTTTATTTAACACCGATCTTGTGGCCTATTTCACGTTTACATAAATATGGTTGGCAAATGACAGTAAGATATATTATGAAAGCTAATCCAATTTATTATATTGTTTGTGGTTATAGAGATTGTTTCTTATATCATCATGGAATCTTATTTTATTGGAAACAAATGCTATTCTTTTGGGTGTTTGTTATTGTGGTTTTTACAATCGGTAGTATGATGATGTATAAATTTAAACATAAATTTATTGATATGATTTAGGTGGTAATAATGGAAGATTATGCAATTAAATTTGAACATGTTTCAAAAATATATAAATTAAAAAAGAAAAATGATGGAAAATCAAAAAGTTCTGTCACACAAAGATTCTATGCTTTAAATGATATTACATTCACAATTCCTAAAGGGGAAGTTGTAGGAATCTTAGGAACAAATGGTTCTGGTAAATCAACACTTTCTCTTATTCTAGCAGGTATTTCACAAATTGATGAAGGAACAATGGATATCAATGGAGAACAAGCCTTAATTGCCATTAATACAGGACTTGATATGCAACTTACTGGGCTTGAAAATATCAATGTTAAAGGGGCTTTATTAGGTCTTTCAAGAAAAAGAATTCAAGAAATAACAGAAGGAGTTATTGAATTTGCGGAAATTGGTGATTTCTTATATCAACCAGTTAAGAAATATTCAAGTGGGATGAAATCAAGACTCGGTTTTTCAATTTCTCTTTATTTAAATCCTGATATCATTATTGTCGATGAAGCTTTATCTGTTGGAGATAAGGGATTTGCTCAAAAATGTTTGGATAAGATGAATGAACTTAAAGATCAAGGAAAAACAATTATTTTCATTTCGCACTCTTTACCACAAGTAAGAGGTTTCTGTCAAAAGGCAATGTGGATTGAAGGTGGACGTTTAAAAGAATACGGCGATGTTGAAGAAGTTTGTGATGAATATGCTGAATATGTTGATTTTTATAATAGTTTAAAGAAAAAAGAAAAGAAAAAATTAAATGATGAAAAATTCGCAAGTCGTATAGTTCAAAATCCAAAAGTTAGTTTTTGGGAAAAAATGCTTGATAAGTTAAAACGATAGGAGATAGACAATGAAAAAGGTAATTACATATGGAACATTTGATTTGTTTCATGTAGGTCATTTAAATATTTTAAAAAGAGCAAAAGCTTTAGGAGATTATTTAATTGTTGCGGTCAGTAGTGATGCTTTTAATGCACAAAAAGGGAAAAAAGCATATCATAGTGATCAAGATCGTATGGAAATTTTAAAAGCAATCAAATATGTCGATGAAGTTATTTTAGAAGAATCATGGGATCAAAAAATTAAAGATGTCCAAGAACATGACGTGGATATTTTTGTTATGGGTGATGATTGGAAAGGTCAATTTGATTTCTTAAAAGATTATTGTGAAGTGGTTTATTTACCTCGTACAGAAGGAATTTCAACAACAAAAATTAAAGAGGATTTAAAAGATAAGCTATAGGAGGGTATTATGAAAGTTAGTGTCATTGTGCCATATGAAGGATATTATAACTATTTACAAGATTGTTTAGAAAGTATTCAGGATCAAAAAAATGTTGAACTTGAAACATTGCTTGTAGGAAATCAAGAAACTGATGATTTTAAAAAGCTTGTAGAAATGTATAAAGATACAATTTCTCTACAAGTCATCAATTGTCCTATTGAAGAAGGCGTTGCTAAAAAAAGAAATCTAGGTTTAGATAAAGCAACAGGGGATTATATTTATTTTTTAGATAGTGATGATTATATCATGCCAAATACGCTTTCATCCTTACTAGAAAAAGCTTTGAAAGAAGATTTGGATTTAACAGTTGGTAAGAGATGGGTCACATGGTTTAAAAAACAAGTTTTTGAAACCATGGGTCCTGAAAAAAATGAAGAATTAAATTTAAAAGATAAAGATGATGACAGAAATCACAAGTTTTTAGAAAAAGATTATACGGATATTGAAAATCCTAATGAACAAAGAAGAATTGATTTATTGATTCGTGCTAAAAAAGGAATTCGTAATATCACGGTATTAAATATTTTAATTAAAAGAAATGTTATTGAAGAACATCATTTACGCTTTAACGAAGATTTTATCTATTACAGTGATTTACCTTTTGTTGAAGGTTTAGTGATGTATGGAAATAAGATTGCTTTTGATGAAGAAACACTTTACGCTAAAAGAAAACACAACGATCCAATTAATACTCCAGCTTTATCGCAAATTAAAGATGAAACAAAATTTGATGAATTTATTAATGTTTATAAATATGCTATTTCTTTAGTCGATAAAGAAAGTAGAATACGTTATTATTTGGATTCAAAAATGATTAAATATTATAGTAATTATTTTGCTAAAAAAATAAGACGTTCTAAAAATGATTTTTGGCGTGATGAAAGATTTGACCAAATGACTTTATTAATGAAAAATGTACGTGATGACTTATTAAAAAATATGTCACGTTATCAACAAAAAATGGTGAAACTTTCAAGAAATCATGACTTGTCTGGAACACAAAAGGTGATTGCTAAACATCTTGCTAAGTCAAAACTTAAAAAGATGTTAAAAAATAAAAATGAAGTTAACAAATATCTTTACAGACATAAATATCTTGAAGAACCAATTGAAGAAAATTGGGTTATGTTTGAAACATTTATGGGAAAAAGCTATGCGGATTCACCAAAATATATTTATGAATATCTTGCTAAAAATTATCCTGGTAAATATAAATTTATTTGGGTATTAAATGATCCTAAAGAAAAGCTTCCTTATGAAGGAATTATTGTTAAAAGATTTACTAAAAAGTATGCTTATTACTTAGCTAAATCAAAGTATTTTGTTTTCAATATTCGTCAACCTTTATGGTTTAGAAAACGAGAAGGACAAGTCTTTTTAGAAACATGGCATGGAACACCGCTTAAACGTCTTGCTTTTGACCAAGAAGAAGTAACAGCCGCTTCACCAACTTATAAAGCTCAATTCTATCGTCAAAAACAAGAATGGGATTATTTAATTGCAGCAAATAAGTTTTCAAGTGATATTTTTAAAAGTTGTTTTATGTATACCAATGGAACAATGCTTGAAATAGGGTATCCAAGAAATGATTTGTTGTATGCACCAAATAAAGATGAAATTGCATTAGAATTGAAAAAGAAATTACACATTCCTTTAGATAAAAAAACAATTCTTTATGCGCCAACATGGCGAGATGATGAATATTATGGTAAAGGGAAATATAAATTTAAATTAAAATTAGACTTAGAAATGATGAAAAAAAAGCTTGGTGACGATTACGTGATCTTGCTTAGAACACATCATTATATTGCAGATTCATTAGATGTTACAGGTGTTGAAGATTTTGCTATCAATTTATCTAAATATGATGATATTACAGAAATTTATTTAATTTCAGATATTTGTATTACAGATTATTCAAGTGTTTTCTTTGACTTTGCAAACTTAAAACGTCCAATGCTTTTCTATACATATGATATAGATAAATATCGTGATGTTTTAAGAGGATTCTATATTGATATGGAAAAAGAACTTCCTGGACCACTAGTTTATTCAACAAATGAAGTCATTGAACAAATTAAAAACATTGATGAAATGACACAAAAATATGCACAAAGATATGAAGAATTCTATCAAAGATTCTGTTCGATTGATGATGGTCAAGCATCAAAAAGAGCATGCGAAGCAGTTTTTAAATAAGGGGAATTTCCCCTTATTTTTATAAGGAGGTACTATGCTTAGATTCATAAAAAATATTTTAGGAAAGATGATTAAATTTATTTATCGTCTAACATATAAAATCATACCAACACATAAAAAAACAGTTTTATTTATTGCTTTTCATGGAAGGGGGTATACGGATAATCCAAGAGCCATCTATGAATATATGATTCAACAAGATGAATTTAAAGATTATCGTTTTATCTGGGCAATTAAACATCATAAAAAGAAGAATATTTCCATTGAAAAAGGAAAAATCATAGAATATTTTTCTATTCCTTACTTCTTTTATTTAGCAAGAAGTCAATACTGGATTGTTAATTGTAAATTACCAATGTATGTTTTAAAAAAAGAAAACCAAATTTATTTACAAACTTGGCATGGAACACCTTTAAAGAAACTTGCTTTTGATATTGAAGTTCCAGAAGGAACAACTTTTTATCGAAGTGGGATGAATGAAGAAATGATGCATGAAACATATGCACAAGATGTAAAAAAATATAATTATATGATTTCACCAAGTGCCTTTACAACTGAAGTTTTTCAAAGTGCCTTCCGTATTAATAGAGAGCGTCTTATTGAAACAGGGTATCCACGTAATGATTTTCTAACAAATTATACAAAAGAAGATGTTTTGAAAATTAAAAATAAATATCATATTCCTTTAGATAAAAAAGTATTGTTATATGCGCCAACATGGCGAGATAACTCTTATGTAACAAAAGGATATACTTTCAAATTGGAAGTTGATTTTACTAAATGGCAAGAAGTATTAGGTGATGAATACGTTGTCGTTTTTAAACCTCATTATTTAATTGTCAATGATTTTGATATAGATCAATACCAAGGATTTGTCTACTTTATAGAAGCAAATGAAGATATCTCTAATTTATATATTATTTCTGATGCTTTAGTAACAGATTACTCAAGTGTTTTCTTTGATTATGCGATTTTAAAAAGGCCTATTTATTTCTATATGTATGACTTAGTTCATTATCGCGATGAACTTAGAGGTTTTTATTTAGATATTTATCATGATTTACCAGGTGATATTATTGAAGATGAAAATCAATTATTAGTAGAAATAAAAAAAGGTTACGATTTTAAACGTTTAGAAACTTTTAATGAAAAATTTAATAATCATGAAGATGGCAAGGCAACAAAAAGAGTTGTTGATTGTGTGTTTAAGTAGGTGATCAAATGAAATTACAAAAATTGATTTTAAATATTATTCTTGGATTTTTAAATATTTTTGTAAAAATGTTTAAAATCAAAGAAAATCAAGTTGCATTTATCTCTTTAGAGTCACGTTATTTAGATTCAGATATGAAGCTTATTTATAATGAACTTGAAAAAAAGAAAGAAGTTGTTTTAAAAAAAGTTGTGATTGAATATGATCAACAAGGTATTAAACAAAATTTCTTATATATGTTAAATTGTATAAAACAATTATTTATTATTAATACTTCACATGTCGTTATTATTCGTGATAATAATTATGTAGTTTCAAACTTTAAAAGAAAAGGGGTTAAAGTTATTCAAGTTTGGCATGCGTGTGGAGCTATTAAGAAATTTGGGAATGCTTTACCGAGAAAGTACCCAATTAAAAATTACGATTATATTATTGCTAATAGTCCTTATTGGAAAAAGCCTTATAGTGAAGCTTTTGCAGTTAAGGAAGAAAATATTGTTATTACAGGAATGCCTCGTGTTGATTGTTTGTTTGATCAAAATTATTTGAATCAAGCAAAAGAAAAATTATTAAAAAAATATCCTCAATTAGTTGGAAAAAAAATCATTCTTTATGCACCAACTTTTAGAGGAAATATTTACAAAGGATTTTCAATGCTTCCTTTTGATGGAATAAAACTCATTGAATGCTTTGATGAAAATACGTATTTACTTTATAAAATGCATCCTTTATTAAAAGAAATTAATTTACCGCAACATCCACGTATTTTGGATGTTTGTAAGGAAGATACGCATGAACTCTTTGCTTTATCTGATTCATTGATTTCGGATTACTCATCAATTGTATTTGATTATTCTTTATTAAACAAACCACTTTATTTCTATACGCCAGATTTAAATGAATATTTAAATGATGTGGGATGTTATGTTGATAAAGAAGATTTACCAGTAGATGTATCTTTAACAATGGATGAACTTATTAAAACGATGCAAGTGCCTTATAAAGGAAAGCTTGATGTATTCAAAAATAAATTCTTTACTTATCAAGATGGAAAGAATACAAACCGTGTAGTTGATCTTATTTTAGAAATACTTAAAAAACCTCTATATTAGAGGTTTTTTAAGTATTCAATAACACCATTTAAATCTTTTAAGATTTTAAATGTTTTCTCTTCATATTGTTTTTCTGGATATTTCATATCTGGGATACAAATAACTTTAATTCCGGCATCATAGCTTGCTTGAATACCAGCTTCACTATCCTCTAAGACAATAGCTTCATCAACATTGACACCTAGTTTTTGACAAGATTTTAAGAAAACTTCAGGATTTGGTTTTCCTTTTGTAACTTCATCGCCACAAATAGAATCATCAAAATAATCTGTAATTTGTGCTTGAAATAAGATTGTATCAACACGATCTCTATTACTTGATGTTGCTACAATTGTTTTATAATTGTTTTCTTTTAAATATTCAAGTAGTGATTTAAGACCTGTTTTGATAGGAACTCCTTCTGTTTCAAAACGTTTTGCCATTAAATCATGAACATCTTTAATCACATCTTCAATTGGAAAATCATTGCCATAAACATCGTAAAATCTTTGGTAAATTCCTTTTAGTGGTTTTCCTAAAAGAGTTTTATAAAATTCTTCATCCATGGTAAGATTCATACCTTTTAAGATTTCTTGATAACATTCAAAAGTAACACGTTCGCTATCAATCATTAAACCATCCATATCAAATATTATTGCTTTTATCATCTATTAACACTCCTTTTTTACTTTTCAATCATAGCACAAAATAAAATGACAAAAAAGAAAATATCATATTTTGAAAAACGAAACGTAAAATAATTTAGGAGGTTATTTTATGATTAATAGGGGAGATATATATTATGCTGACCTTTCTCCTGTTGTAGGAAGTGAACAAGGAGGAATAAGACCTGTTCTTGTTTTACAAAATAATAAAGGAAATCGCTTTTCAACAACTGTTATTGTTGCCCCAATTTCGTCAAAACTCACCAAAAATCCTATTCCCACGCATGTCATTATTCGTTGTGATTCTTTAGAAAAGAAATCTGTTATTTTACTTGAACAAATAAGAACGATTGACAAAGTTCGTTTTCAAGAAAAATTAGGCAGTTTGAATGATTATTTTATGAAAAAAGTTAATGAGGCTATAAAAACGAGTTTAGATTTAAAATAGTGTGATTCGAAAATGAAAATGTCCTAAATTTATTCCAATTTCCTTATTGACAATGAGACTCGATTTCTAAGAACCTAATAATTCATCAAAAAAGCAAAAAAACAAGAGAAACAGGCTTTTTTGATAAATTAGCATAACTTAGGAATACTCATTATCAATAAGTTTTCTCGGCATAAATGGGACAAGGTCATATTTGATAAGTTGAGACAAATTCATTCTTGAATCAGATAAAAACGAGTTTAGATTTAAAATAGTTTTCTTTAATCCTATTATTTGGTATAATTCCAAATAAGGATGGTGAGAAAAATGAATATTTATGACATTAAAAGAAAAGCAAATGAATTGCTTGTAAATCATGATAAATTATTTAAAGTACTTTTATATATTGGAATTATTCAAGCAATCTTTTCAGCAGTGTCTACACTTTTTGATGGAGTTGTTGGGGGAATAGTTTCTTTAATTATTGCTATTTTGACGCTTACATTAAGTCACGGGGCAATTGTAGCGTCTTTAAAAACAGTCAATAATATGCAAGAGAGTATTGATGAACAAGAAGATGCGCTGGTAGGTTTAAAAAAAATTGGACATTTATTTCCGACATATTTTTTATATGATTTCATTATTGGAATCATCTGTTTTGTTGTTGGGATTATTGGCTTTTTAATTATTATGTCTGTTTCTTCTGTTTCAATTGAACAATTTTTACAATTATTTACAATTACTATAAATGGGCTTACAGTTTCACAAGCACAAATAGTTAATACGGCAGATGCATTTTCAAATGTTTTTTCAATTTTAATGCTTGTTATTTGTTTAATTATTTTTATTTCAGTCTATTTTTCATTAAAATTTGGTTTATTTAACTATATTTTACAAAAATATGACATAACAGGAATGGCTGCTTTAAAAGAATCAAGTCGTTTAATGAAAGGAAATAAATGGACATTATTTAAATTAGAATTGTCTTTTTTAGGTTGGATGATTTTATCAGCAATTATTGCAGGTGTTATTGCTATGTTAGTAGAAATGATAATTCCAATATCTTTTTTAGCATCACTTATTGAATCAATCCTTACAGTATTTGTATCGGTTTATTTATATGAAATGAAATTAAATGTGTGTGTTGCTGTTTTCTATGAAGAATTAGATTATGAAGATAAGTACGAAAACATGCAAACACAAGATGAAGGGATGTAACAATGACAAATCGTCTTGCGGGAAGAATTAATGGAAAACAAAAGGCTATTGGTTTTATTCTTTTGTTTCCAATGTATTTATTTATTGTACCTCGTTTTGTTAATTTTGTTATTTATTTATTGTTGAAATATACATCAATTACACATGATTTAACAACGTTAGGTATTTATTTAAATCTTGCATGTTCTTTAATAAGTTTTGCTTTTGCAGGTGTCTTATTAAAAGATTTTTTAATTGAAAATATAAAAAAATTTAAAGAAGAACTTTCTACAAATATTCTATATTCAGCAACCATAGGCATTGGAATGATTTATGTAGTTTCTATTATTTCAAATACCATTATTAATTTGATTTTAGGGGGATCATCGAATGATTCTGCTAATCAACTCTTATTTGAATCTTATTTAAATAAAGATTTGATCTTTATGTTTATTCAATCAGTTATATTGGCACCGGTTTTAGAAGAACTTTTATTTAGAGGATTAATTTTTAGAAGTTTACGTTCTATTAATAGGAATCTGGCTTTCTTTGCAAGTGCTTTCCTCTTTGGCTTTTTACACATTTATTCTGCTTTATTTGCAGGAGATTTAACACAACTGGTTTATCTACTTTCTTATGGAGGAATGGGATTTGTATTTACTTATTCTTATGAAAAAAGAAAAACAATTTGTGTACCAATGCTTATTCATATGATCAATAATTTAGTTGCTGTACTTGTTTTAGTCCTAGCTTAAGCTGGGACTTTTTCATTTTTTGAAAATAAGAAATGTTTGTTTGAGGAGATGATTATAATAATATTAGATACAAGGAGGTATTATAAATGGGATTTAAAGAAGGATTTTTTTGGGGAGGAGCAACAGCTGCAAACCAATATGAAGGTGGATGGAATGAAGGTGGACGTGGTCCAGCCTTAACTGACTTTACAACAGGTGGAAGTGTTAAAGAGCCAAGAAAAGTAACTTGGATCGATAAAGATGGAAATGCGCATGCAACACCACAAGTTCATTTTGATGATGCTTTACCAGAAGGTGGAGATCATTATGCTTGTTTAGACGGATACTTATATCCAAATCATGAAGGTACTGATTTCTATCATCATTATAAAGAAGATATTAAATTATTTGCGGATATGGGATTCAAGATGTTTAGAATGTCTATTTCTTGGTCAAGAATCTATCCTCGTGGAGATGAAGAAACACCTAATCAAGAAGGCATTGAATTTTATAGAGATGTGTTCAAAGAATTAAGAAAATATAATATTGAACCATTAGTTACAATTCATCACTTTGATACACCAATTTATTTAGTAGAAAAATATGGAGATTGGCAAGATCGTAAATACATTGATTTCTTTGTAAAATACTGTAAAACAGTCTTTACTGAATACAAAGGACTTGTTAAATATTGGTTAACATTTAATGAAATCAATAACACTTTAAATGTTATTAATATGTTTGGTGATGGGACAACTGATGAAGATTATAAAAAACGTTTAACACATTTACATTATCAATTTGTGGCAAGTGCAAAAGCCGTTAAATTAGGGCATGAAATTGATCCTGAAAATAAAATTGGATGTATGCTGGCAGGAGCAATCACATATCCACATACATGTGATCCAAAAGATATGTTATTAAATCAACAAACAATGGAAGAAAACTTCTGGTATTGTGGAGATGTCCAATGCTTTGGTACTTATCCTCCATTTGCAAAAAGAATCTGGAGAGAACATAATATTACAGATTTAGATATTACAGAAGAAGATTTAAAAGTTTTAAAAGAAGGAACAGTTGATATGTTTACATATAGCTACTATATGACAAACAATGTCACAACACATGAAACAGAAGATACTGTTCAAGGAAACTTTGCAGCAGGTATCCGTAATCCATATTTAACTTATTCTGATTGGGGCTGGGCTCTAGATCCTTTAGGATTACAATATTCTCTAGAAATGATTTACGATCGCTATAGAATTCCTTTAATGGTTGTAGAAAATGGATTAGGAGCTTATGATACGGTAGAAGAAGATGGATTAATCCATGATGATTATCGTATCGACTATTATAGACCACACATTAAAGCAATGTCAGCTGCATGTGATAATGGCGTTGATTTGATTGCTTATACAACTTGGGGATGTATTGATTTAGTTTCTGCAGGAACTGGAGAAATGAGGAAACGTTATGGATTCATTTATGTAGATAAACATGATGATGGAACAGGAGATTTATCAAGAAGACCGAAAGATTCATTCTATTGGTATAAAAAAGTCATCGAAAGTAACGGAATGAACTTAGATTAATATTAAAAGAAGATATGTCATTGATATATCTTCTTTTCTTTAAAATTTGTATTATAATAAATTTACAAATGGAGGTATCAAAATGGAATTTACAAAAATTATTGAAAATAGATATTCATGTAAAGATTATACAGATAAACAAGTAGAAAAAGAAAAATTGACAAAAATTTTAGAAGCAGGACGTGTTGCCCCAACTGCAAAAAATCTTCAAGAACAAAAAATTTACGTTGTTCAATCAAAAGAATACTTAGCTAAAATTGATGCATGTACACCTTGTCGTTATCATGCACCAACTGTTCTTGTGGTTACTTATGATAAAAATAATGTATTTACTTATCCAGGAGAAAAAAGAGATTCAGGTGTTGAAGATGCGACAATCGTTGCACACCTTTTACTAGCGGCTTATAATGAAGGAATTGATAGTTGCTGGATTAATTTTTTTGATCCACAAAAAATAGCTCAGGAACTCAATTTACCCGAAAATGAAGAAGTTGTTATGATGCTTGATTTAGGTTATGGAAAACAAAGTGAACCACTTCCTAATCATTATTTAAGAAAAGAACTTGATGAAACAGTAAAATATTTATAAAGTCTGTGCATTTTACAGACTTTTTCTGTACAATAGTGTAAAGAGGTGAAATTATGAAACTATTATTTAGACAACGTATTTTCTCATGGTTAGATAGTTATGATATTTTTGATGAAAATGGAGAAACCGTTTATACAGTCAAAGGACAACTCAGTTTTGGACATAAACTTTTTATTTATGATCGTTACAATGAGCATGTAGGAACGATTAAAGAAGAAATTCTTACTTTTTTACCTCGTTTTTCTTTATATGAAAAAGACCGATACATTGGAAAGATTACGAAAGAATTTACTTTATTTAAACCAAGCTTTATTTTAGATTATAAAGATTGGCAAATAGAAGGGAATTTTTGGGAATGGGATTATCAAATTGTTGACCATTCAGGAAATATTATTGGTTTAATTAATAAAGAAATCTTTCATATGAGTGATACATATTCTTTAACGATAGAACATGAAGAAGATGCTTTTTATGTTTTAATGATTGTACTTGCAATAGACGCACAAAAATGTAGCCGAAATAAATGATTGCTAGTCAATCATTTTATTTTACAAAAAATTAGCACTTATAGGTTGACTGTGCTAAAAGAAAGTAATATACTATCTTTAGCATTTAAATAGCAGGAGTGCTAAAGGAGGATATATTATGACAGAAAAAAAACAATTTAAAGCAGAATCGAAAAGATTATTAGACTTAATGATTAATTCTATATATACACATAAGGAAATCTTTTTAAGAGAGTTGATTTCTAATGCAAGTGATGCAACAGATAAACTTTATTATAAAGCATTAACTGAAAATATTTCAGATATTAATAAAAGTGACCTTACAATTGATTTAGCTTTTGATAAAGAAGGTAGAACACTTACAGTTACAGATCATGGTATTGGAATGAATAAAGAAGAGTTAGAAGAACATTTAGGTACAATCGCTAATAGTGGTTCTTTTAAATTCAAAAATGAAAATGAAAGTGATGATATCGATATTATTGGTCAATTTGGTGTTGGTTTCTATTCAGCATTTATGGTAGCTAAAAAAGTTGAAGTTTCATCAAGAGCTTATGGTAGCAATCAAGGATACACTTGGGTATCTGAAGCAAGTGATGGTTATGAAATCTTTGAAACAGACAACTTACCAACAGGGACAACAATTAAACTTTATTTAAAAGATAATACAGAAGAAGAAAATTATGATGAATATTTAGATCAATACCATATTGAATCTCTTGTTAAAAAATATTCTGATTATGTACATTATCCAATTAAAATGGATGTTACAACATCTAAGAAAAAAGAAGATAGTGATGATTATGAAGATGTTGTTGAAAATAAAACATTAAATTCGATGATTCCTTTATGGAAAAGAAATAAAAAAGATATTAAAGATGAAGAATATAATGAATTCTATAAAGATAAATTCAATGACTTTTCTGACCCGATGAAAGTTATTCATACATCAGTAGAAGGAAATGTTTCTTATGATGCTTTGTTATTTATTCCAAGTCAACCACCAATGAATTTTTATTCAAATGATTATGAAAAGGGTTTACAACTTTATAGTCGTGGTGTCTTTATCATGGATAAAGCAAGTGATTTAATTCCAGAACACTTCAGATTTGTCAAAGGATTAGTTGATTCACAAGATTTATCATTAAATATTTCAAGAGAAATGTTACAACATGATCGTCAATTAAAAGTTATTGCAGATCGTATTGAAAAGAAAATCCAAAGCGAACTAACAAATATGTTGAAAAAAGATCGTGAAACATATGAAAAATTCTTTAAAAACTTTGGTTTACAATTAAAATTTGGTATTTATCAAAGCTATGGAATGTTAAAAGATAAATTACAAGATTTACTTTTATTCTACTCTGGTAAAGAAGAAAAAATGATTACTTTAAAAGAATATGTTGAAAACATGAAAGAAGGACAAACTGAAATCTATTTTGCTAGTGGTGAAACAAAAGAAAAGATTTCTCATTTACCACAAGTAGAAGCTGTTAGAGATCGTGACTTTGATGTTTTATACATGATGGATAATGTTGATGAATTTATGATTCAAATGATGAGAGATTATGATTCTAAAGCTTTCAAAAATGTTGCTCAAGGTGATTTAAACTTAGACAGTGAAGAAGAAAAGAAAGAATTAGAAAAGATCAATGAAGATAATAAATCATTACTAGAATCATTAAAAGAAGCATTAAAAGATAAAGTTGTGGACGTTAAAGTATCAAACAGATTAAAATCTCATCCAGTATGTTTAGTATCGGATCAAGGTGTATCTTTTGAAATGGAAAAAGTATTAAATGCAATGCCTGATGGTCAAGATGTTAAAGCAGGTAGAATTCTTGAAATTAATCCAAATCACGATATTTTTAAAGCAATTCAAAATGTTTATCAAAATAATGCAGATAAGATCAAGGATTATGCTTCATTATTATTTGATCAAGCCTTATTGATTGAAGGTTTATCTATAGAAGATCCAGTTGCTTTTTCAAATAAAATTTGTGAGTTAATGATTGAATTAAATAAGTAAGGCTATCAATTGATAGTCTTTTCTTTTATAATAAGCAATAGGGGAGAGTGAAAATTATGGAATTACAAAATGTTTTACAACAAAGAAGAAGTATTCGAAAATATAAACAACAACCTGTAGAAAAAGAAAAACTTGGAGAAATGATACAAGCTGCTATTTTTGCGGAAAGTTGGAAAAATAGTCAAACGCCACGATATCATGTTATTCAATCAAAAGAAATGCTAGAACAATTTAAGAAAAAATGTTTACCTGAATTTAATCAAAAAAATGTAGCGGATGCACCTATTTTAATTGTGACAACATTTGTTAAAGACCGTGCTGGTTTTTTAAGAAATGGAAGTCCTGATAATGAATTACAAAATGGATGGGGAATTTATGATTGTGGACTCGCTAACCAAAATTTAATTCTTAAAGCAACAGAACTTGGTTTAGGAACACTTGTTATGGGAATCAGAGATGAAAGAACAATCCGTGAGCTTTTAGAAATACCTGCACAAGAAACAATTGTTTCTGTCATAGGTGTGGGTTATCCAGATATTGAACCAGATATGCCAAAAAGAAAAACAATAGAAGAAGTGAGTACATTTTATTAATGAAGAAATTACTGTATAAGATTTGTAAACCACACCACAAATATAAAATCAATTTTGTTGATATTTTATTGCTTATTGAACCTGTAGTTATGAATACGTCTTATTTTATGATTGGAAGAGTTTTCTTGCTTATAGCATTAGTTCTTAACTATTTAGCCCATTATTTTTGTCATGATGATTATAATGCGTTTGAAAGGCATGTACTTATTTCAACAATGGTCATTATTGCCTTACTTCTTATCTATCTTACTATTACAGGAAAATAAAAAAATCCACTTTGAGGTGGATTTTTTATTTGTAAAATTGAATAATATTTTGATAATAGTTTTTTAAACTAAAGTTTGCGGATACAAAATAGAAATGATTTCCTTTTTTATAAAGTAAAGTATCATAAGAGGTGTCCAGTTTAAAGAGATACGTATTCTTATCTATTTTAATAACAGGTACATCATCATAGGTATCTAAATAACGCTTGAAAAATGTATTTGTTTTTTCATTGGATTTAAAATGATAATCTTTACTATACATGAGATCACCTTGTTTATTTTTTTCAAAATAAGAAGATGATTCCACGAGAATACTTTTTGTTTGTTTATATTGAGAGTATTCTTTTTTGTTTGTTTCTTTATCAAAAACTTCTAGAGTAAGAATATTTTTATTTAATGGCGTGTTCTTTCTTTCGATAATATCTAAAACACAGCCAAATAGAGCCGCAAGACATGTTAAGATACTCATAATATAGAAAAGCTTTTTTATGAACTTACTAAAATTCTTTTGACAGGCAAGAACAATTTTATAAAGAGAACGAACAAGTATTGTCGCAAATAGAAAAAGAGGTAAGTAATGAATTAAAATACTTCCATTTGTAAGAAATTCTTGGATTTGATTTTTTTGTAAAACAAGCTGTGCAACAAAAAAGGCAAAGAAAATCCATAAAACAAAATAAGTAGTGGCACTAAGTTTGCGTGTACTTAAATATTCATCAATCGCTTTTTGTCTTTCTTTTGGCAAAGTACGTTTATTTTCAGTTGTAAAAATAATAAACTTTCCCATTTTTCCATAATAATCAAACATATTTCTTTCATAATCATTAATAAAATCATGTAAAGCTTTTCTTTTAGGGGTTGTTGCTTTTTTTATAAATAAATCGACATGATAATGATAATGTTTATCATTTTTTTTAAAACGACTGATTTTACCTAAAGAGGTAGGATTATAGCCTTGTTTAGATAATTCATTTAAAGTGTTTTCTAATTGTTTATATTCAGTTATATCATAATCTAATAATTTATACATATATGACTCCTTTGACTGTTACATCATAACAAAAATAGTCATGGATTTCCATGACTATTGATTAAATGCAGAATCAACTTCATAATCTGGTTTGAAGTTTTCCTCTTCTAACATATAAGATTCAGCAATGTTTTGACAATGATCACCAATACGTTCAAGGTTAGATAAGATATCAACGTATGTAGAATTAACAATAACTGATTTTTCTATTTTGTTTGTAACACGTTGAATATGTCTTTGCTTTGCTTTTTTATTGTAATAATCTAAGTTGCTTTCACGATCATCAACATAAATAATATCATCTAAATCATGTTTATCAAAAGCAACCATAGCATGATTCAACATTTCAATATCCATATTAATCATCGCAATAATATCATCTTTAGCTTCTGATGAAAAATCATCTTTTTCATCATAAACCGCTTCAAAGAATTGAGTTAAGTTAATACATAAATCACCGACTCGTTCTAGATCTTTAATTGATTTCATATCGGCAAAGTATTCTTTAGAATCATGATCATTTAATTGTTCATGAGAAATAAGTAATAAATATTCAGAAATCTTTTTATCTAATAAGTTGATTGCATTTTCTAATTCTTCGACTGCTTCTTTAGCAGTAGAACTTTTAGAAATAAAGTATTCTCTAACGTTTTCACAAGCTTCAACAGTAATAGACCCCATTTCTAAAATCTTATTTTTAGCGATTGCTAAAGCATGAGAAGGGAACAATTGAACCACATGAGGATCTAATTCTGATAAATCCATTTGTAATTCTTTTGAATGATTTGGAATGATTTTTTTAATAATAACAACAATCTTATTAATAAATGGAAAGAACAAGATGGTTGTTACAATGTTGAAGATACCATGAGCTACTGCAAGTTGTAATTCAGGAGACATGGTGCTTACTGAATTAATATATTGAATCAATATTGTAAATGGTGATAAAACAATCATAAATAAAACAGAACCAATAACGTTAAACAAAACGTGGAAGAAAGCGGCTCTTTTAGCTGGAATAGATCCACCAATAGAGGCTAGAACTGCTGTGATCGTTGTTCCAATATTTGATCCGAATAAAAATGGTAAAGCAATATTTAAACCAATGGCACCAGCACCGTACATTTGTTGAACAATTGCAATCGTTGCAGCAGATGATTGAATAGCACATGTAAGAATTGTTCCACCAAGTAAACCAAGCCAAGGGCTTTTCATTAAAAATTCTGTAATTTGTGTAAATTCTGGAACTTCAGAAATCATTGATAAATTGTTACCCATTAAGTCTAATCCATAGAATAAACAACCAAATCCAAAGATGATTTGTGATAAATATTTTGATTTTTTATTTTTAGAAAACATAGAAACAAAGGCACCAATAATAATAAAATAGACGGCATATTTAGAAATTTTTAAACCAACTAAAACAGAAGTAATAACTGTTCCAATGTTGGCACCCATGATAATTCCAACTGCTTGATTTAAATTCATTAAACCAGAACGAATCAACCCAATTGTAAGGGCTGTTGTCCCAGAACTTGATTGAATTAAACACGTTACCAAGGCCCCAATTAAAATTCCTTTTAAAGGACTTGAGGTGTATTTATCAATAATGTCCTTTAATTTATCTCCAGCATAACTTTTTAAACCATCACCCATATAATCGATACCAAATAAGAATAAACCAAGCCCTGCTAGAATTAAAGGCCAGTTGATATCCGCTAATGTCATAAAATCACACTCCTATACATCTCATTTTAAAGGAATGTTAAATTTGTGTAAAGATTATGTTAAGTTTCTTTACAAAAGCTTAACAATTCATTTTAAAACAACTTTCAGTAAATGAAATCATATATTTATAAAAGGGATAAACAAGGAATGTGGAGACAATATTGAAGAATCCATGAATAAAAGCAAGTTGTAAGCGAGGTGAGACAGGAACGTAAAAACGAAATATTAAGAAAAGATGATAAAAAGGAGTCAGAAAAATCATAAAAAAAGTTGTTCCAATAACATTAAATAGGAAATGAAAAAAAGCAGCTTTCTTTGCGGAAGAATTAGCTTTAAGGGCAGAGAGAAAAGCGGTAATGGTTGTACCGATATTGCAACCAAAGATATACGGAATAGAAACATAAAGGGAAATAGCTTTTAAATGATACATTTGTTGGACAATAGCAATCATGGCACTTGATGATTGAATAAGAGCAGTTGTGATGGCTCCACCAAACATGGCTAGAATTGGATGATTTGTAAAAAGTGTTACTAATTTCATAAATTCAGGAAGTTTAGTAATAGCTTCAAGATGTAAGGACATCAATTCTAGTCCATAGAATAAACAACCAAGCCCAAAAAGAATTTGTGCAAGGCCTTTTATTTTAGGATGATTAGAAAATAATAAACAAAAAGCACCAATAATTAAAAAGAAAGAAGCATATTGAAAAAGATCAAAACCTACAATAAAAGCGGTTATGGTTGTGCCAATATTGGCTCCCATAATAATGCCAATACTTTGCGAAAAGGTCATGAGGTTTGCATTGATTAAACTCACTGTTAAAGCAGTAGTGGCAGAACTTGATTGAATGATACAAGTAATAAAACAGCCAATTAAAATAGCTTTAAAAGTAGAAGAGGTACACTTAAAAAGAAGGTTTTTTAAACGGGTAGGAGAAAGTTCTTGTAAAGAAAGAGATAAATAGTCAATACCAAATAAAAAAAGTGCAAGACCGATTAAAATAGAAGTCCAAGAAACGTGGTTCATGAAAAAGCCTCCTTTTTCATATTTTAAAAATAATTATTTTTGACTAGAAAAAATAATGTTTCTTTGTAAAAATATATGAAGGAGGTGTTTTAATATGAAAGGAAGATGGAAGAAATTTTTATCTTATTATACAAACTATAAAGCTTTGTTTTTTAAAGATATGTTTTGTGCGATGATTTCAGCAGCCATTACGCTCGTTTATCCCATGCTAACACGCTATATTACAGGGACGATTTTAAATCAACCAAAGATTGATTATTCTAAGATTTATTTATTAGGACTTTTTATGCTTTGTTTGATTGTTGTTGAATATTTTTGTAATTACTTTATTGGTTATTTAGGACATGTCATGGGTGTTTATATGGAAAGAGATTTACGTAATGAGTTATTCAGTCATTATCAAAAACTTTCTTTTCGTTTTTATGATGAACAAAATACAGGACAATTGATGTCACGACTTACTAATGATTTATTTTCTTTAACCGAACTTTATCATCATGGACCAGAAGATATCGTCATTTCTATTATTAAGTTTATTGGTGCTTTTATTTTACTTTCTTATATTAATGTCAAATTAACTTTGATTTTATTTACGATTTTACCATTTATGTTTTTATTTGCTTGGTACTATAATAAAAAGATGAAAACAGCGTTTAAAAGAAATAAAGAAAGAATTGGAGATATCAATGAACGCATTGAAGATAATTTGTCAGGAATCCGTGTTGTAAAAAGCTTTGCCAATGAAAATCAAGAGTTAGAGCGTTTTGACGCACAAAATGGACAATATGTAAGTGCTAAGAAAAATAGCTATTATTATATGGGAAGATATAATGCAGGACTTACTTCTTTTACGAGTTTAATTACGGTTTCTGTTATCTTTTTTGGAACTTTATTTATTTCTTATGGAAGTATAGATGTGGCAGATTTGATTGCTTTTTTACTTTATGTCACGAACTTGATAGATCCTGTAAAAAAACTTTTAAACTTTACGGAACAATTTCAAGAAGGTGTCACAGGTTTTGAACGTTTTATGGAAATATTGGAAATTGAACCAGATATTCAAGATACCCCAGATGCACTTGCCTTACAACATATTGAAGGAAATGTCACGTTTGATCATGTTTCATTCCGTTATAATGAACAAACACCTTATGTTTTAAATAATATCAATTTAGATGTAAAACCAGGAGAGTATATTGCTTTTGTTGGTTCATCAGGAGTTGGTAAAACAACGATCTGTTCTTTGATTCCTCGTTTTTATGAAGCAACCAAAGGAAATGTTTTGATTGATAGAATCAATGTTAAAGAAATAAAACAACAATCTTTAAGAGAAAATATTGGTATTGTTCAACAAGATGTTTATTTATTTACTGGAACAATCATGGATAATATTCGTTATGGAAATTTAGAAGCGAGTGATGAAGAAGTCATTGAAGCCGCTAAAAAAGCCAATGCTCATGATTTTATTATGGAATTAGAAGAAGGTTACGATACGGATTGTGGACAACGTGGAGTCAAACTTTCAGGTGGACAAAAACAACGTATCTCGATTGCACGTGTTTTCTTAAAGAATCCACCAATTCTTATTTTTGATGAAGCAACAAGTGCATTAGATAATGAAAGTGAAAGTATTGTACAAGAATCTTTAGAAAAACTATCTCAAGATCGTACAACTTTTGTTATTGCCCATCGTTTATCAACGATTAAAAATGCCAAACATATTTGTGTTTTAACGGAAAATGGCATCGAAGAACAAGGAAACCATGAAGAGTTGATGAAATTAAATGGAAATTATGCAAGATTATATAATATGCAATTTAAAGGAGAAAAGTAACATGGAAAGAAAATATATATTTTTTGATATTGATGGCACCCTTACAGATGCTAATCCAGGAGGAAAGATTTTAGAAAGTACCTATCGTACACTTGAACAATTAAAAGCCAACGGGCATTTTGTTGCTATTGCCACAGGAAGAGCACAGTATATGGCTATGGATGCAGCTAAGGAAGCACATATTGATTGTTTAGTAACAGATGGTGGCAATGGTATTACTTTACATAATAAACTTCAATATATTAAACCGATTGATTTTGTCCAAGCTAATCGTGTGATTGATCAATGTATTGAACATCATTTACCATTTGCGGTTGCTTTAGGAAATGAAGCTGTTTTGTATACGAATCAAAGTGATCAAAAAAATCAAAAACTTCCGGTAAAATTAGTTGTTGATGAAAGTATAGATTTTCACCAAGTAAAGGAAATTTATAAGGTTTTTATTGAATGTAGTGAACAAGAAGAAAAGTTATTAGATTTAGGAACTTTAGATTATATGCGTTATTTTAAAGGACAAATTATTGTGGAACCAGCAGAGAAATATCAAGGTATTTTAGAAATGGTTCATTTATTAAAAGGAGATGAAAAAGATATTGTCGTTTTTGGTGATGGTTTAAATGATATTTCAATGATTCAAAAAGCACCCTTAGGTATTGCTATGGGTAATGCGATTGATGAAGTTAAAGAAGTTGCTGATTTTGTAACTAAAAGAAATGATGATGATGGTATTGAATATGCTTGTCGTCATTTTGGCTGGATTGATTAAACAAAATAAGCTATACTATTGATGGGTGAGATTATGGAACTAGTTAAAGATTTTTTTATCATTGTTGGTATTTTTGTATGTATGTCTTTAGGTATTTACTTTTTGCTTCATAGTGGTGATGCTAAAAAGAAAACAAGACAAACAATTCAAGATACAAGAGAGAGTATTCAAGAAATCAATCAACAACTTGATGATGTTTTAGAACAATTACAAGAAATGAATACCCCTTTAGAAAAAGCAATGAAGATTGTGCGTTCTTTCAACGATAAAGTTTTATCAAAAAAATAATCGAGGAATGTTGACAAAGCTTAAATATTATCTATAATACAGGTATATAAATAAACTCAATGAAAAAGAGAGTAGTTTTATTGGATATGTTAGAGAGCCTATGTTGGTGGAAATTAGGTATTGAAAATAAAATGAAGCGCACTTTGGAGAGGGTTATCTGAATACATAGGATAACAAGCTAACCAGCTTTAACGGTGAGGTGGATATGTTTATCATATCAACAAGAGTGGTACCGCGGAATCTTTCGTCTCTTAGCAATCGCTAGGAGACGTTTTTTATTGAGTAGAAAAGGGGAAAAGATTATGAAAAAAGTATTAAAATTAATGTTAGCACTTGTGATGACTTGTGCTATTGCTGGATGTTCATCAAGCAGCAAAAGTGATGCCGATGTGACAATTACAATCGGGACATCACCTGATTATGCACCTTATGAATCATTAAATAAAAAAGGTGAAATTGTTGGTTTTGACGTTGATATGGCAAAATTATTTGAAGGTTATTTATCTGATATGGAAGGTAAAACTTATTCATTAGAATTTAAACAAATGGATTTTGATAACATCGTTACTCAAATTCAAGGGGATCAAATTGATTTAGGTATTTCTGGTTTTACTTATAGTGAAGATAGAGTTGTTGAATGGTCTGATCCATATTTAGGAACTCAACAAGTTGCTGTTGTAACAAAAGGTTCTGCAATTACTTCAAATGATCAATTAGTTGGTAAAAAATTAGCTGCTCAAACTGGAGCTACTGGTGAACAAGCTGCTAAAGAAGTTGAAAATGCTGAAGTTGTTTCAATGAAAAATGTTCAAGATATTTTCAATGGTTTAGCAAGTAATCAATATGATGCAGCAATCGTTGATTTAGGTGTTGCTAAACAATATGTAGCTAGTGGAAACTTTACACAATTAGATGGTTCATTAATGGATGAAAAGAACTATGTTATCGCTAAAAAAGGTAATACAAAAACAATTAAATTAATCAACAAATGTATTAAAAAATTCTTAGCTTCAAAAGATTACGATAAATTATGTAAAAAATATGATTTATCACCATTAGAAAAATAAAAAATTATAGAAAAGGGGTATAGAAATGTTTGTAGCTTTTTCAAAAGTGTTTACTCCTGAAAACTTACTTTACTTTGCTAAGGGTGCAGTAGTATCACTTTTACTTGCTGCTGTATCCCTTTTATTTGGTATTGTTTTTGGGATTTTAGGATCTTCAGCAAAAAGATCTAAATATAAAATTTTTAGAATTATTGGAAATGTGTATGTTGAAGTTATTCGTGGAACACCGATGTTACTTCAAATCTTGATTTTATTCTCAGTTATTCCATCTATTTATACAGCATTTACAGGAAATGTTTTAAGAATTAATGTCTTTTTAATTGGGGCCATTGCCATGTCTATTAACAGTGGGGCTTATTCGACTGAACTTATTCGTAGTGGAATCAACGGAGTTGATAAAGGACAATGGGAAGCTTGTGAAACTTTAGGACTTTCTTACAAACAAACAATGAGACTTGTTATTTTACCACAAGCTTTCAAAAGAATTGTTCCACCAATGATCAGTGAATTTATTACATTAATTAAAGATTCATCGTTAATTAGTTGTATTGGTGCCGTTGAATTATTAAAATCAGCTCAAGTAGTTGGAGCTCAATATTATGATGTTATGTCACCTTATTGTATTGTTGCAGTTTATTATTTAATTATGACAATTAGTATTTCTTATTTAGGCAGATATGTAGAAAAGAGGTTAGCTGAAAGTGATTAAAGTTGAACATATATCAAAACAATTTAAAAAAGTAAAAGCAGTTGACGATGTTTCTCTTGAAGTTAAAAAAGGAGAAATTGTGTGTTTGATTGGACCTTCTGGTTCAGGTAAGAGTACAGTTTTAAGATGTATTCATGGTTTAGAAGTACCTGAAACAGGATATGTATACCTTAATGGAGAAGTTTTGGATCCAAAGAAATCTAATTATCAAGAATTAAGAAATAAAATGGGATTCGTTTTCCAACATTTTAATTTATTTCCACATATGACAGTCTTAGAAAACTTAACACTTTCACTTACAAAAGTACGTTATATGGAGGAAGAAAAAGCAAATGAAATTGCTTGTAACTATCTTACAAGAGTTGGTTTATTAGATAAAAAAGATGAATATCCAAATAAACTTTCAGGAGGGCAAAAACAAAGGGTAGCCATTGCTAGAAGTTTATGTACAAATCCTGAAATCATGCTTTTTGATGAACCAACAAGTGCTTTGGATCCAGAAATGGTTATTGAAGTATTAGAAGTTATGCAACAACTTGCTAAAGAAGGAATGACAATGATTGTTGTTACTCATGAAATGGGCTTTGCAAAAACTGTTGCTGATCGCGTTATTTTCTTAGAAAATGGAAAAATTGTGGAAGAAAACGATGCTAAAGCTTTCTATGAAAATCCTAAAACTGAACGTGCTCAAGATTTCTTAAAGAAGGTTATGCACTAATGAAACTACAACGTTTTGAAGTAGAGTCTTATATGACTTTACATGAAAATAACTGTCGTTATAATTTGGCGGATACATGCGCTAAACCTCTAACTTTAAAAGAATTATTAGCGTTTGAAAAAAAAGATTCATTAGGAGATTTAATGAATCTTTCTTTAGATTATGGTGCAATTGAAGGTTCTCATGCTTTAAAAAAAGGTATTTTGGATTTGTATCAAAGTGGCGATGATGAAGAAATTGCTATCTGTCATGGTGGTGTCAATGCTAATGAACTTGTATTAATGACATTACTTTCTGTAAATGATCATATTTTATCTTTTTTACCAACATACCAACAACTCTATAGTTTTCCTGAATCTTTAGGAGTAGAAGTTGATTTTATTCATTTAAAAGAAGAAAATGATTGGAAAATTGATTTTGAAGAATTAGAAAAAAATATTAAAGAAAATACAAAAATGATTTGTTTGAATTTACCAAACAATCCTACAGGAACAACTTTAAATCATGAAGAAATGCAACAACTTATTCAAATATGTAAAAAACATGATCTCTATGTTCTTGTTGATGAAATCTATAGAGGACTTTACCAAGAAGAATCTATGAGTGATCTTTACGAAAAAGGGATTGTAACTTCAGGCCTTTCTAAAGTTTTATCAACTGCAGGACTTCGTATTGGTTGGATTAAAACAAAAGATAAAGAACTGATTCGTTTAATCAATGAAAGACGTGATTATTCAATTATTAGTAGTGGACCAATCAATGATTATTTAGGGGCACTTACTTTAAAATACAGTAAAGAAATTTTAACTAGGAATCGTGAAATTTTAGAAGAAAATAAAAATTATTTAAAAAAATGGTTAAAAGATCACCCCCATCTTTCTTGCGTTATACCGGAATATGGAACAGTTTGTTTTCTAAAATATGATTATCAAATAGACTCAAATACTTTTTGTGAAACATTACAAGAAGAAACAGGTGTTTTCTTTGTTCCAGGATGTTGTTTTGACGTGGAAAATCATTTACGTTTTGGGCTTGCCAATGATCCACAACTTGTCAAAGAAGGTTTAGAAGTATTTTCAAATTGGTTAAAAAAATTAGACACTTCAAGATAAAGAAGTGTCTTTTATTATAATTTTAAAACAATATATTGCACTTAATGTTAAAGTGGTAATTAATCCTGTAAATAAGCTAATTAAAATTGCATTGACATAAAGATAATGAGATAAGGTGTAGGTTAAAATGATTTCTAAAGTACATTCAATTATAGAAATAATAAACATCACTTTATTTTTATTTTTTGCTTGTAGAATAGTTGAAAGGGGTGTTTGTAAATAAAAGAGCAAAAAAGGAAAAGCCATGTATTTTAATTGTTGATAACCGCTCGTTGTATTGTAAAGAACCATAAGAGATTGTTTTGGAAAAAAATAGAAAATTAAAGTAAAAGGAAGACCAATAAGAAGACAAATAAGTAAGGCATAGAGTAAATGCAAAAAAGCAGTGCTTTTATGATAATATAGATCATCAGTGGCAATAGGCAAATAAAGCCGATAGATAATCGTACAAAAAAAGGTTGGTGTGACAAGTAGGGAAACAACATAGCCAGAAAGGATAGCGTATTGATCCTGAATGTAATTTTGAGTTAAACCTAGTTGAGTTAAAACATGGATTAAAAGAATGGGTTCTAAAAAATTCATAAAACAATGGTAAAGTCGAGATCCTGTTAAAGGCAAAGAAATGTTTAAAAGATCTTTCATGATTAAATTTTGCTTGTTGATATTTTTTAAAGGAGCAAAAGAATACTTTTTACGACTTAAAAGAAGTAAATAGATAATGGACATTAATTCACCAAAACTCATTGATAAATAAGCGATTGTTACCAAAAAAGGTAAGGAGGAACTTAAAGGATTCTTTAAAAACAAGTACGTAAATAATAAACGTGAAGTTTCTTCAACGATTTGACTTTTAGCAATAACATAAACATGTCCTTTTGCTAAATAATAGTTTTTAATAATACCACTGATGGCAATTAATGGTATAAAAATTAAAAAGGATAAAATTGGATAAAGAGTATATTCATTTTTAAGTAAAGAATGAGCAATGAATGGACTTAAAATAAAGAGAGTGCCACAAATAACAATGACTGAAAAAAATGATAAAAGTATGGCTGTAATAATAACTTTATAGTTTTTATAATTTGGATGTAGTATAAGACGAAAAACAGCAGAAGGAATGCCAACTTGCCCCAGTGTCAAACATAAAGAAAGTGTTGGCATAATGACAAGATAAAGAGACATAGCTTCTAGAGGAAGAAGCCTAGAAAGTAACATTCTGTTTAAAATGCTAAATATTTTGGAAATGGCAGAACTCGCAGAAAGAATAATAAATGAATTGATAAGTTTTCTTTTCATAAAAGACTTCCTTTATGTCGAATTTTCATCTATAATAGATGAAGTGGGAGTTGATTTGTGATGAACGAAAAACTGGATTATAAATTCGGTAAGTATGATTTAAATTTTTTAATTAAATTAAAAGCGCATGATTTTCGTAAGCAAAATATAGATAATATATCAGAAAAACAAATAAGAGATTATTTGTTTAATATTAAATGGAAATCTCAAAAGAGTCTACCAATGTGTGATGTTATTGATGATGTAATGAATTTACAATTTTCTGAGATTTTTGATTATTTAAGTGTACAAGCAGTTAAAGAAGCAAGCACACTCGATTTAAAAGCATTTCAAGAATTCATTTCAAAATAGTTGGTAACAACTATTTTTTATTTAAGGAGATTTTATGAACTGGGATATAAAAGAAGTACATAACTATAATGAATATATGCAAAAGTATTCAATTCATTCTTTACTTGCAAAGATTTTTGCTCAAAGAGAATATAATGAACAAGATGTTCAAGGACATACCTCAAAAAGATTAATATATCATGATTTTTCATTGTTTTTAGATGCAGACTTAGTTTTAGACCGGATTCAAGAAGCTTTGGAAAATGATGAAAAAATATGCATTTATGGAGATTATGATTGCGATGGAATTTTATCGACAACGATTCTTGTTCAAGCCTTTTTAGAATTAGGTAAGAAAGTAGGCTATCATATTCCTAATCGTTTTGAAGATGGTTATGGGTTAAATAAAGAAAGAGTCCAACAAATGTATGAAAAAGGGTATACATTATTAATTACGGTGGATAATGGAATTAAAGCGTATGAAGCCATTGATTTAGCTAATGAACTTGGCATTGATGTCATTGTTATTGATCATCATGATTATGACGAACTTCCTGATGCCTGTGCTATCATTCACACAAAAATGTCATCTGATTATCCATTTAAAGAAATATGTGGAGGCTTCTTAGCGTATAAATTGGCGAGCAGTTTACTTGGAAAACATGATAAATATTTATTTTCTTTAGCAGCTATTACGACAATTTCAGATATGATGCCTTTAGTTGATGAAAATAAATCCCTTGTTTCACGTGGTCTTCAATTTATGAATGAAGAAAAATATTTTCAATTAGAATTGTTGATTGGAGAAAATCAAAAATATAATACAACAACTTTAGGATTTAATATTGCTCCTAAAATCAATTCATTTGGAAGATTACCAGAACTTGTTAATCCAAATCACTTAGTTAAATATTTTTTAAAGGATGTTGATCAAAAATTTGCGATTCAAATTTCTCAATATGCTAAAAAAATCAATAGTAAAAGACAATCTCTTACAAATGAACAATACAAAAATATTTTAGAAAATAGCCCAAAAGATGAATTTTTATACAGCTATAATCAAGAAGTTCATGAAGGAATCGTTGGCTTGATTGCTGGTAAGTATACTCATGAATTTCAAAAACCAAGTTTTGTGATGAAATATGATGAAAAAAATGAAGTCTATCGAGGAAGTGCTAGAAGTGTTGAAAGCATTCCTTTAAATCAAATCTTTGATGATTTAAAAGAGCATTTTGTACAATACGGTGGTCATGCTTTAGCGGGTGGTTTTCAAGTAGCTAAAGATGAAGTTTTAACTTTAAAAGAAGCATTACATGCGTATTTAATATCACATACTTTTTCTGATGAAAAACACTTAGAAGGAATTGAGATTGGTTTAAATGAATTGACTTTACCAGCGGTAAGAGAATTAGAATTATTAGAACCCTATGGACAATGTAATGAGGAAATGAAATTTATTTTAAAAGACATTACCAATTTTACCAGTCGTATTTTATCTGATGGTAAGCATTTACGTTTTGATATTCCTTTAAATAAAGGAAACTTACAAGCATTATATTTTAATTGTTCAAAAGAAATTGAACAATTACAACAAAAAAAGACAATTTCTTTAATTGGAACATTGAAAATCAATAAATATTTAAATACAGAATCAATAAATATGATTATTGAAGATATGAAATAGTTTCATTGATTCTAAAACTTTGATATAATAGAAGTAGGAGGCGTACATAAATGGACTTTAAAAAATATATTGCTGACATCAAAGATTTCCCAGAAGAAGGAATTATCTTTAGAGATGTTACACCTTTATTAAAAGATAAAGAAGCTTATAAAGAAACAATTGATAATTTTGCAAAATGGGCTGAAGGATTGGAAGTCAACGTTGATGTTGTTGCTGGTCCAGAAGCCAGAGGTTTCTTATTTGGATGTCCTGTTGCTTATAAAATCAATGCAGGATTTGTTCCTGTAAGAAAGCCAGGAAAATTACCAAGAGAAACTGTTTCAGCAAGTTATGCTTTAGAATATGGAACAAATGAAGTACATATTCACGCAGATAGTATTAAACCGGGTGAAAATGTTATTATCGTGGATGATTTACTTGCTACAGGTGGGACAGTAGAAGCAACAATTCAACTTGTTGAAAAACTTGGTGGTAAAGTTGTAGGAATTGCTTTTTTAATTGAACTTGAAGCTTTAAAAGGAAGAGAAAGATTAAAAGACTACAACGTTTATTCAATGTTAACTTATTAAGTAGAAGAGAGGAAACTCTCTTTTATCATATGAGGGGGTTATAATATGAAAGAATTTAAAAAAGCCGGAGATAAAGTCACAATTGAAGATGTTTATGAATCATGTAGACGCTATATTACCAATGAAGATGATATGAAACTTATAAAAAAAGCTTATGATTATATCATGGTTAAACATGAAGGGCAAAAACGTAAAAGTGGGGAACCTTATACTATTCATTTGATTTGGGTTGCTTATATTTTATCTACTTTACAAACGGGTCCACTTACAATTACAGCGGGTCTTTTACATGATGTCATGGAAGATTGCGATGTGTCACGCGAAGAAATGGTCCAAGAATTTGGTGAAGAAGTGACAACTCTTGTTGAAGGAGTTACTAAGATTTCTAAGATGCCATTTAAAGATGAAGCGGATGTTTATGCGGAAAATCACCGTAAAATCTATATTGCCATGGCAAGAGATATTCGTGTTATTTTGATTAAATTTGCTGATCGTTTACACAATATGCGTACATTACAATTCATGCCCCCAGAAAAACAAAAACGTATTTCTCGCGAAACGTTAGAAGTCTATACACCAATTGCGCATCGTTTAGGGTTAAGTGATATTAAAACAGAATTGGAAGATCTTTCATTATCTTATTTGGATCCAATTGCTTATCATGATATCGCTCGACTTCTTCAAACAAAACAAGATGAACGTAAAGAATCTGTAGCGAAAATGATGGAAGAAGTTGAAAATCTATTAAAAGAAAATCATTATCAATATCGTATTTTAGGTCGAGCAAAATCTATTTATAGTATCTATAAAAAAATGTTTAAAAAACACAAACGTTTTGATGAACTTTATGATCTTTATGCACTTCGTATTATTTTACAAGATAAATTAGATTGTTATAGTGTTTTAGGCTTGATTCATGATCATTATCGACCAATTCCAGGACGTTTTAAAGATTATATTGCTATGCCAAAACCAAATATGTATCAATCACTCCATACTTCTGTTATTGGCGAAGATGGAAATACTTTTGAAATCCAAATTCGTACAGAAGAAATGGATGAACTTGCTGAACTTGGGGTTGCAGCTCATTGGCGTTATAAAGAAGGAAAAGGTTATTCAGCAAAGGATGAACAAAAAGAAATTGGCGAAAAACTTCAATGGTTGAGAGAATTTATTTCTTTATCAGATGATATTAAAGACGGAGATGCCAAAGAATATTATGATTCAATATCTCGTGATATTTTTGAAGCAAATGTTTATGTTTTAACACCACAAGGAAAAATCGTTGAACTTCCTAATGGCTCAACACCGGTCGATTTTGCATACCGCATTCATACAGAAGTAGGGCATCATACAGTTGGTGCGATTGTTAACAATGTTATGGTGCCTATTGATACAAAATTAAATACAGGGGATGTTTGTGAAATCAAAACCAACAAACAATCTGCTGGACCAAGTGAAGATTGGTTAAAATTTGTAAGAACAGCAGGTGCTCGTAATAAAATTCGTACTTTCCTTGCTAAAAGAGAAGCTGAGACAAAGAAAGATACAATTGAAGATGGTAAAAAAATCTTAAAAGATGAAATCAAAAAACGAGGCCTTGATGAAAAGAAATTTTTGGATCCAGAAACTTATAAAACATATTTAGGGGCTTTTGGAGCAAGAAATTTAGATGATATCCTTTATTTCATTGGAAAGAAAACTCTTTCAGTATCGACACTTTTAGAAAAAGTAAATCCTAAAAAAGCAGGATTCTTTGATAATTTATCTAAAATTTTACAAAGAAATAATGAACAAAGAGAAAAATTAGAAAAAACAACATCAAATAACGGTGTTGTCGTTAAAGGTGTTTCAGGATTAAAAATTCAATTATCTAAATGCTGTAATCCAATTCCAGGAGATAAAATTACTGGTTATGTTTCACAAGGACAAGGGATCAAAGTCCATCGTGTAGATTGTCCAAATATTAAACAAAAGGAAATTCAAAACCGTTTAATTGATGTTTATTGGGATTTTGCATCACTTTCTAATTTGAAATTTGATGCTGACTTACAAATTGATGGTTTAGATCGTACAAATTTATTAAATGATATTATTACGGTTTTAGGACAAATGAAAATCAATATTTTGAATATTCATGCCGATGCTTCTGATGATGGAAAAGCCTTGATTAAATTAAAAATAGGAGTAGATGATGCCGAACATTTAAATCGTGCAATTGCTAATCTAGAACGTATTCAAGGAATCTATGAAATTAAAAGAGTTATTCATTAGAATTATAGTTTCAAACTATAATTCTTTTTTTAGAGGGAGAATATGAAAGAAGAAAAAGAAGTAATTCATTTGGAAGATGGAACAACAAAAACAAAACAAACAAGAAAGTATACGCTGGAAGATGGATTTATTGAAGATGATTATTTTTTAATGGAAGATAAAGGTGTTTATCATAAAGGGTACCAAATACGAAAAACAACGACGACAAATGATCCCCGCGTTGTTCGTGCTTTTATCAAATCATTTT
>ERZ779866.466-NODE-466-length-44694-cov-7.308049_pt1 | contig 44694 bp, 31 predicted proteins | sample MGYA00511248_ERZ779866 | MGnify/ENA primary metagenome ERZ779866 (study PRJEB29588, sample SAMEA2155758) | human gut metagenome | biome: human gut; feature: human-associated habitat; material: faeces | place: Denmark | collected 2008/2010 ... | reverse complement strand
AACTCATTCTGTTGAAATTTAATATTTATTTGTCTAAACTTTGGGGTTCACTTCAAAAACCTGCCGGCGAATTTTTTTATTCTGTCTTTTGTCTTTTACCTGCAAACAACATAACACCTATTAAAATAACAGATATTCCGCAGATAAATATCAGCAGCATATTGTTATTATTTTCCTGTCCTGTCTGAGGAGGCGGAGGAGTAGGCTCAAAGCTTTCTCCTTTTGTCTGGGTTTCAACATCCATTACCCAGTCGCCCTCCGCATTTTTATATGGAACAGATACAAGGAAAGAATTTACCAGTCCGTAATCTGCGGAGTCTGTCTGAACAATCAGATATATTCCCATATCCAGATTATCAAATTTAACCACTCCGTTTTTATCGGACTCTGCAGTAATTCCTGCAGCACCGTTTTCCTTTGCAACTGCGCTGAGTTTAGACGCAGCATTTATATTGTCCTGAGCAGTTTCCAATTTGTTAAAAACCACACCTGAGGACTTAAACTCTTCAGTCAAGGTCCATTCAACAGCATTGCTTCCAAGAGGCACGCCAACCTGATAGCAGGTAAGCTCTACTCCCTCAAAGTCTGTACCCAGGTCGTTTAAATTCACATGGATACTGCCCTTTTCGCCGGTTGCTGCGGCGCTGACACTTACAAAGGAAACAAGCTGACAGAAAATCAACACAGCTGCAAATATCAACTTTTTAAATTTGAAGTTGCTTTTCATTGTTTCCTCCTTTCCCTTTTACGGCAGGGAAAAAGAAGAATCTTCCCCGCTAAAATCAATACTATTATAGAAATTATAAATATTATTTTAAGAATGCCGCTTATGCCCTCTTCGATATGCTCCGGAGTGCTTTCCGCTTCTTCTCCCTCTACAGAGTAAACCCTGTGTCCTGTTACAAGAAGTCTGTGAGAATTTACTCCGTACGGCGTACATGTCACTAAAGTTACCAAATCCTCGCCCTGTTTTATCACAAGACTTTCCGTTTCATTAGGCAATACCGTTTCTATTGAATCAATGCGATATTCAAGTGTCTCACCCATTACTTTTATATAAAAGTAATCCGTAGTATCAAGCTGGTCAAGATTTGTGAAAAGCTCCTTTGACGGCAGTCCGCTGTGAGAAGACAGGATTGCATGTGTGCTTTCTCCGCCCACCGGCAATGAGCTTCCGTAAAGGTGACCCGCTCCGCTTTCCAAAACAGATGCTGAGGTGCCGTGATAAATGGGTATATTTACATCTATTTTCGGTATGCTTATATATCCCATTATTCCGTCGCCGCCCGGATTTAAAAGTCCGTTATATTCTTCATCGGCTTTATATGCAGTTGAAAAAGCGTCGGTAATTCCGGTTTGACTTTGGGCAAGCCGCTGGTTGTATTCATTTGCCAAAGAGATAATCTCAGCTTTCTCATCTTCCGACATATTTTGTACTATGGATTCGTAATTGTTAATTACCCGGCTTTCGCTTCCTTTATTTACCCATTGACTTACAAAAGGATAGTTTATAATCATCAGCCCCACAAGTACAAACAGAAATAAAATTCTCTTTCTTGTGCTATCCTTCATATTTTTTCCTCCATGAACGGAGCTTAAAGAAAATCATAAGCAAAATAAGGAAAATTATCAAGCCCACAATTACTCCGTAAAAATATTGCCTCATCCATTGGCTTCCGGTTTTTTTCTCAGTTTCCTGGGAAACCGCCTCTGCCTCTTCGTAAGGGATTCTCTCTCCCCTTACCAAAAGTCTGTGAGAATTTACACCATATGGTGTACAGGTTACAAGAGTAACATAATCTTTGTCGTGATAAATTGAAAGTTCTGAAACGTCATCAGGCTCGGTAATCTTTATCTGGTCAACCTGATATGCCAAAACCTCATCCAGAACATATATGTAGAATATGTCGCCTTCCTCCAATAATTCAAGGTCGGTGAAAAGTTTCTTTCCCGGCAGTCCTGTATGTGCCGATAGAACCGTGTGTGTTCCATCACCGCCCATTGGCATTGAGGTATATTCAAGATGACCAACACCGCTTTCCAGAACTTCTGCGCTTGTGCCGTGATAAATACTTAGCCTCACATCTATAGCAGGTATGTACAAAAATCCCATAACTCCGTCGCCGTTTAAATTCAGAAGAGAATTATATGGCTCTGCCTGCGCATTTCTTATTGCGTCAGGGTCAAAAGGGTCAGTAAGCACAACATTGGCATTTAAAAGGCTCTTATTATACTCTACTACTTTTTGTTTTTCTTCTTCTACCGCTCTGTCCCCTTGATTTTCCACATCCGTCACATAATCTGTTATAACCTCGTCCTGACGAAGCTCATAAAGATAATTGCTGACAAATGGATATGCCGCAAGACATATGCCTATGGCGACAACAAAAACGGTAATTGTCACCCTTACGGATTTTTTCATTTAAGGGGATCAGTCCTTTCTGCCAGTGTACAGGGAGCATAAAAACTCCCTGTACCTTTCAATTATTTGCGGATTTTTAATTTATTGTATTCCTTAAATTATGTTCTCTTTTTACGTGTGATAACATAGAAGGTTACGCCGCCGCCGATTACAAGAACACCAAGGATTGCGAATATCCATGCACCCATTCCGCCTGTTGCAGGAAGCTGGAAGCCGGAGGTATTGTTAACTGCCAATGTAACAGCTGTATCGTCTCTTACCAAAGTTGCAGCTGTACCGTTTACTGTTGAAGTATTTTCAAGTACACCATTTTCAAGTACACCTGTGTATTCGCCGTCATCACCCTTAGCAGGAATAAGATTAACCTTTACAGGTTCTTTAAGAATGTTGTAGCCTTTTGATGTTGCAGTTTCTTTCAAATAGAGGTCAACACCTGTAGGAACACCCTTTATGTATAGCTGGCTGTTTCCGTCAAGCTTAAGTTCTGTTGCCTCTCCGGAACCGCTGTATACATAGTTTCCCTTATCGCCTGTAACTACAATACCCTTTGTGCAAGCTTCATCTGTATAGAGCTTAAATCTAACAGCTGCTGCCAAATCATTTTTCTGAGCATTGTCAAACAGCTTGTTTGCTTCCATACCGAAGATAAATTCTTTTACTTCTTTCCATGTTGTATCAATTTCATGGCTCTGTCCTGCCTGGAATGTAAGCTTAACCTTATTTGGGTTTCCTTCTACTCCTACAACTGCGTTAGAGTTAACTGTAGCTGTGTAGTAAACATAAACTTCACCGTCACTCATAGCTTTTGCAAGATTTGTAAGCTTTTCAAGACCAGCCGGAGTAAATGTAATGCTGAATGTGCTTCCGTCCTCATATCCTTCTGTGCCAACATCTACGCCCTTTGCTACTGTATAATCTTTTCCAAAAGTATAACTTACATTATTCTTATCTGTGATAACTATGTTAGCTTCAGAGAATGTTTCCGGAAGGGTAAGACCCTTGCTTATAGCGTCGGTTATTACATATTTGTCAATATCAATAGCTGTATTATCTTTACTGTCTGTAAGGTCAGGAACCTTTGATATAAATTTAAACTCTACAACATCGTTAACATTTGTTACGTCAGTATCATTGAGAACTTCTCCGTCAGCATATCCAAGTGTTCCGTCATAGGAGCGAACTATCTTTTTGTCGATATCAGCTGTGCCTGTTACGTTCTTTGCTTTTGCATCGATTTCTGCAAGCCATGTTTTATTTGTATCATCATAGATAGGAGCGGAAACAACGTAAGGAGCCTGCTTTCTTGTGATTGTGATGTATTCCCAGTCAGTAGCATCGGCATTTTTAATCTGTGCCTCTGCAACACTTGACTCAACTACAAGATAAAGACCATATTCTTGTCCTACAAAAGTTGCAAGACCGTTATCATTTGTAGTTTTTGTATTATCGTCTGTAATATTGTAGCCCAATTCATCATTATAACCTTCAGGGAATGTCTTCATAAGGGCTTCATTTATTTCGTTGTAGTCCTTAACAAGAACGTATTCTACTCCGTCCTTTTTTACGGTGTAGTCACCGATAAGATCAATAGTTTTTGCCAATGAATCCGAAATACCGTATGCCATAAGGGTATCAGTTCCATCCTGCACCTGGAATATATCACCTATTTTCCAGATACTGAAATCTACTCCTCTTACAGGTGCAGTTATATCTGCCTGTGCAGGATCAGAATTATCAACCTCCACATATTTGCTGATATTGATTGTTGCGTTAGCCGCTGCTGTTGGCTCTGCACCAATAAGTCCATTGTAATAAGCCAAGTCTGCTATTGTTACATCAGACTCATCCAAAGGTTTTGCGGCTGCGGACGCTGTCATTGAGAAGCATCCTACTGCCAATGCCGCTGTCATAAAGAAAGCAATCAGTTTTTTAAACAGTTTATTTGTCTTCATTTTTTACACCTTTCTTTCTAAAATTTTGTTTTTATTCTATTAAGCAGATGTCCTCTAATCTGCATAATATTAAAGCTTTGATTTTGCCTTACGGCGTTTTCTGTCTTCTCTTATTACATAGAAGAATGCTACGAGAATAAGAGCTGATACTCCTAAAATACCCGGATTAAAGAATCCGCTTCCGCCTGTTGTCGGGATTTCAAGGGATGCATTGTTTCCGATTGTGTATGTTATTTCGGCGTAGTAATATAGCCCGTTTATCTCTGTATCATACAACGGATTTTCGCCCTTAGTATCACTTCCAAGCGGCAGATATACTTTTATAGGATTGATAAGCTTGTTATAACCGTCTGCGGAACTAAGCTCTGTAATCTTATAATTCACATTAAGGTCAAGCTTGTCGAATACAGCAACACCGTCAACTCCGTCAGCTCCGGTTACTTTTCTTTCTACTTCTTCCCAGCTTTCAGTTCCTGTGGCTGAATCATTTACCTTTTTCTCCAGGAGGAAAGTAGCTCCGTTAAGCTTTTTATCATTCTCATCAACCTTATTGATTGTTATCTTGCCAAATCGCTTATTGGTAAAAAGTACGTAATCCATATCGGCAGGCTTGCTGTTAGGAATAGTTACCGAGGCGGTATTTCCCTCTGTTTCCGTTCCGTTGTTTACCTTATAGAAAGCTGTATATTTTCCGGAATTTTCGGTTATAGTATAGGTTTTACCCTTCTTCAAACCATAGATTACAATATACTGATTATCGGAAAGTTCAAATTTTGTTTTTCCCGAAGCAACTACCATCTGACCTTGCTCTGCAAGCTCATCCTGCACCGCAGCTCCGTCACCCTTATTATACTTTTTATAATAAAGATTGATATTGTCCATATCTCCGGAAATTGTGAAAGTAAACTTATCATCTACAGTAGCTCCGTCAACATACTTTTCAACCACCTTTTCAATCCTAAGCTCTGTAAGCTCATTGGTGATTGAGTATGCATTTTCTTTCGTCGGGTCTGTATTATCCTTATTCAATTCAGTATCACCGTCAGTTGGATATGCATTTTCAGATGTTTCTACTATTCTGTAGATTGTCTGCTTAGCGTCTCCCTCTCCGGTAGTTGCTGAACCCGGCATAACCTTTGGAACAAAGTTCCATACTGCGTGCCATGCTATGTCCTCATAGCAAGCCGGCAGGTCACTTTGGTCAACATCATCAGGCTCACCATTTAAAGTAACCTTTGCAGGGGTCTTAAATGAAGTCCACTGACCGGCTGTATCCTGATACTGAAGCTCAAAGGTAACAGGTGAAATCATATCAATCGGAGTTATTTCTCCGTATGTATCCTCCCAATTCTTTGTGGCTTCAAGCTCAATGGTTATCATATGGTTTGTTACAGATGAGGTATAAAGGTTATTCTCTGCATCAGGCTGAGTATCTTCGTCATAAATAGCCTTATAGATATCTCTGTAGATTTCCTCATTATTTATGACTATGCTGTTGTAAACTTCTCTTGCACAATACTCAAACTCCACAATATCATAACCTGTGTTGTCCTCATTAGGTAAAACACCCAATACCGGAAGATTAGTAACTGTATTGCTCTTGTTATCCTCGCTGTTTTCACCGGTAATTGTTATGGCAGCAGCATTGCTTCCATATTTAAAGTTTTCCCAGGAACTGCTTGGGTCGTTCTTATCTTTATATTGTATATTAAAGACCATCTTCCATCCGCTGCCGTTGGGTTCTCTTGTACCATAAATATTATCAGCGTCATCCACCCAAGTTTTCTCAGCCTTAAGATTTGTTTCGCCATGCAGGTTAACAAAAGTGCTTTCCTTTTTGGTATTTCCATCATAGAAGTTAATATATGGGTAAATAGATTTATCCGTTGTAATATCCTGTGTATTTGTATACACTGACCTTAGTCCTGCATCGTGGATATTATCAAGAATTTCTTCACTGGAAACAACAGGTTCAAAAATATTTAATGCAGTTTCCTTATAAATATCATGGATTGTATCCTTAAGAATATATGACTGTGTATCAAGATAAAAACCTATTCTTGAAACGTCTGGATAATCTTTTCCCTTTTCATCATAAAGTTTAAATGTCGGTGTGAATTCCTCATAATAAACGGTAGTATTTGAAGAATTTATAAAGCTGAGTTTACTTTCAATCATATAATATTTGAGATAGTAAACATTGCCGTTATACATAACTGTCACAGGAAGATGTCCAACATCTATACGATTGGCTGCATTCTTCGCTCCCAAAGTTGCGCCGTTATTTATTGTGACGCTTCTGTTTTCCTGTACGTTGTATGCACTAAGAATATCTTTAAATTCTGAAGAGGTAACAGTTTTCCACAAATCAGGCTTATTATACTGTTCAGCATCCGGAGCTGTTCCGTCAGGTTTTGCCTGAACTCCTGCAACATATAATGTTGAATCAAGCTTTATATTATATCCTGTTTTATTTGTTGAATTCTGAAAGTCGCCGATATCTTTTCTCCAGTTCTTCCACATAGTATATGAGGTTTCAACACTGTTTTTAAACAATTTTGAAATTGCATTTCCCATTGTGTTGTAACTATTTGTTCCCTTTGAATATGTGAACTGGACACCATCGGAGCCTATAGCTATGTTGTAGCCATTTAAACCTGTGTCAATCTCAGTTATTTTGTACTTCCACGGCATACTGTTAGGCGCATAAATCTCCAATCCCTCAAGCTGGAACAGCCAATATTTGGATGTTGCAAAATCACCTGTGCCTGTCCATTCAGCTGAGTTGCCGGACGCTGATATTATGGAGATATTTAAGTCTTTAACCATATCAATCGAATCAGCTGCGATGTTAACAGCAGTTTTGTCTGCTGTATTTTGATTCCAATATTGAGTTAAATCCACTGTAAATGTGCCTATTTTTGTTTCAGAAATAGCGTTTCCCTGTCCTGACTGAGCGTCTGCGCTTCTGTATATTTCAAATGTTAGGGTCTTCGGTCTTGAACCGTTTGTATTGTTATTGTCAACCCACTCTTTTCCGAAATACAATGAAGCGTCATCACCTGTGTTGTACACGTTTTTAAATGTAGCCCAGTTTGTAAGATTGCTGTTCGGGCGTGCAGGTGGATCAGGAATAGTTCCATCATCGTTATTCTTTATAGGAATAAGTCCGTCAACCTCTACTATACCGTCTTTATTGTCGTCAGTTACAGTGTATTTTCCGTTTGTATCCTGTGCCAAAAGTCCATTGCCTGCGGTCATATCGTAACCGCCCTGCATAAGCTTATTGGCGTTTTCGGCAACTTTATAGGTATAATAGTTTCCGTTCGGCGCATAAATCGGTAGGTCTTTAAATGTTATATCGGCAACTCCGTTTACAAAGTCTTTGTAGTCCATTTTCATAACTTGTATGAAATGCGGGTCGGAAACAACATTTCCTTCATCGTTTTTATATGTTCGTGTAAGGGCAAAATAGATTGTCGGCTTTTCCTCGTCGTCATTAAACGGCGTTGTATCAAGCCATTTTCTTACACTTACACTTCCCAGCTGAGGATTATAACCATTTGTTATAGCGTAGTTATTTATTACAGGCTGTTTAAATACAAGGTTAATGTCATTTGCATCTGAACCGTTCAAGCCTATAACCTCTTCACGAAGTCTGTAAATATGGAGCTCACCGTTATCATCATACTTAGGAAGTCTTCCTTGGTCTTCCCCAACAGGTTCAGCCACCAAATTACCTTCACTATCTATGCTATTGGTATTTTCACCATCGTAAGAAATCATAAAGTGATATTCACCTTTAACAAGCTGTTTTGACCAGTCGTTCACTGTAAGCGTTGCTATCGGAGTTTCTTGGTTTAAATCTTCGTCATTTCCCGGGTCTGTATCCTCTATAAACTGATAGATAGAAAACTTTACTTCCGGAAGATCTGCCTGCAAAAATCCTGATGGAAGATTTGCCCATATCTTTTTACCGTCTATGGTTACATTTGCGGCAATTTTATTTACGAACATTCCTCTTTCTTTCAGCAGGTAAACTTTTTCGCCGTTTTCTACATACTCTCTAAGCAATGTTTTATCTTTTTCTGTAGACAGCAGGCCGCCGTATTCGGTACCTATATCACGGTATTCTTCCCAGTTAGGATGTTCCTCATCAATTACCGAATTATCGGAAGGGTCTTCCCAGTACTTATATTCAACCTCAGTATAGTCAAATATTTCTTTATTGATTCTCATTTTCTCTCGGGCATAATAGAAAATTTCATATCCCAAAGAGTCATATTTAGGCATCGAACCGAAGTTACAGGTTGAATAGTTTACATCATTATGGAAACTCCACTTACTATCCAAATAGATGTTCTCTATTTTTTCAACCACATTACCGTCTTCATCTTTCACATGAACTACTCTGTAAAGATCCAAGTATATGTCAGGGCGTTCGCCGTTTTTATAACGATAAGCATCTTTCCATTCTTTTCTGAAAAAGATTTCTTTGCTTCCTGACAAACCATTAGTAACTGCAACTCCCTGTTTGTCATTTTTATGCTGACCTTCTGAAAGCTCATAGCTTACCTGATAAGAGTTTGAATTATACTCTGTATCTATAATTTCATTAGCTTTTAATTCAGCTAAAGAATAATACTTATCTTTAGCTTCATCATAGACATACTCAGTAACCTGATAACTTACAAGTGTTCCAAACTCATCATATTTTGGAAGATTCCAGAAATAGTATGTGGAGTTTGCTGTTTCTTTTGAAACATCCTGAACTGCTGAAACATAATTGTTGTTGTCATCTTTAATAGGTTCTTTTTCATTTACCATGGTAACTGTATTTTTTTCGTAATCAATATAGCCCTTATCTTCGTATCCGGGAGCAAACTCCAATTTCAAAACAAGCTTGTATCCCAGATTTTCAAGGTCAGATATAAACTTCTTACGTGTCTCGTTAGAAATATATTTATCCTCACCGTCAACCCAGTTTTTCTCAACGGTAATATCTATATTTCCCAGACGTCTGTTGGAAACAGTATAGAAATTAAGATTTTCCAGCTGAACCATCATATATGTAGCTTCATATTTATGATAGTCTGTTTCATATTGTATAAATGGAGAATCCTCTTTTATTCCATTTTGTATATTGAAAATTGTTTCAATACTTCCTGGGTCCATTGGATTTCCTTCTTGGTCAAAGTAGTCTATCCTAACGTTTCCTACTTGTGTTTCAAGAACAAGTAATTTTTTGTCTTTATACTTCGCATTAAGATTAACCCGCTTCCACCAGTTATCCTGAGCTGTAATCACCTGTTTTGCGATTTCCGTAAAGCTTCCGTCATCTTCCCGGCAGTATATAGTGTAGGTTACATCTTCTCTGTGCTGTGCGTCACCATCGTCTATCCAGCGTTTACGCAGATAAATCTTAAAGCTATCTACAACAGGAGGGCTGTTGGTGATAACTGTGGTTATTATTCCTTTATCATCAATTGTTGTGGAATAATCTGTATACCAGTTTCCATGTACTCCCTCAAGAAGAATATAGTCATATGGATGTCCGTCTTTATCATATCTGTCCAGCTCTGTAAAGTGAGCTTTCCAAGGCTCTGTTTCCTGAACATAGCCCGCAAGAAAATGGTTTCCTGTTCCATCTGCAAATATATAAAGCGGTGTAGGTTCTTCATCCACATTTCCGTCGATTTCAAAGTTTCTCTGACTTATGGTTCTTAAAGGATATCTTGTGGAATCGTACCCTGCCCTATAGAGCATAAGTTCAACAGGTGTTCTCTGTTCTATAGGTATTTCATCGCTCCATTCCTTTATTGCGATAACCTCTGTCTTATCTTCAATCTTATTAAGAATAGACGTGTGATACACACCAGCCTCTGTTTTATCCATTGACAACGTGGAATTATAATAAACTTCATATCCATTTTGATTAAGGATAAAACTTCCGTCAGAGTTTAATAAATTGGTGTCGCTGTCTTCTCCTTGATATATTCCTTCTTCAACCCATCTGTATTCCAGTTCACGTCCGAAGTTATCATACTTCGACATACTCTGTGAGTAACTTTGTTCAAGATTTTCAGCGATGAAGTTGTTCATTTCATGGGTTATTTCTGTATCAACCCAGTTATCTTCATCTCCTTGATCTGCATCAACCGGTCTGCACTGAAGTTTTAAAACAACCCTTACATCTGTCAATGCGCTCTGGAAAGCGGCTGCTTCCCAAATTTTTTCAACCGATGCCGTTACATTTCCGATAAGTATATTACTTACAGTTCCTCCGTTATAAATACTGTTGTCGAAACTGTCTCTTTCGGTCTGGTCATAAAGAAGAGTATCCTTTATTGTTCCGTCAGGCTGAACGCTTCCGTATACAACCTTATATTTTGATACACCTTCTCCGCTCATATACTCTCTTGTGAAGTATATATAGGGATAACCTTCCTTATCGTATTTAGGCAGATAACCTTCTTTTATTCCTGCAATCGGATTAAACATTTCTTCAAAAGATATTTGCTGTGTATCTCCTGTACTGTTTGCCTCAATAACAAAGGTTGCAGTCTGTTTATCTGTTTTATCTTTTACAGGTGTTGCTGACTGGTACAGAGTAGAAAGGTCATCGCCAGGTCTATACGCAACACGCCAAAGCTGGAACTCAAGCCTTGGTCTTGTACCGCTGTCCGCTTCGTCGTGCCATTCTTTAGTTGCGTTATACTCTTTATATCCTGTTCTTGTGAGGATGAGCAAACCGCCTGTGTGTACTCGTTCTGTATCTGTTCCGAAGTTGGAAACCAAGTCGTTTTCAACTGTTTCCAAAAGATAGTCATCACCTGGAAGAAGGTCTTCTCCGTTGTAAATAAGACTTTCTATCTTTTTAGATTCTTCGCCCTCTTCAGGTCTGTCTATGTAATACAAAATTTCTGAACCGTCAAGATTGTACATAGGAAGATGTTTTACTGTAAAGGTATTTGTTCCCTTAAATGTATTTGTATCGTAATCCCATTCTCCCCAAACAATATCATTTCGACTTGTCAAATCACTTATAGCTGAATGATCTTCTACAAGCTCTCCCCCTACATAAACATTTGTAACATAGTAGAAGTGATACAAATCAGCAATAACCTCATCTATACCATACATAGCCTGCTGTCCACGTCTTACTTCAATGTCTATGCTGTAATCCATGGATTTTGAGAAATACCAGCCAAAATTTCCGCCTGATCCAGGCCAGCGGTCTATAGTATTTTCATTTACATCTACATAATAGTACTGATCTCTGTAAAGTTCTGTATCAAGGGTGTAATCCCATGTAAGTTTTATATTTTCATATGTCTTATCCTCAACAGTAATTTTTGCTGCTGACGGAAGACCTGAACTAGCAACATTAAACACATAATGATTTGTTCCGCCCAAATCTGTAACTGTCACTTTGCTTTTATCAACACCAAGCTCAGCTAAGGTTCTTGTGAACGTTCCTATATGCTCCTCATTGTTCTCTGTATATGTGTATGTAGCGGTAAACTTTACGTTGTTATAAAGCTGTTCCTTTACATCATCCACATCGGGTCTTACATTATTGGAATTATTATTGTCTATCCAATAAATATCCTGTTCTTCAGCCTGTGAGTTATATGCTGTAAATTTAATTAAAACTCCGTTTTCATCAATGTCATAGTCGTCTGCCAATAAAGATACATCGGAATTATTTTCGGCGTTTGAAACTGCCTGTGAAGATTCCTCTGTAGGTTCTGTCTGAGTTGTTTCCTCTGTTGCAGGCTCTGTGACATCCTCTGTTGTAATTTCTTCTGTTGCTTCGGCAGTCTCTTCTTCAGTCGGCTCAGGAATCTTTTCCAAAGAAATCTGACCATTTATTTTTGAAATATCATCGATGTTTTCAACTTCTTTTTCAAATGTAATAACCAGATTGCCGTTTTCTAATTTGTACAAAGCAAAAGGCTCTGTGTTGCCTTCAGCTAAAAGATAATTTGTAACAACAGATTTCTCAGCTTCAGACTCTTCCGCATTTTCAGCTTCTGCCGGCTCAGCATCGATCTTCTCTGATTTAATCTGCCATTCCTCGCCTACGGCAATTACAGCTGTATCTCCTTCCATAGGAGGGAATTTGTCCTTGCTTTCGTTAAATGAAAACTGAACTGTCTTTTCGTTTTCGCCGTTGTCTGTCTGTGACACTGTGAACTGTTCTGTTCTTTCAGACCACTCAACAGTTTGTCTTGCAGGAAGCTGTATTTCCAGACTTCTTACAGTTCCGTCCTCAAGTGTTTGAATATCCCACTTTGACTTTTGTTCCTCAAAGGTCAGAGCTTTTCTCATAAGATTTATCTTTATCATTATTCTACCAAACAATGACTGGATATTCTCCACCTGCTCGATATAATCACAGAACACAACCTCAACTACTTGAGATTTCACAGTATATTCTGCAATCTTTTCTCCTTTCACCTCGGTTTTTATATCACCAAAAGATGCTGAGGATTCGCTGTAAATTGCCACTGCTTCCTGTGTATCCTCAGCGGTGAAAATATCTGACGGCAGACTAAAGCTGAATTTATCTCCCGGGTTAACCTTATAGTCACCCTGAGGATTTTCAACCATGAAATCCAAGCTCAGATTATACACAAGCTCATCCTGAGTTTCCTCCATACCGGCTATAGAGAATACGAGATTGTTATTTCCGGATATATCCTTTACGGCTATGGTTTGCTGTTTGTCACTATTATCCGGCTCATCGACAGCAGCTGCAATACTAAGACTTTCAAAAGCCAAAACAAAGCACAAAAAAGCACTTAAAGCTTTTTTATAGGTTTATATCAAGCAATATCATACAAAAGAATTCAAAAACCCTTCGAGAGATCCCTTTAATTTTTATAATAATATTGTTTTACAATTCTTTTACAAGAGATACTTCCAATTCAAAAAGTTTGTTAAATCATTTTTTTACATTCGCTTTTTTGCATAATTGAAATATTAAAATATATCAGTAAATTATAGACTTATCAGAATTGATTGTACTAAATAGCAAAAAAACATTTCAAAATTTCTATAAATACACCAAAAAACAATTTTGTATATTAATCAAAAATAAAAAGCGTTTAAAATTCATTGAAATCAACGAATTCTAAACGCTTTTAAATACTATTTTATAAAATTCAATTTACGCTGCTGCAAACTGTTTTGAGGATATATATTCCTCTACGTTTTGTTCAACTACATTAAATGGCACTGAACCGCTTTTTAGGATTGCCTCGTGGAAAGACTTATCGTCAAACTTTGAACCTAACGCCTGTTGTGCGTCCTCTCTCAGTTGGTAAAACTCCAAAAAGCCTATATAATAAGGCAGGAATATTCCAGGATTGTATACAAGCTGGTCATACACAGGCTGCAGGGTTTCCGCATCATTTACGGAATATCCCAGCTCTGCTGCCATTTCCTCCAATGTCATGCCGTGATAGTTTACCTGTATATCAAGATATGCTACTGTGAAATAGTCGTACATATTGTAAAGTCTTAAAAAGTTCAGGTCATCATCGGAAATACCCTCAACATCGGAAAGATATTGCAAGCTGTATAACTCAACATATGTTGCATAACCCTCTGTATATCCGGTAAAGCCACAGAGAATATTTGCCCATGGACTTAAATTCTCATAGGAATAAGCGGTCTGGTACATATGTCCCGGAACACCCTCGTGAGCTATTGTGGTAAAGGTGCTTGCCGAGGACACATCGCTTTGGGAGCTTGTATTTACTCGTATTTTCATAGGTGAAGATTGGTCAAGGGCAGGAATAACAAAGTACGCCGCAACTCCCTCAACCTCCATATCCTCTTCCAGCGGGTCGGCAACATAGTCCGGAAAATCTATTGCAGGGAAATCCTCCTGGTATCTTCCCTTTAAATACTCTATTATTTCTTCATAACTGCTAAAGCCTGTTGTTATATCCTCTCCCAAAGTTGTGGCAAGCTGGGGATTTTCATATATAATCATCTGAAGCTGATACAGAATCTGCTGTCTGAGGCTGTTCAGCTCTCTTACAATATCGTCGATATCCTCGTCCACACTTGTCTGTGAATAAAACAGAGCTTCGTAATATTCCTGACCGTACTCAAGCTCCCAAATACTTCTGGGCTGAACGCTTTCATCTATGCTTTTCATCTCGTCGATTATACTCTGATATGCAGGTATAATGCAGTCGTTGTAAACCTCGGTAATCTCTTTTGTATACCGGTCAAGCTGTTCCTCGGTCAAATCAACCTTTTTAATATTATTAAGCATTCCCTGAAGCATGGAGCAATCCTCGCCCTGGTCGATTATATCCTGACAGTAGTCGGCAACCTCCTGGGCGTCTCCAGTCCATTCCTTTCTGCTCACCTGAATTTCTGTGTAATCTATCAGTGAATCAATATAGGCGGGAATGTCCCTGATAATCTCTATTAAATCCTTTATATCCTGTTCCGAACGGAAATCCCATTCTGATAAAACACTGGGCAGCTGGGCATGTATTCCGCTGATTGATTCAAATGCGCAGCCGTAATATCTGAACTCATCCTGGCTGAGCCTTAAAGAAGAATCGATATAAAATTCCAGATAATAATAAATCGCCTGCATATCATCCGACAAGGTTTCCGGATTGTATCTTTCCAGCTCGGATTTCATATATTCAAGTGATTCCTTGCCTTCCTCCCATGTACTGTCGTCAAAATGTGGGGATAATTCCAAAGGGCAAAGGCTTTTGTCAACACCGTAATCCTCCGGATTTTCCATCATAATATGTGTGGTCATATATGAGCTTTCAACGGATTCCACAGCCATTGTTTCCACCAGCTCTTCAAACTCCTCCTGAGTTCCTTGGTTAAGCAAAACATCTGTAATCATTCCGGTCATACCTATCAAATTACACCCGGAAAATCCAAAAGCCATTATCACACAGAGAAGCAGAGCCAAAGCCTTTTTAAAAGCTTCCCTCGAGATTTTTTTCTTCAATAAAATCAACCCTTTCCTTATAATCACGCAATACCTATACAGTTATAAATAATTATATCATCATTTTGCCGAAAAACAACAAAAATCTCAGTCTTACAATAATTATTTAGTAAATCTTCACAGAATATACAGACTAACTTCAAATAAAAAAACAGCGCCGTTTCCGACGCTGCAAATATGTATTAAATTTTAAAATCACAAAAGATAATTGTGCATAAGTGGACCGCTGCCTTTGCCTAAGTCGAAGTTTACTTTCAAAGCTCCTGTTATGTATTCCTTGGCGCATTTTACGCTTTCTTCAAGGCTTTTTCCTGCGGCAAGGTTACAGGCTATGGCTGAGGAAAGTGTACATCCTGTTCCGTGGGTGTTTGGATTGTCTATTCTCTCACCGGGGAACACATAAAACTTGCCGTCACCATAGAGCAAATCGTCGGCGGTATCCTCAAGGTGTCCGCCTTTAACCAAAACATTTGCCCCTGTCATTTCATTTATTTTAACAGCCGCATTTTTCATATCCTCGTGGCTCTTTATTTCAAAGCCGCAGAGAGCCTGAGCCTCGTGGAGGTTCGGGGTTATAACTCTGCCCAATGGCAAAAGCTCATTTATAAGCATCTGAGAAGCGTCCTCGGACATCAAACGGCTTCCGCTGGTGGAAATCATAACCGGATCAACCACAATATTTTCCGCCTTGTACTCTCTAAGCTTATCGGCAATCACCTTTATAATATCCTTATTTGAAACCATGCCGATTTTCACGCTGTCAGGTCTTATATCGTTGAACACGCAGTCAATCTGCTGGGCTACAAACTCCGGAGTCGCCTCCATAACGCCGTAAACACCTGTGGTATTCTGAGCGGTCAAAGCTGTGATAACGCTCATGGCGTACATTTTATGAACGGTAATTGTCTTTATATCAGCCTGAATACCGGCTCCTCCGCTGCAATCGGAACCGGCGATGGTCAATACTTTTTTAATCATTTTATCAAATCCAATTCATCAAAAGATTTTAAATACAGGTCGGAAAGCTTCACAAGCTCCGGCTGATTTTCATGGGAACAGCTGTCATATACGCAGGCGACTTTAAAACCGGCTTTTTTTGCGGTCTGCGCCGCATGGAGAGCGTCCTCAAAAACCCATGTTGTTTTAATATCGGTTTTGAGAATTTCCAAAGCTTTATAAAAGATTTCCGGACTGTCCTTTCCTGTCTTTATGTCATCGCCGCAAAGAACTGCGCAAAAGCAATCATAAATCCCGTTTCTTTTCAGTGCCGGAACTATAAGCTCTCTGTCGGTGGCGGTTGCCACACACATTCTTATTTTCATATCCGAAAATTTATTTAAAAGCTCTTTTACGCCCGGCTTCATTTCCGCCTGATTTTCATAAAATTCTCTTATTATATCGTTGGTTTCCGAGATAATTCTATCTGTGGACAAATCCAAACCGTAATGAGTTCTGTAATAGTCCGCCGCCTGGGAAACCGTGCAGGTTTTTAGCTTTTGGCTAAGTCCCTCTTCCGGTGTAATTCCCTTTGACATGAGGTATCTTTCCGCCAAGCCTTCCCACACCCTCATGGAATTTAAAAGAGTTCCGTCTACGTCGAAAATCGCTCCGGTTATTTCGCTGGGGAAATTCATCCTTTTACCACTTCCGAAACAAGTCTTTTAAGATTTTCTGCGGCTTCCTTTGGGTTTTCCTTGCCGTAAATTGCGGAAACCACAGCCACTCCGTCTATTCCTGTTCCTTTAAGCTGTGAAACATTCTCGGAACTGATTCCGCCTATGGCAACCACTGGAATATCTACCGCTTTGGTTATAGCCTTTAAAATTTCGTGGTCAAGGGGCTTTGCGTCCTCCTTTGTGGAGGTTGAGAAAACCGCTCCGACTCCCAAGTAGTCAGCGCCTGCGTTTTGCGCCGCCATTGCCTGTTCCACTGTTCTTGCGGAAACTCCTATTATTTTATCCTTGCCAAGCTTTTCCCTTACCTCTCCGGCTTCCATGTCCTTTTGTCCCACATGAACTCCGTCGGCTCCGCTTTCTATGCAGATTTCCACATTATCATTTATAAGCAGTGGAACTCCGTATTTATGGCAAAGCTCTTTCATCTCCTTGGCTTCTTCCAAAAACTCCTGAAAACTCAGGTGCTTTTCCCTGAGCTGAACCAAAGTAACTCCGCCCTTTAAGCTTTCCTCCACCTGCTGCAACAGAGTTTTTCCGTGGAGATTTCCCCTGTCGGTCACTCCGTAAAGCAGCATGGTTTCCTTTGATATACTCATTGTGTACCTCCGTATGTAAATAAATAATACGGCTTTATTATATCACAAAATTATTTCTCTGTGCAGAATTCTACCTTTTTTCCTTCCAAAATCATGTTGGTGGTTCTTACTGCGCACATTTTACCGCACATTGAGCAGGTATGTCTATCCTTTGGAGGTGTGCTTTCAAAATATTCTCTTGCCTTTTCTCCGTCTATTGCAAGGCTGAACATCTCTTCCCAGTCAACCTTATGTCTTGCGTCTGACATCTTGTTGTCGATATCTCTTGCCCCCGGGATTCCCTTTGCAATATCTGCGGCGTGAGCGGCAATTCTGCTTGCCACGATTCCCTCTTTAACGTCGTTGATATCAGGAAGTCTTAAATGCTCGGCAGGTGTTACATAGCAGAGGAAGTCTGCGCCGTTAGCTGCGGCGATTGCTCCGCCGATTGCTGATGTTATATGGTCATAACCCGGAGCGATATCTGTAACAAGCGGTCCCAAAACATAGAAAGGAGCGTTATGGCAAATTCTCTTCTGCATAACCATATTTGCGGCTATCTCATTCATTGCCATATGACCTGGGCCCTCAACCATAACCTGAACGTCCTTTTCCCATGCACGCTTTGTAAGGTTTCCAAGCTCGATAAGCTCTGCAATCTGTCCTGCGTCGGAGCTGTCGTCGATACAGCCTGGTCTTAAAGCGTCACCCAAGCTGATTGTAACGTCATATTCACGGAGGATTTCAAGAACATCGTCATAGAACTCATAGAATGGGTTTTCATTTCCTGTCATTTCCATCCATGCGAAAAGCAAAGAGCCGCCACGGGAAACGATATTCATTCTTCTTCCCTCACGCTTGAAAGCCTCAACAGCTCTCTTATTGATACCTGCGTGGATTGTCATAAAGTCAACGCCCTCTTTTGCGTGAGCCTCAACAACCTTCAAAAAGTCCTTTGCTGAAATTTCAAGCAAGTCCTTATCAAGATAACCGATAGCGTCATACATAGGAACAGTTCCTATCATTGCAGGAGATTTCTCAATAAGCTGCTGACGGAAAGTATTTGTCTTACCGTAGTTGCTCAAGTCCATAATAGCCTCAACGCCAAACTTTATAGCCATATCAACCTTCTGCATTTCCACGCTGTAGTCCTTGCAGTCGCCGGAAATACCCAGGTTTACATTGATTTTTGTTTTAAGTCCTGAACCGATTCCCTCCGGCGACAGTGATGTATGGTTGATATTTGCAGGGATTGCAACCTGTCCGCAGGCAACCAGCTTCATAAGCTTATCAACGCCCATATTTTCCTTTGCGGCAACAATCTCCATTTCAGGTGTAACTATCCCCTTTTTGGCCGCTTCCATCTGTGTATAATACTCTCTCATACCATTTCTCCTTTTCTTTTTTAGTTCCGCCTTGCAAAACTTCTGCTTAAAAATAAACACCGTTTCAAGGCGGGCGAAACTTTTGTTTCCGCCTTGCAGGGCTTTTCCTTAAAATTAAACTTCATTACAAGGCGGGCGAAACCTTTTCCTAAATCTTTGGAATGGCTCGCTTTCAATTAGGTTTTATTATTCTTTTTTTCAATAATCCGTTCCTTTGTCGGGTCATAGAAAATAAAAAAAATAAGCGATACCTTTTTGGGGTATCGCTAAAGTTTTTTTGAAAATTCCTACGTTGGCATTACCCAAATCAGGTATACGGGTCGAAGCTTTCACTTCCTCTCAGCCTGCACACAAGCTCCCCGGTTCATCCTATTAAATTTTACAGACAAAGTATAACATCAAAATTATACAGTGTCAACATTTTCCTTTTATCAGCCCTTGCCCGACAAAGCTCTTTCAAGCCAGATATCGGCTATATCTATTGCCGCATAAAGTCCCGGCTTTTCGCTGGATTTTATTATTCTTCTTCTTGGGCTTAAATCCTGGTCGGTGCTTAACAGCTGAACAGAAACCTTTGTTGCGGTTTCAAGACCGTTTATCTCTTCTTTGCTTTTGATTGCAAGTCTTATAACAAAAGGGTCAGCCATACTGCCGTAGTACAACTCGTCACCGCAGCGAACCAATGGCTTACCCTTATAGGTAAAAAACTTCTTTTTAGTCACTGTAAAACCTCCTACTACTTTAAGTTTAGATAGGACTTCACAAGTGCTTCCAGCAAATCATCACGGTCAATTTTACTGATAATGTTTCTCGCATTATTATGAGTTGTAATGTAAGTGGGGTCCTCAGAGAGAATATAACCAACTATCTGATTGATAGGATTATAACCTTTTTCCTTGAGCGCCTCATAAACTATCTTCATAGATGTTTTAATCTGATCGTCTTTTTCATTCTGCAACGAAAATACCATTGTTCTGTCGTGCATGGAAACACCTCCTAACTATGTTATTATACTACAATTATTAACATATTACAATAGTATAAGGTACAAAATTTGATGTGTTTGTGACAATTACGTGAATTTTAATATACAAACTCTTTTAACTGACTTCTATGCTGATTTATAATAAATTTATTTTCTCTTGACATTTATTATATCAAGTATCAAAATAAAAATGATAAAAAATAAAAATTTTTTTGAAAACTTAAAACCTTTTCTCCTTTTGACTTGTCTATATAGTGTAACAACAAAAAATTACAAACAAAAGGAGTAATCAACATGAAAAAAATAATCTTAATTCTTTCCTCTCCTCCGGTCTGCTTTTTTAATGAAAGCAAGCGTTATTATGACAGAGCTTAATGTATTAAAATGGTTTTCCGCCCTTTTGAAAAAAGAGCGTTGTGAAAACAAGACAGACAGAGAAACAAAGGAAAAAATATACGAAAACATTATAAAGAGAGGTAACGAAAATGAATTACACAAAAACAATAACTGACGCCGTAAACGGTAACAAGGAAGCCTTGGCGGCTTTATACGAGGAAACACAGAACGACATGTACTACATAGCTCTTAAATACACAAAAAACAAAGAAGACGCTATGGACGTTGTTCAGGACGCATACATCAAAGCATGGCAGTATCTGCCCACATTGAAAGACCCGGAGAGCTTCCGTTCCTGGCTCAGCAGAATAGTCGCCAACACTGCAAAAAATCTTCTTTCAAAGAAAAATCCCACCTTGTTTTCCCAGATAGAGCCGGAAGACCAGGACGACAGCTTTATTTATGACAAGGAAGACGAAAACAGAGATTACCAGCCTGAGCTTAACTACACAAAAAAAGAAACTCAGGAGCTTGTAAGAGAGATGATAGACAGTCTTTCAGATGAACAGCGATTGTGTATTCTCATGTTTTATCTTGAGGGTCAGAGCATAAAGGACATTGCTCAGTCCTTTGAAATCCCGGAAAACACCGTAAAGTCCCGATTAAATTACGGAAGAAAAGCATTAAAGAAAAAAGCCGACGAGCTTGAACAGAAAGGCTACAAGCTTTTGGGTATCTCCCCGATTTCTCTGCTTTTGTATTTGCTTCGTCAGGAAAAATTTTTCCCGGAAATCCAGACCGCCGCAAACATAGCAAAAGAGGTCTGCAAAAAGGAAATTTTAAATTCCATAGGAGAAGCCGCAAATAACGTTGGCAAAGGCGTCCAGACAGCAGCAGGAAAATCAGCCGCCTCTGCCGGCGCAAAAACCGCCGCTACACATACCTTTATTCACACCGCCCTTGGAAAAACTCTGATAGGTTTGCTTTCAGTGGCTATAGTTGCGGGAGGAGCCACCGTGGCTGTAAAGCTTGCAGGAAACTCAAACAATCAGCCAACGGAAGCCATAACAGAAACTGTAGAAACAACAGAGTCCACCACGGAAACCACCGAACCGACCACAGAAAACACTGAGCCAAAAGATTTTACCGAGGATATGTACCCCACTATGATTGCGGGAAATCTTACAATGGACGAGTTTAAATATATTCTTTCCTATGGTCCTAAGGAAATGACCGACGGCGTTCCCACACAAAGCTATTCAGAGCTTTTGAATTATCTCTGTGAGCCTTCAGGCCGCAACGGAAATTACGTTGCCAATTTGGGAAACACCTCCGACTGGAAAGCAATGTATTCTCTCAGCGATGTAAACAGACTGTTCTCTTCATTTACAGACTTTAGATTCACCGCAGACAACGCCTCACAAGCCAACGCATATGTAAGCGGCGACGCAATTATATTTTCCCCTGCCACAGTGGGACATATGATTACTTCCGACATAACATCTGCCAAGTATACCGACGATGAACTTATAATAGATTTCACCTATAACTACACCTCAGGCGGAGGCAGCGGAAGCTACACCCTCTACAAGGAAGCTGTTTTAGTTCCAAACAGCGAGGGACTTTATCAGATAACCGACATATACGAGAGAAGCGAAGAAGAGGAACCAACCGAAGCCGAAACATCCCAGACTCAGGACAGCCAATCCTCTCCATCAAGCCAGGACAGCGAGGATGAAGTAAACAAGCTTTATCAGGACACAATAAACAGAGTAAAAGCCAAGGAATCAGGTTTTGCCTTTACAACCTATCCGGACAGCAGTTACAACGGCGAGTATTCATACTTTATACGTGACCTTAACAATGACGGAAAGCTGGAGCTTGTTGTGGCGGCAAGAGCTGCGGAAGGTCCTTTTATAGTGTACAATTACAGGGTATACGGCTATGACCACCAGGGCGACACCTACACTCTTAAAACAATCTCAGATGATTTATCCGCTTTAAATCTTTTAATCCCTGAGGACGGCAACGGACTTTTTGTCTATAATTTCAGCCGTGGCACAGGAGAGGAGAATTTCCACAGGGCAACAATAGAAAACGGCAGCTTTGTGATTTCCTCTGCTTCGGAATACACCTACACAATGGGAACAGATGCTTCAAATCAGTTCCACAGTGCAAACCCCTCCGCATTTCCGGATTAAAATAATAAGTTAAAACAAAAAGGACTGCAGTTCAAAATGCAGTCCTTTATTATTTAAAACATATATTTTCCGGCTTCACGGATGCAGGCGGCTGTTTTCTCTATGTCCTCATCTGTGTGGGCATAAGATACAAACATCGCCTCGAACTGGGACGGGGCTATATATATTCCCTTTTCCAGCATAAATGAAAAATATTTTGCGTATTTTTCCGTATCGCTTGAAAGTGCGTCAGTATAGCTTTCCACCTTTTTATCGGTAAAGAAAGGACACAGGAGAGAACCCACACGGTTCACGTTAAAGCCTGAGTCTTTAAAGGCTTTTTCCAAAATCTCTGATTTCTTTTCAAGCTCTGTATATATATTTTTATTCTCGCTGAGAATTTTAAGTGTTTCAATTCCTGCGGTTACGGCAATTGGGTTTCCTGAAAGGGTTCCCGCCTGATACACTTTGCCCACCGGAGCCACGTTTTCCATAATATCACGTCTGCCGCCGTACACCGCCAAAGGCATACCGCCGCCGGCGATTTTTCCAAGAGAAGTCAAGTCCGGCTTTACGCCGTAATACTCCTGAGCTCCGCCCAAAGCAAGTCGAAAACCTGTTATAACCTCGTCGAAAATAAGAAGAATACCGTTGTCCTCGGTGAGCTTTCTAAGCTCCTGCAAAAATTCCTTTTTAGGAGAAACAACGCCCATATTTGCCGCAACAGGCTCGATTATCACACAGGCAATTTCTCCCTTGTTGCTCTCTATAAGCTTTTCCACAGAGGAAATATCGTTATATTCTGCAATCAAGGTATCCTTTGTGCAGTTTTCGGGAACACCTGCGCCGGATGGTATTGACTGGGTCAAAAGTCCCGAGCCCGCTTTTACCAGCATACAGTCGGAATGGCCGTGATAACATCCGTTAAACTTGATTACCTTATTTTTTCCTGTAAATCCCCTGGCGGCACGGACAACGCTCATAACCGCCTCTGTTCCGGAGTTTACCAGGCGCATCATTTCCATTGAGGGCATCAATGAGGAAATCAATTTTGCAAGTATTGTTTCCTTTTCGGTGGGAGCGCCGAAGGTAAGTCCGTCCTCGCAGGCTTTCTGCACCGCAGCTATAACCTGAGGGTGGCTGTGACCCAAAATTCCCGGGCCCCATGAACATACAAAATCCACATAGGAATTTCCGTCCACGTCGTATATATAACCTTTCTCTGCTCTTTTTATGAACAGCGGTTCTCTCTTTACCGCCTGATAAGCTCTGACAGGGCTGTTAACTCCGCCGGGCATATATTTTTTTGCCTCTTCAAAAAGACTGTGTGACTTTTCGGTATTCAACTTCTTCACCCTTAATCAATCTTTAAATTTCTTTCAGCCACTGAGCAGCTTCAATGGCGTGATAGGTTATTATAATATTTGCGCCTGCACGCTTTATGGCGTAAAGGTTCTCAAGAACAATTCTCTTTTCGTCAATCCAGCCGGAAAGAGCTGCTGCTTTTACCATTGCATATTCTCCGCTTACATTGTAGGCGGCAACAGGAACGTCAAATCTCTGGGAAGCTTCCTTTATAACGTCAAGATAAGCCAAAGCAGGCTTTACCATTACAATGTCTGCGCCCTCTTCTATATCGTTGGAAATCTCTCTCATTGCCTCTTTTACATTGGCAAAATCCATCTGATATGTTTTTCTGTCGCCAAACTTAGGCGCAGAGTGTGCGGCATCTCTGAAAGGTCCGTAATATGCGGAAGCATATTTTGCGCTGTATGCCATAATCGGCACATTTTTAAAGTTGTTATTGTCGAGAACTTTTCTGATATATTCAACTCTTCCGTCCATCATATCTGACGGGGCAACCATATCAGCACCGGCCTGAACGCAGGTGAGAGCCATTTCTGCAAGGTATGGAAGTGTTTCATCGTTTAAGATTTCGCCTTCGTTGACAATTCCGCAGTGACCGTGGTTTGTATAAGCGCAAAGGCAAATATCAGCCACTACCACAATATCCGGATAATGGTTCTTTATATATTTAATTCCCTTCTGGGCAATTCCGTCCCAGCGGTATGCTTCACTTCCCTTGGAATCCTTATGCACAGGAACGCCGAAAATCATAACTCCGCTTATTCCTGAATTTACAACCTGCTCCATTATTTCGTAAAGTCTGTCAACGGAATAGTTGTACACTCCCGGCATTGAGGGGATTTCCTCTTTTATGCCTCTGCCCTCTGTAACAAAAATAGGATAAATAAGTTCAGAGGGAAGCACTGTTGTTTCTCTAACAAGACTTCTCATTGTGCTGTTCTGTCTTAATCTTCTGTTTCTGTTCATAGCAACTCTCCTTTACAGCTTTAGCTAAGCCTTTACAGCTAAAATTATCCGCTGTAATTATTTTCATATTTCCTATCAAACCCCTGTATTTTTCAATCTGTTTCTTTGTTTCATCACCTATGCAGATAACCACTGTGCCCTGTGAGAAAAAGCTCTGAGGATTTTTCATTTCCTCAAAAAATATTTTAACTCCGGAACCGCTGGAAAATGTTATTCGGCTGTATTTTTTCTCTGCGCCGTTTTTCTCAAAATTTTCTATGGCGTCCTTGTCAGCGCCGACGCTGTATGTGCTCACATCCGTAAAGTCAAAGCCTTCCTTTGTGAGAATTTCCTCAAGGGACTTTGAACCCTGGGCGCTTCTGAAAGCTACCGCCGATTTAACTCCGCCATTTTTGTGGCAGTCCTCAGCTATAGCCTTTGCAAGTTCTTCTACTGTATATTTTTGGGGAACCACATCGGGAATTAACCCGTAATTTCTAAGCTTTTCGCAGGTTCCGCTTCCCACAGCCGCAATTCTTGTTCCGTATATTTTGCGTACATCAATTTCATATCTTTTCAGCAAATTGAAAAATACATCAACACCATTAGGTGATGTAAAAATAGTATAACATCCATTTTCTACTTTTTCAATTCCCTTTGCAAGCTCTTGTTCGCATGTGGATATATTTATTTTTGACAAAATCAATTTTTCCCCATGCAAGCCCAATTTTTTTAGTTCTTTTGACAGTTTTTCTGTGTGTGTGGCTGTTCCGGTTATCAATATGTTTTTTGTTTCCTGCTGTTGTTTTTCTCCGGAAAAATCACAGGCGGCTGTATCTCCTATAACAATAACCGCCGGGGATTTCATGTTGTTTTCCTTTACATCTTTTTCGGCATTTTTTAAAGTGGTTCTTATAACCCTTTGATTTTTTCTGCATCCGTCGGATATAACCGCCACCGGGGTATCTTCTGAAAGTCCGCAGGAAACAAGGGTATCTGCGATATATCCTATAAGATTTAATCCCATTAAAACCACCAAGGTTCCCTTTGTACGGGCGTAACCCTCAAGAACCTGTCTGTCCACGGGAGTTCCGTCGGATTTTCTGGCTGTGATAACCATAAAGCTTCTGCTTGTGTCCCTGTGTGTCACTGGTATTCCTGCCCTTTGAGGAACCGCAATGCAGGAGCTTATTCCCGGCACAACCTCATAGGAAATATTCTCCTTTTCCAGAGCCTGAGATTCTTCGCCCCCTCTTCCGAAAACAAAGGGGTCGCCGCCCTTGAGCCTAACCACTGTTTTACCCTCTAAGGCTTTATTTAAAATTATTCCGTTTATTTTACCCTGCAAAAGGGAAGGTTTTCCGAACCTTTTTCCCACGTATATTTTCTCACAGTCCTTACGGGCGTTTAAAAGTATATCTTCATCAACCAGGCTGTCGTAAATTATCACCTGGGCATTTTTTATGCAGTCAAGGGCTTTCAGTGTCAGAAGCTCTTCGCCTCCGCAGCCTGCGCCCACAAGATAAACCTTTCCCTGTGGTTTTATTTCTCTCATAGAATTTTCCTCTGCTAAACTTAAATCATATCCCTTATATATTTTTCCGCTGTGGCCTTAAAGCTTTTTTCATCGGTTTCAAAATAACTTCTTTTGTCGCCGTACATAACAGAGCAGGAAATTATTCCCTCGTTAAATTTTGCAGACGCACCGATAGATGCACTGCAATCTCCGCCCAACAGCTTCAAAATATATCTTTCACAGTCGAACTCTTTTCTGGTTTTTTCGCACTGAACCGCCTTTATAAGCTCTGATACCTCCGAGTTTTTCAAAGCTTCAATTACAATTATTCCCTGACAGGCGGCTGGTATCATTTCTTCTTCAGTAAAGGGTCTGAAATCAAAACGGCTGTCCTTATAAAGCTTTAGACGGTCAAGGCCTGCGGCGGCAAGGATTATTCCGTCATACTCGCCCCTGTAGAGCTTTTCAAGCCTTGTGTTTATGTTTCCTCTTATAAGCTTAAAGTCGCAGTTTTCAACAAGCTTTGAACACTGCAAGGCTCTTCTTTTGCTTCCTGTTCCTATTGTTTTCAGGTTTTCAAAACCTCTGCCCTTTTTAGTCACCAAAACGTCACGGCGGTCGTCACGGCTTAAAACTCCGGAAATCTCCAAGCTCTCGTAAAGCTCCAAGGGCAAATCCTTTCCGCTGTGCACCGCAAAGTCTATTTCACCTGTTTTAATAAGCCTTTCAATTTCGCTTACAAAAAGTCCCTTGTCGCCTATTTCACCCAAAGGCTTTTCAAGGTTTCTGTCGCCTCTTGTGCTTATTCCCACTGTTTCAAATTCCAGTTCCGGAAATCTGCTTTTCAGTGCGTCTACCGCCATTTCAGTCTGCTTTAACGCTAAAAGGCTTTTTCTTGTGCCGACTTTAATTACCCTTTTCATCTTCCCCCGCCTATGTATTTCTTCATTATTTTATTTGCAAGCATAACGGATTCTTTGGAGTCGCCCTCCTCGTAAACAAGGGCGTTGAAAACCTCTTTTAAAAATTCCGCTCTTATATCACTGCTGTAAATAAATCTTTTGGCATTTTTTCTCTGGTTATACATGATGTCTATTATGTTATCAAGTCTTTCACCGTCAAGCTCCTGAAACTTTCTTCTAAGATATGCGGCGCACAGTGGGCTTTTTCCCTCTGTGGTAAATGCCGCAGTATAGTTTCTGCCCTTTGAAACCGACGGGAAAATAAATGTGCATTTTTTGATATCGTCCACCACATTTACAGGCAGATGTCTTTCAACACATAAATCGTAAATATGGCTGTTGAGATGGTCGTTATCTGTGGCAGCAATTACAAAACTGCACCCGTCAATATCGGAGTCCATAAAAAGATGATAAACCATCTCTATTTTACTTTTAATTTTATCATCGTAAAAACCGTCGCAAAACTTTTTTGAACAAACCTTTATTTTGCAGTCAAAAAGCAACAGTTTTTCTACCTTCCTCAAAGCAACCTCTCCGCCTCCCACAACAAGACACTGCTTGTCGGTAACGTCCATAAAAAACGGAAAATAGCTCATATATCCACCTCATCAAGTTCTTTCATTATTTTTATAAGCTGGGAAAATCCATGGCTGTCCATTTCCTTTTTGGCCTTAAACAAAAGCTTTGCAAGGCTTACAGTCTTTTCCCTGTCTATGTTTTCCCCTGTTCCAAATTCATCGTGAAAAATCATGTCACGGTTCAGCTCGTCCTGATACTTTTCGCAGATTTCCACAGCCCAGTCCACCGCCTGAAGCTTCAGCCTGTTGTTTTCCTCTGCGATTATTTCAAAATCATCTATTGTCACAAGCCTTGTGTTTTTCATCTCCGCCACATTTTCATCTATATCTCTGGGGACGGCTATGTCTATAAAAAGTCTTTTTTTATCGCTTATGTCTCTCTTTTCAATCTCCCTGCGCATCACCGTGTAATGGGGGCTTGATGTGGCGCTTACCACTGCGTCCGCCCAATCCATGTACCGGTATCTTTCCTCATAAGGCACACATTTTACACGGCTTTCATCCTTTGGCACAAAGCCCAGTTTTTTTCTTAAAGGACATATTATGTATATGTTTGGCTTTGACAAAAGATTATTGAGTATGGCTTTTCCCATTTCGCCTGTTGCGCCTATCAAAAGCACGTTTTTATCTGTCTTTGAAAAATCCTCATAAAAAACGGTTCTTGCGGTAAGGGTAGCAGTGGAAACCGGCGTCTTTGAAAGTGGCGTGTCTGTCTTTATCTTTTTGGAACAGGCGATTGCCTTTTGAAAAACCGAGTTGAGAATAAATCCCGTTGTCCCCGCTTCGTGGGCAAGGCTGTAAGCGTTTTTAACCTGGCCTAAAATTTCATCCTCGCCTATAATCATGGACTCTATTCCGCAGGTAACTCTGAAAATATGCTCTATACTTTTTTTATCGCCGTATATTCTGAAAAATTCCTTTATATCATCCAAGGACACATTGGAAACACGGGAAACCAGCTTTTCGATTTCCAAAACAGAATTTTTATCTCCGCAAAAATAAAATTCCGTTCTGTTGCAGGTGCAGAGCACCAAAGCTTCCTTAACAGAAAAAATACTCCGCATTTGTCGGAGCAACTCTATCTTTTCTTCTTTGCTGTAATTAAATTTTTCTCTTATTTCCGCCGGAGCTGTCTTATGGCTGATGCTTACACAATACAATAAAATCCACACCCAAATCCAATTTAAAATCCGAATACTTCTGTATTTTTTGATTCGGCTCGATGTTATTCTACATCTTTTTTGTTTATTTTATGATACCATGAAAAGGCATTAAAATCAAATAATATATGTTTATTTTTGTATAAATTCATGTTATAATATAGCCGCAGCACTTTGCATAAATATTTTATTGATAAGGCAGATGAAAATATGCTTGATTTCAGAACAGATACATTTCTTTCCGTATGCAAGCACATGAATTACACAAAAGCCGCCGAAGAATTAAACATAACCCAGCCGGCAGTTTCCCAGCATATAAAATACATAGAGGAATACTACGGCGCAAAGGTTTTCGGCTTTAACGGCAAAAAAATGTATTTAACGGAAGCCGGCGAAATGCTCTATGAAGCCATAAGCACCATGAAGCACAACGACAGCTTTCTTCGTGATTCCATACACAACATAAGAAATCACAATTCTACCCTTTCCTTTGGGGCAACCCTTACCATAGGTGAATATGTTATTCCCGGCAAGCTTGCCGCCTATTTAAAAAAATATCCGGAAACAAAGGTAAACCTCACCATTGCAAACACTGAAAAGCTTCTTTCAATGCTTGACAAGGGTGAAATCGACTTTGCAGTTGTAGAAGGGTATTTCGGAAAAAATCAGTATGAACACATTGTCTGTTCTTTGGAAAATTATACCGCTGTGTGCTGTAAAGACCACCCTTTCGCCGAAACTGAAAAATCCCTTGAGGAGCTTTTCTCCCAGACTCTGATACTCCGTGAAAAAGGCTCAGGCACAAGGGAAATTTTAACAAGAAGCTTAGAGGAAAAAAATTTAGGTATTTACGATTTTAAAAACATTATCGAGCTTAGCAACATAAACGCCGTAAAGACACTTGTTGAAAAGGACTGCGGCATAACCTTTATCTATGAGGCGGCGGTTCAGGAGGAACTCAGAAAGGGAACTCTTAAAAAAATATATGTAAAAGACCTTATAGATAAGCACGAATTTACTTTTATTTGGCGAAAGAATAGTATTTTTTCTGACTATTATAAAACAATTTATGATAATTTAATAAATTCGGTACTTTAAAAGGCAATGAATATATGCTATAATACAAGTTGGGTTTAAAACTCACAGGAGGATATCTTACTTTGCGGCAAACAATTCTGTTTTTATAGATAGTTTTAAAAATACAATATTTCGTAAAGATTTTTCAGGAGGTATTCAGCATGATACTGTCAGAGCTGCTTTGCGCAGAAAATTACAAGGTTATACAGGGCAGATTGGATATAGAAATCAGCGATGTTATATACGATTCCAGAAAAGCCACAGAGGGCTGCGCTTTTGTATGCCTTAAAGGCTACAACACCGACGGCCACACCTATGTTGAGTCAGCCATAAAAATGGGAGCTGTTGCAATTATAGCCTGCGACACAGTTGAGGTTCCCGAAAACGTGACCTTGATTATGGTTAAGGACACAAGAAAAACCCTCGCCCTTATGAGCCGTGAGTATTTCGGTCATCCGGACGAAGAGCTTAAAACAGTTGCCGTAACCGGTACAAAGGGCAAAACCACCACAGCCGCCATGATACGCTCTATTCTCGAGTGCGGAGGCATTAAAACCGGTACAATCGGAACTTTGGGAATTATCATAGGCGACAAAATCTACAAGACAAACAACACAACACCTGAGTCCTACGAGGTTTATCAGGCAATGAGAAAAATGGTTGAAGCCGGCTGCGGCGCACTTGTTATTGAGGCTTCATCTCTTGGTCTTAAATGGCACAGAGTTGACGGTATACTCTTTGACATAGGCGTTTTCACAAACTTCTCCCACGACCATATAGGAGCCAGCGAGCATAAGGACTTGGAGGAATACTTCTCCTGCAAGGCTCTGCTTTTCAGACAGTGCAAGCACGGCATATTCAACATGGACGACCCAATGTGGAAAAAGATGACCGAACACTGCACCTGCACAGTTGAAACATTCGGCTTTGACAAAGAGGCTGACTTTGTGGCTTCCGACGAAAGCCTTATTGCAAGACCCGGATATATCGGCGTACACTTTGAAGCATCGGGCAAGAAAAATCTTTCCCTTGACGTGGCAATCCCGGGAAAATTCAGCGTTTACAACGCAATCTCCGCAATAGCTGTTTGCAGTCACTTTGACATAGACGACAAGGCGATTATCGACGGACTTAACAGCGTTAAGGTTAAAGGACGTGTAGAGGCTGTTCCGGTTCCTGGAGATTACACACTGCTTATCGACTATGCGCACAACGCTGTTTCCATGGAAAATGTTCTTGAAACTTTGAGAGAATACAAGCCAAACAGAATTGTCACCATGTTCGGAGCAGGCGGAAACCGTCCAAAGGTTCGCCGTTACGAAATGGGAGAGGTTTCCGGACGTCTTTCCGACCTTTCGGTTATCACCGAGGACAATTCACGTTTTGAAAACGTAATGGATATAATCGAGGACATAAAGGTTGGTATCGACAAGACCGACGGAAAATACGTTGTAATTCCCAACAGAGTTGACGCTATAAGATACTGCATGGAAAACGCTCTTCCGGGAGATATTATAGTTCTTGCCGGCAAGGGTCACGAGGACTACCAGGAAATCAAAGGCGTTAAATACCACATGGACGAAAGAGAAATTGTAGCAGAAATTTCCGAGTCCATGAAAAACTACCAGCACGACGGAAAATGCGAATACTGCAAGGACGACGAGGCTGAGGAAGAATAATTTTAACAAATATAAAACGCTCATAAGGAAACAAAATCCTTATGAGCGTTATTTTTTAAGCTTCAAAACATTCGTTTATTATTTTCTTTGACCACTCAAATAATTTTTCTGAAATCTCTTTAAATTCCTTTTCGTCAATATGACAATTCTCTCGGAGCAGGATAAATTCTCCGATTATATCCGCATCCTCCGGCTTTACCAGCTTGTAAAGCTCTGACTTTCTCTTTATGTACTGTCCTGTTTCCGCAAAATATTTTGCCTGTATCACAAACATGGCTGTTTTGCAGATTGAAACAAGCAGTCTGCTGTCCTTTTCGTGAAGCATATTGTGGACGCACATGTGGTAAACATTGCATGCGCCTATGAGAATACTTCTCTTTACGTCCTCCTCGGAAATAAGCTTTAAAAGGTAATCAATGTTTCCGTAGTAAGAGACAGTGTCGTTATAAAACTGGAAAAGCTCTGATTTTTCCCACTTAATAAGCTCCTCTTTTCCCGACATAAAACCGCAGACCTTTTGTCTTTGTGGCATGTCTGATACTATCATATCGTAGGTTTTTATGTCGTTGGCGGAAAGCTGGTCTAAAATAACCACCACGTCAATATCGCTTTCCGCAGTTTCCTCGTGTCTGCCGTAGCTTCCCTGCAAACCAACAAATTCCAGTCTGTTTCCAAAAATTCCTATGAGCCTGTCCGTAAGCTCCTTCATCCAACAATCAATATGGAACATAATCTCACTCTCCCTTTGCTTCTAATCACTTGAAACACAGTGCATATGGCTGTCGGCTTCATTCCATTTCACCGCATAGCCGGCGCCATGGGAACAGAAAACCGAATCCGCCGTATTTTCCGTATCTCTGTCCGCATTATATCCTATTTTTTCCACTACTTCCTCAGTGTTGTGACATTCTTTGTAACCGCAAAATCTCAGGGAAATAACCGCCCTGCCGGAGGTAAAGGACATAAGCTCCTTGGGATAGCTTCTGAAAGACTCCACAGGTGCTTCACCCTTTATTATAACATTGTTTCCCTCTGTTTCAGGTGGCAGAAAGCTTCCGTACATTCTTTGAATATCGGACATTATTCTTCCTGTAAATCCGCTGTCCGCCTCTATCTCAAAGCTGTACCAGGGTTCTAACAGAACGCTTTCCGCCTTTCTCAATCCCTGACGTATCGCCCTGTATACGGCTTCCCTGAAATCTCCGCCCTCTGTATGCTTGAGATGGGTTCTTCCCGTAAGCAGGACAAATTCTATATCTGTTATGGGCGAGCCTGTAAGCACGCCCTTATGGACTTTTTCAAACACATGGGTTCTAACCAAATTCTGAAAGCTTTTTTCCAAAACCTCCAGAGAACACTGGGAGGAAAAGGAAATTCCGCTTCCCCTCTCTGTAGGCACAAGCCTTAAATGAACCTCCGCATAGTGGCGCAAAGGCTCGAAATGACCTCTTCCTACCACCGGATTTTTAATGGTTTCAAGGTATAGAATTTTACATTCCCCGAAATCCACATCTATATTAAATCTCTGTTTTAAAACAAACTTTAAAACCTCAAGCTGAATTTCTCCCATAACCCTTACGGTTATCTGCCGGGTGCTTTCCTCACGGAGAGCCATAAGCATAGGCTCTTCCGCCTGCAAAATATTCAGATACCCCATCATGGTTTTATCGCTGCATTTTGACTTGTCAAACTCAAGCCCTGCGCTTAGCATGGGATAAAACTCGTAAGGACTTTTTGTGACCCTGCCCTTTTCTATCTCGTCTCCGCATACAAGCTCCCCAGGCCCCGTCACAGCATAAAGACCTCCGCAAACAGCCTTTGAAGCGGGAATAAGCTTTTCACCGTGACAAATGTACATCTCGTTTATTTTAACCCCCGGAATAATCTCCTCTTTTACCTTAATACTTCCGGAGCGTATTTTGAGATATGTCATTCTTGTACCTTTTCCGTCATATCTTACCTTATAGACGGAAGCGGAAAAGTCCTCATTTTCTTTATTATTTCCCAAAGCGAATGTTTCCAATGCTTTTATAAAACAGTCAATTCCTATATCCTGCAAAGCCGAACCCACAAAGCATGGGAAAACCTTTCTTTCCTTTATCATCTGTGCGGTTCGCTTTAAAACAAGCTCCTCTGTACATGAGTCGGAAAAATAATTTTCCAGAAGAACCTCGTCCCTTTGGGCAAGCTCTTCCAAAAGGCTTTTGTTTTCCACAATGTTTTCACAGCTGTCAAACAAAACCGCATTTTCTGAAAACTTTCTTTTTATATGATTTAAAACCCTTTCCGGCTCTGCTCCGTTTCTGTCGCTTTTATTGAGAAAAATAAACACCGGTATTTTATGTTTATCGAGAAGCTTCCACAGAGTTTCCGTGTGACTTTGAATACCCTCCACACAGCTTATAATGAGGACGGCATAATCCATCACCTTTACCCCTCGTTCTGTTTCCGAAACAAAGTCCGTATGTCCCGGGGTATCCAAAAGGAAAAAGGTCTTTTCCCCAAGTTCAAAACAGGCTTCCTGGGAAAAAACCGTTATGCCTCTCGCCCTTTCTATTTCATGGCTGTCAAGAAAAGTGTCCCTGTGGTCAACTCTGCCGGCTTTTCTTATGCTTCCGCTGTGATATAAAAGCCTTTCGGCAAATGTAGTTTTTCCGGCGTCAACATGAGCCAGCAGTCCTAAAGTAACATTCATCTTCCGCACCCTTTCATAGTTTAAGTATAGAACAAAAAAACGAAATAATCAAGCGTTTCTGCTATTAAAACTTTTTAAGCCCTGCGGAAAGATAAATCCATAAGTTTTCTAAAACATTAAACTGCCTTTTTACTTTAAGTTTCCATAATTTTTATTGACACCTCAGCTGTTTAGTGATATATTTATTATGAAATACACAAAAGTATATGAACATCCATATGTTTCATAGTGTATTTTACATATTTACGAGCAGGGGGTTTTATAATGAACAATAACAAACTGAATATGTCAGTGCTGGCTTTGGGATGCGGCGTTCTGTCCATTGTTATCGGACTTATGGGCGGATTTTCTGCCTCAATGTGCACAATGTTTACAGCTGCCAATACTTGCGCCAGCGGTGCTTTCGGTATTATTATGCAGCTTGTGGGTATTGCAGCAGGCGTTGTAGGCGTATTTATCTCTTTGACAGAGCAGAAAACAGCAGCTGTTACAGGCAACACCTCAAACTTGGCTGCTGCCGCAATGGTTGTAAGCATCATCGGCATAGCTGTTTCCTTTATCGGAACAGTTTGCATCGGCATCTGCGCATGCAGAGTTAACTCAGCAATGAGCGGACTTTACAGCCTTTCAAGCTATTTGTAATTTTAATTTTTAAAGAATTAAGAGGTACTATGCAGAAATGTATAGTACCTTGATTTTTCAGGAGTTTTTATGTTCCCTTACTTTACTATTTTCGGAAATCAAATTTCCATGTATTCCGTTTCCGCATTGGCAGGGCTTCTGCTTTCCGGTTTTATAGCCTGCAAGCTTTCAAAAAGGCGGAACATCCTCTATGTGGACACAATAATATTTATGCTTTTTTCCTTTATCGGCGTCTACTTCGGGGGAATTATTCTTTATGCAATAACCCAATGGCAGTATATTTCAGCCCTTTTCAGAAACTTTTCCGCAATTATAAACGACGGAATGTTAATTCCGTTTCTTATACAGATTTTCGGCGGTTCTGTATTTTACGGCGGCCTTTTGGGAGGAATCGGCGCAGGAGTTTTGTACCTTAAAGTCACAAAACAAAGTCTGGGTGATTTTTCAGACCTTGCGGCTTTGGTCGCTACAATGTTTCACGCCTTTGGCAGAATAGGATGTTTTCTGGGCGGCTGCTGTTACGGTATAGAGTGCGACTTTGGCTTTGTATATGAAAACGCCCTTGTGGAAAGCGCAAACGGCGTAAGAAGATTTCCCGTCCAGCTTGTGGAATCGGGATTTGAATTTTTGCTTTTCACCCTTATTCTTTTTATGTTTATAAAGGGCATACAAAAGCACAGACTTTTCCTTTGGTATCTGTTTGTCTACTCCATAGGCAGATTTATTTTAGAATTTTTCCGAGGCGACGAGTACAGAGGATTTGTGGGTTTTCTCTCCACCTCTCAGTTTATAAGCGTTTTCATTTTCGCAGTTTCCCTGATTTTGCTTATCAGGACAAATATAAAACATAAAAAACAGATTTTAAACGAATAACAACAAACGCCCTGCTTTAACCGGCAGGGCGTTTATTTTTGCGATATAAAAAACAGGCAGAGTCTTTGCTCTGCCTGCCTACTGATTATGTATTATCTGAATTATTTGTATCTCTTGTTTTCGTTTCTTGAGTGTCTTGCCTTTGAAAATCTTTTTTTCTCTGCAAACACAACGAAAGCAAAGGATGCTGCCATAACAGCTGCGATAATTATAAACCACTTTACAAAATCACCGTTGTTCTTAACATCTGCGCCGATGCTTGCAACGCCTGCGTTTGTAACGCTCTGCATAGCTTCGTTAGAAGTCTTGGAAGCCTCTGTGATAACCTCTGTGGCAGCCTGTACTGTTGTAGGTGCCTCTGTAGGAGCTTCTGTTGGTGCTTCTGTAGCCTCTGTTGTAGGTGCTTCTGTTGTTGCTTCGGTTGTCGGAGCCTCTGTTGTTGGTTCCTCAGTTGTTTCCGGCTCTGTTGGAGCTTCTGTTTCCTCTATAACCTCAGCCTGCTCAGCTTCGTTTCCTTCCATGTAAGTCTCTTCAGTAGCTTCAATGTTAATCTTGAAGTTTTCTGCGGTCTCGCTGAAGAGCAGGTCGTATGTAGCCTGGTCAACCTCGCCTGTTACAGGGAGAGATGCAACATACTGGAATGTTGAAACAGCTTCCTCAGTTACTTCTCCGTAGAAAGTTGTAACCTCTCCTTCGAAGTATCCCAAATCTTTAAGTCTCTGCTGAATAGCAGTAACCTCTGTGCTGAAATCACCGTATCTGTATATGCCGTCGTCTACAACCTCAGGCTCTGTTGGAGCTTCTGTTGTAGGAGCTTCTGTTACCTCTTCGGTAGGAGCTTCTGTTGTTGGTTCCTCGGTTGTCGGCTCTTCTGTAGTCTCCTCTGTGGGAGCATACGGAGCGCTGTCGGAGAAGAGAATCTCCATATCTGTACCTGCGATACCGTCTACAGTAACGCCTGCAGCTGCCTGGAATGCTTTGTAAGCTGCTTCTGTTACGCTTCCGAAGTAACCTGTGATATCCTCATGGAAGTATCCAAGCTCTTTAAGTCTTTCCTGGATTTCAATAACCTTCTGACCGCTTGAACCCTTTGAGTAGTACTCCTGTGTGCTTCCTGAATTGCCGCCTGATGATGAACCGCCGTCAGCAACGCCTGACATGTTCTCAGGAACCTTATCAGATGCGCCGTCGCTTCCGAATGTGTAGGTAACGCCGTCGATTGTTCTCTGGGTGTTTGTTATGTACTCACCATTTTCATAGTAGTAATAACCACCGTTGAACTCTTCCCATCCTGTTGTAGGATAAGTAACGCCCGGAACTGTACACCACTTTGTCCAATTCATGCTGTAAGCGTTTGAATAACATACGCCGTATGCGGAACCTCTTGCGTCAACGGACATGTCATTACCAACATAAACGCCGATATGACCCGGTTTCCAAACTGCAAGGCCGTGAATATTAGGAATTCCGTCACTTACATAACCGATTTTGTCAGAGTTTTCAATAATGTCAACTCTGTATCCGCCCGCATATGAATAAATCAAACCGGAGCAGTCAACTGCACCCGGAGAAGCTCCACCCCAAACATAAGACCATCCGCTGTAATAAGCATTTAGAGCCCACTCTGCAAGGCCTACACCTGTGCCGCTGGCTCCCGCTGTGATGGAAGTGATTACAAGAGTAGAAGCAAGTACCGCCATAACGAGGATTACAGACACGGCTTTCTTAAGATGCGCCATCGGACTCAAACCTCCTTACTTAAGTAGATTCTACTGTTACAAGATGAACAATGAAACAACGGTTACATCAAATTACAACTTGTAACAATGTTGTAATCATTATAGCATGTCCACCTTTTCATTTCAATACCTTTCATGCAATTTTCACCTTTACAACATAATTTAATTTGTGCCATTTATTGTTTTTACACGGCATTTTTTGCCATAAATTTGACAATTAGCACAAAAAAAGTGGAATTTGTATTTATTTTTAGACCTTTTCACGATTTTTAAATGAAAAATTTTCAGATAAAAATATTTCCAAAACTTTAATTTATTTATAAAATTTTGAACGACTTACACTAAAAAGTAAATCACTTTTCCAAAATAAAACCGCCTGCCGAAAGACAGACGGTTTTGAGGTTTATCAAGGGCTTACTAAACTTTTTAAAATTTCTTTCATCTCTTCAATTCTTTCAGGTGAACATTCGTCGTATTTTCCAAAAGGAAATTCAATATTCAACGCTTTGTACTTGTCACTGCAAAGCTTTCTGAAAGGCAGAAGCTCTATTTTTTTAACACATTTAAAGTCCTTTACAAGCTCCCAAAGCTTCGATATATTTTCCTGACTATCATTAAATCCGGGAACTATAACCTGTCTTATCCATGTGTTTATTTTTTTGTTTTCCAGCACCTGAAGAAATGACATAACCTGCTCAAGAGTTGTGCCCACGTATTCTTTGTAGCTTTCTGTGTCGGTCATCTTTATATCAAGAAGCACCGTATCCGTAAGGTCTAAAAGCTTCAAAACCTTTTCATTGAGAACACATCCGCTGGTGTCAAGACAGGTGGAAATGTTTTCCTCTTTGCACAGCTTAAAAAGTTCTGTGACAAACTCTGCCTGCAAAAGCACTTCTCCTCCGGAAACGGTCACTCCGCCCTCTTTTCCGAAATATGGTCTGCATCTTTTTATCTTTGCAAACACCTCTTCCGGTTGGGCGTAAATAGTTTCCTTTGTGTCAAACTCCCAGGTGTCGGGATTGTGGCAATAGGCACATCTCAGAGGACAGCCCTGCATGAACACGACAAATCTCACGCCGGGGCCGTCCACCGTGCCCATAGATTGGAAGGAATGTATTTTTCCTAACATATTAAACCCTTTCGTGGAAAGTTCTGCTGATAACCTCTCTCTGCTGTTCCCTTGAAAGCTTGTGGAAGTTTACGGCATAGCCTGAAACTCTGATTGTAAGGTTAGGATATTTCTCAGGATTGTTGTAAGCGTCGATAAGGGTATCACGGTTCATAACATTTACATTTATATGATGTGCAAGCTGGGCAAAATAGCCGTCGAGAATTGTCACAAGGTTCTGAGTTCTCGCCTCTTTGTCGTTGCCCAAAGCTGTAGGTGTTATGGAGAATGTATTTGAAATACCGTCACGGCAGTCCTCATAGGAAAGCTTTGCAACTGAGTTCAAGGAAGCCAAAGCACCGTTATGCTCTCTGTTGTGCATTGGGTTTGCGCCAGGTGCAAAAGGCTCGCCGGCTTTTCTTCCGTCAGGTGTTGCGCCTGTTTTCTTTCCGTACATTACGTTTGAAGTGATTGTGAGAACTGAAAGTGTTGTGATGGCGTTTCTGTAGGTCTTTGTCTTTTTAAGCTCTGTTGATACAGAATGGAGAATATCCTTTGCGATGCTGTCAACTCTCTCGTCGTCGTTGCCGTATTTCGGGAAATCTCCTGTTGTCTCAAAGTCCACAATATAGCCGTTTTCGTCACGGATTGCCTTTACCTTGGCGTATTTGATTGCGCTCAGGGAGTCGGCAATAACTGAAAGTCCTGCAACACCGCATGCCATAAAGCGTGTTACGTTTGTATCGTGCAAAGCCATCTGGGTTTTCTCGTAGGCGTACTTGTCGTGCATGTAGTGGATTACATTCAATGTGTTGATGTAAAGTCTGCAAATCCACTTTTCATAGTGGTTAAATCTCTCCATTACCTTGTCGTAATCGAGAATATCGTCCTCATAAACGCTCATTTCCGGAGCTGCCTGTGTCTTTGAATATGTATCGTAACCGCCGTTGAGAGCCAAAAGAAGAAGCTTTGCAAGGTTGCAGCGTGCGCCGAAGAACTGCATCTGCTTGCCCACCTTCATAGCGGAAACACAGCAGGCGATTGCATAGTCGTCGCCGTAAATTGGGCGCATAAGGTCGTCGTTTTCATACTGGATTGAATCTGTGTCGATTGAAACCTGTGCGCAGAAATCCTTGAAAGGCTTTGGAAGCTTTTCAGACCACAAAACAGTGAGGTTTGGCTCAGGAGCCGGTCCCAGGTTGTAAAGGGTGTTGAGGAAACGGAAGGTGTTCTTTGTTACCAAGGTTCTGCCGTCCTCGCCCATGCCGCCGAGAGATTCGGTAATCCACATTGGGTCGCCGCCGAAAAGCTCGTTGTATTCAGGAGTTCTCAGGTGTCTTGCCATTCTCAGTTTCATAACGAAATCGTCAACAAGCTCCTGAGCTGAGCTTTCGTCCAAAACTCCGTTTTTAATATCTCTTTCTATATAAATGTCGATAAAGCTGCTTACTCTGCCCAGTGACATTGCGGCGCCGTTCTGTTCCTTGTTGGCTGCAAGATATGCAAAATATGTCCACTGGATAGCTTCACGGGCGTTCTTTGCAGGCTCTGAAATATCATAGCCGTACATTGAAGCCATTTCTTTAAGCTTTCCAAGGAAGTTTATCTGCTGGAAAAGCTCTTCGCTGAGACGGATTGAATCTGTGTCAAAGTCGCCCATTGCGATTTCCCTCTTGTCGTTCTGCTTTTCTTCAATAAGAAGGTCGATGCCGTAAAGGGCAACACGGCGGTAGTCGCCGATAATTCTTCCTCTGCCGTAAGCGTCAGGAAGTCCTGTCAAAATACCTGCGTGACGAACCTTTCTCATCTCGTCGCTGTAAACTCTGAATACGCCGTCGTTGTGGGTGGTTCTGTACTGGAACTCATCCTCGATTTTGTCGGAAAGCTTGTAGCCGTAAGCTTCACAAGCTTTTCTTGCCATTTTAATTCCGCCGAATGGGTTTACGCCTCTTTTCAAAGGTCTGTTTGTCTGCAAGCCTACGATAAGTTCGTTTTCTTTGTCAAGATATCCCGGCTTGTAGGCTGTAAGTGATGATACTGTTGTTGTGTCTATATCAAGCACACCGTTAAAGTGCTGTTCTATTGTCAAAAGCTGGTTGAGCTTATCCATGAGATGCTTGGTTCTCTCTGTTGCAGGCTGCAAAAACTCTGAGCCGCCCTCGTATGGAGTTACGTTCTGCTGGATAAAATCTCTGAGGTTGATTTCTTTCTGCCAATCTCCGCCTTTAAAACCGTTCCACTGTTCAAAATTTTTTGTAAACATAGAAAATCAATTCCTTTCACCGCAATAATGTTTTTTCTCAAACCTGTTTTCCTTTTTTTATTTCTTATTCTACCGTATCAGATGAATTTTTTCAGTAACTCGGTAACCTTTCCGCCAAAGTAACAAGGTCCCTTTGGAATCCCATTTCTGCTCACATAAAACTTTTTTAAGAAATAAATCAAACCTTAAAACTAAATTTTATGAGAAAATAGCCACTCTAACTAACGAATAAAACCCCAACCCATGGCGTGAGTTTTCTGTCAGCTGAACCTCTCTAAGACGGAAATAAAATAAATGCCAAAGACGAGAATAGCCATTCCAACTAACGAGTGAAACCCCAACCCGCCGCATGGCGTGAGTTTTCTACCAATTGAACCTTTCCAAGGCGGAAATAAAAAAAATAAAAAAGAGCAATCCACGGTTTGAGGATTGCCCAGACGGTCGGCTTTTGCCGTTTCTGCTCCACTGTGGTCAATCCACTGTTCCGTCAGTCACAGAAACGAAGAAACTTTTTATTTCTGAAATCAGTATAGTTTATATTTTATGCTTTGTCAAGCAATTACATAAAAATCGTAACAATTATCAAAAACACGAATAATTATCATTTATTTCCTGTATCTATTGATAAATATTCAGATATGCACAAAAGTACATATCTGAATAAAGTGGGTTTTTAAACAAAAAGGGATTCTATGTACTGCTTTGCACAGCGTGGGGAACGTCCTCCACGCTCAAGAGCAAATCTTTCTGCACCCTTTTCAAGCTCAGTAACATCCATGTCAACGCCGTTTTGAGCAGCCAAGGCACGGACAATTTTAAGAAAGTTATCCTTTGACGGTGAGCTGAAGCATACAGAAAGTCCGAAACGGTCGGAAAGTGACAAGCTTTCCTCCATGTTGTCACGGCGGTTCAGGTCGTCTGTGTCACGGTCGGAAACGCTTTCCTTGACAATGTGGCGACGGTTGGAGGTTGCGTAAATAAGTGCGTTTTTAGGTGTTGCCGCCAAACCGCCCTCCAAAACAGCTTTAAGTGAAGCGTAGCTTTCGTCCTGCTTGTTAAAGGAAAGGTCATCGATAAATATGATAAACTTGAGAGGTACTGCGGCGATTGCGTCCACCAAAAGCGGGAAATCCATAAGTCTTTCCTTAGGAATTTCAACAATGCGCAAGCCCTGTTTTCTCATGGAATTAACAACAGCTTTGACAGTTGAGGACTTGCCTGTACCCTTGTCGCCGTAAAGCAGACAGTTGTTGCAGGTCTTGCCCTGTAGAAATGCCTTTGTGTTTTCAATAACAGCGTTTCTCTGGATTTCATATCCCTTGAGGTTTTCCAAAGTCACAACATCAGGATACATAACAGGTCTTATGCCGCCTGTTCTCCAGATAAAGGCTTTGTATCGGGCAAACATGCCGCAGCCGTTTTCCCTGTGGAAATTGAGAAGCTCGTCCATAGACTCTTTAATATGTTCAAGCTCTTTTGGGAAGCTTCCCTGCTCCCATTTTGGCAGAGTTGGAATAATGTCCTCAATTTCAGATTTAAAAGCACAGCTGTTTATTATGTCCTCAGGTGTAAGGGCTGTGCTTTCCATAAGGCTTATGCAGTCACGCTTGGCGGCAAAAAGCACGTTTTCAGGGAGATTTTCCGCTGAACCGCTGGTTGCCGCTCTTGTAAAGCAGTTTTCGTCAAACATTATTGCTTCGCCCATGGACTTTGCAAATGTGTCGCTGTAGCCTCTTTCGCTGAGAAGAGCAAAAAACTCGCCGTAAGACTGCAAAAAGCTTTCCGGGTTTTCCTTTGATGCTTTCAAAAGTCTGTAAAAAGCTTTTGGAACGCTTCTGCCTAATACTCCTTTGTATATTGATAAGGAAGAAAGGCTCATCAAAACCTTTTCTGTGTTGTTCATCATAATAATCACTACCGTAAATTTATTTTTTGATTTCATCTATTTTACAACCTTTTGACATCTTCGTCAAATAAAAATTGACTTTTTACATTTATCTGATTTTTATTGAAAAAAAATTCAAAAAACACTTGATTTTTTTCCGTATATGTGATAATATAATGAAGTCCTCAAGAGACAGTTGGTGTTGATGACGCTGAGGGTCCACCCGTTCCCATACCGAACACGGAAGTTAAGCTCAGTGGTGCCGAAGATACTTGGCTGGCGACGGCCCGGGAAAATAGGGAGATGCCAACATCAAAGTGTCCACCCAATAGGGTGGGCATTTTTTCGTAATATATCTTATTTAGCTTACAAGCATTTTATTATGTGTGATAAACTATTTATGTCATCCTGTAAAGCGAAACTGCCGTGGTAATCCTCACGGCAGTTTCGCTTTTTTACCATTCAATACCGTAGTAATTGCAAATACCTTTTGCAATGGCTTCGGCAATTTTATCTGTGTTGTTTATAATAAAATTCGCACCTTCCACGGTGTCGTGATGTTCACACTCCACATATACCGACATAGCCTCAATATCGCTCAGTTCATGTAAATCCTTTCTTTGTTTCAGCGGATAATCAGAACCGGGAGTTATGGGTGCAAGACTGTCTAAAATATTTCTCGCCGCCTTTACATTTTCTGTATCTGCAAAATTGTAAATCATAATCAATGTTCCGCCGGTTAAACTTCCGTCAAATGCATTTGTATGTATAGGTACATGAAGGTCTGCTCCCCAATAGTTTGATTCATCTATTGTAACATACATATCCTGATTCATCGGGGCTCTTTTTACATTAAATCCATGTTCAAGAAGATATTCTTCCACAGCTTCAGCAATTATATTGCACTGTATCATTTCATTAGTATTTCCAATTGCATAAATATTTGCGTCTTGATTTGAGGGCGACAGATAAATTTTTATACCGTTGGGCTGTACCTCGTCTTTGCTGAGATATGATTCATAAAAAATACTGTTCAGACTTATATCTCTTGTGTCCACATTGTCTTTTAAAGTTTCAAAAGCTTCCGAGTTTTCCAGTGTGTCAGTACCTGCCATAAAGCCCTGCAACTTTGTCACTTTATCAACGCCAAGGGGATTGTCGCCGCTTAAGCCTAACTTTAAAGCCAGCATAGGCGTCATAGGCTCTAATCCTGCAATACACTTTTGCAGCTGGGTACAGTCGGAAATATCGCAGATGCCGTCGCCGTTTAAATCGCCGGTAACATCTGTATAAACGCAGGCTTGATTAAATGCTTTGTAAAGATTCCAATATGCTTCCTCACCCTGCTGCTGACTGTAATTTTCTAAAACATCTTTGGTGTTATCAAGCGCCTGCTGATAAGCTGACAAAAATTCCTGAGAATAATAATTATCATCGACAAAGGCTTCACTGCAAAATTCATACAGGAAATTCAGTTCACTTTGGTCAACCTGAAAATCACTGTCCGATATTTCAGAAGCGCTTACAGCCCAGCCCAGCATTGTCAAAGACAATAAAACCGCCGCACAGATTTTAATTACCCTTTTCATTAACATACACTTCTTTCAATATTATTTTTTACTGTCCGGTAAACACTCTTTTACCAGTTTATCCCCGGACAATTTCTTACTATCCCAAAAATTAAAAATAAT
>ERZ779866.463-NODE-463-length-44783-cov-7.733746_pt1 | contig 44783 bp, 41 predicted proteins | sample MGYA00511248_ERZ779866 | MGnify/ENA primary metagenome ERZ779866 (study PRJEB29588, sample SAMEA2155758) | human gut metagenome | biome: human gut; feature: human-associated habitat; material: faeces | place: Denmark | collected 2008/2010 ... | reverse complement strand
TTTCTTCATTTTGCACGCTCAGCGAAAATAACAGCTTTTTACATGGCAAAATCTCCTGTTTTTGTATTTTTTTAGAAAAAAATAGCGTTTTTAATACAAACAGAACTCCCCGCGTAACTCTCCATCAACTACGCTTGACCGCATGTTCCAGATAGAGGAAACATGCCACGTTCAACACAATTCCAAACGCAGTAGAGATAGGGGCTGCTAGGCCGATATTGGTGAGGCTTGCGTCCGGCTGGATGCTCATATAGTAAGCGAAGGGAAGTCGGACGAGAAGTGTCTGGATCAGTCCCTGGAGCATGACCCACACGGTCTTGCCATTCCCGTTAAAATATCCCATCATGCTGAACAGCACAGCAGTCAATAGCGTCTCCGGTGCAAAACCTTTCAGGTACTCATACCCTCTCTGCACCACTGCCGCATCCGCGGAGAAGATGCCTGCCAGCAGATCCCCCCGGAAGAACACCAGTACAAAGACGAAGCATCCCACCAAAAGTCCGATGCCGATACCGGTGAACATGGTCTTCTTCGCCCGCCTCTGTTCTCCGGCACCTACATTCTGTGACACGAAAGAAGAAGTGGACTGCATCAGTGCACTGGGGATCAGCATGGCAAAGTTGACGATCTTGCATGCCACGCCGTAGCCGGAGGAAGCTTCCAGTCCCAGGCGGTTGACAAAGGCGCACAGTGCCAGGAAAGAGCCTTGCGTCAGGCACTCCTGCAAAGCTAACGGCAGACCAATCTGCAGGAATTTACCGCACTGGGGATTCCAACGAAAATCGTATCCGGTAATGGTAAAGGGCAGTCCCTTTTTCACAAGGCGTACAATTGCAAACACTACGCTCAATGCCTGGGCAAAAACAGTAGCCAGTGCCGCTCCCATGGCATCCATGCCCAGTCCTGCCACCAGTACCAGATCACCCACGATATTGACAATGCATGCCACGAAGACAAACAACAGCGGTGAATTGCTGTCACCCAGTCCTCGAAAGATCGCGGACAATACGTTATATGCCACAATAAAAAAGATTCCCGCACCACAGATCCGTATGTAAGCTGCGGTCAGTCCTACCGCCTCTTCCGGTGCCTGCATGAGAACCGCGATGGGACGGGCAAAACCAACCATGACCACGAACAGTACCAGTGAAATCGCTGCAAATACAACGGTTCCTCCGCCGATGATACTGCCGATCTGCTCCTCCTTCTTCTCTCCCAGATACCGGGCGATCAGAACAGTAATACCCATTGCCAGCTGCGTCACTACAAAAGTCACCAGATTCAGCACCTGGCTGCCGGTAGAGACTCCGGACAATCCTGAAGTAGAGCCGAACCGTCCCACTACGAGCAGGTCTACCGCACCGTAAGCTGCCTGTAAAATTAAGGCACCCAAAATGGGAACCATGAAGCGGAGCAACTTTTTCAAAATGCTTCCCTGTGTAAAATCCATCATGTCATTTTCTTTATTTTTCAAAGTTCTCTCTCCTCTCGCACATCACCTGATAAAAGGTCTCTATGGTCTGTATCATCACTTTCGCATCTGCTTCAGAAATGCTCTCCAGATACGGTGCCAGACCGGCAAAATAATTCTCATTATATTTTTCCGACAGTTTTCGTCCCTCTTCCGTCAGAGAAATATAGGTGATCCTGCCGTCTTCCGCCGCATTGGCTTTCCGCAGATAACCCTTTTCTTCCATTTCTTTTACTGTCCGCGTCACGCCGGGACGTGGGATGTTCAGATAGTCACTGATATCTGAAATCTTCACAGCAGCCCCCTGCCTCTCCATGATCTGGATCACATCCAGGAAATGAATATAAGAAGGTGTCACGCCCGAGGGCAGCGCAGGGAGCATCTCCCGGATTCTTTTTGCCTGATAGCAGGCATCCAACATTCTTTTTATCGTCTGAATCGTCATTCTTTTCCTCTCTGATATCTTTTTATATCCTATATTTTGTTTTTATAGTTACCTTGGGTAATTATCTTTGGTAATTATATGAAGCCAATTTCAATTTGTCAATAAAACATTTTCATAAACGCGAAGACATAAACATGAAAACAGCAGACTCTTTTGGGAGAATCTGCTGTTTTTTCCATAGACTTCATTTTTTGTTTTTCTTTATTTCAATTTCAAATCATACGTTTTTTACTTATATAACCGTTTACGCATCCGATCTGGCATAGGCGTTTTTCATCTGCCCACTGAGTTCATACAGGACTTTATCGAGAGTATCGGCTGCCTCACACTGAAGCATCCCCGCAATCTTTTCGTTGGCCTCTTCCTGTAATTTTTTACGAGTTTCCTCATTGGTCTCCTGCTCCAGCAATGTATCGTAACGGTTCAGGAGCTCGTGACTTTTCGCTGCTATGCTTTCCTGATAACGTTCGATATGGAACACGGATTTGCTATAAGAAGCATCTGCCATGGCTGCGATCATACGGCTCATCCAGTAGAAGTTCTCGGTGGAGACTTTTCCGGTGGTTCCGGACAGGTAGCCGGGTGTCGTATCAATGTCAGCGTAGAACGGAGCCAGCACATTAAATGCATTGGATGCAAACGCCAGCCACTGCACCGGTTCTGCGTCCGGGCGCATCTGAATCAGAGTCATGACATCATTACGGTTGATGCCAATGGAACGATAAGCCCCACACAGGGCTTTATCGCCATAGGAAAGATACGGATCGTAGGGCGTTCCCTGATAATGGGAAGACAATACGTATTTTACATCCTCCACCGTGATCTTCTTCTCAGGCACCATGCACCAGGGCAGATCATCCGAAAACGGCGTGTACTCCGCATTCGGACCATCCCAGCGCTTCGTCCGGGGATTCAGGGTCCGCAACATGTACCAGGCTCTTGCGGTATTGTATACATGATCGGAATCGTCATGGCTGCCAAAGGCATCTCTGGCAGAAAAGCTGCCGTCCTGTGACAGATCCAGATGATTCTTTTCGATAAACTCTCTCAGATCCGCAGAGCACATATGATTCTCCTGTGCGCTCAGGGCATCCTCCAGATCAAAAGCATCGATTCCGAACTGGTTCGGCATCACCACATATGCTTCATCCGGCACTCTGCGGGCAATCCAGTGATGACCGCCGATCGTCTCCAGCCACCAGATCTCGTTTTTATCGGAAAAAGCAATCCCGTTCATCTCATAGGTGCCGTATTTTTCCAACAGACTTCCCAGCCTCGTGACACCTTCTCTGGCACTATGAATGTAAGGGAGCACCACAGATACAATGTCCTCCTCACCGATACCTCCGGTAATCTCTTCTGCACCATCCTGCGCCGGAACATATTCCACCAACGGATCTGCTCCCAGGACTCTGGCATTGGAAGTGATAGTCTCCGTGGCCGTCATGCCCACACCTGCCGCATTGATACCGTGTGCCGCCCAGATACCTTCTCCCTCCAGCGCATTGGGCACTGCGGTATAACGCAAAGCCTCCTCGGGCAGATCGATCTCCACATGAGAAAGCACAGATTTATATTTTCTCGGCTGTTCTTCCGGATGCACCACCACAAATTTCTTCGGGGTAAACTGTCCGGAGGGGGAATCATCGTTCCGGGCGATCATGGTAGATCCGTCATAAGATGCTTTTTTTCCTACTAATATGGTTGTACATGGCATAATCATTACCTCCTGCTATTATGCTACAAAAAATTTCCCGTGAGTAACAAAAATCTGTTTTCTGTCTGGAACCTTACACCAGCTTCTGTCCATTCACCACAACATTCCGGATCGTCTCCGGTCTGCCCTGCAGAGGCTCAATCTTCGTAAACTGTCTGCAGCCGGTGACTTCGATGTTTTCCATAGACAGATCTCTGAAATATGGGATGTCCTCCTCATTTTCCATGGCAATGGTCTCATTACGGTTCAGAGAATTCAGGACATAAGACATCGTAAGGATCACTGCCTCGCCCTTGATCTCGCTCATATGGATATTGCGGAGTGTGATGTTTTCCACCACGCCGCCGCGTCCCAGCGCACTCTTCATGCGGACACCCACATCGGTTCGCACGAAAGTACAGTTCTCCACCAGAATATCTTTTACCCCACGGGACATCTCGCTGCCGATGACAAAGCCGCCGTGGCCTTCATTCACCAGACAATCATGAATGTAGACATTGCTGCAAGGGCCTTCGATCCTGCGGGCGATGGCATTTTTGCCGGATTTCATGCAGATAGCATCGTCACCGGTCTCGAAGGTGCTGTGATGAATGTGCACATTGGTGCAGGATTCCACATCGATGCCGTCACCATTCTGTGCATAGTACGGATTACAGATCTTCACACTGTCCACGGTAAGGTCCTCGCAAAAATAGGGATGTATGTTCCATGCCGGAGAGTTCATAAACGTCGCGCCCTGTAACAATACCTTTTTACAATAACGCAGACTGACCATCACCGGACGGTAAAAATCATAATAAGGTGCCGCAGCAGCCAGTGCCTCTTCGTTGGTTCCCTGAATGTTGTGGCGATTACCTTCCAGAATGGACTCAGTAGGCATCCAGATCTCAGTCTCCTTCGTCTCGATCATATAAGGACTGATCTGAAACAGCGCATCCCACTGTTTTGCCGTCATCTTGAATTTCTTGATCGGTCGCCATTTATCACCACTTCCATCAATGATACCATCTCCGGTGATGGCAATATTTTCCGCATTTTCCGCTGTGACGGGAGACACGGTACGAATGCAGTCCTGCCCTTCGTAACTGGTAATGCGCAGGGGATAATCCTCTTTTGATTTGATAAATTTTAACATAGCCTGACTGTCCAGGTGCAGATTGACACCACTTAACAGCCGGATCGGAGCCACTGCCCAGATGCCTGCGGGAACTCTTACCGTACCGCCCCCCTGCTCCGACACTTCGCAGATCGCGCGGTTAATGGCCTCCGCATTGTGTCTGCCGGTCTCAATCTGCAAATCGCCGCTCTTCGCGCCGTATTCTGCTATGGACACCTCCCGGTCCGGGAACTGGGGAAGTTCTACTTTATAATTCTGATTATACATGGTTATTGTTTTCTCCTTTGAATATTTTCATGAATACTTTCACATTTTCTACGTTTCTGATTCTAGCGTGTTCCGTTTCGGACTTCCACCCGGTTTTTGCGTTTTTCCGAAGGGTTCTACTGCTTATTTGTGCCCTTCCGCGCAGATCCAGTCCTCGCCGTCTTTTAAGTGAATCCGTACCTCTTCAAATCCTGCATTTTCCAGCAGTTCCCGGAATTCTTCCGGTGTGGGATTAAACAGATGGAATCTTTGAATGTTTTCCCGCACCTGTTCCGGCAGATCCTCCTTCTGGTAAATGTCGGCCACCAGTAAAAAGGTTCCCTGCTCCTTCAATACCCGGTAGACTTCTTTCAGATTCTCCGCGGGATCCGGCCAGAAATAAAAGCTTTCCACCGTAATGATCTTGTCAAAAGCATTGTCCGCAAAGGGCAGTTTTTCCACTGAGGCTTCCACGAGATCCATTTTTCCCTGCTGCAGTGCTTCTGTATTGGTTTTCCCGGAAAGCTCCAGTGAAGTGGCGGAATAATCCACTCCGGTCAGATGTCCGTCACGCACCTCTTCACTCATGCGTTTCAGAGTTGCTCCTCCACCGCAGCCGATGTCCAGAATCCGGTCATTCTCCCGGATCTTCCAGTGTTCCAGCGCCCAGCCGGTCACTGCGTAGTGGCTTTCGTTCATGCGGCGCAGCATCTTCTCCCCATCCTCCCCGACCGGTTTCCCGGGGTTGCCGGAGATGGTGATCGCCTGCTGGGTGCGTTCGTTGGTGGTTAGGTTTATGGTATTATTTTCTGTTTTTTCAGTCATGATCTTTATTCCTTCTTCCAGCTGCTTTCTTTTTGGATCTTTGCAGTTTTCTTTGCAATTTTTACTATCTCTATTATAATAGTAACTGTTTATAATCATGTAAAGGGCAATCCCGTTATTGAGAATATCTCTGAATAAGGGATTTGGCAAAACACCCGATACAAAGTACAATCTGCGAAAGCATACGCCGGAAATGCAGTGAAACGCTTGCAGGTTACGGAAAGGCATACATTTTTATGAAATATTATCTTGCCCCCATGGAGGGACTGACCACTTATAATTTCCGCACTAACTGGAACCGCTGTTACGGCGGCATGGACAAATATTTTACCCCTTTTATCTCCAATCGGCACATGAACAGCAGAGAACGCAACGATGTACTTCCGGAACATAATGTGGGCATGTACACCGTACCGCAGATCCTGACCAATAAGGCGGAGGAATTTCTGTCGCTGGCAGAGCAGCTGGCCGGATATGGCTACCACGAGGTCAATCTGAATCTGGGCTGTCCTTCCGGGACGGTGGTGGCAAGAAACCGTGGTGCCGGCTTCTTAGGCACGCCCCGGGAACTGGAGGATTTTCTGGACGAGATCTTCGAAAAATGTCCACTGGAAATCTCCATCAAGACCCGCATCGGCATGGACTACATGGATGAATGGGCTCCACTGCTTAAAATATATCAAAAATTCCCCATGAAGGAACTGATCATTCACCCCAGACTGCAAAAGGAAGGTTACAAGGGGACACCCCATCTGGAAGCTTTCGCAGAGGCGGTGGAATCCCTGCAATGTCCGCTGTGCTATAACGGGGATATTACCTCTCCGGAGTCGCTAACGCAGATTCTTACGCAGCTTCCCAGTATCGATACGGTCATGATCGGCCGGGGAATTTTGCAGAATCCGGGATTATTGCAGGAATTGAAGGCTGCCTCCACGGAGAGTGTTGCGCTCCCGTCTTGTGAAGAGCGACTGGCTGTCCTGAAGGAATTCCACACTTCCCTCCTGACCGGTTATCAGGAGATCATGTCCGGCGATACCAATACGCTCTATAAGATGAAGGATCTCTGGACTTTCTTAAGCCACAGCTTCGAATCTCCGGACAAATACGTAAAAAAGATCCGCAAAGCCACAGATGCCAGCGACTATAAGCTGGCCGTCAATGCGTTATTCCGGGAGTGCGCATTGAAGTCGGAGAATTCTTGATCCTGACATCATCCCATACCTTTATTCCCCGGTGTCGAACTGTTCTCCTTCGTTGGCGTCTTCCATGACGACCTCCGGCTCCGGGATGCCTGCACTTTCCACATAGCTGAAATGAATAACCGCCTGTGGCCAGTTGAAGCTGATCCGGGCGGTCTTCTGCCGCTCCTCGCCTGCCTTGCGGATCAGTTCCAACAGTTCCTGCAAGACTTCTCTGGTCAGATAGCCTCCCCGCCACTGGAACGTCATGGCCCGGCCTTTTTTCGCCATCTGCTGTGCTCTTTTATATACTTCTTCCGTTTTCGTAAAGGAAAGTTTTTTCTCCTTGTAATAAAAATGATCGTTGTCCGGACAGCCGGGTGCCGGGGCGATCAACGGTTCATGATCCCGGAACACTGCTTTATCTCCCAGATTGAAATAGTCGTAGCGGATCTCTCCGGGTGCTTCCGCATTGCCCTGATGTTTTCCCAATGTATTGTCAAATGTGGCATCCAGATGGTAATGCTGCCCGCCGATCCGCACAATATTCCAGGTGTGACGGTACTTGATCCCTTTCTCCGGATTGTTGCCGCAGATAGCGATTACACACCACACACCCAGCGCATCACAAAGCACCTTCACCGATTTGGCAATGCCCTCGCAGACACCCACGCCCTGTCCCAGCGGTCCGATAATCTCATGGGAATAGGGCTTTTTCAACTTATCGTAGGTGATATTTTCGCAGATAAAGTCGTGAATGTACTTCTCTTTTTCCCACTCTGTGAACTTTGCGGCAGATCTTGCCAGCTTTTCCACCCGGGACTGCATGGCTTTCTGATGTTCTCTGATCTTATTTTTCTCAAACAGATACTCCGGCACGAAGATGATGTTGGGGGAGTCCTGATAATATCTATACCGATAACTCACCACCCAGAAGATCTCCGGATGATCCAGCCGCAGTCGGAAAAATACGTCATACAATTCTTCCGCCGGGATCCGCGGCAGCTGGATCTCGTCTGCCAGCGCCAGCACTCCCTGCTGCATAGCGTGATAGGTGGCCTGCTGGGGCTTGTTCATTTTCTGATAGTAATATGGTTCCATGGTAGTTTCCTATTCTATTGTTTTCATCTGTCTTATTTTTACATTTTAACAGAAGGTTTTTCTTTTGGGTGGATGTTTTTGATATTTTTAAAAAAATTTATTTCTTATGCAACTTTTCTGAAGACTGTACAGTCTAATCATCAGAGACCTGTAAAAAATGGTTTTATTACGAAAGGAGTTTTATTATGAAAAACAAATTTATCTGTGCACTTTTAACTACTGTGATGGTATTATCTTTTGCTGCCTGCGGCAATGATGGAAACGGAGCTGCTACCTCTGCGGAAAGCACCGTAGTTTCCGAAAGCCAGGTTACAGAAAGCAATACAGAAGCCAATACTGAAACCGCATCCACCGAAAGCACCTCTACGGCAGAAGGAGCCTATGAAGACAACTTTGCAGTTTCCACAGAGGATGCTACCGCTTTCGCTAAAAAGATCCAGGATGCCGTAGCCGCTGAAGATCTGGATGCTCTCGCTGATCTGGTCAATTATCCGGTCTATGTTGCTCTGGGCGATGGCAGTGTGATCGAAACCAGGGAAGATCTGATTGCCTTAGGTGCAGACAAAATCTTCACCCCTGAGCTGAAAGATTCTATGGCTAATGCTGATCTGTCCGAATTAAGCCCCAGTATGGCAGGCTTCACCCTCTACAGCACCGGTGACGGTCCTAACATCACCTTCAATGTCCAGAACGGAGTACTCGGCATCAGCGGTATCAATTACTAATCATTCTCATACAAATCGGGGGAGCCTTTCATCAGGCTCCCCTTACTCGTGTCGAAACAACCGTTGTCAACGGTACCATAGTGATATCTATGTTCCCGTCTGTCTTACGCGTGATCAGCGTGGCTCCCCGCTGGATATATTGCTTCGCAATGCCGGAATATCCCAGATAATCAATAGACATTCCGTAGGTCATGCGGATGCCCTGATATATCAGGGATAATGTATTCAGGTGATCGTGTCCACAGAAGATCCATTTCAGCCAGCCGTTATCCACCGCTTTTTCGAAAAAATGTGGCGGTTGATTCGATATTCCGAAGTACTCGTCCTTTTCTCCGATACTGCCGTGTTCATAAATCACGCTGTGATCGCCCAATTTCATTTTCTCATAAGCTTCCTTAAATTCTGCGGGCGGCATGTGGAAAAATGCCATGGCAGGCACTTTTCTCTCGCTCAGTTTTTCCATGCACCAGTCCGTCTGATCCTCATGGATCCGGTCGAAACCGCTGAAAAACCAGCCGTCGCCGTACATGTTGGAATCCAGCAGAATCAGCGGAAGTAACAGTTTTCCCTGATCATCTGTGAGGTCTACTACAAAATTCCCGACGCCGGTAATGGGATTCTGAGGACTGTGCTCATATCTTCCTTTGGTAAAAACGGCATATTTTCCCGTTGCAAAAATCTCCGCCAGTTGCTCTTTATTGCATGCAGCCCCCATCTCACAGTCATGATTGCCGAAGACAAACGTATAGGGAATCTGAAAACCATCCAGAAATGCCAGCAGTTTTTCTGCCTGCTTTCGGTTGTTCATGGTACCGCTTTTCGGGAAAAACGGGAAAACAGAATCTCCGGTCAGGACGATCAGATCCGGTCCCGTCCGGCGGATCAGCTCCGTCACCGCTGCCAGCGCCAGTCTGTCCTTTTTCCCGGAAAACATGCCGAAACCAAGGTGCAGGTCTGTCAGCTGTAATATTTTATAATCTCTGTCCGTCGGGATGCAAAGGGAAAAAGTCTCTTCGTCCCGAATTTGAAAATTTTGAGAGGTATACATAGTAATCTCTTTTCTGTCACTTAATCTGTTTCACTATTGTATTTGAGTTTTTTGAAATCAGCTCAATGGGATCAACGCACCGATTGCAGACAGTAGCGTAGACAGCACCATCAGCACCTGAAACGGCACTGTGCCGATCACGCCGCAGATAGGACTGCTGCCGGCTTTTTTCCTGGACTTTCCATAGGTCAGCACCAGCATGATGCTCACCAGTACCACAACGCCACTCATGATCCGGGTCAGAACGATAAAGCTGTTCACTCCAAACACAGCAAACAGGATGCAGGGGACTGTGGCGATCAGCCAGCTGATGCGGTTGCCGCTGCCGATCTGCTCATGAACCACATCGCGGAGGGCGAGAGTATTGCTCCAGAACGTGGTAAGTAAAGCAAACAGGGAAAATACGCCTGCCAGGATCATTGCCCAGGTACCGATGCTCTCTCCCAACTGCATGTATGCCAGTTCTTTTTCCAGTGCTCCCTTGGTTCCCAGGAGAACCGTGCCCGTCACGATCAGAACAAACACTGAGGAAAGCCCAAAACCGATGAAGATGGAGCGGCGGATCTGTTTCGCGTTGCCATCCAGACCTTTCACCACCTGGATCACTGCCTGATTGGCAGATGTGGCGAATACCACCATACTGTACAGCGCCAGCAGATTATTCCAGTGGAACTGTGCCCGTTGCAAAGAATTCAGCGGATGCATAAATGTGCCTACCGTCATCACTGCCACAATGCCCATGAGGACAATGACTGCGTATTTCTGCGCGATGCCCACGGCTTTCATGCCGATAAACACCACAACTCCGGCGATCACATAGTACAAAACCTGCGCCGCCACAAAAGGCATTCCGAACCAGTTCACAAAAATCTGCGCTCCGCCGTTGATGTTGCCGCTGACACCGATCATAATTGCCAGTCCATAGACAATAAATACACTCCAGCTGAAGATCTGCTTCATTTTCCCATGAAACAGCTCTCCTTCAAAGCTTTTCACCAGCTGGACACCACCGTTATTGTAAGACAGCTCGGCAATGATCAGATGCAGGATCACGTTCACGCAATAGGCGATTAATACCATCCACACGACATCCAGCATGCTGTTCTTCGTGGCAAGATACGGAACGGCGATGATGCCGGTACCGATGCTGTTGCCGACGATCATGCTGATGGCTTCAAAGGTCGTGAGATGGGCTTCGGATTGGATAGGTTGGGACATAGGGAGGCCTCCTTGGTAAAAAATAAGGTGTTTAATCAACACTGTATGGTGCTTTTTCTTCCGCCACCTTCGACAGTTCTCTTTCTGGCATAAATTGATAAAGTTTTTCCTCTTTACGAGGTTCCACATTATCTGTCCATAGTTCGCACTGGCTAATTACTGTGTTGATAGCGTAATCATAGTCTTCCGGCGGATATTTATACTTTTTCAGAAGTCGCTTAACCATCTTTCGCATCTGTGCTCTGGCAGTTTCCTTTTTCTGCCAATCAATAGTACGGTTCTTGCGAAGCATTTCGGTAAGTTCTTTTGTAAGAGCAATCAATTCGTCGTTCTTGTAAAAATCTTTGATATGCTCAGGTTTTGTAATTGCATCATAGAATGCAAGTTCTTCTTGCGACAGTCCCAGTTTTTCTCCATTTTTATAAAGTTCAGCAATCTCCTGTGCAGTCTTCAGCAATTCTTTAATAACTTCTTCATTTGTAATTAAGCCATTATAGTAAGAATTCATTAATTGTGCTATCTTTTCTGAGAATTTCTGCGATTGTACCACATTAGTTCTCTTATATAAAGATACCTGTTCAGCCATCAGTTTCTTCAAAATCTCAACAGCAATATTCTTTTCTTTCATTTTGGATATCTCATCCAAAACTGCAGGATCAAACAAGCTAAACTGTTCACCACCGGTTTTGCTACTATCAAAAAGGTTTATAACTCCTTCACTTTGTACTGCCGCTTTCAACAATTCATTAATCTGGTCATTGATTTCTTTAAGCGACAGATTCTTCCCCGCGGTTCCTCCGTAGGTAATCTTAATAATCGTTGAACGGACAGCTTCCATATAAGCCGCTTCATGTCTTTCTTGTTCAGTTGTCATGCTGGAGCAAAGGGAATGTGACTGTTTTAACAGCATAGCTTCCTTCAAGAACATATCTTTTCTTTCAGGTACTCTTGCATCCAAAATAAAATTTGTGCCACCGGTAATAAGTTGAGCCATCATAAGTGGTGAGCCGCCAATAAATCCACTAAAATCAAATCCATGCAGTATATCTTTACAGACTTGCAGCTTTTCCTGAAACTTTGGATATGCCATTTTGGTAATATTCATATCACCATATTTGGATTGATCACGCTTCGTATATTCTTTCATTGCAGCTTTCAATGCAGAAGCAATTCCAACATAATCGACAATTAATCCACCTTCTTTGTCCTTGAATACACGGTTCACACGTGCAATTGCCTGCATCAAATTATATCCATGCATTGGCTTATATATATACATTGTGGCTAGGGAAGGAACATCAAAACCTGTAAGCCACATATCAACGACAATCGCAATCTTCATTGGATCATTATTGTCTTTGAACTTTCTAGCCAGTTCCTCTTTGTGCGCTTTTGTTCCAATGATTTCCTTCCATTCCTCCGGATCATTGTTGCTGCCTGTCATAACTACACCAATTTTTTCTGTCCAGTCTGGACGTATCTCCAAAATCCGTCGATAAATCTTCATTGCAATCGGACGAGAATATGCTACAATCATCGCCTTTCCTGTTAATAGATTCGCTCTATATTTTTCATAGTGGTTTACAATATCATCACAAAGAGATGCAATGGTCGAATCTGCTCCAAGAACGCTTTCCATCTGCCCCAGCATTTTTTTACTTTTCTCAATCGTTTGTACATCAGACTGCTGTTCCAAAATATCATAAGTAGAATCAATCAAGGTTAATGTATTTTCATCCAGTTTCAAATGCACAACACGACTCTCATAATAAACCGGTCTTGTTGCCCCATCTTCCACAGCCTGCGTCATATCATAGACATCAATATAATCGCCAAAAACTTCTCTGGTATTTCTATCCTTTGCAGAGATTGGTGTTCCCGTAAACCCAATGAATGTAGCATTTGGCAATGCATCGTGAATAACTCGTGCATTACCAATTACAGTACGGGCTTCCTTTTCACCGTTTTTATTTTCTGACACGACAATTTTCTCATCGAATCCATACTGACCGCGATGAGCCTCGTCAGCCATAACTACAATATTTCTTCGTTCCGAGAGGGCTTTCTCGCCACGCTCGAACTTAAACATTGTGGTAAATATAATTCCGTTTGCATTTCTGCCATCAAGAAGCGCCTTTAAATTCTCCTTGCTTTCAGCTTGTACCGGTGTCTGTCGCAAGAAATCTGCACATTGTGAAAACTGGGCATAAAGCTGATCGTCTAAATCAATTCGGTCTGTCATTACCACAATCGTTGGGCTATCCAGTGCTTCCTGCAATAAATGTGCATAGAATACCATTGATAATGACTTACCAGAACCTTGTGTATGCCAAAATACTCCACCTTTACCATCCGTTTTGGTTGCCACTTTTGCCTTTTCGATAGCTTTTCGAACTGCAAAATACTGATGGTATCCAGCCAGTACTTTAAAACGACTATTGCTACCGCCGGAAAAAAGAATAAAATTCTTCAAAATATCCAGCAAGCGTTCCCTTTGAAACATTCCTTCATAGAAGGTCTCAAAAGACGCATACGCAGTATCTTCATAATTACCATCTTTTGTTTTCCACTCCATAAAACGATCTAGTCCTGAAGTGATAGTTCCAGCCTTATTAGTGGACAAATCACTAATAACACAGATAGCATTATAATAAAAGATCGATGGAATATCCTGCATATAATTACGAATTTGATGATATGCATTTTCTGCTCCAACTTCATCCTTAGACGGGCTTTTTAACTCCATCAGAACAATTGGTAGTCCATTAATAAACAATATAATATCCGGGCGACGATTATTTCCATTTTCAAGAAATGTGAATTGATTTACCACATAGAAAGAATTGTTCTTTTCGTTTTTGTAGTCAATCAAACGCACAATTGATGATTGCTCCTCGCCCCTCACTAAGAACTTAACCGTAATGCCGTTTTGCAGGTAATCCATAAAGAGGATATTCTTCTGTAACAAACTGCCGGTATCAAAATTTTTCAGTTTAATCAATGCCTCATCAATAGCATCCACAGGCAAGCTACGGTTAATACGAACCAGACTATTACGCAATTCAACATCCAGTAGTGGACTGCTGTAATCACGATCTAAATCCGGAGCATAGAGATGATCATAGCCCATGTTTTCAAACAGTTCTATGATGGCTTGTTCATATGTATCTTCAGTAAATAAGTCTGGCATGCTAATCCCCCCTTATACCAGCTCAAGCTGCTTTTTTAGCTGCCTTTCCATTCTATCCTGCGTCACTATATCGTATGTTTTTCTAAGACTCTCTAATGCGTCATAAAGCTTATCTCTATATTGTTCTTCGGAAAACATTTTTGCCGCTGCTTCTACAGTCATTGCATGTTTTTCACTCTCTTTCTGCATCTTATCAATAATAATTTGGTATTGATACATTTTTCCTAATGCATTCTCATATGCTCTCAAGAAATCGCCATAGGCCAAAGCTTCTTTTCCCTTGAAAATCACTTCAACCTCCATTGCAGTGTTTCTAAGTTCTTCTCTTTTTCGTAAAAAGTCCTTGTGAAACGGTTGTGCCAGTGGATGTTTAATCGCATCTGCTTGACTTTCCATATATGAATTATTTGTAAGCCATACAAAATTATCGTCATTAGCAAACTGAGGTTCTCTTTCCCTTTTTGATGAAAGCCACATGTAGTTTTCTTTACATAGAGCTGCTATTCCATTTATCAACATGTATGCTTTCAATCGACGATCAAACAGATGTTGCTTATTACTTAACGCTGTTTGATGAACTGATAACCAAAGTGCAAGTATAGCAGTTAAAGCTGTAATCACAGAGCACCAAAAATTCCAATCTTTCAACATAGAATACCCCTTTCACAAATATAAACAATAATTTAGTGGCTTAAAAGTCGATGGTTGAGATGTCAATCTCACCGGACAATAGCTTTGGTAATAACGCATCACGCAGTGCTGAAAGTCGCTTATTTTCAACCTTGTTAGAATTAATCTGCTCAATAACTGGAAAAGCAATGGCATTGAATTCTTCTAACTCATTCTCTGTTGGAAGAACAATAGGATATGTCATAATATGTTGCTTGTCTCCACGGGGCATTTTTGTTCCTTTTGATCCAGCCACCATGAATGCAAAGAATTTGTCAGTATATAGAGTGCTGAATAAATACGCTGCATATTGAGATTGAACTGGCGTGAAGCAAAGAACATCTGTTGAACATCCGCACGTGTCTTCACAGTAGACAATCTTCTTAAAGTAAGGTCGAATGTTAGATATCAATGTATCTCCCTTTCGGCAGGCAGTGGTTTGTGGCGTATCCGGAAGATTTGTAGCCTCAGTTGAACCAGCTTTTCCTGGCAACATATTCTCCGTTGAAAAGTAGGTGTTGACATTCAGTTCAGAAACAGCCACTTTTTCTTTGGAATATGAGCCAATATCCGAAAGGATTCCTTGACTTGTTATCAAATTGCCATCGCCAAATTGTTCTTGATATATTGTTTGCAAGAGATCAGATAAATTATTGTTTATCTTCTCGTTGCTGTTGATTTTCTGTTCTAGACACCACAAGATATCCGCAATAATTCTCTGCTCTTCGTATGAAGGAGCAAATATTCTACACTTTAGTAATTCTGGTTGACGAATTCCTACAACGGTTGTTCCTGTCGCTCTACCGTCTAGTTCAGTTTGAAAAAATAAAGAGGTCATATAAAAGTAAATATATTTAGGATAAAATTTCTCATTAATTCGTATAGCAAAAAGTCTTTGACTTAAAACTATCTTTTCATCACTATTCCAAAAGAATATTTGTCCAAATGGAGCTTCCGACGTGATAAGTATATCTTCTCTTTGAATTTCTTCCTTCATCCAAGCCTTGTACATATCCTCTGATACATATCTGATACTATCCACCTGAACAATTTTTCCAGTTTTTATATTTTTTGCTGATAAAGCCCTATATCCCGAATCACTCCAATCACCACCAAGTTTTTTTGGGGTTTTCCCTCTATAGTCAATAACTTTAGAAATAACATCTGCAACCGTATATTCCTTCCAAGTTGACATATCTGTATCCTCTCTATCCGATATATTTTCGATGCGCAATTTTAACATTGCTCTGTTTAACCATTGCATATTGCAAGGTTGTATCTATCTTTCTATGTCCCAAGAGTTGTTGTAACTGTTCAATAGGCATTCCTTTATCTATTGCCATCGTTGCAAGTGTACGTCTGAATTTGTGTGGATGCACCTTGTTAATTCCTAATTGTTTTCCAAATGCTCTAAGCCGAGCCTCAACCCCACCAATTTTCAATCTTTCATGTGGTGATTTTAGTGTTACAAACAATGCTGGGTTATTGTCAGTTCTACTTTCTAAGTAGTTTTGCAAATGGATCTTTGTGCGAGCATCAAAATAAACCACTCGTTCCTTACTCCCTTTACCGAAAACAACACATTCTCTCTCGTTGAAGTCAATATCATTTCGGTTAAGCAGTACCATTTCACCGACACGCATTCCCGTTGAAGCCAGCATATCAATAATTGCTAAATCCCTCGGTTCTGCACAGTTGTCTCTCATAAGTTCTAAAGCTTCATCAGAATAAGTTTCCTTGATATTACTTGCAGTTTTTACTTTGTGTATTCTTCGTACCGGACTTTTTAATATATAGTCCTCATCTTCAAGCCAAGAAAAAAAGCTGGATAAAATTCTTCGTATATTATCTATCGTTACTCGGCTTGATTTCTTTTTTATCTGATATTCTGTAAGATAACTACGAATATCATCAGTTTGTATGTGTTTAATTTGCTTTCCAATACCGTTGAGCATAGGCTGTATGGTTGCCAAATAATACTTCAAAGATTTCTCCGAACATCCCTCAATTCGTTTTGCTGATAAGAAAAGTTCAACCAAGTTCTGTTCTAAACTATTATCCTTATTTTCATTTTCCACTATTTCATAATTGAATAGCGTGTGTTGTAATACCATTTGTAACTTTTCAGTTTGTGCATTATTTAGAAATGGTATCATCTCCTGAATAACATCATTGATTAAATTTTGTTTCATTATCGTTTCTCCTTTGATTTATTGAGAACCGACAAGCAACGGCTGTTCTTTTTTATAAACTCTCGCCGTTGATGGGAGTTGTTATACATTACACTATTTTCATAAATATTTCATTCTCTTTAATGGTAAATAATGTTCCTTCCTCTTCAGTATTGCTAACTTGGTATTCTTTTTCTTTATTATCAACATCAAATACATAAACAGTTCTGCCATCAAATAGGCAGACAATATCTCCCTTTTTATATTTCACCTCTGATACCTCCCCTCTAATGTGTTGTAAACAATAATTTAGAGCAACAAGCTCAGGCAATTTATCAGCAAATGTTCATAGAAAACCAAAATTCTAACTGGAAAGAAGGAAAGCTTTCTGATTTAGTTGCAGTAAAATACGGTAAAGACCATAAGAAACTTGATGGCGGTTGTTATCCTGTATATGGCTCTGGTGGCATAATGCGATATGTAGAGAAGCCACTATATACTGGCGAATCGGTCCTTATCCCTCGTAAAGGTACACTGAACAATGTTATGTATGTTAACGGTGCATTTTGGTCGGTGGATACAATGTTCTACACCGAAATGCTTCGTCCTAATATTGCAAAATTTGTGTATCACTTTGTAAAAGGCAAAGACCTTGCTTCATTGAATGCTGGCTCTGCTGTGCCAAGTATGACAACCAACATTCTAAATGCAATGCCACTATATGTTCCCGATGATGAAACCCTGAGCATTTTTGAAGAAACGGTAACCCCTATGTATTCTCAAATGCAAGAAAATGAAAAGCAATCGGCAAATCTTGCAAATATTAGAGATACATTACTTCCTCGTCTTATGTCCGGCGAGCTTGATGTATCCGACATCGACCTCTAAGCCGCTAAATTATTGTTTATCTTGATATTAATCTCCATTTTTTTTCTAAAGTTTTCAAATATCTCAACAATTTTATGTTGCTCCACTATATCCGGAATTTCTACTTCAAGTTGCTGAAAGGTTGTCGTTGCTCTTGCAAGCGCAGGTACACCCACCTGTGATGCATTAGATAACAAATCATATTGTCCCTTTCGAGTATGAAAATAATATGTTAGATATTCAGGTAGTACTTTTTCGTTGCATCGAAAACGAAATTGACTTTGTGAAATTACATATCTCTCATACTTTGATGTTTCCGGTATAAAAGAAATTTGCCCTAACGTTCCTCGGTGAGTAACAACGACATCACTTCTATGAGCATTTGCCTTTCCAAGAGAATCTGCTTTTTCTTCTGTCACATACCGAAACTCATCATCATTTAAAGCAATCCCTGTTAAATTACTCCCATTAAGGACAGGCACTCCCGTCTCGACAAAGCACTCCTTCTTTATATTAGATCCAAAAGGTCCCATCGATATTTCATCAAGTAAATCTGCTATACGATACCGTTTAAATTTCATACCCAATTGCCCCTAAATTCTTTCTGATTTTATCCTCCAATTCATGACTCTTCACAAACAACTCAGAAAGTTCAGATGTTAAACGATTCATTTTCTCCTCGAATGGCTCTCCGTCATCCTCTTGCTCTTCAATACCTACATAGCGTCCCGGAGTGAGAATATAATCCTGTTTTTCAATCTCCTCTGTATCTGCAACTGCACAGAAACCTTTTACATCCTCAAGAGTTCCGTCTACAAATGCCTCATAGGTATCCGAAATTTTCTTGATATCGTTATCGGTAAGTTCACGAAGTTTACGACTTACCATTGTTCCCATCTTACGGGCATCAATAAATAATGTCTTTCCAAACTGCTTCTTCTGCTTATTAATAAACCAAAGCGAAACCGGAATCTGAGTTGTATAGAAAAGCTGTGTAGGCATTGCTACAATGCACTCAACCAAATCTGCATTGATAATATTTTTACGAATTTCGCCCTCTCCTCCTGATTGAGAAGATAAGGAACCATTAGCAAGTACCATGCCGATTCTTCCTGCCGGTGCAAGGTGATAAATCATATGTTGCAACCATGCAAAGTTAGCATTTCCTGCTGGCGGCATACCATATTGCCAGCGGACATCCTCTTTCAATTTATCTGCACCCCAGTCCGAAAGATTGAACGGTGGATTTGCCATAATATAATCTGCCCTTAATGTAGGATGACGATCATCAAGAAATGTATCCGCTGCGTATGTTCCCAAATCAGGCTCAATACCACGAATTGCAAGGTTCATCTGTGCCATCTTCCATGTAGTAGGGTTTGAATCTTGACCGTAAATGGAAATATTGCTGATATTACCACTGTGGTTCTCTACAAATTTTGCAGACTGTACAAACATACCGCCCGAACCACAACAAGGGTCTATGTTCCTACTGATTTTGATACAATAGAAAAAGCCCTCTCCAGGGCAAATGCCGCCGAAAAAGGCTTGAAATAAGAGCTTCCGAGGTCATGCGCTGACTTTGGAATCCCTTATTTTATGTGTTCAGTTGTCCAGCTGCCGCTCGGTAATGTGGCGGGGTGACAGCCTTGCGGTGTAGCGATTTTGGAATAATTAAAAGGTGGGGAAAAATTAAAAGGTTCCATCTGCTTCAAGAAGCTCTTTCAGCGTTTTTCCTTCAGCATCTTTCCAGAGTGCATTTCCGCTCAAAGACGCACCGCCAACAAATCCAGCTGCTGATGAGGGACTGGAAAACAGTACATCAGCTGTTAAGATCCCATCGCTGTCGATTTTGTCCCCATACTTCTTACGGTCCTTTATGGCTCTTTCAGGGCAGCTCTTCGTCATGGTAGGATTGATTATGCTGCCTTTCAGCACAACAAATCCATCGCTTGTTCTTTTGCCGGAGGCCTTGGCTTTTCCATATTCCATGTATAGGACTGGTTCTGTGTCAGCGGATTCTGCAGAAGGCGCAAACGGCTCAAACACCTTATGCCCAAGAGTGCCCATCACAATTTTCGCATAGTCGATAAACTCTTCAAGTTCGCTCTCTGTCTCCTCGGTTATATTCCCAGGATTGGGGTCATTTCCATTTTTAACAACATAACGTCCGGCTTCAATCGCCATATTGCAGAAGCGATTTTCAAGATAGCTTATCTCTGTCGGACCGAAGGAGTTGTTCGTCGTAGTGAACATGACCGCCTCGGTCCAATAATCAATGGAGTTATGCGCCTCCTGCACACGCAAGAGAAGCCCCTTGCCATTTTTACGAACCCCGGCCTGGCCTATGTACACCACAGCATTATCTGCCTTATCAGTGCCGAACAGGAAATACACGCCACTCTGTTTGAGAATATCCAAATCCTTGCACTTGTCCAAAGCGGTGCGAGGGATCTTATATGCAATCCCGGTCCAGTTGGCCAAGGAGCATTTAATCCTTCCGCTCGGCTCTCCATCCATCAGAAATAGTTTTAAAGTTTTACTCCTTGGCATACTGTTCCTCCTCATATTACAGGCCATTGTTTCGAGCCGCAAACAGTTCTGGCATGTTATATCTTACACTTAATGCCTCTGTTCGGGCGTTAGTATTCGAACAAGTGAGCAGTGCCGAGCTCAGATGCCATTTTCCATCCTGACTTTCGATAATAAACTCGACTTTGTTGTTCCGGATATATGTAGACACCTCACGAGAAAATCCATTCCTCTGAAGAAGGATCGTGATTGGATTTGTCGTTCCGTATTCTACAAATTCATACCAGTTATTATCAAATTCCTTCAGTTGATGGACCGCTTTATACTCATTCGAGAAGCGAAGGAAGTAGTTTGAAATACTGAACAGCACGATGTTATCTATAACCTCCAAAGTATCGGCAAACACGATGTTGCGATGTCGGAGGCCATCATCGTAGTATTCCTTCTGTCCTCGGTTCACCCAGAAATTGTCACGATGCTGCTGACGGTACTCCAGCGCTTTTTTCATGATATTGCTTAGGCCGGTGCCTTCCATCCATTGAATCAGGACAACCGCATACCAACGCAAAAGTGTCGGCTTACCGAGCGTGGATGCCTCATATTTTCCCCATTTGAAGATCCTGCTCAGCTTTTCAAGAAAAGCCAGAACATCGTCATAGTTGAACCTACCCTCAATTCGGTCAGGGTATTTCAGGCCCATTGCAATAGCAGCACGTAGATTTTTCGTCTGATCTACTGAGGTGTTGATATCATCATCTGGTTCGGTGAATGGATCGGTAAAGGCATCTTTTATTTTCGCCTCATCCTTCGGAGTCAACAGAGTAGAGAACTCACGCCTCACAAGGCTGTCGTTGTCCTGCATAATATCCCGCAGAAGGATGAGGGCGAACTTACGCATCATTACATATGCTTCCTCTGACTGTGAGTCATTCCTTTTTACGAGTTCGATGTTGCCTTGAAGCAATGCCTCGACGACATATTTCTTTTCAGCGTTTGTAAGGTTCTTTGGACCGGCCTCAATAGAAAGCGTCTGCTTCGGAACCTCTTTCTTCAAAAGCTCCACATAGTCTTCCTGTTTCAATTTTTCACCCTGCGAAACAAAGAATACATTTCCGTATAGGTTGAACCGGATACGTCCCACACGTCCTATCAGGTTTCGGAAGTCGACCGGGGTCATCACCTTTCGGAAAATCTTGTTGTCGGTAATAAACAGATTATCCGCTGGGAGATTGACCCCCTCAAGAAGAGTGCTGGTACAGAACATTGTCGAAATTTTGCCACAACGGAACATATCTTCGATACGCATTCTGATAGCGGCTGGAAGGTATCCGATGTGATACGCAACGCCCTTTTTAATTATCTGTGCTAAATAGTAATCACCATGCACCTCATTTGTTATGTCTCTCGCCAGCGCATTTAAGTCACTGTCCTGAATTTCAGAAAGCTGATCCGCGAAGGCCAGCGCATTCTCAATCGCCTTATTTCTACCGTTGCAGTAAACGATAGTCTGCTGTTTTTGCTCAAAAGGAAGATTGCGGTTTATTCGTTCAAACATCAGTAGAAACGAAACCAGAGAAGCGTTTCTATCCTTGATTTCCGCAAGATATTCTAACTCTCCGGTATGATCGTTATATACACTGACGGAGAAATTGTTCAAATCGATACTGAACTTTATTTGTGCTACCGGCGAAAAGGCAGAATGAAGGTGGTTATCGTCACTGTTGTTTTCGATGTCTGTCAGCAGCTTCAGATACACCTCTGGATTTGGAATATTGGGCGAGGCAAAGATAAAATGCGGCTTCTTCTTCCTTTTGAGAAGCATATCTACAGTTTTATAATAAAACGGTCCTCGGCTGTTTTTCCCAGATAGCTTGTGTGCTTCATCGATGAATAAGTAGTCTATCTGCAATTCCGGTTTGCTGATAAGCAGATACAGCAAACGTTCCGGAGTCAGCACCAGAATAAAATTATGCTTGCCCTCCAAAGCAATATCCCCAGCAGCAGTTACTACTTTATAATTGTGTTCTGACAAGAGGGTTTTAAGGTCCTCATCAATAACCTGCTTGTAAATCTCATTAATCAGTGCCTTTGTTGGGACAATCATTGCAAAGTTCATTTTTGCCCCATGCTGTATCTGGTCTTTGATATACATTCGCATGAGGAAAGACTTACCCATAGATGTCGGTCCAGAGTAGCTGAAATGATTGTCTGAAAGATGATCATAGGCATTTTTCTGTGCACCAAAGAACCGAAGCTCTGGCGCTGCAGGAATTGTCAAATAATCATTCTGATATTCTGTAAAAAAACGTTCTAATGTAGTCGATCCGCAGAAGTCACTTTCAATTATCTTTTTTGCCTGATAGTTTCCGGTATTTGTAAAGACAGACCCAGCATAGAATTTTACGTCGGAATCCTCAGGATACAAGGAATGTAACAGGATTATTATCTCCTGAGCCCACATTTTATGTTTATCCCGATTTACCGCATGCGTTGACTTGGAAAGTAAATCTGCAAACCGCAATGCTGACACCACGTCAATCTCCCTCAGCTGCCGTTTGCCTGTGAGGTCAAATTTATTGAGGGAATAGTTATAAAGAATGTTGTCGTAGAGTTCATTCAGGAAAGGGTTGCTGTCAATATCCCCGAAAATGGCATCGCCAAGATTCTGAAGCATCTGATTACTCAAGGCCTGCCACCTCCGTTCATTACTCGTTCCATAATCTGCGTTCTTTCTGTATCCGCATCGTTAAGCGGCAAAATGTAGAAATAAAATGAATGCATCTGTAAGCCAAGGGCGTTGATCTTACTTGCGATATAAGACGCATGGTTACGAATATCTGTATCCATTTTTTGTGTCAGCGCACGTCTGAAATCAACTCCGCTATAATTAGCAGCCTTGAGACCCAGATTGTATGCAAGAAAGACCCCATAAGCTGTATCGCACGGGACTTTTGGTCCCTTGCTCGGAACGAGCAAATCTTTGATCCTTCGAATCGTATCCGGGTCAAACGACTTGCTGAACACGGTATTTTCAGCAAGGGTACGCTCCTGTGTGCTTTGCTTTTCGATTCCCACGATGGCATCGAAAGCAGAGTCCACAGCTTTCTTCATATCACCCATTATGCTGGAGGTACCAAACACCATATGGTAATAGGGAATCCCGAAAGTCTGCTCCAATGAAAGAAGGTGGATTCCATCGCACTTGCTGTTATATTGTTTAGCTCCGGTTTGAAGCTCAACCTTGCTCATGATTTTGTGAGCTCCAAGAACCTGCTCTAAAAACACGTACAGCATAATTTCACCAAGGTCGTTTCCAGTACCTTTCTGCCCTGGAGTTCCATTGCGTTTCATGATGTTGATGGCATCCAACCCGACGCTGTACACATCGTCTTCAACACGATAGTTCTCAATCTGGGCGCGCGAAAATACATACTGCCCGATATTCTTCCGAAGGAAAACTTCCAGCCCATCAGAGGAGAATGCATTGTTATTGACATTGAGGTGAAAAAGGCGCAGTTGTTCCGGGTTTTTGAGGCCGAGCGACTCTGCGTGATGCACCTCGGTAAAAACCTCGTCAAACTTTCCTCCACTTATAGTTTTATCAAAAGATTCATTCATTGCATTCTCCACCTTGCTACAGTTTATTCATCATCCTTTTTCTCGCCGTATGGGGCGGGATCTTCCGCAACCATTAAAGTTTCTTGCTGTGGGATATCATAGGTGTCAGTTTTTTCATCTAACACCGGCATCACATATTCTTTCCCTTTTGGATTATATGTAAGGTTAAATACCAAATCGGAAAGCCATTTCTTGAAAGAAGGATTATCCTGGAACTGCTTAAACAACTCCATATTATCCGCCATGATAGCGAAAATAACCTGCTGCAAAGCCCTCTCGCTTTCAAGCCTTGCGCTTTGTTCATCGGAATTCTTCATGGCATTCTGATATTTTTCATCCTTGGACACCATTGCGGGAATTTCGAGAATTTGCCTACGCACGTTATCCGCATCGTTCCAGTTGATGTTGCCGAACATATCATTGAAGTCGGACAGAATGACGGAAAGCAGATCCATCTCCGGCTCGACAATATGACCGGCCTTTCCCGTGGGAACAGGCGCAACCTCGGAGTCAGAATCCTCCAGTTTGATGGACATGGATTCACGAGCCTCGTTGCGATAGCTTTCCAGATCGATTGCTTCGAGAATACCCTGCGACAGATCGTCCTCGCGAGGAGACGGCAATTTCGGTATCAACAGATTAAGGAAGATAGAAAGCCGCTCCCAATCTGCATTGCCGTAAGGTAAAATTGCGCCAAGGAAACCGTATGTACGGCAGAACGCTTTCGCCGAACTCTTGAACTTGATCTGGTCGTCCGTTTCAAGCTGCTTATAAATGGCTGTGCAGGCGTCCAGAGTAGGGTCGAGCTTGTCACGGTCTGCACCGTCCAAATAGAGGTTGACCAAACGCTCCACATCTTCTTCAGAATATACCTGGTATTCCTCCATCGTTGCCACGAGGTCATAGAGCTTGTTCGGATCTGTCTCTCCCGACAAAATCGTGGTGCGATAATAGCGTGAGAAAGACTCCTCGATGATTTCCGGCTTGTTCGCAAAGTCAAGCACGAAGGTGTCGTGCTTTTTCGGATGGCAGCGGTTCAGTCTCGAAAGGGTCTGTACCGCCTTGATATCGTAGAGCATCTTATCCACATACATTGTATGGAGCAGAGGCTCGTCAAAGCCCGTCTGGAACATATCCGCAACTATGAGAATGCGGTACGGGTCTGTCTTAAAAGTCTTCGGAATCTTCGCGTCCGGGAAGCCGTTCAAGCCAGCCGATGTCAGCGGCGGTTCCTGCCCGTTATATTTACACTCACCAGAAAAGGCAATAATGGTTTTATATGGGCTATGCCTCTCGGAGAGGCACTTGTTGATTGCGTAGTAATATTCGATACAGCGCGGAATGCTGGCAGTAACCACCATTGCACGAGCTTGACCACCGATTTTACCCTTGGCGATAACCTGCTCATGGAAGTGGTCAACCATCATGGCGGCCTTTTTCCCTATGGTATAGCTGTCGCTCTCCACGAAATTGCGGAGTTTCTTCTGGGCACGTTTTTTGTCGAACATCGGATCGTCCTCGACAGTCTTCATCAATTTATAGAAGCTGTCGATAGGCGTATAGTTCTGCAGCACATCCAGGATAAAGCCCTCCTGGATTGCCTGTTTCATCGTGTAAACATGGAAAGGTCTGTGCTTGACGTCATCGCCGTCCTGGTACGGTACGCCGAAGGTCTCCAGTGTCTTATTCTTCGGTGTGGCTGTGAACGCAAAATAGCTGGCATTGTTCAGCAGCTTGCGGCCCTCCATCATGGCATTGATTTTATCCTCATTATCCATCTCGTCATCGGAGGCAAGTCCGGACAATGCAAGATTCATCTGTGCTGAATTCCGTCCGCTCTGGCCGGAATGAGCCTCGTCAATGATAATGGCAAAACGGTTATTCATGTGATCTGCGCCGATCTGCGGAACGATATACGGAAACTTCTCAATCGTAGTGACAATAATACGCTTACCATCCGTGATTGCTTTTGTAAGGTCGCCGGAGTGTTCCGCCCATGCCACCGTATTGCTGACCTGCATGAATTGTTTGATGGTGTCCCTGATCTGCTTATCAAGGATACGGCGATCGGTAACCACGATAACGGAGTCGAGCATAGGACGCCCGTCCCGCTCAAGCCCGATCAGCTGATGAGCAAGCCAAGCGATAGAATTGGATTTTCCGCTTCCTGCGCTATGCTGAATCAGATACTTCTGACCGACGCCATTCTTCTTCACATCGGCGAGTAGTTTTGTAACCACATCCAGCTGATGGAAACGCGGAAATATCTGCTTTTCCTTTTTCTTCTTCGTTTCCTCATCGACCTCAATAACCACCTGGGCATAATTTTCGATAATGAGCGTCAGCTTTTCCTTTGTGAGGATATCCTTCCAAAGGTAATCGGTCATAATGCCATCGGGATTTGGAGGATTGCCCGCGCCGTCATTGTATCCCTTATCAAACGGCAGGAACCAACTATCCTTGCCGGACAATCTCGTGCAGAACTTGATACGGGCATCATCCACGGCAAAATGTACCATGCAGCGCTTGAAAGAGAACAGAAGCTCTCTCGGATCACGGTAGGTCTTGTACTGCTCCACAGCATCGTCCACGGTCTGCTTTGTAAGCTGATTCTTCAGTTCAAAGGTGATGACGGGCAATCCGTTGATGAACACACACATATCGAGTGCAAGCTTCGCCGCATCGATAGAATAGCGCAACTGGCGTGTCACGCTGAAGATGTTCTTTCCCCACATCTCCCTTGCCTTCGTGTTGTTCTCAGTCGGTGTCAGATAGAACATGATGAGGTCAGCCGGGTAAACTTTGATGCCGTTACGCAACACATCAATGATACCCCGCTTTGCGAGTTCGCCCTGCAAGCGGTTCAGAAACTGCCTCTTTTTTTGTTCTGACTTGAAAACGCCCAACTTGTCCATCTGCGAGGGTTGCGTGTCCTGCAGAAAGCGAAACAGGCGCGTCTCGTCAATGGCGTACTCCTTGTTATAATCGGCATTGTTGCCTTCCTCATAACCGTTATGCTCTACGAGCCACTTTACGATGAGGGCTTCAAGACCGTTTTCTTTGGTATTCGTAAATCCCGCCATGATCAGTCCTCCTGTTCCTCGGTATCTTCTTCGCCGTTAGCGTCCTCTGCATCGCCGTCCGCATCTTCGTCCACAAATTCGTATTCGGGGATTTCGATGCCACGGACATCAATCTTGCCGGTGACAACATCGGCGACAAGACGCACACGGTATTCTCTTAATACAGAAATCTCATCGGTCAAAACTGATATTGCTTTCTTGACCTGCTCGATGATTTCATTTATCCTTGCGACGGCTTTTTTCTGATCCGTCGTTCCAGGAAGGGTAATGATTGTATTTCCTAAAGCTGTCGGATAGATGTGAACGATGATGTCACCCTTGCCGTTGATGTATCTATGCTTTAGAGCTGCTTGGCTATAAAGCTGGTAAAGCAGATACTCAACATTTATCCCTTCATTCGGATGGAAAACGATAACATCGCCGCCTGCCGCAACAATCTCATCGCCCATATACAGGATGGATTTTCCAATCTCGTCCTTTGTCTCTCCCGTTCCGGCCATAACGATATCGCCTTTTGAAATTTTGCGCGAAGCGGAATATGCGGCACCATCAATGCTGTGATTGATTACGGCAGTTTTATATTCGTACTGCGTGTATATGTCGCCATACAAGATAGCCGGATACCCTTCCTCCTCGACAAGGTTATCTCTGGAAAAACCGCCACCCTTAAAAAATGTACCAAGATGCTTAAGGCGAACTGTTTCTTTTACGGGATAAGTGTATAGCTGCTTTTCAATTTCCGCTTGCATAAATTCCTTCAAGGCGGCTATTTGCTTTTGCTTTACACCAATCAACTTATTGATGCTCGAAACCTTCCAATCCAGAAAGCGCACGATCTGATCCTGCTCATCACGGGGAGGGACAGGAAGAAGGATGGATTTCATTTCGCTATATCGTGTTGTCCACAAGTCGGCAACAATTCCTCTGCCGTTTCGATAGTACTCCTCGGAAAACAGCTGGCTTCTCAGAAGATAATGGGCATAGCGATTATTCCATTGTCCTCTCGGCGTCAGAATTAGATTGATAAGAGAAACTGAACCATCCAATTCCGATACACCACAAGAACCTTTCCTGTCTGAACGGCTGTTGATGACGAAATCGCCTGCGCATACAAGTTTACGGTTATCCCCATCATTCGATTTGGCTGCGTGTTCAAGCTGCGGAAGGATACCCATCTTTGTCACCGAAAGCGGCGAGTAATCCTTATCGGATACTTTTGTTTTGCGCTCTGTAAATAATGAGCCTATCTTTTTGCATTCCCAATGCGAAGGCAAAGCTCCTAACCATTCAGCTTGGGATGCAGCGTACTCTCCGTAACCTTGCATTACTGTATCCCTCCCATGATTTCTGCCAGCACACCATCCGCCTCTTTTTCCAATGCGGTCAGCGTTGCAAGTATGTCACTCATTTCCCGTAGCTCCACAGGCTTGTAGAAATACTTCGTGAAGCTGACCTCATAACCGATAGATGTTTTCTTCTCATCCACATAGGCATCCGGTGCGTAGGTCAGTACTTCATGCTGTATGAATGCCTCTATACCACCCTCATAGGTGAACGGCACAATTTCCGTGTCGCGCAGATCCACATCAGGCTCCCCGTTAATCGGCTGTGCGGTCGGATCTTTCTCTGTAATGAACGGACGGATTTTCTTCAGAACACCTGCCTTGAGTTTTGTAGCCTTGGCGAAAGCCGTCCAGTCATCGGTCGGTGTCCCCACCGGAACAGATGCGAGGGCTTTCTTTACCGCCGCTAATTCATCTGCCTTCTTGAAAATGTTTGCAGGAATCTCCCTGTCAGGATACACACGTAAACGAAGAGGACGCTCCACTGTAATAGACCAGTAGGCAAACTCCTCATTATCGAATATCATGCTAACTTCGCTTTCTTCCATTTCGAGGAAGATGCGCACGATTTCTTTGCGGATTTCCGGAGTAAATTCGCAGTTCTTATTGCCCATGTTTTTACGGAGCGGCGACTTCATTGCGGTCGCATCAATCAGCTGAACCTTACCCTTGCGACGTTCTTCTTTCTTATTTGAAAGAATCCAAATGAAGGTGCCGATACCCGTGTTGTAGAACATATTATTCGGGATAGCTATGATTGCCTCGACAAGATCGTTCTCAATCATGTATCGGCGGGCATTGCTTTCTCCGCTACCTGCATCTCCCGTGAAGATGGACGAGCCATTATGTACTTCGGCAATGCGGCTACCAAGCGGCGTGTCCTTTTTCATCTTTGACACGTTATTCAACAGGAAAAGAAGCTGTCCGTCACTGGTGCGAGGAATCATAGCCATTTCCTCGCCGCCTTCCAAATAAGCATTGAAACGGCTGTCGAGGATGTCCTTTTTGCCACCCATTTTCTCGGCATCGGTTTTCCAACTTTTGCCGTAGGGCGGATTGGACAGCATGAAGTCAAACTGCCTTGTAGCGTTTCCGTCCAGGGACAGCGTGGAGCCGTAGCTGATATGCTCTGCCTGGTCGCCGTCTCCTTTGAGGAGCAGGTCGGCCTTTGCGATGGCATAGGTTTCCGGGTTAATCTCCTGTCCGAAGAGGTGGATGGAGACATTCTTGCCACGGCGCTGTGCAAGCGTCAAAAGCCGTTCCTGTGCAACTGTGAGCATTCCGCCCGTGCCACAGGCCCCGTCATAACAGGAATATGTGGCGTCCTTGATCTGATCGGCAACCGGAATAAATACAAGGTCGGCCATCAGTTCAACGACATCACGGGGAGTCCAGTGTTCTCCGGCTTCCTCGTTGTTTTCTTCGTTGAAACGGCGGATGAGTTCCTCAAAAATCGTACCCATGCCGTGGTTATCCAGTCCGGGATGCTTTATTATGGTCTTCGCATCATCCTTATAAACGGGATTCGGAGAGAGATTAATGTCTGGGGAGATGAACTTCTCGATGACTGCGCCGAGAATGTCCGCCTCTATCATGGTGTCGATCTGATTTCGGAACTTGAACTTCTCCAAAATCTCCTGCACATTTGGAGAGAAACCGTCAAGATAAGCCTCGAAGTCTGTCTTCAAGATCTGCTTTTTCGCACGGCTGGTGAGGTCGCGCAGACGGAACGGCGAGGCATTGCAAAATGCCTGTCCCGCAACGTTACACAGAGCCGGCCATTGATTGTCAATCCCTGCTACATCCAGTTTCTTCTTCATATCAAGAACGGCTTCTTTGCTGTCCTCCAACAGGGCGTCCAGACGGCGGATGACCGTCATCGGCAGGATGACGTCACGATACTTGCCGCGCACATATACATCACGCAGGCAATCATCTGCGATTCCCCATATAAAACTTACAATTTGATTATGCACCTGATTGTCCATGATTCTTCTTTTCCTTTCGCATCGATTCGGCAACGGTGTGCCCATATTATCGTATCAAACGATCTATACCATAAAACGGTCTTATTCCGTCTCTTCTTCGCTATTTTCATCTGACTTTTCATCGGCAGCTCCGCCGGAACGAATCCAGTCGTCCACTTCAGATAGTTTGAACTTCCAAAGTCTGCCGACCTTGTAAGCGGGCATATTCCTTTTGGAAATCCACTGCAAAATGGTTTCTCTGCCAACGCCAAGATAAGCCTGGACTTCTTTCAATGTTGACCATTTTTCAATGTTATCGTTACCCAATTTAGTTACCTCCAGATCTCCTAAATGTCTTGTTCTCGACTACAATCATTACATTGAATGGACTTGAATAGTTCGGGTAGCATTCTTTATCGTCTTTATCAACCATAACCCATTGACTTTCAAAAGTGTCCTCGTTGCCACGAGCATCAAATTCTACCGACAAAACAACATGCCCATTGGGTGCTGTATCTGGTATGTCAATTGATAACTGCATGGCACAGGGGGTAATAGAATCCCTATTTACACAGATAAGCCTTCGACCAGTCCATGCAATCTTGCCGGAGTTAAGCAATTTCCATGTGTGGGTGAAATGCTCGTAAAAATCAACCACATGTCGCCGATCAGCAGGTTCTGATACAACCCAGAAAGCATCTCCAGCATAGAGCGGTTTGTGAAATGACGGCTCGCCTGTTTCCGGCTGCGTCAAATACTGCTGATAATTCGTTGCAATGATATCATCGTCGGAGTTTGGCTCATGTATGATGATTTGAAGCTGGTCTGCGAGAGCTTTTGTCAAAGCTGAAGTATTTACATCCGAGTCTGTTGGGATCGTGAAGTAGTCCATCACGGTCCTAACAGACTCTTTTTTTATGTGTTCTAACAAATACCTCGCAAGGCTCGTCGTGTTTATCGGATTCGGGAAAGAGGTTCTATGCTTCGTCGACAATGGCTTACTACCATTGAATAGTTTAGCCCCATAGTTAGATGTACTGTAGGCACCTCTACTCGTGAAAGTATAACTACTTCCCGCCGCCTCGAATACCTCCACGACGAAGGAATCCTGATTTGCCACCCCTTCGACGGAGTCATATATGCCTTTGCAAAAATGAGCGAAATCTATGCAAATCACCCCTTTCTGGAAAAAGTCCTATCAAAAGTCCTGAAAGTCCTTTTTCACGGTCCTTGCGGCTATAGGAAGTCCTTTTTCATCTTGGTATCTTATGAGTGGATGACGAAGATGAAAGAAGCAGAGTCGTCGGGACGCGAACCTTTAAATTTAATTATATCATGTTTTTCCACAAAAATCAATGTTCTGGGGCAAAAACAAGTACAAACCGACACAAACTCACTTTTAACGATTCGCCATTCTGCAAATGCCGCCTCTCAACTCGTTCACCGGCCATGAACGATCCGGAGCTGGGAGCCCGGCGTTACCTACAGCCGACTATCCGGATTAGGAAGCTGAACCTGACAAGGAGGGACAAGCAGTGACAAAGCGTGAACGCGAAAACTGGATTGTGAACATCGAAAACACCGCTGCTGCCATCGAGTCTCAGTTGGGCTCAGCAGTAGTTGATTCTGTTTTCAAACGCTACGGCGCACACGGCATTCGGGATCTTCGTTCCAGTGACCTGCCTGATGTTTTCAACGAACTGTACGCCATTGAAGCCGACCTAAGATAGTCCATCTGTCCTGAGCAAGACAAAAAACTGCTCACCGCCTGACACCGCATCACCTGATCACTGATGGCTCAACGGTATCCGGCGGCACAACTCAATATCACAGCTGCCTTTTGAGCGGGTTAGCTGCAATCCGAAACGGAGTACTCCGTCAGGACTGCGGTTAGGTTTTTGCACCCTTTTTTCGGCAGCACTCAGAGTCCTCCGTTTCGAGAAATCGAAAATCGGAGGACTTTTTATGAAAACCAATGCAAATCAGACCACATCAACCATCTACTACCGCCCACTCAAGCAGTGGATTGAGGTCACACCGGAGCAGAAGCGCGACTGGGAGCGGTTCGTGGGTGCTACCCGCAAGGCAAAGCAGAGAGCCAGAGCCTGCTGCATTCCATTTAAGAAAAGCTACAAGTGCGACGGACTTTGCGATACCTGCGAGTTCCGCTGTATCCCGAAAGACGCTCCCCAGCATCTCTCCATCGACACGGAGATGGAAAACGCCTACGAAAACGGCGTCTCCCGCACCAGCTTTCTTGCGGACAGTGGGCTGACCACAGAAATCGATATCGACTCCCTGATTCTGAACGGCCTGCTCATGGAGCTTCAGTCATCCGACCCGGAGAGTTACGAGATTCTCATGGCAGTTGCAGACGGGCTGTCTGAACGGGCAAGTGCCGAGCGGTTACATATGCCTCGCAACACATTTGTATATAAACGCAGCCAGCTTCTGAAGCGGCTCAAGGAAAAATTCTAAAACTTTTCGGCCACACCCTCCTTTCCTGTCCAGATGGGTCTGTGAAAGGCAACACAAGACGCCTTGGGAAAGGAGGGACCGCCGATATGAGTTACAACGCAAACCATTATGACGTCCGTGCCGACGAGGACATTGTTGATGTCCTGACCGCAATCAGCGTGGTGTCGAGGAGACTGGCGAGCAACCTGACCGCCGCACGCCAGCAGAGCAAATCCAGGGAAGGAGGAAAATCACATGAGCAGAATGAGCGATATGGCGCAGACCATCGAAGAACTCCGCAGTGCTGCCGCTGCTATTTCGGATGCCGCTGACTGGCTGACGAAGATGTTCAGCGGCGAACCGCAGGCAGAGGATACTCCCGCTTCTCCTCCGGAACCGGAACTGACGCTGGAACAGGTCCGAGTCGTGCTTGCTGACAAATCCCGTCAGGGGCACACCGCCGAGATCCGCGCCCTGCTTCAAAAGTACGGCGCGTCCAAACTGTCGCAGATCGACCCCGCACACTACAAGGCATTACTCACCGAAGCGGAGGTGATGACGGGTGGCAGTTAAGCACGCAGTCTTATCCGCTTCTTCTTCCGAACGGTGGCTCAACTGCCCGCCCTCCGCAAGGCTGTGCGAAGCCTACGAGGACAAGGGCAGCGACTACGCCGCCGAAGGGACGGACGCCCATGCGCTCTGTGAGTTTCGGCTGAAACAGGCTCTGGGGATTCCGGCGGATGATCCAATCGAAAACCTCTCCTGGTACAACGAGGAGATGGAGGACTGCGCCGCCGGATATGCCGTCTATGTATCGGAACTTCTGGAGACCGCAAAGCAGACCTGTGCCGACCCGGTCATCCTGATCGAGCAGCGAGTGGATTTCTCCCGCTGGGTACAGGACGGCTTCGGCACCGCTGACTGCATCGTCATCGCAGACGGTGTTCTGAACATCGTGGACTATAAGCACGGCAAAGGCGTGGAGGTCAGCGCCGTGGATAATCCGCAGATGATGCTGTATGCCCTGGGCGCTCTGGAGATCTTCGACGGCATCTACGACATTGATTCCGTCCGCATGACCATCTACCAGCCCCGGAAATCCAATATCAGCGTCTGCGTCATGGAAAAGGACGGTCTGCTGGAATGGGCGCAGAACGACCTGACCTATAAGGCAAAGCTGGCATACGAGGGCGGCGGCGATTTTCACTGCGGCGAATGGTGCCGGTTCTGCAAGGCAAAGGCCGAATGCCGGGAACGAGCCGAAGCGAATCTCGCGCTTGCCCGGTATGACTTTGAAGAGCCGCCTCTCCTGACCGATGAGGAAATTGCCGGCATCCTGGACAAGGTGGACGCACTTACCGCCTGGGCAACAGATGTGAAGGAATACGCGCTCCAGCAGGCAGTCAGCGGCACAGCGTTCCCCGGATGGAAACTGGTCGAGGGCCGCTCCAACCGCAAGTACACCAGCGAAGCCGCTGTAGCCGCAGCCGTTGAGGGCGCAGGCTTTGACCCCTATGAAAAGAAGCTCCTCGGCATCACCGCCATGCAGAAGCTGCTGGGTAAATCCCGCTTTGAGGAGCTTCTCGCACCCTACATTGAAAAGCCGCAAGGCAGGCCGACGCTCGTGCGGTCGAGTGATAAACGGCCCGAATGGAATACCGCAAAAAATGATTTTATGGAGGAAATGTAATATGTCTAACAACACAAACAGAGTCAACAACCCTATGAAGGTCATTACCGGTCCCGACACCCGCTGGTCCTACGCCAACGTCTGGGAGCCCAAGTCCATCAACGGCGGCACGCCGAAGTATTCGGTGTCGCTGATCATCCCGAAGTCTGATACCAAGACGGTGGCGAAGATCAAGGCCGCTATTGAAGCCGCCTACCAGGAGGGACAGGCCAAGCTGAAGGGCAACGGTCGCTCCGTACCTCCTCTCTCCGCAATCAAGACCCCGCTGAGAGACGGCGACATTGAAAGACCCGATGATCCCGCCTATGCGAACGCCTACTTCATTAACGCCAACTCCGCCACTGCCCCCGGCATCGTGGACGCAGACCGCAATCCTGTTCTGACCCGCTCCGAGGTGTATTCCGGCGTGTACGGCAGGGCATCCATCAACCTGTACGCTTTCAACAGCAACGGCAACAAGGGCATCGCCTGCGGTCTGAATAATCTGCAGCTCATCCGTCCCGGCGAACCCCTGGGCGGCAAGGCCAGCGCCGAAGCCGACTTCGCAACTGACGACGACGAGGATTTCCTCAGTTAAGACAAAGGAGGCAAATGACTATGACAATGATTCAGACAATTCTGCTTTTTGCAGTTCTCGCCATCTGGCTGTGCGTCAGCGCAGTCATTCTGATTAGCAGTATTCAGTCCTTCATCTATGACCGCAAGCGTGAAAAGCGCGAGCGGGAACAGGCGGCCCGTGACGCAGAGTATCACGAAAACCGCATGAAGCTGCTGGAGAAATAACAACCAATCCCCAGGGCGGCGGAGCGATCTGCCGCCCTATTGGGGTATGGAAGGAAGTGACGAAATGCAAACCTTATCAATCGACCTGGAGACCTATAGCGACCAGCCCCTTGCCAAAACAGGCGTTTACCGCTATGTGGAGTCTTCCGATTTTGAAATACTGCTCTTTGCCTACAGCGTGGACGGCGGTTCCGTACAGCAGATAGACCTTGCCTGCGGGGAGAAAATTCCCTCGGAGATTCTTTGCGCTCTGGAGGATGAGACTGTGACCAAGTGGGCCTTCAACGCCAATTTTGAACGCATCTGCCTGTCACGCTTTCTGGGCTATCCGACCGGCGACTATCTGGAACCGGACTCCTGGAAATGCTCGATGGTCTGGGCGGCATACATGGGGCTTCCCTTATCTTTGGAGGGTGCCGGTGCCGTTCTTGGACTTGAAAAACAAAAGCTGACCGAGGGCAAAGACCTGATCAAATATTTCTGCCAGCCCTGTGCGCCAACCAAGTCCAATGGTCAGCGCACCCGCAATCTGCCGGAACACGCCCCGGATAAGTGGCTGGCGTTCAAACGATACAACATCCGCGATGTAGAGACGGAGATGTCCATACAGGCGCGGCTCTCCAAATACCCTGTGCCGGACAGCGTCTGGGAGGAATACCATCTCGACCAGGAAATCAACGACCGCGGCGTAGGGCTGGATATGGAACTGGTGCGGCAGGCCATTCAAATGGACGGACGCTCCCGCTCGGAGCTGACGCAGGCAATGAAGGAACTGACCTCGCTGGACAACCCCAACTCAGTCCAGCAGATGAAGCAGTGGCTTGCGGACAACGGCGTGGAGACCGATACCCTGGGAAAAAAGGCTGTGGCGGAGCTTTTGAAAACCGCACCGCCGGAGCTGCAAAAGGTACTGACCCTGCGCCAGCAGCTTGCGAAATCCAGCGTTAAAAAGTATCAGGCGATGGAGACCGCCGTCTGCTCCGATAGCCGTGCAAGAGGGATGTTCCAGTTTTACGGAGCCAACCGTACCGGACGGTGGGCAGGCCGCATCATTCAGATGCAGAATCTCCCGCAGAACCATCTGGACGATCTGTCCGAAGCCAGAGGGCTTGTTCGAGTCGGTGACTTTGACGCTCTGGAAATACTCTATGAGGATGTGCCGGATACCCTTTCCCAGCTGATCCGCACAGCATTCGTGCCGCAGGAAAACAGAAAGTTCATTGTGGCGGACTTCTCCGCGATTGAAGCCAGGGTGATCGCATGGCTTGCCGGCGAGGAGTGGCGGCAGCAGGTATTTGCCGAGGGCAAGGACATCTACTGCGCCAGCGCATCCCAGATGTTCGGCGTTCCCGTGGAAAAGCACGGCGTCAACGGTCACCTGCGGCAGAAAGGCAAGATCGCCGAACTGGCTCTCGGCTACGGCGGATCAGTGGGCGCACTCAAGGCTATGGGCGCACTGGAGATGGGGCTGTCCGAGGACGAACTTCCCTCTCTCGTTTCCGCATGGCGTCAGGCGAATCCGAAAATCGTGCAGTTCTGGTGGGCGGTTGACCGCGCCGTGATGGACGCCGTTACCCGTAAGACCACCACGAAAACACACGGCATCATATTCTCCGCCAGAAACGGGATGCTGTTCATCACCCTGCCGTCCGGCAGGAATCTTGCCTATGTGAAGCCAAAGATCGGAGAAAACCGTTTCGGCGGCGACTGTATCACCTATGAAGGCGTCGGCGGCACGAAGAAATGGGAGCGGCTGGACAGCTATGGTCCGAAATTCGTGGAAAACATCGTCCAGGCAACCTCCCGCGATCTCCTCTGCTACGCCATGCAGACCCTTCGCTGCTGTTCCATCGTCATGCACATCCATGATGAGGTGGTCATTGAAGCCGACCGCCGGATGTCCTTACAGGCCGTATGCGACCAGATGGGCAGGACGCCGCCCTGGGCAAAGGGGCTGCAGCTTCGCGCCGATGGCTACGAGACCGATTTTTACAAGAAAGATTAACGAGGTAACGCCTATGAGCATCAATAAATTCAACAGCGAGGGCTATTACGATCCAACCACCTATGAAGCCCTCACCAATATCGAAAAGGAAGAACGGGCCCTCCGCGCCTTCCGACCCATCGTCTACATCTGCTCACCCTATGCCGGGGACGTGACCGCCAACGTGGAAAACGCCCGGAGATACAGCCGCTTCGCCGTGGACGCGGGGTACATCCCCATTGCGCCCCATCTGCTGTTTCCGCAGTTTCTCCGCGACGCCGATCCAAAGGAGCGCCAGCTGGGGCTATTCTTTGGAAATGCCCTCATGAGCAAATGCTCCGAGGTGTGGGTGTTCGGAGAGTACATCTCTTCCGGCATGGAAGCGGAGATCCGCAGGGCCAAATGGAAGAACTACCGATTGAGGTATTTTACGACTACGTGTGAGGAGGTAACCGACAATGCGTGAACTGAACATCGCCTACGGCAACAACCGGCAGGCAAAGAGATGGGTCAACAAGACCATACGGTTTGACGATCTGAAGGAACGGCTCCGAGTGCCTATCCGCACCACCGAGTCTGCCGAGGAATATGCGAAGATGAGCCGCGCCCAGCGTGACACCGCCAAAGACCACGGCGGTTTTGTGGCGGGTGTGCTGAAGGGCGGCAGACGCAAGGTCGATACCGTGGAGAGCCGCTCGATGGTGGCGCTTGACGGCGACCGCATCGACGCCGCTTTTCTGGAAAGCTATGAAACGTTCTGCCCCTATACCTCCGCACTGTACACCACCCACAGCAGCACGGAGGAAAATCCCCGCGTCCGGCTGGTATTCCCGCTGACCAGGGATGTGACCCCGGAGGAATTTGTGGCGGTGTCCCGCTATCTCGCTCAGATGCTGGGCATCGACTATTTTGACGAATGCTCCTATCAGCCCAATCAGCTGATGTATTGGCCGTCCACGCCGGCTAACGGCTCCTTTTTGTATAAGGAGACGGATGGCGGCTGGCTCGACCCCGATTCGATCCTCTCAAAACACCCGGAATGGACCGACCCCACAAGACTGCCCACCTCTTCCAGGGAGAGCAAGGCGAATACCACCGCACAGCAGAAGGTGCAGGACCCCCTGACCAAAGAAGGCGTGGTGGGCCTGTTCAACCGCACCTATTATCCCATCAGCAAGGCGCTGGAGGCGTTTCTCTCCGACATCTATGAGCCGACCGACAATGAGAACCGCTGGCACCTGATCGCATCCTCCAGCATGGCGGGCGTGGAGATCAAGGAAGATAAATTCGTATACAGCCACCACGCCAAAGACCCGGCTTACCTCAAGCTGTGCAACGCCTTTGACATCGTCCGCACCCACCGCTTTGGCGATCTGGACGAAAAAGCGTCCTATAAGGCGATGTGCGAGTTCGCCATGCAGCAGGATGAGGTAAAGCTGCTGGCGGCAAGCGAAAGAATGGCGGACGCCGAGACGGATTTCTCCGGCAGCGAGGATACCGACTGGCAGAAGCGTTTCCAGTATGAACCCCACTCCACGGTGCTAAAGAACAACCTCCACAACATCACGCTCATCCTCCAGAATGACCCGCAGCTCCAGAATATCGTGTTCAACCAGCAGCTGGACGGCATGGAAATCAAGGGCGAGGTACCCTGGAAGCACCCGTCCAAGTATTGGCGGGACGCCGATGACGCACAGCTGATCAGCTATGTGGACTCCCATTACGGTACATTCTCCCAGCGCAACTATCAGATCGCCGTGACCAAGGTGGCAGACGACCGCTCCTACCATCCCATCCGCGAATATCTGGCGGCTCTGCCGGAATGGGATGGCGTTCCCCGTGTGGACACGCTCCTCATCGACTATCTGGGTGCGGAGGATAATTCCTACGTCCGTGCCGTGACCAGAAAGACCCTCTGCGCCGCCGTGCGCCGGGTGCAGGAGCCGGGTGTGAAGTTTGATACCATGCTGGTCTTAAACGGTCCCCAGGGCATCGGCAAGTCTACCCTCATCTCCCGCCTTGCCGGAGAGTGGTTCTCCGACAGTCTGAACCTGAGCGACACCAAGGACAAGACCGCTGCCGAGAAGCTGCAGGGCTATTGGATTCTGGAGATCGGTGAGCTGGCGGGGCTTCGCAAAGCCGAGGTGGAGACGCTGCGTTCCTTCCTTTCCCGGCAAAATGATATCTACCGAGCCGCGTTCGGCAGACGTGCGACGCCGCATCCGAGACAGTGTATCTTCTTTGGCACCACCAACGCCGAGTCCGGCTATCTGCGGGACACCACAGGCAACCGCCGGTTCTGGCCGGTCAAAACGCCGGGCGGCGGCATAAAACACTCCTGGGAACTTACCACCGAGGATATCTGCCAGATCTGGGCGGAGGTGCTGGTTCTTGTGGAAAGCGGAGAAAAGCTGCATCTGGCTCCCGATTTGGAGACGCTCGCCAAGAATGAACAGCGGGAGGCGCTTGAGTCCGATGAGCGCGAGGGGCTTGTGCGCGAGTATCTGGAGACCCTGCTCCCAGAGGATTGGGACGGCATGGATCTGTTCGACCGCCGCTCCTTCCTCGCCGGAGTGAACAATATTGGCCGTGTGGGTACGGTCGCCAGAACACGGGTCTGCAATATGGAGATCTGGTGTGAGCTTTTCGGCAAAGACCAGGGCAGCCTTGGCCGCGCAGAATCCAACAACCTCACAGCCATGCTCACCAAGCTCGGCTGGGTGCGCAAGGAGAAAAAGGAGCGCGTCAAGCCCTACGGGCCCCAGTTCGTTTTTGTTCCCGGCGATGTTCCTGACTGATTTTTCGGGAACGGAGCGAATAAGGAACAGTTCCCGACTTCCGGCAGTGTTCCCAGGGGAGACTCCGGGAACGCCGCCAGGAACACACCGAATGTGCCGCCGCAAGGCAACTTTACAGGCTTCGTTCCTGTGTTCCTAAAAAAGCATACAAATTGAAAATGTATAAAAAAGACTGTACAGAACCCGTAAATCACGCATATGCACGCGCGTAAGGATTTTCAGGTTTTTAAGAACACGGAGGTAATGACATGAACTTCTACAATTACATGATAAGAAACTACAAAACGAGTGACTCTCCCGCAGGAGATCTCGCAAGAGATATGGCGAGGGATTCCGAACACTTCCCCAGGAATCGTGCCTGCAAATTCAAGGGATGGCATGACATCATCCATAATCATCTGGTCAGAAGCGGCGCTTGTGATGCCTGCCTTGAGACCTTTAAGGAATGCTGGGAGGAATATGTCAGATGCGAGAAAAAGAAATTGAAAAGAAACTGACGCAGATGGTCAAAAAGGCCGGTGGCATCTGCCCCAAGCTCGTCTCGCCCGGTTTTGACGGTATGCCGGACCGCATGGTGCTGCTGCCGAATGGGCGGATATGCTTTGTGGAAGTCAAAGCTCCGGGGGAAAAACCGAGACTGCTGCAGCTTTCCCGCCACAGGCTTTTGCGGCGGCTGGGCTTTCCGGTGTATGTGCTGGACGATGCGGAGCAGATTGGAGGGATACTGGATGAGATACGAACCCCATGAATATCAGAAATATGCGGTGGAGTACATCGAGACACACCCCGCCGCCGCTATCTTCCTGGACTGCGGTCTTGGGAAAACCAGCATCACGCTGACAGCTATAGCCGACCTGCTGTTTGACAGCTTCGAGGTCCATAAAGTGCTGGTCATCGCACCGCTTCGTGTGGCGCGGGACACATGGACGGCTGAAGCGGATAAGTGGGATCACCTCCAGAACCTCATCTGCTCCGTGGCTGTCGGAACGGAAGCCCAGCGCCGGGCGGCGTTGATGAGACGCGCTGACATCTACATCATCAACCGGGAAAACGTCCAATGGCTCATTGATGAAAGCGGCATTCCCTTTGACTTCGATATGGTGGTGATCGATGAGCTGTCCTCCTTCAAGAACCACCAGACAAAGCGGTTCAAGTCGCTGTTGAAGGTCAGACCCAAGGTTGGCCGTATCGTTGGGCTGACTGGCACTCCCGCTTCTAACGGTCTGATGGATCTGTGGGCGGAGTTCCGCATCCTGGACATGGGACAGCGGCTTGGACGGTTCATTACCAAGTACCGCACCGATTACTTCACGCCGGATAAGCGAAACGGCCAGATCATCTACTCCTACAAATCCCTGCCCTATGCGGAGGACGCTATCTACCGGCAGATTTCGGATATCACCATCTCCATGAAGTCCGCCGACCACCTGCAGATGCCGGAACTGGTCAGCAGCGAATACACGGTTCAGCTTTCCGAGGATGAGCGGGAAAAATACACGGACTTGAAACAGGAGATGGTGCTGTCGCTGGGTGATGCGGAGATCACCGCCGCCAACGCCGCATCCCTCTCCGGGAAACTCTCCCAGATGGCGAACGGCGCAATCTATGACGACGGCTACAAAACCATCCGCATCCATGACCGCAAGCTGGACGCTTTGGAGGATATCATCGAAGCCGCAAACGGCAAACCGCTTCTGGTGGCTTACTGGTTCAAGCATGACTTGATCCGCATTTCGGAAAGGCTGCAAAAGCTGCATATCCCATTCTCCCGGTTGGATGACGCCGCCAGTATCCGTAGATGGAACAATGGCGAGTTCCCAGTGGCGCTGATCCATCCGGCATCGGCGGGACATGGCCTGAATCTCCAGAACGGTGGCTCAGCCATCGTGTGGTTTGGGCTTACCTGGAGTTTAGAACTGTATCAGCAGACCATAGCGCGGCTCTGGCGGCAGGGGCAGACTTCTGGAACTGTGGTGGTACAACACATCGTCACAAAGAACACCATTGACGAACGCATCATGAAAGCCCTCTCCCAAAAGGAGCATACCCAGACGGCGCTGATCGACGCCGTGAAAGCGGACTTGAAAATCTGAGTCAATCTAAGAAAATCCGTGCCAATCCGAGGATCAAAATTTCGGAGGTACGAATATGAGCGATATCTCGATCTACGAGAACCTTGCGAACGCCATCATCCTGCAGGCGGTGAAGGATTACCGCATGGCGCTGAAGAGCCTTAAGGCAAATCCGAGGAACAGGACGGCGCAGGCTGATAAAGCCGAAATCGAGCGGTTCTTCCGTTCGCAGTGGTACTCAGCACTTACAAGTGTTGATGGCGAGATGCTGATCCGCTCCCTGCAAAAGGAGGTGGACGCATGACCGCAAAAGAATATCTGAACCAGGCGCGGCACCTGGACGCACTCATCAACTGCCGCCTGCGTGAGATTGACTACTGGAGGGATTTATCGAGCAGCGTCTCAGGCAGCAATTTCGAACAGCACTACAATCCAAACAAGCCAACAGAAGCCCCTTTTGTCCGATGTCTTGAGAAAATCGACGCCATCCAGAGAGATGTGGCGGAAAAGGTGGCGTATCTAATCAGCCTGCGGGACGAGATAAATATGCGGATTGATATGCTGAATAGCCATGAGGAGCAGATTCTTCTCCGCTACCGTTACCTTGACGGTTTCTCCTGGGATGAGATCGAACACATGATGTGTGTGTCGAAAAGCACCGTGCATCGGATTCATGGATCAGCTCTTCAGAATTTTCCCGTGCCGGATTAAAGTTGGCACACTTTGAGACCTTTTGGGACAGTATGACACACCCGTCCTGTGATATCATTACAATAGCGAAGTAGAATACAGAACAGCCTTCACGGGAGCGATCCTGTGGGGGCTTTTCTTATGCCCAAGGAGGTGAAGCGATGCCAAGAAAACCAAAGCGCCCCTGCTCCTATCCCAGCTGCCCCAACCTCACGGATGGGCAGTACTGCAAGGAGCATGAAGCAGCCGCCCGCAGGCAGTACAACAAATACGAACGCAGTGCGGACGTAAACAAGAAATACGGCAGAGCATGGAAGAGAATCCGTGACCGCTACGCTGCAGCGCACCCTCTCTGCGAGATGTGTCTTAAGGAAGGACGGCTGACTCCCGTGGATGAGGTACACCACATCGTTCCCATCTCTCAGGGCGGCACTCATGCAAGGGATAACCTGATGAGCCTTTGCCGTTCCTGCCACACCAAGATCCACCACGACCTTGGCGACCGGTAGGGCAGTCAAAATCTCTGCGGGTCCTGTATGCGGGCAGCGGCCCGGGGCTTCGTGCGCAAAAAAAGCGTTTTCAAAAGGGTAATTGACGGCGGCCGGTTGCGGTCGCTCATTTTTTGCGGAAAGAGGTGAAAAAATGCCGACAAAATCCAATAACACAGGTGGGCGCGGTGGCGCGAGACCCGGTGCGGGAAGAAAGAAGTCTGCCGTCAAGGAGAAAGCCGAAAACGGTAATCCAGGCGGACGCAGACTGGAAGTCCTGGACATTCCCGAAGTCGAGGGTGTCGATATACCAAAGCCCCACGAGTTCCTCTCTGCCGAGCAGCGTGACGGAAGTACGCTCCAGGCAGAGGAAATCTACAAAGAAACCTGGGAGTGGCTAAAGAAGATCGGCTGCGCCGCAAAGGTATCTCCCCAGCTTCTGGAGCGGTACGCCATGTGCAGCGCCCGCTGGATTCAGTGCGAGGAGATGACGAACCGCATGGGATTCCTCTCCAAGCACCCCACCACCCAGAAACCGATCCCATCGCCGTTTATCAACATCGGCATCAACTACATGAACCAGGCGGTGCGGCTGTGGAACGAGATCTTCCAGATTGTAAAGGAAAACTGCAGCACCGACTACGGGGAGGTCTCTCCCCAGGATGACCTTATGGAGCGCTTACTGCGGGCGCGGAAAGGATAAAGCTATGTTTGAAAAAGTAAATCCGTGCCACCCGGACAAGGTGGCGGACCGTATTGCCGGCGCTTTGGTGGATGCGGCGTACAAAAAAGATGAAAATCCAAGGATCGCCGTGGAGGTTCTCATCGGTCACGGCGTCTGCCACATCATCGCGGAGAGTTCTGTACACATCCTGCAGGACGAGGTGGACGCCATCGTGAAGCGTATCGGCGGGAATCTGCACACGGATTATGTGGAAGTGCCGCAGGACGGACGCCTTGCCGGGAACCAGGCAGAAGGAATCCGCTGCGGCGACAACGGTATCTTCAAAGGAATGCCTGTGACCGAGGAGCAGAAAGTGCTCTGCGAGATCGCCAAAAGTGTGTATCACACTTATCCCTATGACGGGAAGTACATTCTGGACGGCGCAAGGCTCATCCTCTGCCAGAGCAATGCCCCTGCCGCAGAACTGCGGAAACGGTATCCGGGCGCCGAGGTCAATCCCCTGGGTGACTGGACGGGCGGCACGGATGTGGACTCCGGCGCGACCAACCGCAAGCTCGGCTCAGATATGGCCGATTCGGTGACGGGCGGCGGTCTGCATGGGAAGG
>ERZ779866.460-NODE-460-length-45128-cov-14.497504_pt1 | contig 45128 bp, 32 predicted proteins | sample MGYA00511248_ERZ779866 | MGnify/ENA primary metagenome ERZ779866 (study PRJEB29588, sample SAMEA2155758) | human gut metagenome | biome: human gut; feature: human-associated habitat; material: faeces | place: Denmark | collected 2008/2010 ... | reverse complement strand
CCGGTTCGCTCTCCAGCGCAAGGCGATACTGCTTCTCTTCCGCTTTCAGGTTTTTTGTTCTGCCAAAAGCAACTCCTAAGCAAAAATGAAGCATCGCATCGGAGCAGAAGAGATGTGTTTCCTTTACTGCCTCAAAATAGGCAATCGCATTGTTCCACATTCTAAGGCTGTAGTATGTAAGACCAGTAAGCTCTTTTAAGAGAATACTAGTTGGGAGCTTCCGCAGATAATCCAGCAGCAATTCCAGCGCATCCTCATCTGTTTTACACCCATAAAAACCATCAATGGCAAAGCAGAGTTCTGGTATACCCTCTGTATGGATATAGTTTTCCAGCAAATCTCCCAAGCAACGCCAAAATCTAGGAAATGCCTCTTTAAATGGTTCAAAAAACCAATCGACCAGTGTATATTCATCAACGATACGGGATGGATCTGCATTTCTCTGTCCTTTTCTCGCAAAAGAGGTATCCAGTGAGCGGCGCAGCAGATCCAAGCAATCGTTGTTGCGACCTTCAAAAAACGCGGCTACAGCACGGAAATAATTATTTTCCTTTGATAAAAGTGCCACATTGTTGCAGAAAAGGCGGATACCGTTATCTCTTGAAAAGTCAAGGTCAGCATACTTGGTATAATTCTGTGTAATGGAGTAAAGCAGATTATTGCAAAACATCTCCCGGATATCATCCACATAGTCTGCATCCATGGCAGCCAGCCGCTCCGCGGCAGCTTCTAATGAGATTCCAACCGGAAAATTTTCCTGATAAACTTTCTCCAGTTCTTCCTGAGACAGCATATCCTACCTCCGCCTTTTACAAAGCAGCCTGTGCAATTTTTCTTCCTATTTCGTTGCCTGCAGCCTTCACAGACAAACAATTTTTCGGGCCACTGTAGGTTGTATTTTTTCTCAATCATAGCGCAAGAACAGTAATTTGTAAATGTTTTAACTGATCAAGAGGAGAACGTATCTGTTGAGGTGAGAAGCAGATGTCAGAACTCGTGGATCATGATTTGTCCGATTGAGAAGTAAAAGAGGACGAATTTAAAGGATCAGCCAGTAGATACTTTTTTGCCGCTATGGTATACTCAAAATAAAACTTTATGGATAAAAGTACTGCAGTGAGAAAGAGGAGGGCATTTCATGAAGGGTTCGGAGACGAGAATGACCGCATTCATGGAAGGCGCGGACAAAAGATATATTATTCCTGTCTATCAGCGGAAATATGACTGGAAGCAGGAGAATTGCCGACAACTCTATGGGGATCTCAAGAAAGTCATACAGAATGGCCGGTCCAGTCATTTCTTCGGAAGCATTGTCTCATCGGTAGTACCTAACGGAAGCAAGATCGAGTATCACATCATAGATGGCCAACAGCGGCTGACCACTGTTTCGCTGCTGCTCCTGGCCATCTGCAACTTGATTGCTACGGGAAAACTGACATCCCGGGAAGAGCGCTTAAATGAGCAGATCAGTCACCGCTTCCTGATCGCGCCGTGGGCCAGTGAAGAGGACCGGATCAAGCTCCGCCCCGTTAAAAGTGACCGGGAAGCTCTTACCAAATTGTTCGGTCCGGAGGAGGACTATGACCGGACTTCCAACCTGACACTCAACTATCTGTTTTTCCGGGATGTCCTGCTGAAGGAAGAAGTCTCCGTTGATGAGCTGTATGCTGCTATCGGTAAGCTGGAGATCATCAGCATTACGCTGGAACCAGATGACAATGCCCAGCTGATCTTTGAAAGCCTGAACTCCACCGGCTTGGCCCTGGCGGAAGGGGACAAGATCCGCAATTATATTCTCATGGGTCTTCCTCCCAAAGAGCAGAGCAGGTACTACACTGATTACTGGGAGAAAATTGAGAAATGCACCCGGAATGACGCCAGCGCTTTTGTCAGGGACTATCTCAGTATCAAGCAGCAGATGACCCCCAACGTCAACACGATCTACCAGGCGTTTAAGCGATATGTGGAAGAGGCGCAACTGCCCATTGGTACATTACTGGAAGATCTCCTGAAGTACGCAAGGCTCTTTGAAAAGCTCCTGACCTGCGAAAGCGGATTAGGTGAAAAGAGGCTGGATAACTGCCTGTACCGCATGGCTCGCTTGGAAATCACAGTTACCCGCCCCTTTCTGATGGAGGTGCTGCGGCTGAATCAAGACGGTAAGCTTTCTGCGGAAGAGGTCCGGGATGTTTTTGAGATCACAGAGAACTACTTGTTCCGGAGGAATATCTGTGAGGTTCCTACCAACGCATTGAATAAGGTGTTTTTAATGCTGAACAAGGAGATCCTGCGTTACGACAATACCGCCGATAATTATGTGGACAAATGTATCTACGCTCTGCGTATAAAGCGGGAGAGCGGACGTTTCCCGGATGATCGGGAGTTTGGCGAGTCCTTGTCAACCAAGCAGGTCTATCTGATGCGGGGTAAATATAAGGCGTACTTGTTTGAGCGATTTGAGAATTTCGGCACTTTGGAAACTAAGGATGTCTATACCCATTTGGATAACAATGAGTACAGTATAGAACATATCATGCCTCAGCACCTGACACCGGCCTGGTCAGAGGAACTAGGACCCAATGCAGCCGAGATCCATACGATATGGCTGCATCGTCTGGCCAACTTGACTTTGACAGGCTATAACCCTAGTCTCAGCAACAAGAGCTTTCAGGACAAGCGAGATGCTGAACAGGGAGGATATAAGAATAGCGGCTTACGGATGAACCAAAAAATTGGTCAAAAGGATGCCTGGGGTCTGCCGGAACTGGAGGAGCGAAACAAAGAAATGGTTGCTCAGGCACTTCGGATCTGGCCCTGTCCGCAGACGGACTTCAAGCCTGCGGAAAAAGAGTTTGATTCCTGTGCGCTGGATGACGAAGACGTTGATCTCACAGGCCGGGAAATCGTGAAATATAGTCTGCTGAATGCTGAGCAACCTGTTGCCAGCTGGACAGACATGTTTGAGCATGTTGTTAAGTTCCTGCATCAGAGAGATCAATCGGTTCTCTCTGCCCTGGCGTACAGCTCAAACCAGACATCGGATCTTGCTGTGTATGTTTCTCATACAGGAAACGAGTTGCGCAGTGCTTTGAAAATTGATGATAATATCTACCTGGAGAAGAATACCAATACTGCTCTGAAGTTGTCTATCCTGCGGCGGCTTTTTGCCCTTTATGACATGGACCCTATGGATCTGGTGTTCTATCTGAAGGATCTGGATAGTGAAAAGGCGGCGGAGACCAGCCGATTTGAGCTTCGCAGGCAATACTGGTCCTATGCTCTGCCTTTGATCCGGAAGCAGCATATGCACCGGGGAAGTTTTTGTAATGCCAAACCTACCACCTCCAATGTGTTGTCGGGGTTCTTTGGTATCAGCGGATGTTCTGTTCAGTGTATTGCCAATTATGATGGGGCGCGGATTGACTTTTATCTGGGCAGCGGCGACACGGCATGGAATAAGACTTCCTTTGATCTGCTGTACAGCCATAAGGATGAGATCGAGGAGGAACTGGGAATCTCCTTGGCCTGGGAGCGGGCTGACCAATATAAAGCATCTTGGATTTCATATGCGCTGAAGGATGTGAGCATCGCCAATGAGACGGATTGGCCCCGCATGGCAAAGTTTCATGCAGAGTGGAGCGATGCTATCTGCAATACGGTTCTCCCATATTTGCAGGACGGGGATGAACAGGAGCAGCGGCTCTCTGAAATTGCGGGCATTCTGCGGGAATGGACCGTAGCGCAACCAGAGATTAAGGAGAATCTGGCCAAATGCAACCGTACCCTGACCCGCTTTACAACAGAGCAGATGTCGGAAATCTTCCCAGATCTCCCTGGTGCTCCCAGCGGCTGGGGAACAGACAATCATTACTTTTATGAGATCGTCAACCGCACTGGTGACAAGGTATATATCCAACTGGCTCTCAGTGCCCGGAATGCAGCAGAAGACTTTTTGGAAATCTGTGATCATGTCAGTACTTTGCCTTTTGTCCGGCCCAGAAAGGACGGATGGAAATGGTGGACGATTTTCCGTACGGAGAGTATAGACATCGGCGAGGATATCGACAAGAAGGAGATTTTTGAAAAATTGGATCTGTGCATGGAAAAAGTGCGGGCCTTTGAGGCTGAACTGAAACAGGCGGTGGCAAATGTTTAATTGGTCATCGTCAACAAAAAACGCGGGAGCAAGGTCTAGGATCTGGTTCATCCGGAAACCACAAAGTAGCTGTTTGACCGCAGCATAGACGGTATTTCCTCCATTTAAGAATAACTTCGCAGGCGGAAAAATGGATAGATATGCAATTGTCGTAAGATCCACGTTAAGGACGTTTGCGTAGTTGCTCTGGCCAAATTTTATGTACAGCAAATGATATTCAAGAGTGTTTTCAAAAAAGGAGGTCCTAGGTATGAGCTCTGTTTTACCAAAGAAAAGTATGACAGAAGAGGATATTAAACTCCAGTACATCACGCCCGCTGTGACCTCCAAGTGGAGTATCGGGAAGATCACGATGGAAACACAGATCACCGACGGCAAGATCAACCTCAAGGGAAACTTTGTCTTCCGTGAAAAGTCGAAAAGGGCCGATTATCTGCTATATCTGAGCGCCAACAACCCCATTGCGGTGATTGAGGCGAAAGACAACAACCGCAGTATTTCTCATGGCCTTCAGCAAGCGATGGAGTATGCCAAAATGCTGGATCTGCCGTTTGCATTCAGCTCCAACGGAGACGGGTTTGCCGAGCATGATTTTCTTACAGGGAAAGAGCGGAAGTTCGGTTTGAATGAATTTCCCACAGAAGCGGAGCTCATTGCACGCTATAAAAAAGAATCCGGCCTGACAAACGCCCAGGAAATTGCGATCGACCAGCCTTACTATACCAGCCAGAATACCTATCCGCCCCGGTATTACCAGCGGATCGCCATCAACCGTACAATAGATGCCATCGCCCGCGGCCAGCAGCGGTTGCTGCTGGTCATGGCCACCGGTACTGGAAAAACCTATACCGCATTTCAAATCGTCTACCGCTTGCTGAAAAGTGGAATGAAGCGAAAGGTGCTCTATCTGGCAGACCGCAATATTTTGGTGGATCAATCCATCCTGCAGGACTTTGCTCCATTGGAAAAGACGATCCACAAAATCAATGTGGCAAAGGATGATCCGAGCACCATTACCTCCCACGAAGTGTATTTCTCTCTGTATCAGCAACTTGTAGGGGATGACGATAAGGAACATTTTAGTGAACTGTTCCAGCCGGATTTCTTTGATCTGATCATTGTGGATGAGTGTCACAGAGGCTCGGCTAAGGAGGAAAGCCGCTGGCGCAGGATTCTGGAATATTTCCAGTCCGCAACCCAGATCGGTATGACGGCCACCCCCAAGGAAACCAAGTATATTTCCAATCTGCACTATTTCGGGGAGCCAGTCTATACATACAGCTTGAAGGAAGGCATTGAGGATGGATTTCTTGCGCCATTCAAGGTGATCAATGTCATGACGGACATTGGCGATGGCTGGCGTCCCCGAAAGGGACAGCGGGATATCTACGGCAATGCAATCCCGGATCGGATTTATACCAACAGCGACTACGACTATAACATTATCATCGAAGACCGCATTCAGCAGGTGGCTGCCGAAATCACGCGCTATCTGAAAAGCACCGATCGTATGGCCAAGACGATTGTGTTCTGCGCAACGGAAGACGCCGCTGAGCGGATGCGGGTGGCGCTGGTTAACTTGAATGCGGACATGGTCAAGCAGAACCCTGATTATGTGGTGCGCATTACCGGCAGCGATGAGTATGGCAAAAAGAAACTGAGTTATTTTATCTCGGTGTCCGCCCAGTATCCGGTCATTGCAACTACTTCTAAATTGCTCTCTACCGGGGCTGACTGTAAGATGACCAAGTTGATCGTTCTGGATGAGATGATTGGCTCTATGACTGAGTTTAAGCAGATCATCGGACGTGGCACCCGGCTGCGGGAGCAAGATGGAAAGACCCATTTTGTTGTGATGGATTTCCGCAATGTAACGCGGCTGTTCGCCGACCCGGAGTGGGACGGCCCCATTGAGATGGACCCTGGCTTTGGTACAGGAGGTACGAAACCGGCGACTCCACCTGACGGTGCAGGAGATCCCTCTGGTGGTGACCCTCCGCCGCAAAGTCCCAAGCCCATCGTGGATCGTAACGGCTGCAAGGTGGAGATTATCCATAAGACGGTCTCCGTCTACGACGCCAATGGGAAACTGCTTCGGCAGGAGAGCGTTGTGGACTACACCAAGGAGAATATCCGTGGAGAGTATGCGTCTCTGGACAACTTCATCCGCCAGTGGAGCGCCCAGAAGAAAAAGGAGGAAATCCGGGATTTGCTCCGGGAGCGGGGCATTGACTTGGAACTGCTGAAAGCGGATCAGGGGATGGCTGATGTGGATGACTTTGACTTCATCTGTCATGTGGCCTTTGACAAAAAGCCTCTGACCCGGAAGGAGCGGGCCAACAATGTCAAAAAGCGGGACTTTTTCAGCAAGTACAGCGGCGTTGCCCGTGAGGTGCTGGAAGCACTGCTGGACAAGTACATGAACACAGGTATCTATGAAATCGAGAAAACGGAGATTTTGAAGCTTGATCCGTTCCTGAAACTGGGAAAACCTGCAAAGATAGCCGGATATTTTGGCGGCAAACAGGGATATCTGAAAGCGGTGCAGGAGCTGGAACAGGCCATTTATGCGGACGAGGTAGGATAAATGGGAAAGATGACATCATGGCATGTTGGTGTGGCGGCCGAGGCGTTTGCTGCGGCACAATTTGCGAGGTTTCGATACGATGTGTCCGTTCAGTATGGAGCCAACCAGCCGGAGTATGATCTGATTGCCACCTCTGGAGAGAAAATGCTGAAAATCTCAGTGAAAGGCAGCCAGGACGGCGGATGGGGTTTAACCCAGAGCTATAAAAAAGGCTGTGACTATCATGAGGCGATCCAAAAGTGGCTGGACGGCCATCACAAAAAGACTATTTTCTGTCTGGTTCAATTTCAGGGAACCGCAGAAAACGAAATGCCTCGAATGTATTTGGCCTCTCCCGCTGAGATTGCGGAAGTGATGAATGCTTCTGCCGGAGGGCGGGGTGAAACGATTCTGTATGAATATCATAAATGGGGACCGCGCGCGGCTGGCAGCGGCACAATAGACCGCATTCCCGAGGAATGGAAGTTCACAGAGGAACGGGCGCAATATATGTTTGAAACTTATGGACGGTAGAGAGGGAGCACCACAATGAGCAACTTATCTGGATTTGTAAAACGGCTGCGGGATATTATGCGCAATGACGCTGGCATCAACGGCGATGCCCAGCGCATTGAGCAGATTGCCTGGATGCTGTTCTTGAAAGTATATGACGCCAAGGAACAGGACTGGGAGTGGGATGAGGAGGACTATCAGTCCATCATCCCGGAACCATGCCGCTGGGCAAACTGGGCCCATGACGACAAATCCGGCAATGCCATGACCGGCGACAACCTGCTGGACTTCGTCAATAACACCCTTTTTCCCGTCCTGAAGGGAAAAGATGTGAAGGACTCCAACGGGAAAGTTCAGGTGGAAGGCATCAAGGTGGATGCGGACACCCCCATCCGAAAGGCTATCGTTCAGACCACCTTTGCCGACGCCAACCAGTACATGAAGGATGGAGTCCTGCTGCGGCAGGTCCTGAATGTGATCGACGAGTTGGATTTCAGCGACTACGAGGAGAGCCACGCCTTCGGTGAGATCTATGAGACCATTCTGAAGGAACTGCAAAGCGCCGGTTCTGCCGGTGAGTTCTACACCCCCCGAGCGGTCACAGACTTTATGGCCCAGATGATCCGCCCCCAGATTGGGGAGCAGATGGCCGACTTTGCCTGCGGAACCGGCGGCTTTCTCATCAGCTGGCTGAAAGAGCTGCACAAGCAGGTCAAGACCACTGAGGATGAAGAAGCGTACAGCAATTCCATCTACGGCATTGAGAAGAAGCAGTTCCCCTATATGCTCTGCATTACCAATTTGCTGCTCCATGGCTTGGATGTGCCCAGAGTTTACCACGACAACGCCCTCCTCCGGGATGTGCTGGACTACACCCAGCGGGATCAGTTTGATGTGATACTGATGAACCCTCCCTACGGCGGAAGTGAAAAAGCCGAGGTGAAAAACCATTTTCCTGCGGATCTGGCCAGCAGTGAGACGGCGGACCTTTTCATGTCGGTCATTATGTACCGCCTGAAAGAGAATGGCCGGGCGGCGGTGATCCTGCCGGACGGGTTCCTGTTCGGCACCGACAACGCCAAGGTGAATATCAAGAAGAAACTGCTCTCTGAGTTTAATCTGCATACGGTGATCCGTATGCCCAGCAGCGTATTCTCGCCATATACTTCCATCACCACCAACATTTTGTTCTTTGACTGCACCGGCCCCACCCAGGAGACCTGGTTCTACCGGCTGGATATGCCGGAGGGGTACAAGCACTTCTCCAAAACCAAGCCCATGCAGATGGAGCACTTCCAGCCTGTGTTGGACTGGTGGGACAACCGGCGGGAGATCACCCAGGACGGGTTTGACAAGGCGAAGAAATTTACCATCCAGCAGCTCACCGAGGAGCTGGGCTACAACCTGGACCAGTGCGGCTATCCCCATGAGGAAGAAGAAATCCTGGCCCCCATGGATTTGATCCATCGGTATGAGGAGCAGCGAGCCTCTCTGAATGCCGAGATCGACCGAGTGCTGGCTGAGATCACCAGCCTGTTGGGAGGGAACGCAGAATGACCCCGCAGGAACTGAAAAACAGCATTTTGCAGTTGGCCATTCAGGGCAAGCTGGTGGAACAGCGTCCCGAAGAAGGCACCGCCGAGGAACTCTTTGCCCAGATTCAGCGGGAAAAGCAGCGGCTGATTGTCGAGAAGAAAATTAAAAAGGAAAAGCCGATGCCAGAGATCACAGAGGACGAGAAGCCGTTTGAGATTCCAGAGAGTTGGCTGTGGATTAAATTAGGCGATGTTTTGCGGGAAGTAATTGTCCCAATGAGGGACAAGCCTACATTTTCAAAAGAAGGTATACCCTGGTGCCGTATAGAAGATCGCGATGGTTTTTTGTTAAATGGAAGTAAAAGCAATCAGCTGGTGTCAGATGAAACTATTAAGAATATGAACTTAAAGGTATTTCCTGTGGGTACTGTTCTTAGTGCGTGTACCGGTGGTTCCATTGGAACAATTGTGATCAATACCATCGAGTGCTGTACAAACCAAACATTCAATGGATTAGTATGTAGTTCTGGCCTCCTTAATTGGTACCTATTTTGGTATCTTAAAACGCAGTTCAATAAATTAAGAAAAGTCGGAACTGGAACCACAATTGCATATGTTTCTCAAAAAAAGTCAAAAGAAATGCTATTACCGCTGCCACCCCTTGCCGAGCAAAAGCGCATCGTTGCCAAAATCGAGGAACTGCTGCCCTATATTAACCGCTATGAACAGGCGTGGAGCAAGCTGGAGCAGTTCAACAGCCGATTCCCGGAGGATATGAAAAAATCCCTCTTGCAGTGCGCCATCCAGGGCAAGCTGGTGGAACAGCGTCCCGAAGAAGGTACCGCAGAGGAACTCTTTGCCCAGATTCAGCAGGAAAAGCAGCAGCTGATTGCCGAGAAGAAGATTAAGAAGGAAAAGCCCCTGCCCGAAATCACCGAGGACGAAAAGCCGTTCGATATTCCAGAGAGCTGGAAGTGGGTGAGAATGTCAGAAGTAATTGACATCAGAGATGGAACTCATGATACGCCAAATTATTTGCCAACAGGTTACCCTCTTATTACAGGAAAAGATTTTTATAACGGGTACTTCGATTTATCAAAAACACAGTACATTTCCGCGGAGGATTATCTTTTAATATCACAGAGATCAAAAGTGGATCCATATGATATTTTGTTTTCCATGATTGGTGGAAATATTGGGAGTATGATTAGAATAACACCAGAAAATTATTTCGAAATGTCAATTAAAAATGTTGCATTGTTTAAGCAATACATCCACAAAGATATATTGTCAAAGTACCTTTTCTATTATTTAAAAGGACAAATAGGACAAATGAAAGCCACTGCAAAAGGCGGTGCTCAAATGTTTGTATCATTAAAAATGTTGCGAAGTTATTTTTTTCCCCTTCCGCCCCTTGCCGAGCAAAAACGCATCGTCGAAAAATTGGAACTGCTGCTGCCTCTGTGTGAGAGATTGAAATGAGGTCGCCATGCCGGAAATCACAAATCACGGAAAGTTTGAAGTAGATCCGGCCTATGACTGGGAGCAGGATCTCGCAAAAGAAATTGAATTAGCTCGGAAATTCCTTGAAAAAGAACTGACTGAGATCGATCACACTACAGATCCAACAATGCAGTTGATTTGCATGTTTTCTTTGCTGGATAGTCTTGCACAGGAGCAGGCTAATTATCCACGAGATTCCAAAAAGGCTTTTTGTGAATTTGTTCTCAAGCATCAAAAACAATGCGACTACATGGAATGTGTCGAACCGATCACACTGTATTACCATGTGGAAGATCTCATAGAGAAGTCGGCCTTTATATCTGGATTTCCGCCCGAACCAGAGATTTCACTGGAATCACTGGGGTATCTGGACATGCAGCCCGTAAAAAAGGCCATTCTTTCCGGAAAAGCACAAGAAATACTGGACTATATCTCACAAAAAATCCGTCCTGAATTTGCGGATAAAAAGAAACGGGAGCATCAGTTGATTTCGCTCATTTATCGAATGAGAAGTAAAGCGGTGCATGAGATGTCCGGTTTGGGGGAAAGCCGTTGTTCTCTCCAATATTTCACACCGCAGGAGCCCTATTACCGTGATGTGGGGCGAGGATATGTACTGAATGGTGATTGGGTATCTGACGATATCTGTGAGTTGATGATCCCCAATGTTTTTATTCGGAATATTTTACAAGATTGTGCTGCTGGCTATCTGGATGAATGTAGAGAGCAAAAGCGATTCCCTTTTGCAAATAACGGTATGACCCGAAAGCACAGGCTATCATGGTATGATAATTGACAGGAAGAACCACTGATAGCTAAATCGGAATAGTTGTGACTCCATGTGAGCGGCAAAAATCTGTATAAAAAATTGCAAAAGAATATGGATTGTTATTTCTGACACACCTGAATTCTTGCTAAGGGTTGATATATGAGTATTAAGTTTTACGGAGTAGATGACATGAGTTCTGGATGGCACTTACAGCAAATGGAGAGCTTTTTTCAGCATTGGGACGAAAAAGTCAGTGGGCCAAGGCTGAGTACCATTCTGGAACTTTATAATATCAAAAAATTTATAGATTCGGGTATGCGGCTCTTGGATTGGACGGATGAGCAGTTCTCAGAATATCAGGATCGAAGCAAAAATATCCCACAAATTCTGGGACGATATTTCAGTGCAATCTCTGACGCGAATTTGCAGGGAATTTGCCAGGAAGTTAACTGGACCTATGCTGCTGATTTTTGGCAGTTGATTTGTGACTATAAGGTCTATCAGCGAATCAGCCCGGAGGTATTCAAACAACTTCTTGAGACAAATGAAAATGTTGTATGGTATGTCCTGATGCATAAAGGCCTTGCAGTGGCATTTGGGCCAGTGATTTCAGAACATTTGGTGCATAACTCTCATACAGCAGAGCAACTGTTGGCCCATTTTTTAGCGGAGCATCAGCGGAGTAAACCCTTATTTTTTCCCGATCAATTTACTCCACAGATGAGGGAACAAGCTCTCTGGGATTATGTGGACCGAGAAGATGCAAATTTGAACTATCTGCAATTGCTGGAGCAATCCCAGAATTCACCAGAACTTCCCATACCCGACCGGCTTAAACTAAAAGCAAGACGGCAGAAAGAAGCTCTCCAGGAGAAAATGTTTGCGGGAGGACCTGGGTTTTTATATGGGGTAGAGGTAGGATTCAAATCTATTCCAGATGGGTCAGTGCAGAAAGAATATAGGCAAGGGGATCACACCTCTGCTTACGCATACAGCCGTGAATGGTTAGAGGAAAACCAGGACTATCCTACGCTGCTAAATAATTTTATTTACTTGTTCGAGTATGTGGATTCATGTTTTCGGTGCACTTTTCTCTCCTTGCCAGCGGAACTTGACACACTGGAGAGACATCTTGGGGTGAAAGGGAAAAACGATTATATAGCCGGTTCTCACTTCAATACGAAAAGAATACGGACGCTGCTGCAAATGGCTGCCTATCGCGATGAACTTCAGCGTCTACATATTCAACTGGAAGATATCATCCAATGGTTTTTTGAGGTCTACCTAAAGGAAGAATTTGGGGCGGAAGGCTTTACATATACTCCACCGTCCCTTGGGACTACCTATATTGAAAAATGCAAGCTTCTTGCCAGTGCAACCGATGGCGTACTGAAACAATACCGCTTGTTTTCTGAAGATGGAAAGGTAGACCGTGAACTCCTGGAGATGTCCTCCGAACATGTAATTTTTCGAAATGTTCCAAGCTTCATAGGAAATAAATACGCCTACGCTAATTCGGTGGAGATTCGACGGGAAATGGATCTGCTATTTACTGATCAATCCATCCTGCACTATACAGAGAAAACGGGAAGCGATTATCAGACACTTCCGCATATGCTGCAATCCGTTGAGATGCACCAAGAAGACTTTGCGCATTATCAGAAGGATGCGATAAATTGGCTCATTGAGCGAGGCTCCGTACAAATTGGTGACAACGGTCAATTGCAGATCAATAAAGCTCGTGTGGTCTTGCTGGGAGATCTGTACTATCATGAGGTGATTTGCCCGTCTTACTATAATGGGTCCTATCTTCAACAACTTGAATCTCTCGTGCAAACTCAAGAAATTTGCTACGAGAGCACTTTGTTCTCCAGACCGGAGCAGGACTACTTAAATTATATTTTGAATAGGTCAAACTTCAGCAATGGCTTGGATCTAAGAAACAAGTATATCCATGATACTTGTCCTTTGGATGAGAATATGCAGACTCGGGACTATATGGAGCTCTTGAAAATTATGATTTTAACCATAATCAAAATCAACGAAGAATTTTGCTTGAAAGAACAACAAGTAAAATAGGATGAATATTCCATTTCACAATACGATGCCCCGGGAAAGTGATAACCCTGCGCCGCTGTAAACAAAAGGAGGAGTCGCCTGCTTTACGCAGACGGCTCCTCCTTTGTCGTCAAGAATGCTTCAGCCACTCCGTGAACTCCTCCAGGGTGATGACGTCCCGGTCACATTTCTTTTTCATCTCCCGGGCCTGTTCGCTCCAGGCGTAAAAATCCGTGTCGGAGATGCGCCCGGCCCGGATCCAAGCGAAGCGCCGCTTGTACTCCTTCCGGTAAACTTTGAACACCGGATCGTCGGACTGTTTCTTCGTCCACTGCTGGAAGGCCCCCGCCTCACGGCAGGTCTGCTGCCCCTTGGCCACCGGGCGCTCGCAGTACTCCGCGCTGACCCGTCCGGTCTGGGGGAACCAGCGGCCGCAGTGCTTGCAGCGCCGCACCGTGACGCCCCGCTCCACGCAGCTGCGCAGGGAGTAGTCGATCATGTCCGCAATGCCGGCGGAGTACAGGACCGACGAGCACCGCCCCGGCTCCACCGGTTCAAAGCTGAGGGGGATGGGGCGAAACTGAAACAGATCCGGGTCCTTGGGCATGTCGTAGAGATAGTTCTGAGCCGCCTGCTGCTGTGGATCCCGCCCTGCGCTGTCCACATCCAGGACCAGCGCAAAAAAGCGCCGCACCTGGCTCTGGTACAGCGGCAGCTGTTTGGGGAGCGGCCGCAGCTCCTCCAGCATCTGCCGGTCCTCTACGCCGCCCCGGTCATCACAGATTCCAATCCTGGCGAAGCGGTCAAACCACCGCACAAACAGCAGCTCCAGATAGATGTGCCGGTCTTTTATCGCGCCCAGCTCCACCATGGCGTCTGTACCCGCCTGCCGGTCGTCCTCCGCGATCAGCCGCTCCCAGCTGTTGGCGATCTTCCGGAGGGACGGCGTCAGCTCATCCCAGTCCATCTCCAGGAAGGAGAGCAGACTCTCCAGGAAGGGAAGCTCCCGCTCGGTAGACGGCACGCCCTGGATGCCGGCGGCGTCATACTGGAAGACCTCCTTCTTCCCGGAGAAATACATTTTGGCGTACCACATAAGGCCCCTCCCAAATATAGACATACTGTAAACATTGATTATGATAGTCTTGACCAGCGCCCGGTGCTGTGGTAGGATAGACTCCTCAAAGCTGTCAAGATGATATTAGAGTAAGTCTAACAGCAGAGGAGTCTGGTTGTCAACGGAAACTCCGAAGCATGGGAAAATTTTTTCTCTGGAACAAAATGAATGGGGGTATGGAATGAAAAAATCCAACTACAAGAGCTACGATGAGCTGCCGCTGTTCCTCAACGCAGAAACGGTGGCGCAGGTGCTGGGGGTGTCACCGTCGTCCGGGTATGAGCTGATGCACGAACCGGGCTTCCCGGTGCTGCGGGTGGGCAGCCGCATGGTGGTGCCCAAGGAACAGTTCATACAGTGGGTGGAATCCCACACGGGCGGTGCGCAATGACGTACAGAGGGAATTTCTTCTCTCTGCCCAACGAGATCTTCCTGCTGAAGCTGCGTCCGGGCGAGCTGGCGGTGTACTGCTACCTGCGCCGGTGCGAAAATCAGAAGACGCACCAGTGTTGGCCCAGCTGCAAAACCATCGGGGAAGCGGTGGGCATGTGCGAGAACACGGTGCGCAAGTATGTGCAGCTGCTGGCGGAGCGGGGGCTCATCGCGGTGGAGCCCACCATGGTCACCACCAGGTCCGGTGTGGCGCGAAACGGAACACTCCGGTTCACCTTGTTGCCGCCGCAGGACGCGGTCCGCCGGCACTACTGTCAGATGCTGGAGAACATGGAGCGGAACACCGAGCAACAGCGTGTGCAGAAACTCCTGGGGCAGTGGGAACAGAGCGGCTTCTGTGACGCGCTGTGAGGGGCTGTGTGGCCATCTTTCGAGATGGAGCGGAACCCTGCTCCATCCGGGGATTTTCGGGCGGATTTGGGCAGGTTTCGAGGCTCTGCGGGGGACGAAAGAAAAAGCAGGAGAAAGCGCCGGGGTCGTGGCCCCTCTGGCGCGGCCACATCTGCCCGCAGTGCGGACAGTTTCCCCCTCCGGGGGAGGGGGTTCCCGTAGCCGCCTAAATGGGGCACAGGGGGTCGTCCTGTCGGGAAGGCCCGTGGTTCCAGGGAAAACCGGGGCGTTCCGGGACGGGAAAAAGGAATTGGCTAGCAGTCCGTAGTGGGGGGCCGAACATCTGCGCACGGCAGTCGGGATGCGCATGTACCGGGCGCGACGGCGGTGCAGATCCTGCCACGCAGAGTCAAAGAAAAGGCGTCTCCGTTACCACAAAAATCTTTCTCAAAAAAGTTTCCGCCGAGGGCTAGCTATTTCCAAGAGGTTCGGGTATTGTGTGTTGCTGACAAGGAGGCGATACACATGTACGACTACATGAAAGCGTTGCATCTCCGGTTCTACCGGGAGCCGGAGTGCGCGGAGCTGCGGCAGGAGATCGACGAGGCCCGGGAGACGCTCCGGGCGCGGCTGAGCCGGGAGGACAAGCGGACGCTCCTCCATCTCATAGACGACCTGTCCCTCCTGCGGGAGGAGACGGCGCTGGAGAGTTTCGTCAGTGGGTTCCAACTGGCTTGGGGCATAGCCCAGGAGCTGGAGGCGCGGGGACTCTACTCCTTCGACGTGGAGGAGTCGGAGCGTATCCGCAAAGAGATGGAAATGGAGGTGTAGTCCATGGGAAAGCGCAGACCGTCCGGGGATGGCATGGTCCGCAAGCGGGAGGAAGGTCGCTGGGAGGGCCGCATAGTGGTGGGCCACAAGGAAAACGGAGCGCCTCTCTTCCGGTATGTGTCAGCAGGGAGCCAGAAAGCTTTGACGGAAAAACTCCACCAGGAGATAGATGCCTACCGGGGTGTGGATCTCACTGAGGACAGCCGCATATCCCTGGGCCAGTGGCTGGATCGCTGGCTGGAGGAGTACGCTGCCCCCTCGGTGCGTCCCTCTACACTGGAGGGCTACCAGGGTTACATCGAGCGGAATATCAAGACTCATCTGGGAGATAAACAGGTGGGAAAGATCACCCGGGAGGATGTCCAGAAATTGTACCGGGAGCTCCAGAAAAACGGACGGCAGGAGTTCCACCCTGAACATGGACACAAACTGTCCGGCGCTACGATCCGCCACATCCACGGGGTATTCCACCAGGCCATGGACGCGGCAGTACGGGAAAACCTCATCGCCCGAAATCCCACCGAGGGCATTACTCTGCCCAAGAAGAGAACGGCCCCCAAGCAGATTCTCAATGACGCTCAGCTGGAGCGTTTCCTGGAGGTGATACGGACGGACAGCGTCTGGCACGACTTCTTCTACACTGAGCTGACCACCGGCCTTAGGCGGGGAGAGATCTGCGGCCTCATGTGGAACGACTTCGATGAGGACCATGGGACCCTCTCTGTCCGCAGGACGCTCCATATCCAGAGGGGTGGCAGGCTGGTCACAGGCAAGACCAAGACGGGCACAGGAAAACGGACCATCACCCTGCCGCCCAGCACGGCACAACTCCTGGCTCAGAGGAAAAAAAGTTCCTACTCCCAGTGGATCTTCCCAAATCCACTCCAGCCAGAGCAGCCCGCCAGTCCCAGCACCGCCTACAATCACTTGAAAACGCTGCTGAAAAGGGCAGGGCTGCCCAGCATTCGCTTTCACGATCTCCGTCACACCTTCGCTACCCACGCTCTGGCCAGCGGAGTGGATGCCAAGACCCTCTCGGGAATCCTGGGCCATACTCAGGCGTCGTTCACCCTCGATACCTATACCCATGTGACCGGCGATATGCAGAAGCGGGCCAGCGAGATCGTGGGCGGTTTCATGGAAAATATCATGGTGAGGTGAGCGTATGGCGGGCAAGAGAAAGAAGGGCGAAGGTACTGTCCGCCTGCGGAAGGACGGACGCTGGGAGGGCCGTGTGGTGGTGGGCTACGATGAGGGGGGCAACCCCAAGACGAAGAATGTGCTGGCCAAAACAAAAAGAGAGTGCATTGAAAAGTTGGAGGTGCTGAAAAGCACCTGTCAGGTGGTTCGCCCTGTCCAGGTGCGCTCCGATATGCTCGTCCGGGACTGGCTGGACTACTGGTACCAGAATTACTCCAAGCCCAGGCTCCGACCAAGCACACAGATCAATTATGAGAGCTGGATTTATCATCATTTGATTCCGGGAGTGGGTGATATCCCGCTGAACCAGCTGACTCAGGCGGAGCTACAGCAGTTCTTCCGGTGCATGAAGGAGAGTGGGCGAAAAGCCAATGTAGAGCGCAGAGGTTCTGGTATGGCGGACCGCTCGGTGCGCAGCTGCCACGCTGTCTGCCAGATGGCTCTGGACAAGGCGGTGGAAGAGAAGTTGATCCACTCCAATCCGGCGGTGGGTTGCAAGCTCCCGCCATTGAAAGGCAAAGAAATGAAGATCCTGACCCAAGAGGAGATCCAGCGATTTCTCATCCAGGCCAAGGCAGAGGGGATGTACGAACTCTTTCTCCTGGAACTGACCACCGGCATGCGCCGGGGCGAGTTGCTGGCCCTCCGGTGGGATGACCTGGATTTTGCCACCGGAAAACTGCACATTGACAAACAGGTCTATCCCGTGGGTGGCAAACTCATTATCAGCGAACCCAAGACCAAGGCGGCCAACCGCACCATTATCCTGCCGCCCGCCATGGTGGAGCTGCTGGCGGAGTACAAAAAGGGTATCTTCTCTGAATTGATGTTCCCGTCCCGCACCAAGCCGGAGCAGCCTATTGATCCCGGCTATGTCCGCAAGAGACTGCAGATAATTCTGGAGCGGGCAGGGTGCAAAAGGGTAAGATTTCATGACTTGCGCCACACTTTTGCCACCCTGTCCCTGGAGAACGGGATGGATGTCAAGACCCTTTCCGCCATCATCGGCCATGTCTCTGCGGCCACGACCCTGAACACATATACGCACATCACCGATGAGATGCGGCAAAAAGCTGCCCTGAACATCGACCATGGAATTGTAAAAGCTGCTCCCGTTCCCAGGCAAAAGAAGAAGGAACCAGAAAGATCGGAATTCGTTCCGGTACCACTGTCCCGACGACGGCCTGGAACAGGGTGTATCAGCCAGATCAACGAAACCCTGTGGGAAGGGCGATACTCCCCCAAGTGGCCAGACGGGGTGAAACGTCCACGAAACGTCTACGCCCACTCGAAGGAGGAGTGCGAGGAAAAATTGAAGGAACTGATTCTGGAGATAAACGGGGAGATGGCCGCCCTCCGCTCCGGAGCGAGTACAGAGTATCCTGAGGATGGTAACCCTAAAAAGAGAGCCATCGCTGCTTATCTGCGGGGGTACCCTGATGTAACCAACAAGTCCAGAATTGCCAGAGATCTGCGCATCGACCGCTCCACGGTGCAACGGTACTACGATGAGATTCGAAGAGAGCTGCAACGGGGCGTGGTCCGTGTATGAGAAAAATGGAGGCAGGTACCACTGCAAAATCTGCGCTGAATCAGAAAACGCTTGAGTCGAAGGGGTAATTGTCGGAAAAATTGGGGAGTAAGCTTTGCCCGGTGGAATTCACTGCTCATCCAGGTATTTCTGATGCGCACGCTGCGCCATTTGCCGATACTCACGGGCCTCCTCATCCTTACCCTGCCGGACTAACAGTTTGGCCTTTACATCATAGAGCCAATAGTTGCGGCAATTCTCCTCACCATAATATTCGTACTCATAGGCAAAAGCCTGTGACAGCGCCCGATCCGCCCTCGGCATATCGCCGAGTTCCAGGTATGCCTCTGCCACACTGAGGTAGGCGGGCACGCAGATGCCGATTTCGTCAATGGCTTCGAATCGCCGGATGGCCTCTTCGTATCCCTTTACAGCCTCCTCCAACTGACCCATTTTCGTCAGCACTTCAGCCCGGTTGTAATAGGCCCAAGCTATGAGAGGATCCCCGCCGGGGAGAATTTCCAGACGGAGGTGAAGGGCCTGCTGGAAATAGCGGTCAGACTCCTCCAGCCGGTTCTCGTTGTACCGGGCCCACCCCATCATGGAGTAAGAGAGGGAGAGCTGCCGGTCCCTCTCCGGAGATCGGGGGACTGCTTCGATAATCTCCAACGACCGGGCTGCCTCCTGGGAAAGCAGGTCATACTGTTCCAGACACCGCCGCTGATTGGCAATGTAGTAGTGATACCAACTTTCCCGGACAGGATCTGGGTGGAGAGCGATCAGCCGCTCAAAGATGGCGATGCTCTTGTCCCGCATAAAGTATTCCGCATAGGCCTCTGCAAGCCGCTCCATGAAGTTTATATTGAAGGGCAGGGAGGGATCACACCACTTGAGGTAGTAGTTTTCTCCCAGGGAGATCAGTACCTGCTTCTCACGGTATTTGTAGTGGGTGAACCGACTCAGCCGCTGGGCAAGATTATCCACGTAGACCTGACAGCCCTGTACAAATCCGGGATCTTTCCGCACAATCGTATCCGCCATCAGCGGATGAAGGGAGATTACATCGGAAACAGAGTTGTATTGGATAAAACTGCTGTCAATCAGTTCGTCCAACAGCATAAAGTCCTCTAACTCCGTTAAATCAAAAAATAGTTCCGTCTCTACTCCCTCCACCGGAAGAAGTACCATGTTTTTCAGAATGGATACCTTCTCCGGGGTGAGGCCGCTCAGATCAAAGATCTGCTGCATGACCTCCATCACATGATCCATCACCATCTGGGTGCGGCGCTGGGCTGTCCCTGGGGCTCCGCAGAGATAGTCCAGCATAGCAGAAGGGGAGAGGTGGGAGGCCTGCATTTGCTTGGCCAGCAATTGGATGCCGTAGGTATGAAAACCGATACGGCGAAACACCTCCATCAGCGCCGATTCCTCCTGCGGCTGCAGGGGCCTTTTGTAAAACTTCCTGAACAGGGCCAGTTGATCTTCCCACCGGTCCAAAGGACGGACGGTCAATTCCTGATACCCGTCCTTTTCACGGCTGATGCGGGAGGTAATGATCATGGAGTACCGCCCCTCCAGCAACTGCGGGAGCCGGGGATCTTGGGTGTCCAGATTGTCCACCACCAAAAGGGTGTCCCGATTACAATGGTCCTTGAGATAGTTCAACTTTTTGTTATAGAAAGACTCCCTTGCCTGGGGGGTGGTGAGATCCTGTTTCTCGCTCTCCAGGCCGCGGATGTGAAGGAACTGATCGGAAATAAGCATATCCTGGATATCGGTATTGTAGGTCAGCCACACCACTGTGGTGTACTCGCCCTGGAATTTGCGCAGATACTGACGGGCCAGTTCGCTTTTTCCCATTCCACCTGTTCCAAAAAGAAAAAGTTTATTGTTCTCGCCCCAGAGCAACTGGTGCATCTCCTCAAGTTCCGCCTCCCGGCCCACAAAGTTCGTGTTGTAGGTCATGGAGGTGCTCCGGATCTCTCCTGCCTGCGGCTGAGCGTTGTTCCTCATTCCCTGGACAGGAGCGCCTTCCTCCTCTTCCTGAAGCCAGTAGGCAATGCGGGAGACCAGGGTGGCGATCCGCTCCTCTTCGGGAGGATCAGACCCATCCAGGCTGTGGATGCGCCCCAAATAGTATTTCACATCATCAGGCATGCCCTCCTTATCGGTGCGGAACGGGAGGAGACGGATATCCTCTTTATGATGGAAGCGGTTGAAAGCGCAGTCGATCTCATTGAGCACATGCTCCGAGCAGGTGGAGTACCGGTTCATAATCAGCAGAAAAATTTTACACTCATCAATGGCACGCACAATGTCCCCGGCATATTTAGATGTTACATCCCGGGGCGCATACCAGCATTCGATCCCTTCACGCTCCAACGCCTGGACAATGTGCTCCACAAGTTGGGCTGAGGAGTCATGATGATAACTGATAAAGACAACATGTTTCACAAGGATACCTCCCAACATGAACAGTAATCAAACACGGATCTGTCTCGAGATGAATATTGGGGAAGGATGCCGGACACAGACGCAGCATTTACAGCGGGTTTCCCTCTACTGACAGGAGAATGCGGATGTTCTCACGGTCCTTCTCGCGCTCCGCTTCCGTGAGGTTTTGATAGGGCACCAGATCCCCGTGAATCCGCTGGACAGGATCTTTCCGCCTGCCGTTCTCCGGATGGCCGAAGGTCCAATTATTAAGATAATGATACCGGCACCAGCGAGTGTGCTCCAGTTCTGCCAGTATTTCCATGGTATCCGGGGGGAGTTTTTCCGCCGATGCCGGCAACCCCATAGCCGCCAGCATGTCCAGCCGCACCAGGTGATAGTCCGCAGCACTGATGTTGGACTCCCGGGTGAAGGCGTCCAGTTTTGCCCACTCCGCCTCACAATTCTCCTTCGTCTCTGCCACGCCGGCGTACAGGTGACTGTAGCGCAGGTTGATGGCCTTGGCTCTGTCCAGGAGCAGGTCATCCAGAACGATCTTCAAATCAAGGGCCGCCTGTTCCCAGGCAAACAGCCGCAGCCGTGGTTGTTTCGCCAGCGGGCCGTCGGTCAGGTCGCCCCTTGCAAAGACGTCGATTTCCCGCCGCGTGATAGCCAGCAGCAGATCCTCCAGCAACTTCGCCTGTTCGGTCTGCTCCAGAACCAGCAGCAGATCGGCCTCCTCCAGCAGCGAAAGCTGTGTATACCAGGGCTCCGGGTGAAAAATGACAGGATCCTCGATCTGGGCGATACCCCGGTGGATCGCCGCAAAGCGGTCCGACGGGCCAAAAACGTGGTACGCTATGGACTGGTCCGGTGAGAACAGGTTGCTCTGCAGCCCACGCAGCAGGAGTTCCTCCCCCAGTTTGCCGAACCCGAGAAAGACGATCTGCAGATGGTGTCCCTGGCGGCGGGACAATTCATACATGTCCCGCTGCCGCCAGAACAGGCGGGCGGCGTTCTCCTCCGGGCAAAAGAAGTGCAGCATCGCTTCCCCGTTGGACTGGGCGGACAGGGAACGGCACTGCAGATATACCGGCCGCCCGGCCAGTTTCTGCCGGTGCTCCCGGCAGAAGGTAAGGTTCTCCTCCTCCGAGCCGACGAGAATGTACCGGTGTGCGGGAACCAAATCCTTTCCTCCGTCCACGCCCCGGTGGCCCAACTGCTGCAGCAGAACGGCCTTGGCGATTCCTGTGCCATATACCGCCACACTGTCCTCCCGAAAATAACGCAGCCAGTTGCCCAACACCCGGCGCAGGACCCCAATGGCCAGCACTACCCAACTGGCCGTGATCAAAGGGGCAGTCCATCGGGCGATCTCCACCCACAGGTTCGGCGGCGTGTCCCCATAGTTCATCAGATACATCCCCGCGCACTGGTAGAGCGCGTCCAGAAAGGATTCTCCCGATTGACCTACAAGGCCAATCATACCGCAGATCAATGGAAGAAGAAAAATAGTTATTTTTCTCCCAACAACAGCAAACTTCTTCATGGGACACAACCCTTTCCATAGTGTCATTTGCGCAAATGGTTTTTTCTATTCTACATCAATCGGCAGAAAATAACAATCAATATAACAGCAATCATCGTTACCCATGTCTTGCCCCATGAAATGAATACCAAAACGCTGTCTGTCATCCTGGGCCAAGGCTGAGACATCCCTTGGTGCCATATCAGAAATTGCGCCGCATAAACAAAAAAGAGGGGGCACTCCCAGAGAAACGGGGTATCCCCCTGTGGTCAAACCGGAAAACTGTCTGTGGTATTTGTGTGGTCAGAACGAAAAGTCAAAATTTCATGCACATTTTTCGCAACAAAATAAGCAAAAAATCCGCCGTTTTCATACGAAAACGGCGGATTTTTGGTCCGAGTGGCGGGATTTGAACCCACGGCCTCATGGACCCGAACCATGCGCGCTACCAACTGCGCTACACCCGGATGGCTTTACCATTATAGTGTTTCCAAAGCATTCTGTCAAGTAGAAGATTTCTTGCGGCATCTGTTTCCGTCGAAAGCCAATATAGGGCTTTCGACGGAAGCAGGTGTTTATTATTTAAAGCTCTCTCATGAGATGGAAAGTCTGCATCAATTGGACGGCACCGTATCCCCATTGGACATTGGGGTACATCATGGCGGGGCTCCTCAGACAGCCTCTGATCAGGTATGCCCGGATCTGATAAGTACTCATGGCAGGGTCATTTTCCTCAACGATTCCCCACTGCAGCAGTAGTGCACATGCACCTGAAAGAACAGCGGTTGCAGCGCTGGTTCCGGTCATCGTACCATAGCCATAGGGATAATACCCACTTACTGATACACCCGGTGCCACCAAATCCGGGAGCATCTGTGACAGCCTGGAGGGACCTCGGGAGGAACGGGGATAGATGCTCTGGTTGGCGCTGTTATAGGCTCCGCAGCAGATCGGTCCGGCAGTGGTGGCAGGTACTGTGATGGTATAATCGGGAGAGGCTGACAGAAATTCTACGGTTGGAGAAACAAAACCGGTCATAGGGAGCCAGGCGTGATATCCTCCATTCAATACAATATCGCCATATAGGGTGACTGTCCAGATCCCAGGCGTTGCGTCCAGAATACGGACGATAGTCAGCTGACCGCCGCTGCCTTCTACAGGGAAGTGGTATTCTACCTGGACTTTTGTTCGCTCCAGGATTAGCTTTACTTCCGTCATATTGCCGCTTCTGGCAGGGATTCTGCCGACCAATTCACCGGAAGGGGAGCGGACAGAAACGGAAAAGCGATCGGAGATGGTATTCCAGATGGCCAAATATACATCGCCGGCCTGCTCACCGACCTTGATGTCAACGGGGGAACTTTCTCCGGCCAGGAGCGTTCCCTGAAAGTGGTGGCGGGCCTGGCTCTCATTTCCAGCGGCAGCACAGAGACAGATCCCTTTTTGGATTGACACGCTTTCCAGATATTCTTCAAAAACACTGAACCCATCATGGCTGCCAAAATTTGATCCCATGCCCAGGCAGATCACTACGGGACGGTCCAGTTCCTGGGCTTTTTTCAGAATGTATTCCACCCCCACCATAATGGCGCTGGATTCATAGGCTTCATCCTGCCAGGGCGGGACGCAGTATTTCTTTCGGTAGAAAGGCCGAGCCTTCCGCAATTTTACCGCAATGATTTCTGCGTCGGGTGCAGCCCCGATAAAGCCATCCAGAGACCGGCCGGCGGCCACAGAGGCGAGAAAGGTACCGTGGCCGGTATCATCTTTTTGCGGCACGACGCTAAAAGGGTCATCAGAAGCCAGAGCCTGGTCGATATCCTGGACAGTATATTCCACCCCCGTAGAAAATCCTCTGGGAGGATCGCCTTCAGCTGTCTGGTCATAGAGAAACAGGATCTTGCTGCCGCCGTCTTCATAGCGAAAGACCGGCAAAGTATAATCGATGCCGGTGTCCACAAAGCCCAGCAGTACGCCCCGTCCCTTCAGATTCAGATACGGTTGGTTATGTACCTGGATGATACCGGCGGCTTCCAGATCCGGCCGGCCCAGAGGTCCCAGGATTACGGAGGCGGAGCTGACAAAGGCAGCCCCGAGGGCTTCCTGCAGGTGGGGGAAGTTCTGCTCTTTGATGTATCCCAGAACGTACCGGCCGGATAGGATCTGTCCAATAATAACCTCTCCGCTTTCTCGGACAAAGTCGAAGAAAGCGTCTGTGGCCCGGGTGACAAAATCCACAGTATCCGGCGCATTGATGAATTCCTGTATCTCCAACGGCAATTTCACAGCGTACCTCTTTCCCGCTGGCGGACCAAGTCCGCCAGCGCTGCACATAGATTCAGTTTTCCGTATCCCCATACAGGATCGGGATAGTTCAGAAAGGTGCTTCTGGCGGCATTGGCACACAAGAAGGCCTTGATCCTCTGCCCGTAAAGAAAGGGGTCATTTCGCTGGATGATCCCCCATTCCATAAGGAGCGCGGCGCTTCCGGAGACGAACGGCGCGGCCATACTGGTACCGGAATAGGTATCATATCCGCCGCCGGCTTTGGCAGTATATATCTGCTCCGCAGGGGCGCAGAGATCCAGCAGAGCATGGCCCTGGCAGGGGGCGGCGCCTCGTCCGGAGAATGTGCTGGCCGTTTCTGTACCAGATCGGTACCCGCCTACAGAAATTGGCAGGCGGGCAGTGGCGGGCAGGGTAATGGTCAGATTGGGGTCGGGGAGGAGAAAAGCAGTATCACGGCCCACCTCTTCCACAGTGGGGAGCCAGATATTGAAACCGCCTTCTACGATCCGGTCTCCATAGCAGCGCAGCTTCCAAAGTCCGTTGAGCTGTCCGGAGGGTGCGTTTAATGTATAGTATACTTCCTGGGCGGTGGAAAAATGGGTCGGTCCATTGAATACGGCGGAGAGCTGTACCGGTCCGAAAGAAAACTGACGTGCCGCGCCGGAAGAGAGGGGGCCGGTGGAAGCGCCGGAAGGTAGGATCATTTCAAACCGGGCGATGTCGGCAAAACTTTTCCAGAGAGTGAGAAAAATACTGCTTCTGGGCGTTGATACGGTGAATTCTACATCCAAAATGCTGCCAGAAGATAATTTCCCTGAAAAATGGTGGCCGCTGTCGCCCTCATTACCGGAGGCGCATACGATGACGGTGCGCCCCTGTTGAGCCATGGCGTCTATATAGGTCTCAAACAGGGATTGACCTTGGTGGGAGCCCTTATTGGTACCATAGCTGAGGTTAATGACACAGGGCATGGCCTCCTGAGCGGCACAGTCCATAATAAATTTGATGCCCCGCATGACGTCGGTGCTGGTGGCGCTGTTGCCGCTGCCCATTTTTACAGCAACGATAGCAGCGCCCGGAGCAATGCCGCTGCGGCCTGCTGCAATGGCTGCCGCTGCGGTGCCGTGGCCTACCACATCCCGGCTGTCAGTGTTTCCCTCGTCGATCTCTCTGGCAGAATAGACGGTCCCTTTTCGAAATCCCAGGGGAGGGGAGCCGGGGATGGTCATATCCCATAGCCAGAGCACCCGGGTGGCCCCGTTTTCCGTAAGGAACTCGGGATGGGTCAGGTCGATGCCGGAATCGATGAAGCCGATCATTACGCCGGTTCCGGTAAGGCCAAGAGCCTCATCCCGTTTGATGGGAGTGATACAGGCACTGTCCAGACCTGCCTGCAAAAAGGGAGAGAGCCCTTCGGACGGTTCAAAGTATTCAATCTGTGGGTATTCCAACAGTTCTGAAACTTCGTCGGGCTCCAGCTCCAGAATAGCATATTGGTGCCCCAGCAGCTCCGTAGGATAGCCAAGGGAGAGGATGTCTCCGTTGTATTTGACAATGTATTCCATAGTTCGGCTCCCGATCCATATTCAGCGGCAGGTGCTATTTAACATTCTCCGCATAGAATAGTATACGGAAAGGAGGGCTGGCCTTATGAATCCAGCTTATACAGGACAGGGATTTTTACAGGTAAAGGTAACGACAGAAAGTCCGGTGGTGCCTATCAGCGAGGCCAGGGTACGGATCAGCGATCCGACGGATGGAACGGTGCTTCAGGAACTGACAACAAATTCTTCCGGACAGACAGAGCCGGTAGATCTGCCAACTCCGCCGCTGGAATACTCCGTCAACGCCGGTGAGCCAAAGCCCTATGCATCGTACTCGGTAACCGTATTTGCGGAGGGCTTCAAGACCTTACATATCGGCGGCGTACAGCTGCTGCCAAGCGGCCTGGCACTCCAGCCGGCGGCGCTTACGCCTGCCACAGCAGGCGGTATCAACGTACAGAATCGTTATATCTCTCCCCATACGCTGTGGGGGGATTTTCCGCCGAAGATCCCGGAAGATGAGGTGAAGCCTCTGCCGGACGCTGATGGATTGGTGGTACTTCCCAAGCCGGTGATTCCGGAGTACATCATCGTCCATCTGGGAAAACCCAGCGATCAGGGTGTTCCCAATGAATGGGTATTGTTCCGGGACTACATCAAAAATGTGGCCTGCAGCGAGATTTATGCCACATGGGCGCGGGAGACCATCAAGGCCAATGTCCTGGCCATCATTTCCTTTACACTGAACCGGGTATATACAGAGTGGTACCGTGGAAAGGGATATGACTTTACTATTACCAATTCCACAGCATATGACCAATCCTTTGTACCGGGACGAACGATATTTGAGGAAATATCTGTGGTGGTGGATGATCTTTTTAATACATACATCACCCGAGAGGGAGCCGGGCAGCCGCTGCTGACCCAATACTGTGACGGCCGGCAGACCCAGTGCAACGGTTTGTCTCAGTGGGGTTCTCAGGCCTTGGGAGAGCAGGGCTGGGATGCGATCAGCATTTTGAGACGGTACTATGGTTCTGATATCTACCTTGCACCGGCGGAAAAAGTAGAAGGTGTGCCCATGTCTTTTGGTGGGGAGACGCTGACAGTAGGGTCTGCAGGGGAGGATGTACGGACGATCCAGCTGCAGCTCAACCGGATCTCTGAGAATTTTCCGGCACTTCCCAGGGTACGGGCAGACGGCGTCTATGGCACAGAGACTCAGGAAGCGGTCAAGACTTTCCAGAGCATTTTCCTTTTGCCGCAGACGGGAGACGTAGACTTTGCCACCTGGTACAGCATTTCCAATATCTACGTGGCGGTAGCCAAGCTGGCGTAAGTCTCCTCGATGAGAAAAACGCCCCGGTGGGAGTGATCCTGCCGGGGCGCTGTAAATTTAGAGAAAGTTACTATTGAATTTCTTTGGACAGAGGTGGTACACTTTTTCAAAGAAAATAGGTAAGGGTAGCTGCCGAAATAAAGAAAAACAGCAGCAGCCCCACAATCACTATTGCAATTGTGGGGCTACTGCACGTATTCGGTTGTCAAATGTTTTGTCCACCTTTCGTGGGTTCCCTTGTGCGGATAGTCGCTTTTGCTATACGCTCAGACAGTGCAATTGAGAGACGAACTCTTCTGTGGATACGGTCATCCATGCTGCTTTCGTGTGCGAAAAGGTTCCGCTAACTTGGGAAACTGGATTTTTTGGATCCGCTGAACAACATAAGCATCCTTGCGGATCAGGCCAAGTTGTACATTGGACCGTACCTCCTTGGGTAGATTTGCAGGAACACTTCTTTGCGAAGGACACTTGCCAGGAAATCTTCTTTGCTGCGTCCTTACTATTTTGAATTTCCCTTCCTGTGATTAAAATATACAATGAAACCCTGATAATGTCAATAGCTTTTATGCGTATTTAACAATTTGTTAATAATCTGGTGTGCGGAGGAGGATGTGCCATGTATGACGAACTGACGGAAGTAGATATCCGGAAAATGCAGGAGGAGATCGATTACCGGGTACGTGTGCTGCGGCCCAAACTGATCGAGGACGTGCAGACAGCCAGAGCGTTTGGCGATCTCAGTGAGAACTTTGAGTATAAGTGTGCCAAGCAGGAGAAGAACCGCAACGAGAGCCGCATCCGCTACCTGGAGCGGATGATCCGCACGGCAAAGGTGATCTCTGCAGAATCCGGAGAGGCGGAGGTAGGCCTCTTTGACAAGGTGACGCTGTTGAACGAGAAGCTGGGCAAGGAGATGACCATTCAAATCGTCACCACCCTGCGGCAGGACGCCCTTCAGGGAAGGATCAGCAAGGAATCCCCGGTGGGTAAGGCGGTTTTGGGCCACCGGGTGGGGGACCGGGTCCTGGTCACTGTCAGTGATGAGCTGCGCTATTATGTGGTGATCCGTGCCATTGAGAAGGGAAAAGACGATGACTCCATGGCCATCAGTTCTTACTGAAGTCGTGACCATGGGCGTTAAGACTTCGTTAATCTCCTGCTCCGGGACTTGACGCACATACAGGCTTCCTGTATACTGACTCCATTATGCAGAAGGGAGGACGATAGATTTCATGGACAGTGACGAAGGCGATTATCACAGTACCGATCAAAAACGATTCTGTTTATCATATACGGCATGTCTGCTTCACGGTTAGTGGGACAGGCATGCCTTTTTGCGCCTTGGCCGCCTGCTGCAGTAGTGACGGTGTACGTTCCTGCCCGTACAGAGGGCAGGTCAAGGAAGCATGATTTGGTTTATGATAAACAGGAGGATTACGTAACGTATGGAAACCCAATTATTGTCAGAACTGTTGGCGATGGTGATCTGCATCGTCTTTTCGGCCTATTTTTCCGCGTCAGAGACCGCTTTTTCTTCCCTTAACCGGGCAAGGATGAAGGCCATGGCGGAGCAGGGAGATAAACGGGCTGAACGGGCGTTGGCTCTGGCGGAGCAATATGATCGCCTTCTCTCCACGCTGCTGATCGGCAACAACATCGTCAATATTGCTGTGGCCTCTATTGGTACGGTGATGTTTGTGCGCTATTATGGAGACATGGGCGCTACCATTTCTACAGTAGTGATTACTATTGTTGTACTGATTTTCGGAGAGATCTCACCCAAAAGCCTTGCCAAGGACAGCCCGGAGCGGTTTGCTATGCTCTCTGCGCCTCTGCTGCGGGTGCTGATGTGGGTGCTGGCTCCGCTGAATTTCCTTTTCTCCCAGTGGAAGCGTCTGCTGACGGTGGTATTCCGGGTAAAGGATGACCGGAAGCTGACCCAGCAGGAGCTGCTGGTGCTGGTGGACGAGGTGGAGCAGGAGGGCGGCATCGACCGGGATGAAGGTGAGCTGCTGCGCAGCGCTATCGAGTTTCCGGACCAGGAGGCGGAGGATATTCTTACCCACCGGGTGGACCTGGAAGCTGTCCAGGTGTCCGCTTCCCGGGAGGAGGTAGCCAAGGTGTTCCGGGAGACCCGGTACTCCCGGCTGCTGGTCTACGGAGAGGATCTGGACGATATCCAAGGTGTGGTCCATCTCAAGGACTTCTGCGATGCGCCGGAGGGTGCTTCACTGAAGGATCTGATGACGGCGCCGCTGTTTGTGCCGCCGTCAGTGAAGATCAGTGCTCTGCTGCGGCAGCTCCAGCGCAGTAAATCTCATGTGGCTGTGGTCAGCGATGAGTTCGGCGGTACCCTGGGTATCGTCACGTTGGAGGATATCCTGGAGGAGCTGGTAGGCGAGATCTGGGACGAGCACGACGATGTGGAGGAGCCTGTCCGCCAGACAGGGGAGGGAGCATATCTTATTTCCTGTGCTGAGAGCCCGGAGATCATGAAGGACCTGTTTCACGAGGACCCGGGAGACGACAACACCACGATGGGTGGCTGGGTAGCTGAGCAGCTGGGCCGCATCCCTGTTCAGGGGGACACCTTCCTGTGGGAAGAGCTGAAAGTAACGGTGATAAAAACTGATGGGCGCCGTGTCCTGGAAGTAGAGGTCCGCAAGATGGATGAGACGGTGGAAGCCGGCGCATGATCCCAACATAACATAGAAAAACGCCCGCCTGGAGGATATTCTCCTCCAGGCGGGCGTGGCTTTATGTTGTTAGTGCTTATACATTGAAGCGGCTATAGGCGTTGAAGCAGTCCAGGCAGAGCTTTTTGCCGTTCTCCAGACGGATCATATTCTCTGCCGTAGTCTCACCGCAGTTTTCACACTTGATGGACTGAAACAGCCGGGCACTTTCAGGTAGAGTAATGGTGGTTTCCTTTACAGCAAATATGTCCCAGGGAGCCAGAGACTGATAGTAAGCAAAGGACTCCTGGCGGCTCATACCCTGGGGGCGGTCCTTCAGAACCAGGCGCACGGAGCGACCTGTGGTGCGGTTGTAGAAGGAGAAGGCCTGCTTGCCCCGGAGATGGAAGAGGAGATTCCCCTTGCCCACGCTGCAGCCCAGGATCACCTGGATAGCATCCACACCGCAGGCATCATTTTCTGTAATGCATACCACCTGCTCATCATCAGAAAAGTGGAGATCCAGCAGTTCGATAGCATACAGGGCAGCCTTGTAGCCGATCGTCAGGCCGCCGCACTCATGGCCATGGAAGGCCGCACATTTTTCCCAAAGTTCACGCTCGTTCATATATCGATTCTCCTTTTCTTTTGATCAATCAACCAGGACAATGGATTTTCCCTCCACTGTCGCCACGTGGGCATTCACGCCATAGACCTCGCGCAGGGCCTGGCGGTCAAGGATAGAGCTGTCGCCGGAGCGATAGACCTGCCCGTCCTTCAGCAGGAGGAACCGGTCACAAAACCGCAGGGCCAGATTGAGGTCATGAATGACCATCACAGCGGTGATGGTGGAAGTGCGGCAGATATCCCGGACGATATCCAGCACCTGATACTGATTCTGGATGTCCAGGCTGCTGGTAGGCTCGTCCAGCAGCAGCACTTTGGGCTGCTGGGCCAGGGCCCGGGCCAGCATTACCTTCTGACGCTCGCCGCCGCTGAGCTCATTGAGAAAGCGACCCCGCATATCCGACAGGTGGAGCCGGTCCATGGCCTCATGGACGATACGGTGATCCTCCTCGGTAAAGCCCCAGCGCATATAGGGCCTGCGGCCCAGCATTACCACGTCGTGGACTGTCATCTGGGTGCTGGGAATGTTCTGGGAGACGAAAGCTACCCGCTGGGCTACCTCACGGTGAGTCATGGTGAGGAGGTCCTCGCCATCCATCCAGACGTGGCCGCCTTCCACCCGCAGGATCTGATTGAAGCACTTGAGCATGGTACTCTTACCGGCACCATTGTTGCCCAGGATGGCCAGGAACTGGCCATCCTCCAGGGAGAAGCTGACCTGCCGCAGGATCTCGGGGCCATTACGATAGTGGAAACTGAGATTTTCAACGTTCAGCATGGCCGCGCCCTCCCTTAAACAGCAGATACAGGAACAGGGGACCGCCCAGGAAGGAGGTGATAGCGCCGATAGGAAGGATCACCGGGCTGATAGCCACCCGGGCAAACAGGTCACCCAACAGCAGTAAGGTGGAGCCTGCTAGGATAGAGCCGGGAAGGAGATAGACGTGGTTGTTGCCTACCACCATGCGGACGATGTGGGGGGCTACCAGTCCGATAAAGTTGATAAGACCGATGTAGGATACGATAATGGAGGCGGTAAGACAGCAGAGAACCATGTCTACCAGGGTCAGACGGCGGACGTTGATACCCAGACTCACCGCTGTCTCTGTACCGCTGAGAAGGGCGTTGTAGTCCCAGCGGTGAAGCAGGAAGCAGATGCTGGTGACCAGGACCACGATGCCCATGATCCGCAGATCGGACCAAGTGGTGCTGCCCAGATTTCCGAAGGTCCAGAACACCAGACTGGCCAACTCGATCTCGTCGGCGAAATATTGGATGAGGGTGGTAGCGCCGGTAAACATGGAACTGATGGCCACACCTGCCAGGACGATCCCCTCGGGGGAGATCTGCCGGAACCGGGACAGGCCCAGGATCACCAGGGCCACCGCCATGCTGCCGGCGAAGGCACACAGAGGAATCACGGCAGAGCCTGCAGCACCTGCCGCACCGGCGTTCAATACGACGATAGCAAAGGCGGCACCAAAGCTGGCACCCTGAGACACGCCCAGGGTGGAGGCGGAGGCCAGAGGGTTGCGGAGGATCGCCTGAAGCACACAGCCGGAGATGCCAAGTCCGGCTCCGGCAATAATGGCGGTGCAGATCCGGGGCAGGCGGTTATTTCGGACCACGCGGTTGATGTTCTCATCGTGGGCCATACCGAAGATGCCCCGAATCAGTTCACTGATCGGCGTTTCGTAGGAGCCGGCCCGCAGGGACAGCAGGATCGTCAGTACCAGTACGACTGCCAGGATGGCCAGAAAAATGAGGCTTCTGACACGGTTGCGGTGAAAGGCAGGATCAATGGTGCTGTGGTCGTGGTGGGCCTTATTCGCCCAGCTGGATGGGTCTGAACTCATAGCCGGCCTCCTTCAGGTCTTCATAAGGATTGGTGCCCAGCAGGGCGGTAAAGATCTCGCCGGCCTTCTCCACCGGGTCGATGTCGGCAAACTGCTCCGGGTACAGGATGGTAGCGGCGTAGTAAGCGTCTGCCAGAGCGGTTTCCAGATTGGAGGCACTGGAGCGGAAGGAGATCTGGGAATAGACTCGGCCCTCCCGTACGGCGGTGAGGCCCTGATAAAAGTCGGGGTTCTTCGCATAATCCTCATTGATCAGGGCCATGCCGTTGAAGTCAAGGAAGATGACGTCAGGGTCCCAGGCCAGGACCTGCTCAGTGTCGATGTCAAAGGCGCCGGACTGGCCGGTGGTGTCAGCCAGATTGTTAGCGTGGATAAGGACGAAGGGGCCGTAGTTGGCCTCAGTACCTTCAAAGCCGTGGTGACCCTTGAAGGACACGCCGCCTACATAGACGGTGGGCTTGTCCGCATCAGGGATGTCCGCAGTGCGTGTTTCCAGATCGGCCTTGACGCTGTCCAGATAGTTGGTCAGCTCTTCTGCCCGATCCTCCTTGCCGTAGACCTCACCCATCAGGCGGATGGTCTCATAGGCATTGTCATCCAGAGTGGTATCGCTGCCGGGAACCACCACAACGGGGATACCGGTCTTGTCCTGCAGGTCGTCGGCGTCCTTACTCTCGGCAGCGCTCATAATGATCACGTCAGGGTTGGCGGAGATGATGGCTTCCGGGTAATGCTCCCCATTGCTGCCGATGACAGGCAGGCTGGAGAATTGATCAAAATTTACATAGTTGTACAGCCGGGACATGGTGGGTTCCTGTTCGTAATCCTCCACACCTACCACCAGATCCTGGGCCTGCATATAACAGGTGTAGCGCAGCGCGCCTACGTTGACGCAGACGATGCTCTCTACAGTCTCCGGGATGGTGACAGTCCGGCCGGTGCTGTCGGTGATAGTCCGGGTACCTTCCTCCGTTTGCGAGGGATCAGAGGTGTTGTCTGAAGTGTTGTTGGTGCTGTTATTGGTACCGCCACAGCCCACCAGAACAAGGATAAGGCAGGCGGCGAGTATAAAAGTAATCCAGCGATACGTGTGTTTCATAAATCTTCTCCTTTGGGTATTGTCGTTTTCTGTGACCAGGCCACAGAAAACAGGTGGGTATTTAACTGCAACGGCAGGAAGAGAGAGGGATCCTCCCACCGCCAGGATGTAGTATAGACGAGGGGAACAGAGGAAACAAGCCGCCGGGGGGGATATTTTTTCGCCAAATTTTCCATGGACAGGGAAATCATTTTCCTCTTGCTCCTGGCGGCCTTGTGGGGTACAATAAGGCACAATGTCTGGAGCGGAAATTGGCCCAGGGCAGCACGGATCAGCCGGAATATGGAAATATATTATTTATAAGGAGTGTGCTTATGCGGATTTGTGGACTGCAGAAGCTGGCAATGGTAGATTTCCCTGGAAAGATTGCGGCCACTGTGTTTACCGGCGGCTGCAACTTGCGCTGTCCCTTCTGCCATAATGCGCCGCTGGTGAACCGCCCGGAGGAGGCGGAGAAGTGGGAGGTAGAGGAAGTATTGGCTTTTCTTGCGCAGCGGCGGGGTCTTTTGGATGGCATGGTCCTCAGCGGCGGTGAGCCGCTGCTCCAGGAAGGGGTGGAGACGTTTCTTGCTAAGGTCCGGGAGATGGGCTATGCTGTCAAGCTGGATACCAACGGGTGCTATCCCCAACGGTTGAAGCGTATCCTTGAGGCCGGGCTGGTGGACTATGTGGCCATGGACATCAAGAACTCCCTGGCAAAATATCCGGAGACAGTGGGCTGTCCCGGCTTTGACACTGCGCCGGTGGAGGAGAGTGTCCGCATCCTGATGGAGGGGAAGGTGGACTATGAATTTCGTACCACTGCCGTCAGTCCCTTCCATACACCACAAGATATAGAGGAGATCGGCCGCTGGCTCTCCGGTGCGCCCCGGTATTTCCTACAGACTTTTGTAGATTCCGGCAATCTGGTAGGGGAGGGATGCCAGCCCTTTTCTCCGGAAGAGATGCGTGAATTGGCGCAAAAAGCCCGTCCTTGGTTCAAAACCGTGGAAATTCGTGGTATTTAACGATATTTTGTGAGGAGTAAAATAAAAGACACAATATATTGTGGTTTTATGCTTGACAGAAGGCGGTAGGGCAGATATAATAGAGACCGTTCCAAAACATCAGGGGACCGGCTGCGCCCGGGATCTGGACACATAAATATGAAAGAAAGCAGGGCGGTTTCATGTATCAAGTAGTAAAAAGGGACGGCAAGGTCACGGATTTTCAGCTTTCGAAAATCAGCGTTGCCATTACCAAGGCCTTTGAGGCTACCCATACGGATTATAATGCTGACATTATTGATCTGCTGGCACTGCGGGTAACTGCGGACTACCAGGAGAAGATCCATGATGGAAAGGTCGCTGTAGAGGATATCCAGGACAGCGTGGAGAGCGTCCTGGGCAAGGCAGGATATGACGATGTGGCCAAGGCCTACATCCTCTACCGCCGTCAGCGTGAGAAGATCCGCAACCTCAACACCACCATGCTGGATTATAAGGACTTGGTGGACAACTATCTCCAGATCAACGACTGGCGTGTGAAGGAGAACTCCACTGTCACCTACTCTGTGGGCGGCCTGATCCTCTCCAACTCCGGTGCCATTACCGCCAACTACTGGCTCAGCGAGATCTATGACGATGAGATCGCCAGCGCCCATAAGAACGGCGACATCCACATCCATGATCTCAGCATGCTTACCGGTTACTGCGCCGGCTGGAGCCTCAAGCAGCTGATTCAGGAGGGACTGGGCGGTATTCCTGGGAAAATCACCTCTTCTCCTGCCAGCCACCTCTCCACCCTCTGTAACCAGATGGTGAACTTCCTGGGCATCATGCAGAACGAGTGGGCCGGTGCTCAGGCTTTCTCCTCCTTTGATACCTATCTGGCTCCCTTCGTCAAGGTGGACAACCTGACCCAGCGGGAGGTCAAGCAGTGCATCCAGTCCTTTGTCTACGGTGTCAACACCCCCAGCCGCTGGGGTACCCAGGCGCCCTTCTCCAACATCACCCTGGACTGGACCGTGCCTAAGGACCTGGAAAACCTGCCTGCCATCGTGGGTGGCAAGGAGATGCCCTTTACCTACGGTGACTGCAAGAAAGAGATGGATATGGTCAACAAGGCCTTCATCGAGATCATGATCGAGGGCGATGCCAATGGCCGTGGTTTCCAGTACCCCATCCCGACTTACTCCATCACCCGTGACTTCGACTGGAGCGAGACCGAGAACAACAAGCTCCTTTTCGAGATGACCGCCAAGTACGGTACCCCTTACTTCTCCAACTACATCAACAGCGATATGGAGCCCTCCGATGTCCGCTCCATGTGCTGCCGTCTGCGCTTGGATCTCCGGGAGCTGCGCAAGAAGTCCGGCGGTTTCTTCGGTTCCGGCGAGTCCACCGGCTCTGTGGGCGTGGTGACCATCAACCTGCCCCGGATCGCCTACCTCTCCCAGAACGAGGACGAGTTCTATGAGCGCCTGGACCACATCATGGATGTGTCCGCCCGGAGCCTCAAGACTAAGCGTACCGTCATCACCAAGCTGCTGGAGGCGGGCCTCTATCCCTACACCAAGCGGTACCTGGGTACCTTTGACAACCACTTCTCCACTATCGGACTGATCGGCATGAACGAGGTGGGTCTCAACGCCAAGTGGCTGCGTCAGGATCTGACCCATCCTGCTACCCAGGCCTTTGCCAAGGATGTCCTCAACCACATGCGCGAGCGGCTGAGCGATTATCAGGAGCTCTACGGCGACCTCTACAATCTGGAGGCCACCCCTGCCGAGTCTACTACCTATCGTCTGGCCAAGCACGATGTGGCCAAGTATCCTGACATCATCACTGCTGCCAAGCCTGGCGATACCCCTTACTACACCAATAGTTCTCACCTGCCTGTGGGCTACACCGAGGATATTTTCTCCGCCCTGGCCATTCAGGACGAGCTGCAGACCCTCTACACCTCCGGTACGGTGTTCCATGCCTTCCTGGGCGAGAAGCTTCCCGACTGGAAAGCGGCAGCCACCCTGGTGCGGAAGATCGCGGAGAATTTCAAGCTGCCTTACTACACCATCTCTCCCACTTACTCTATCTGCCCGGAGCATGGCTATATCAGTGGTGAGCATTTCACTTGCCCCACTTGCGGCAAGAATGCAGAGGTGTACAGCCGGATCACCGGTTATTACCGCCCGGTCCAGAACTGGAATGACGGCAAGACCCAGGAGTTCAAGGACCGCCGACTCTATGATGTGGCGAATTCCCACATTGAGGGCAAGCGGCTGTGCGACCGCGAGGGGGCACCTGTCCAGGAGACCCAGGCGAACGTAGTTGCTTCCGGCGACGAGACTGAGTCCCTGTATCTTTTCACCACACCTACCTGCCCCAATTGCCCCATTGCCAAGGACGCGCTGGACAAAGCCGGTGTCCTCTATGAGGCGGTGGATGTCAGCACCAACAAGGAGCTGGCCCGGCAGTACAAGGTACTCCAGGCTCCCACGCTGGTGGTCCGCCATGGCGATCAGGTGGAGCGGGTGGTCAATGCCTCCAGCATCAAGGCCTATGCGGAAGCCCGGGCCGCCATGTAATGGCTTGATTGCCTGAAAAGATTAAAAAACAGCCCGCTGTGGAGATATTTCCTCCGCAGTGGGCTGTTTTGGAAAAGAAAGGAACCGACATGCTGCGACACGACGCTTTGATCAGAAAACTTTCTCTGACGGAGAAGATCCGGCTGTGCACTGGCGGAGATTTTTGGCATACACTGAGCCTCTCTGATCACGATATTCCTTCGGTGAAAGTAGCCGACGGACCCCATGGGGTGCGGTGTCAGGGCGGAAAAGGCGACATGCTGGGTCTGAATGAGTCTGCTCCTGCTACCTGTTTCCCGACGGCTGTTACGTCTGCCGCCTCCTGGGATACGAAGCTCCTGGAGGAGGAGGGAAGAGCCATCGGAGAGGAGGGGACGGCGTTCGGCTTAGGGGCGGTTTTGGGGCCTGGTGTCAATATCAAACGGGATCCCCGCTGCGGGCGGAACTTTGAGTACTTTTCCGAGGACCCGCTCCTTTCCGGTAAGCTGGCCGCCGCCTGGATCAGGGGAGAGCAATCTGCAGGACCTGCCTGTAGTCTCAAACACTTTGCCGCCAACAATCAGGAAGCATACCGCGGGAATGGAAACAGCCTCGTGGACGAAAGAACTCTCCGGGAAATCTATCTCAGAAGCTTTGAGATCGCTGTAAAGGAGGGAAAACCCCGTACCGTAATGTGTGCCTATCCTCGGCTCAATGGGGTTTTCTGCAGTGACAATCGGTGGCTGCTGACGAAAGTGCTGCGGGAGGAGTGGGGATTTGACGGTCTTGTGATGACAGACTGGGGCGCTATGAATGATCGGGCGGCGGCTTTCCATGCTGGCTGCGATCTCAACATGCCCGGCGGCAGTAAATATGGGGAAAAATCCACCATTAAAGCAATAAAGGAAAACACCTTGTCAGAGACTGAAATTGATAGCTGTGTGGATCGTATATTGGATTTTGTGCAGCACGCCCCAAAGGCAGGAGACGGAATATTTGACAAGGAGGCTCATCATCTGCTTGCCCGAAAAATCGCAGAAGAGGGAGCGGTACTGCTCCAGAACCGGGGAGCTGTTCTGCCCTGTAAGATGGAAGATATAGTCCTGATCGGCTATATGGCAGGGGACATGCGATACCAGGGGGCGGGCAGCAGTCATATTAATCCTACAAAACAGACCCAGATCATCGATGCCCTGCCGGAGGTCCCCTGGGTGCCTTGCTGTGAAGCGGATGGCTCTGTGACAGAAGACGGCCTTGCGCAGGCAGTTCAAGCCGCGGAAAAAGCGAGAGTGCCGGTAGTGGTGGCGGGGCTGCCTGCTCCATGGGAGTCGGAGGGATTTGACCGGGAGAGCCTCTCCCTGCCCGAAGGGCATAACCGGATGATCGAAGCGGTAGCGGCGGTGAATCCCAGAACAGTGGTGGTTTTGCTGGGAGGCGGCGTCATGGAGCTGCCCTGGCAGGAACAGGTAGCTGCGATTCTCTACATGGGACTGCCCGGTCAGGCGGGTGGTGATGCGGCGGCCCGGCTGCTGACCGGACAGGTGGTCCCCTCCGGCAAGCTGGCGGAGACCTGGCCTTTATCTCTGGATGATGTGATCTGCCGGGATACTTTTGGAAAAAAGACCACGGAATACCGTGAGGGAGTTTATGTTGGTTACCGGTATTATGAAAGTGCAGGAGTAGCGGTACGATTTCCCTTTGGGTTTGGCCTCTCTTATACCACCTTTTCCTATAGCGGAATGATGATAGAGGGGGATGGGGCCGCGCTGCGTATCTCTGCTACCATTACAAATACTGGCAATGTTTCTGGAGGAGAAGTCGTTCAGCTCTATGGAGTGCCGCCTGCAGGCGGTCCTTATCGCCCTGCGAAAGAACTCCTGGGCTTTGAGAAAGTATTCTTGCAGCCTGGAGAGAGCAAAATTGTGACACTCTCTTTAGAGAAAAGTGCTTTCTCCCTGTGGCAGGAGGGATGGCAGCAGTCGCCGGGGGAGTACTGTTTGCAGCTCGGAGCCTCCAGCAGGGATATCCGGTTGGAAACAAAGGTCCTGATTCCAGGTACACCGCTGCTTGCACCCGGATGGCAGAAGGGCAGTTGGTATGAGATACTGGCGGGCCGTCCAGAGAGATCGGACTGGGAGAAGCTGATGGGTGGCCCTGTCCCGGTGGCGGAGGAGCGGAAGAAGGGGAGTTTTGACCGTAATTCCACTCTGGGTGAAATGCGGGATCACTCCTGGCTTCCCGCATTGGCCTGCTGGGTTACGGAGCGGGTGGTGGCAGCAAAGCATGACCGAGACAGATCCTCACCGGAATATAAAATGATGATGGCCTGTTCTACCGGGGCTCCCATCCGACATATCGTTATCAACTGTGGTGGCCTTCTGCCGGAGTGGCTGGCTGACCTTTTGCTGGAAGCAGCCAACGGAAGGTTCTTTTGCGGGATTAGAAAACTATTTACTCGCGGAAAATAATTTGATTGAAAAGAGAACTCCCGAAGGCCGATCGTTCCTTCGGGAGTTCTTTTGAATCATGATGCGGCGTGGGCCCACAACTCAGTTTTCCGGCCGCAGAGGGATCTCCGGGGAGATGAGCTGCAGGGATTTATAGCGCAGGTAATCGTCCTCTGTCCCGCCCAGAGCCAAGAGCAGCAGGGGCTTATAGAGGGTAGCATCTGCGGCTTTCCGCAGTTTTTTATAGACATAAGGTACGCCGGGTGTCTCTGTCTGCCGAAGGAGAGCGCCGTCCGGTGTCAGGATCAGCTTTATGATCCGGACACTGGGCGTTTCCAGGAAGGCCAACTTGATATAAAAGACCGGCCGCTCCTCTTCATCGTGGGTAAATCGCCCGGAGACTGCCACCTGATAGATATCTCCATTCATATCCAGCTGACTGATCTGCGGTTTTCCCAGGCCTACAGGAAAGCGGTAAGCGGCGTTGTTCTCCCGATAGATCAGCTCCGGCAGTTCGCCGCGGACGCTGATGGCCACAGACGCCAGGCCAGAGGTATAATTGTTGTGAAGAGCCTGGAGCGCCATAGGCAGAAGGCCCACAGAGGCAGCTTTTGGGTCAGCGGCTGCAAAGGAGCGGTGCAGGAATGGTTCAGCTTGTTTATCAAGAGGCACTGTAGGACGGGAGTAAGCGGAGAGCTCAGTGACGTAATTCTGGAGCCGTGCAGTGCTTTCCGGGTCCTCTGGCAGAGAAACGGGAAACTGTCCGCCAAAATACCGGTCGACGATCTCGAAGTAGCGGCTCTCCTGGTAATCTGTATCCGCGCCTGCGTTGGTGACGAGAAGGATACCGCTGTCCCGGAAGCCGAGGACGTTTTGGCCCAGCATGCCGTTGAACAGGAAGGTGTGCGATTTGCGTCCCACCCAGATCTGATAGCCGTAATCAAAATCTCCCAGTTCCGGCGGCGGACTGGCATGTGCGGAGGTGGCTGCATGGATATACTCGGAAGAGATCAGCTGCCGGCCCTGCCAGAGGCCGTTGTTCAAAACCAGCTGGCCCAGTTTGGCGATGTCCTCCGGCCGGATATACAGCCCCCAGCCTCCTTTTTCGATTCCGGCGGGACAGGTTTCCCACAGCACATCCGTGATCCCCATGGGGTCAAAGAGGCGCTCCTGAAGGAAGGGAAGAAGACCCTTTCCGGTTTTGCGGCGGACGATGACGGAGAGCATATAGGTGTTGAGGCTGTTGTAGTGGAATTCTGTTCCCGGATCGCCTTTCAGGGAGGAGTTGAGGAAAGCCTTGCTCCAGTCGGTTTCCGAGAGGGCCTCCGGCTCGCTGAACAGTACGCCGGCCCGCATCGTCAGTAGATCCTCTACTGACATATTTTTCAATCTCCGGCGGGCGGCGACAGAGACGATGTCCTCAAACAGGTCTGCGATTTTGTCATCGAGATGAAGAAGGCCGTCGTCGATCAGAAGGCCGATAGCAAGAGAAGTGATACTTTTGCAGGCGGAAAAGGTATGTTTGGGGGCTGTCAGCACCTGGCTGTCAAAGCTGGCAGCGCACAGCAGCTGTCCATGGCGCAGGATCAGAACATCCTGCATGAACAGATCACCGCCCCGATTCAGTTCTTCCAGAAATCTGCGGATATGGTCAGAGGATATGCCCTGAGATTCCGGTGTAGCCCGGGGAAAGGGCTGCTGGGGATTCCGGAGGGGAAGTGCCTTCTTTTCAGCCGCAGAAGGCAGGAAGGGCTCCGTCACATTCCGGACATCAAATATTCTGGTCAGAAGCTGATAGGTTCGGCTGGCAGTGGAGAAATTCATAGGCAATGGCTCCTTTGATCGGCTGGAAATACCCCAAAATATACATTGTTCCAGTACAGCATGGAAAGAAAATAGTGAAAGTATTGTACCACAGTTTGGCAGACAACTTCAACCGCATCTTTTTTGGTGTTCGTGAGGAATATTGACCTTTTTATAAGCATCAGGTATGATAAAAGAGAAGAAAAGAAAGGAGACGGCAAAATGGAGACAGTGACATTATATACCCGACAGAATGACAAGACACTGGCTGAATTGGAGCGCAATGGCCGAATCATCAACCGAAGATTGTTTGTCCGTCTCCATTTTGGAGACTGCGCGGATCTTTTCCTCCGAAGCTATGAGTGGTTTGCTGAGGAGGCTGCCAAGCGGGTGCCTCGTCCCAAGGGGGTGGAGCTGTCCATCTGGTGTTCCATCAGCCGGGAAAACTGTCTGAAGCCCATTGAAGGCACGGTAGTATATGTGCTGGAAGTCCCTAAGGATCTGGTGATCTATTTTGATGAGGAAAAGTGGGACTATGTGCTCAACCAGATCTACCTGCCGGAGAGCGAAAGTGACGCGGCAGCCTATAAGGCCCATCTGCGGGAGATCGGTGTCAGTGATGGTTTTCAGTTTTTCCAGGGGCGTTACGCCGGGAAATATCCGGAGGAAGTGGCGCGGATCCGGGAGAGCTGGAAGCGGGTGTTCACCATCGATCACTGGGGGATCTTCAACGTCTGCGGTAACATCTGGGAGATCCGTCAGGAGTGGGTAAAGCGGATCGTCCACCCGGGAGAGACAGTATAGTTGGCTCTGTCGAAGGAAAGAGAAAGCCAGGCTGGCAAGCTTGCCAGCCTGGCTTTTTGTTTTTTGCTATCAGGCCATTTTCTTCTTGATGTCCGCCAGACGATTGAGGGCCTCGTAGAGGGTCTCATCCTTCTTGGCAAAGTGGACACGGACGATATCGTTGACATCCTCCATGAAGAAGGAGGTACCGGGCACACAGGCCACGCCCACCTTGTGGGCCATCTCCTCACAGAACTGAACATCGCTCTGACCGGGCTTCATATAGGGGCCGATGTTGGCCAGGACGAAGTAAGCACCCTGGGGATCAGTAAAGGGGATGCCGATGCTCTTGAGGCCATCAGTGAAAATCTTCTTCATATGGGCATAGTGAGCACCGAACTCCTCGTAGTAGCTGTCGGGCATATCCAGACCAACGATAGCGGCCTCCATCAGAGGGGAGGGGGCGCCCACGGTGTTGAAGTCGTGGTACTGCTTGATGCGGTCCATGATGGGCTGGGGGGCGATGGCGTAGCCCAGACGCCAGCCGGTGACGGAGTAGGTCTTGGAGAGGCTGGAGCAGCTGACCGTGCGTTCCCACATGCCGGGGAGGCTGTTCATATAGATGTGCTTGTGGCCTTCGTAGACGATGTGCTCGTAAACCTCATCCATGATGGCGTAGACATCATACTTGATGCACAGGTCCGCAATGAGCTTCAGCTCATCATAGGTAAACACCTTGCCGCTGGGATTGGAGGGGTTGCAGATCAGGATCGCCTTGGGCCCCTGCTTGAAGGCATCCTCCAGCACATTGGGATCAAAGTTGAAAGCAGGAGGCACCAGAGGAACGAAAATGGGCTCGCAGTCGGCCATAATGGTCTGGGCCCGATAGTTTTCAAAGTAGGGGGAGAAGATGATGATCTTATCTCCAGGGTTGGTCAGGGCAAAGATGGAGTCCACCATGGCTTCGGTAGAACCGATGGTCACCACCATCTCCGTGTTGGGATCCAGCTTCCGGCCCATGAAGCGGCCGCACTTGCGGGCCAGAGCCTCACGGAAGTTGGGAGCGCCCATGGTGATGGGATACTGATGGGGCCCTTCGTAGCTCACCTCCGCCAGACGGTCCAGCATAGCCTTGGGGGGATCAAAGTCAGGGAAGCCCTGGGCTAGGTTGATGGCGCCGCAGTCGATAGAGATGCGGGTCATCCGGCGGATGACAGAGTCGGTAAACAGCTTATTCTTTCTGCTCATTTCCTGCATAGTATGACACCTCGATTATATCAGTAGTAGATTCAGCGGATGCCCAGATTTTCACTGGAGATAGGTTCCAAACCGTTGTCTTTCAGGAAGGAGATCAGTTTATCCGTGTCCGCCACGCGGAACACCATGTGGGCCAGACCGTTTACCTGGCCAAAGACGGAGTACATGTACTCCACGTCGATATTTTCCTTGGCCAGTACATCCAGCACCTTGGCAAGGCCGCCGGGCTGGTCAGGTACGCTCACCGCCACCACCGGAGTCATGGACAGGATGAATCCCTGCTCCAGCAGAGTGGTGGCTGCCGCCTGGGGGTTGTCGGCGATAAGGCGCAGTACGCCATAGTCGCTGGTTTCCGCGATGTTGATGGCCCGGAGGTCAATGCCTTTCTGTGCCAGCACGCCGGTGATCTCGGCCAGTTGGCCTGCCCGGTTCTCCAGAAATACAGAGATCTGATGAATGGTCATGTTTCAATACTCCCTTCTCAAATCTTGCGCTTGTCGATAACACGTACGGCCTTGCCCTCGCTGCGGGCAATGGATTTGGGCGCCACCAGGCGGACCTTGGCGTAGATGCCCAGCATAGCCTTCAAAGCAGCCACCAGGGACTTCTCCATGTCGGTGATCTTGGCCAGGGAGTCGGAGAAGTTCTCCGGAGTCATCTCCACCATGACCTCCAGGGTATCGCTGTTGTTGACACGGTCCACGATGATCTGATAGTTGGCGGGGTAGCCCTGCTCCAGAAGGACAGTCTCGATCTGGGACGGGAACACGTTCACTCCCTTGACAATGAGCATATCGTCGCTGCGGCCCATGGGCTTGCACATCTTCACAAAGGTACGGCCACAGGAGCACTTTTCACGGGTCAGGATGCAGATATCACGGGTGCGATAGCGCAGGAGGGGGAAGGCCTCCTTAGTGATGGAGGTGAATACCAGTTCGCCCTTGCTGCCCTCGGGCAGGACTTCGCCGGTATCAGGGTCGATGATCTCGGCGATGAAGTGGTCCTCATTGATGTGCATGCCGGTCTGCTCGCTGCACTCGAAGGCCACGCCCGGGCCGCTGGTTTCGGTAAGGCCATAGATGTCGTAGGCCTTGATGCCCAGCTTTGCCTCGATATCCCGGCGCATCTCCTCACTCCAGGCCTCGGCGCCGAAGATGCCGGCCTTGAGCTTGATCTGATCCCGGAGGCCACGTTCATGGATACTCTCCGCCAGATAGGCGGCGTAGGAGGGGGTGCAGCAGAGAATGGTAGAGCCCAGATCCACCATGAACTGCAGCTGCCGGTCGGTGTTGCCAGAGGACATAGGCAGTGTCAGGCAACCTACTTTGTGGCTGGCGCC